>Ga0209281_1000055_pt1 | contig 308297 bp, 253 predicted proteins | sample MedtruBG_FD_187514 | JGI IMG/M metagenome (GOLD analysis project Ga0209281, IMG submission 187514) | Root nodule microbial communities of legume samples collected from California, USA - Medicago truncatula BG (SPAdes) (version 2) | ecosystem: Host-associated > Plants > Roots > Nodule | place...
CCTGGAAGCAATGGCTGAGCCATGCTCAAGAAAGTGGAATACCGGCTCTGATCCAGTTCGCAAAGCGACTAAAGGGTTACTGGCGGGGCATCGTCAGCCGGGTTCGCTGGCCAATGCACACGGGCCAGCTGGAAGGCATAAACAATCGAATAAAGGTCATTAAGCGGATGGCGTACGGTTACCGGGACAGCGAATTCTTTTTCATGAAGATCAAGAGCGTCTTTCCCGGTAATCCGTGAAGAACCAAAAAAATGCCCGGCCAATTGCCGGGCATTTTCATTTCTGCGACCCGGGTTACGGAGCTCAGTTTGCCGCTTGCGGTTGAGACTCGGTGGTCGCTCCGTTGCGGGCGATCACGGTCAGGATCGACAGCGCGGCGATCACCAGCCCTGGTGACGTTGCCAGCAGCACGCCCGTGGTGCCGGCACCGGCGGCGAGGATCTGGCCGGCGGCCAGGGGGCCTGCCACCGAGCCGAGCCGGCCGATGGCCACGGCCGCGCCGACTCCGGTGGCGCGCACCGATGTCGGGTAGGAAGGGGGCGCCAATGCATACAGCACCAGCTGTGCGGCCATGACGAACAACCCGACGGCAAACCCGGCGATGGCCATTGGCACGATACCCACCGACAGGCCGACCCCGGCCAGCGCCGCCAACACCCCGGCGTACACGAACAGGACCACTTTCAGGCCGTTGCAGCGGTCCAGCATCACCCCGCCGAGCAGCGAACCAATGGCGCCGCCGATGTTGAACAGCATCTGCACCATGCCTGCCTGGGGCTTGGTGAAACCCTGTTCCAGCAACAGTGAAGGCAGCCAGTTGAGCAGCATGTACATCACGGTCAGGGTGAAGAAGTAGCTCAACCACAAGGCCAGCGTGCAGCGTGCGCGTCCTTCGCCGAACAGCGCCTGGGCGGTAGACGAGCGTGAGCTGCTGGTCGTGATGTGTTGCTGGCGGAACGCGGTGGATTCGGGCAGCAGCAGGGCCATCAGCGGCACTACGAGCAAGGGCGTCAGACCGCCGATGATGAAGGTGGTTTGCCAGTGCTCACTGGAAAACATCGCCACCACGGCCGCCAGCGCGCCGCCCAAGGGCACGCCGCAGTACATGACGCTGATGGCGGTACCGCGATGGCGCTCGCTCACGGCCTCGGCACACAAGGCAATCAGGTTGGGCAGGGCGGCACCCAGGCCCAGGCCGGTCATGAAGCGCACCAGCAGCAGGCTGGAGTAGTTCTCGACATAGGCGGTGCAGAGCGAGAAGACACCGAACAGCAGCACGGCGCCGACGAGGATTTTCTTGCGGCCGATACGATCGGCCACCCAGCCGCCAAAAAACGCACCCGGCAGCAGGCCGATGATCCCGGCGCTGAACACCCAGCCCATCATCTTCGGGTCCAGGGCAAAGCTCTGGCGCAATCCCGCGGCAGCGGTGCCGGCAGCCTGCAGATCGAACCCCTCGATCAGCGCAACGATAAAGCACAAAGCGATTGTCAGCGTCGAGCGACGCGATGGACTGTCCATGGGTGAACCTCATTGTTGTTTTTGTTATGCAGTCGAGCCCGCCATGTGTTTGGGGTGCCGTCGCTGACCGCTGGTGATTAAGATAACAAAGATAACTAAAAAAAGAACACCGTCCTGAAAATTGTAAAAAACACAAATAAAGTGTTTAAAAACAGTCTATTAAGAATGCATTCAGATGATTATGTGAAAATAGATAATAATATTAATGTTCGATTATCGGTCATCTGCGATTGACGGCGACCCTTGGCTGTTTCCATTCTCTGGTCGTGAAGCCGGCAGTCCCGTGCGGATCCGGCACCCACGAACAACAATAAAAAGTGGACATCGAACATGCCAAAACGCCCTATGAACAGCGGTTCCGTAGCGTCACTTCCCTGCGTCTGCAGTGTCCATCCAGGGTGGGTCGTGGCACTGCTAGGCGTCAGCGTTCTGCCCTCTGAGCTGCGGGCCGAGGGGTTTATCGAGGACAGTCACGCAAACTTGACCCTGCGCAATTACTACATGGACCGTGACTACAAGGATGGCGGGGCCAAGTCTGCTGCGCGGGAGTGGGCCCAGGGGTTCATCCTGGGCATGGAGTCGGGGTTTACCGAAGGGGTTGTGGGTTTCGGTCTGGACGTTCGCGGGTTGCTGGGGGTCAAGCTCGATTCCGCGCCGCATCGCAGCGGCACCGAGTTGTTGCCGGTGTCGGCCAGCGACAAGCGCGCGGCGGATGAATATTCACGGCTCGCCCCGACAGCCAAACTGAGATTTGCCCAATCCACGGTGAAGAGCGGCGATGTCTCGATTTTCCTGCCGTTCGCTTTCGCCAGCCCATCGCGACTGTTGCCACAGACCTTTCGCGGCACGACCCTCAGTTCCAAAGATATCGATGGCCTGACCCTCAACACCGGCTACATCGACCGCATCAACAAGCGCGATTCCACGGACTATCAGGCCATGAGTATCGCCACGCCAAACCGGCGATTCAACGGCGCCGCCACGACCTCGCATCTGGCGTACGTGGGGGGCGATTATCAGGTCAACAAAGAACTCAGTCTGCGCGCCTACCATGCGGAGGTGGCCGAGTTGTACCAACAGGACACCCTGGCGCTGCTGCACAACCTGCCGCTCGGCGACGGTGTGTTCACCAGTGACTTGCGCAGTTTTTTCAGCCGTGAGGATGGCGCCGCCAAAGCGGGTGAGGTGGACAACCGCAACCTCTCGGCATTGTTCGGCTACCGCCTCGGCGGGCACCGTGTGAGCCTCGGCTACATGCATTCCAGCGGCGACACGGCGACGCCCTACATCTCCGGCACGGAGTTGATGGGCATGAGCGAACAGACCATGGCTTCGGATTTTCTCAACGCCAAGGAGCGCACCTGGCAAGCGATCTATGACTACGACTTCGTCGCGTCCGGGGTGCCCGGCTTGAAGGGAAGGTTGCGTTACGTGCGCGGCGACAACATTGAGCTGGCCGCCTTCAACGCCGAGGACCGCAAAGAGCGCGAATTCCAGATGGAACTGGGTTATGTGATTCAGAGCGGTCCGCTGAAAAACGTCGGGCTGTTGGCCCGCAAGGCGATCTATCGCAACGACTTCCCGAGCGGTACAGCCTTTCGTGACGAAAACCAGACCCGGTTCCAGGTGCTCTACACCTTGCCTATCTGGTAACGCCAAGTTGCTCGATGTTCCTGGCCGGCCACCCCTCGGGGGTGTGCCGGCATAACGCGTTCAGTCCTGATAAACCTTCTTGAGCAGGCGCAGCAGTTCTTCGCGTTCCCCGCCGGTCAGCGCTGACGTGGAGTCGAAATCGCTTTGCGCGGCGATTTGCTTGAGCTCCTTGAGCAAAGTTTCGCCGGTCTTGCTCAGGAAGATCCCGTAGGAGCGTTTGTCCGGCTTGCAACGCACCCGCACCGCCAGCGCGCGGCTTTCCAGTTTATTGAGCAGCGGCACCACCTGCGGCGGCTCGATGGCCAGGGCCCGAGCCAGGTCGGCCTGCATCAGCCCCGGATTCTGGTCGATGATCGCCAGGGCCGAGAACTGCGCGGGGCGCAGGTCGTGGGCTGACAGGCGACCGATCAGGTTCTGGAACAGTTTGAGTTGGGCGCGCCGCATCGCGTAGCCGATCAGGTCATCCAGTGCCGAATCCAGCGGTGCCTGCAGCTCGGCGGTGGCGGAAGGGGACTCGCTCTGGTCGGCGAGGGGAGAGGGCTTGGCCATTGCGGGTGAATCCTGAAGAGGTGGAGGTTAACAAGTGTATCTAGTTTGCCGGGGTTGGCCGCTGATAGCTATGCCCATCGTTCACAGCGATGGGGTGGAAGGATATTTGCGGGTGGATAAAAAAGTGGTTAATTCGATTAATGGTTAATTGACATAACTAAATCGCTCCTTTAATTTCCAGTCATCTTCAAGCCAAGAACAAGAGAGCATCGCCATGAGCAATTACGAAGGTCGCTGGACAACCGTCAAGGTCGAGATCGAAGAAGGCATCGCCTGGGTCATCCTCAATCGCCCGGAAAAACGCAACGCCATGAGCCCGACGCTCAACCGGGAAATGATCGATGTGCTGGAAACCCTGGAGCAGGACCCGGCGGCCGGCGTGTTGGTGCTGACCGGTGCCGGTGACGCCTGGACCGCGGGCATGGACCTCAAGGAGTACTTTCGCGAAGTGGACGCGGGCCCGGAGATCCTCCAGGAAAAAATCCGCCGCGAAGCCTCGCAATGGCAATGGAAACTGTTGCGCATGTACGCCAAGCCAACCATCGCCATGGTCAACGGCTGGTGCTTCGGTGGCGGCTTCAGTCCGCTGGTGGCCTGTGACCTGGCGATCTGCGCCGATGAAGCAACCTTCGGCCTCTCGGAAATCAACTGGGGCATCCCGCCGGGCAACCTGGTGAGCAAGGCCATGGCCGACACCGTGGGCCACCGTCAATCGCTGTACTACATCATGACCGGCAAGACCTTCGGTGGGCAGAAAGCCGCCGAGATGGGCCTGGTCAACGAAAGCGTGCCCCTGGCGCAACTGCGTGAAGTCACCGTGGATCTGGCGCGCAACCTGCTGGAGAAAAACCCGGTGGTGCTGCGTGCGGCCAAGCATGGCTTCAAGCGCTGCCGCGAGCTGACCTGGGAGCAGAACGAGGACTACCTGTACGCCAAGCTCGACCAGTCGCGCCTGCTCGACACCGAAGGTGGTCGCGAACAGGGCATGAAGCAGTTCCTCGACGACAAGAGCATCAAGCCCGGTCTGCAGGCCTACAAGCGCTGAGACTGATCGCCGGGTGCATGTCTGCCCCGGCGCTCTGTATCGCTCGACTGTATTCCCGATAAAGACAATAAAGAGGAATCACCATGCTGGACGTGCCCCTGCTGATTGGCGGCCAGTCGCTGCCTGCCCGCGACGGTCGGACCTTCGAACGCCGCAACCCGGTGACCGGTGAAGTGGTATCGCGGGTAGCCGCCGCCACCCTGGAAGATGCCGATGCCGCGGTGGCTGCGGCCCAGGCAGCGTTTCCCGCCTGGGCCGCCCTGGCGCCCAATGAACGTCGCACCCGTTTGCTCAAGGCCGCCGAGCAGTTGCAGGCGCGCAGCGACGAGTTCATTGCTGCGGCTGGCGAAACCGGGGCCATGGCCAACTGGTACGGTTTCAACGTGCGGCTGGCGGCCAACATGCTGCGTGAAGCGGCGTCGATGACCACCCAGATCAATGGCGAAGTCATCCCTTCGGATGTGCCGGGCAGTTTTGCCATGGCCCTGCGCCAACCCTGCGGTGTGGTGTTGGGCATTGCCCCGTGGAACGCCCCGGTGATTCTCGCCACCCGCGCCATCGCCATGCCGCTGGCGTGCGGCAATACCGTGGTGCTCAAGGCTTCGGAGCTGAGCCCGGCGGTACACCGCCTGATCGGCCAGGTCTTGCAGGATGCCGGATTGGGCGATGGCGTGGTCAACGTCATCAGTAATGCCCCGGCCGATGCCCCGGCGATTGTCGAGCGGCTGATCGCCAACCCGGCGGTGCGGCGGGTCAACTTCACCGGTTCGACCCATGTCGGGCGCATCGTTGGTGAGCTCTCGGCGCGTCACCTCAAACCGGCGCTGCTGGAGCTGGGCGGCAAGGCGCCGTTGCTGGTGCTCGATGATGCCGACCTGGATGCAGCGGTGGCGGCGGCAGCCTTTGGCGCGTATTTCAATCAGGGCCAGATCTGCATGTCCACTGAACGGCTGATCGTCGATGCCAAGGTTGCCGATGCCTTCGTCGCCAAACTGGCGGCCAAGGTCGAGACCTTGCGCGCCGGTGATCCTGCGGCGACGGATTCAGTGCTCGGTTCGCTGGTCGATGCCAGTGCCGGCACGCGCATCAAGTCGCTGATCGATGATGCCGTCGCCAAGGGCGCGCGGCTGGTGATTGGCGGGCAACTGGAAGGCAGCATTTTGCAGCCGACCCTGCTCGATGGTGTCAACGAGAGCATGCGCCTGTACCGCGAAGAGTCCTTCGGCCCGGTAGCGGTGTTGTTGCGTGGTGATGGCGATGAAGCGTTGTTGCGTCTGGCCAACGATTCCGAGTTCGGGTTGTCGGCGGCGATCTTCAGCCGTGATACCGGGCGTGCCCTGGCGCTGGCCCAACGGGTCGAGTCGGGCATCTGCCATATCAATGGCCCGACCGTGCACGACGAAGCGCAAATGCCCTTCGGCGGGGTCAAGTCCAGCGGCTACGGCAGCTTTGGCGGCAAGGCATCCATCGAGCATTTCACTCAGTTGCGCTGGGTCACCTTGCAGCATGGACCACGGCATTACCCGATCTGAACCGCAGAAATAACAATAAAAAAGGCTGCAGCTACCACCATGCCCATTCGTGCGGCTTGGTGGTAGCGTGCCTTGATGGAGAACAAGCACGTGAGTTCCGAATTCAGATCGCAACCCCACACCGAGGCCGGCGCGCCGCGCTACCGCCACGTGTCCATCGGTCGCGCCGCGGTCGAGGTGACAGAGCGGCAGGGCGCATTGCACATGCGTTCCCTGGAGCCATTGGCCGAGTATCCGCCGCGCCTGCTTGACCGCCTGGTGCATTGGGCCCGGGTGCGTCCCGAGCAGACTTTCATTGCCGCCCGCCAGGCCGACGGTGAGTGGCGCCGGGTCAGCTATGCCGAGATGCTCGACAGCGTTCGCGCCATTGCCCAGCGCTTACTGAGTTACGGGCTGTGCGCAGAGAAACCGTTGGTGCTGCTTTCGGGCAACGACATCGAACATTTGCAACTGGCGTTCGGTGCCCTGTACGCGGGCATTCCCTACTGCCCGGTATCGCCGGCCTATTCGCTGTTGTCCCAGGATTTCGCCAAGCTGCGTCACGTCTGCGAGCTGCTGCAGCCCGGCCTGGTGTTTGTCAGTGACGCCGCGGCCTACCAACGCGCCATCGAGGCGGTGCTGCCGGCCCAAACGCCATTGATCACCGTCCGTGGCCAAATCGCCGGGCGTAACCAGGTCAGCTTTGCCAGCCTGCTTGAGCAGCCGGGCGGGGCCGAGGCCGAAGCCGCGTTTGCCGGCACGGGGCCGGACAGCATCGCCAAGTTCCTGTTCACCTCCGGCTCGACCAAACTGCCCAAGGCGGTGATCACCACCCAGCGCATGCTGTGCTCTAACCAACAGATGCTGTTGCAGACGTTTCCGGTGTTCGGCGAAGAACCGCCGGTGCTGGTGGACTGGCTGCCATGGAACCACACCTTCGGCGGCAGCCATAACGTCGGCATCGTGCTCTACAACGGTGGCAGCTTTTACCTGGACGACGGCAAGCCCACGGCGCAGGGGTTCGCGCAGACCCTGCGTAACCTCAAGGAAGTGTCGCCCACCGCCTACCTGACCGTGCCCAAGGGTTGGGAGGAACTGGCCTCGGCACTGGAGCAGGACGCGGAGCTGCGGGAGATCTTTTTCAAGCGCATCAGCCTGTTTTTCTTTGCTGCGGCCGGTCTGTCGCAAAGCGTCTGGGACCGCCTCGACCGGATCAGCGAACAGCACTGCGGCGAGCGTATCCGCATGATGGCCGGGCTCGGCATGACCGAGGCTTCACCGTCCTGCACCTTCACCACCGGGCCGTTGTCCATGGCCGGTTATGTCGGCTTGCCGGCGCCCGGTTGCGAGGTGCGCCTGGTGCCGGTGGACGGCAAGCTGGAAGGACGCTTTCGTGGGCCGCACATCATGCCCGGCTACTGGCGGTCACCGCAGCAGACGCTCGATGCGTTCGACCCGCAGGGCTTCTACTGTTCCGGCGATGCGCTCAAGCTCGCCGACCCGCGTGATCCGCAATTGGGGCTGATGTTCGACGGGCGTATCGCCGAAGATTTCAAATTGTCATCCGGCGTGTTTGTCAGCGTCGGGCCCTTGCGCAGTCGTGCGGTGCTCGAAGGTTCGCCCTATGTCCAGGACCTGGTGGTGACCGCGCCGGATCGCGAATGCCTGGGCGCGTTGGTGTTTGCGCGGATGTTCGAATGTCGACGGCTATCAGGGTTGGCGGCCAGTGCCAGTGACACCGAGGTGTTGGCCAGCGCGCCGGTGCGCGAATGGTTTGCCGGCTGGTTGCAGCGACTCAATCGCGACGCCACGGGCAATGCCAGTCGCCTGGAATGGATCGCCTTGCTCGACGAGCCGGCGTCTATCGACCGGGGTGAAATCACCGACAAGGGATCGATCAATCAGCGTGCGGTATTGCAGTGGCGCGCGGAGCAGGTCGAGGCGCTGTATCGCGGGCTCGATCCGGCCATCCTGCGTGCCGGGGCGAAGTCGTGAGCGAAGTCCTGAACACCGGCGGGCAGTACTCGGCCTTTACCGATGCGGCGATTTTCGATGCGGTGCGCACGCCGTGGGTGGACCTCGGCGGGGCGTTGGCCGAGGTGTCGCCGATCGACCTGGGCATCAAGGTCGGGCGCGAAGTACTGGCGCGCGCGCAAGTCGATCCGCTGGCGGTCGACAGCGTGCTGGCGGGCTCCATGGCCCAGGCCAGCTTCGATGCCTACCTGCTGCCACGGCACATTGGCCTCTACAGCGGCGTGGCGCAGTCGGTACCGGCACTGGGGGTGCAGCGCATCTGCGCCACCGGTTTCGAACTGCTGCGCCAGGCCGCCAGGCAATTGGATGACGGCGTGCAATTGGCTCTGTGCGTGGCCACCGAATCGATGTCGCGCAATCCGATTGCGGCCTATACCCATCGAGGTGGCTTCCGCCTTGGCGCGCAAGTGCAGTTCAAGGATTTTCTCTGGGAAGCCTTGTACGACCCGGCCCCCGGGGTGGACATGATCACCACCGCCGACAACCTGGCGCGGCGTTATGGGCTGAGTCGCGAAGCGGTGGACGCCTACGCCTGTGCCAGTCATCAGCAGGCGTTTGCGGCACAACAAGCGGGGTGGCTGGCACCCGAGATCGTTGCCGTGGGGCATCAGGTGTTCGAACTGCAAGGCTATCAGCCACGGGGCATCCGCCTGTCACGCGGTGTCGCCACGGTGAGTCAGGACAGCCACCCACGACCCGGTGACATCGCGGCGTTGGCCCGGTTGCGCAGCGTGCACGAAGACGGGGTGCAAACCGCCGGCAACAGTTGTGCGGTGGTTGATGGCGCGGCGGCTGCCCTGGTCGGGCGCGCTTCGGCCTGTCGGGATACACCCTTGGCCTTGCTGCGGGCCAGCGCGGTGGTCGGGGTGGCGCAGGAGTTCATGGGCATCGGTCCGGCACCGGCGATTCGCCTGCTGTTGCAACGCAGCGGCCTGAACCTGGAGCAGATCGGTCGCTTTGAAATCAACGAAGCCCAGGCCGCCCAGGTCCTGGCGGTGGCTCAGGAACTGGAACTGGACCCTTCGCGTCTGAACGTCCAGGGCGGTTCGTTGGCGCTTGGCCACCCCTTGGCCGCCAGCGGCTTGCGTCTGGTGCTGACCCTGGCCCGACAACTGCGTGAGCACAATCTGCGTTACGGCGTCGCCGCGGCCTGTGTTGGCGGCGGGCAGGGCATGGCGCTATTGATAGAGAACCCGGCCTGGTGTGCTTGAGATTTCCTCGGCTGGCGGACAGCCTGTGTTGTCCGCTAATGAACGGTTCGTGAGGGTATTGATCTTGCTGCAACGGGGCGTCCAGCCCCGACGCTACTTGACCTCCTCAACTTCATAATTCACATAGCCAAACTCATTGCTGCGAACCGCCATGTATTTGCCGTTTTGCTCGAATACTGTGGCCTCGAAGGGCGTACCGCCGAGTGTTGTCACCAGATGCCCGTCCTTGATTTCATATTTGGCCGGCACGCCAAACTGGCCGTCATGCAGCAGGTTCAGGTATTCCCCTTGCGTAGGCGGCTTGCCATCGACGCTGGTGACCAGGCGTTGGCCTCCTGTTCCATAGACGATCTCGAACGTCTGGCCCGTGACGGTATTGCGCACCTTGATGGTCTTACCCACCACGTAGGCTTGCAACTGCTCGTTAGTGAGCGCTTTGGCGCCTTCGCTTTTCAGCTGGTCGATGGTTTTGCCAGCAGCGACAAGCTTGCTGTCCTCAACGGTCGGCGTGTACCAGATCGGCGAAGTCCACGCACGCTCCTGGACGGTGGCCGAGACATCGGCCGGTGGCGGCACTTGCAACTTGGCCGCGTCATAGGTGCTCCAGCGCGGGGTCGGAATCTGGAGCACGCGGGCGTAGTAGAACGCGTGCTGGGCCGGATCGAAATCCGGATCGACCCAGACTTTTTTCAGCTCGGTGGCACCAATGGTATTGGTGTAAGTCGCCTTGGAAACATCGACCGTGGAACCCACCGGTGGGATTTTGCCGGTGGCCTGGTCCGGTTGGCGATCACCGGACCAGGCGACGTCGTAGATCTTCTCGAAGGTCTGGCCGTTTTTGGTCCAGCCCTTGATGATCTGGATTCGGTCGAGGTTGCCATCGTCGACATCCTTGACCGCCCACACCACGAAGGACGGCGCCTGTTTGCCCTGTTTTGCCGGCAAGTCGCCGCCCATGGGAACGCCCTTGGCGTAGGCCGCATGCACCCAGTCTTTTTCATTCCACAAACCGCTGTCGAAGCCCCAGCCACCAAACATGCGCACGGGGATGCGCACGCCGCTGGTGCCATAGACTTCTTTGCGCTTCATGGCATCGAAGATCGCTTCGCGGGTGTTTTCTTCGGCCCAGACACCGGCCAGACCGGAAGTGCTGGTTTGCAAGGCAATCAACCCCGAGTTCTGTTTGCCGGAAAGACGCGCCGCCGGGGTGCTGTCGGTAAAGCCGTGGGAGCCGAAGTTGTAGCTTTGGGAATAAGGAATCACCCCATTGTGCGAGTCGCTGGCGCCGACCACGCCCATTTTGTAGGGGTTGTATCCACGGGCTTGCTGCAAAGCCATGCCGTTTTGCCAGGCTTGCCTTACGTAACTGCCATTGATTTTCGACGTGCTGTTGTCGATGCCGAGCAGGAAATTCATGATTTCATAATTGGCAAATTCGTCTGTCGGCGACAGTTCGGGGTGGGTTTCCGAGGTGCCCTTTACCTGGTGAATTTCGGTGAGGGATTCATTGCGCATCCGCGTCTCGGCCCAGGCGGCATCGATGGGGCGGCCACGGTCATCTACGTCCACTGGGAACATCAGGCCGTTGCTGAGATTGGCGTTGTGGGAGATCGCCAGCACCTCGTTGCCTTTTTTGCGTTGATCGTCCATCCAGCCCCACAAATCCTCCGGTTTGTCCGAATCGAGGGCTGTGAAGGGCAGGTCCGGCACCTTCTTCGAGTCGCGAAAAAACACATTGCGGTGCATGTTTTGATTGTTGGGGGCCGAGGTCCATTCATAGGCGACAAACGTGGTGAACTTGCCGGGCTTGTAGTACTTGTCGGCGATGGCGATGCTCTGCTGCCAGATATTGCCGGCGACCTTCGGATCGATCAGCTCCTTGATCGGGTGGCTCAAGCTGCCGGCGATCCATTTGAACACCCGGTTGAAATCTTCCGGGGTTTTGACAATCAGCTTTTGCGCGATGGGCTGCTTGCTGAAGTCTGACTTCGGATCGTTGGCCAGGGCGATTACGCCCACGTATTCCGAGTGGTCGGTCACGCCATGGAAATCCAGCGGGCGACCCTTGAGTTGTACTTCAAACCCCATTGGATGCTTGATCGGCATCCCCAGTGAGAATTGGTACGTCTGCTCGGGATCGACCTGGTGGTTGCCGATCAGGTAGGCATCAATTGACCAGGAGCTGTGCGAGTGCGTCTGGCCAAAGTAAACCTCGCGATCCGGGTTGCCCTCTGCCAATGCCAGCGTGCTGACAGTAAACACGGCGCAACCGAGCAGTGTTGGTGCGGTGAAGTGTGTAGGGTTTTTCATATTCCACGTCTCCGGAATACGGCAATGACAGGGTGCAACTCAGGACAGGAAACTCGAGACTCTTTCGAAAAACCAGAAGGCAGCCAGCGTGCCCAACCCGTAAGAAGCAATTGGTCGGGCATACAGGACTGCAGGCTGTGGCAATCGACAACGCAGCAGCAGTTCGCGCAGGCTCAACACGACGGCGACGAACATCAACTGGCCGATCTCGACGCCGACATTGAAGGTGAACAGCGCCAGCGGCAGGTCGCGCTGCGGCAATCCGATTTGCGCCAGCGCACCGGCAAAACCGAAGCCATGCAACAAGCCAAAACAGAACGCCACCACCCATGGCCACTGGAGTGTGAAACTGGTTTCGTCACGGTTCTTGCGGGCGATTTCCACTGCCAGCAACAGAATGCTCAGCGCGATCGTCGCTTCCACAGGAGGGCCGGGCAGCCGCACCGCACCCAGTGTAGCGAGTGCCAGAGTGACGGAATGGGCGAGGGTGAATGCGGTGATGGTCTTCACCAGCATCCAGCCATTACTCACCAGCAACAGGAGACCGAAGACGAACAGCAGGTGATCGAAGCCTCCCAGGATGTGCTGGATGCCATGGACCAGAAATGCACCGGCCACCGAAAACGCTCCCGGCGTGGCAGCGATCTCTATCCAGGGTTGCGCAGGGTGGACGAGGGTGGTCGTCAGGCTGCCATCCAGGCGCGAGACACGCACCAGCACATCGGTGATGCTCGCTTGCAGACCGATGAATTCAATACGTTGCCCGACCAGCCCTGCGGAACCGGCATCAATGACGCGACGCTCGATCAGTGAATCGTTCAGTTCGCTTTCCACGGGCTCAACGACAGTACGAATACCTTCGGCAAACCGGAGCGCAATCGGCAATCGCATGCCTGAAAGCAGGGGCGTGCGCCACAATGCGTCATAGCGCCCGACGGCCGTTTCGTTGAGTTCCAGGTAAGCAGGGCGCGACTCATGGGCCATGGCCGGCAGCCCCATGAGCCAGAGCACCAACATCAGCCAGACTGCGCGCCTCATCGCGACTGCTGCGTCTGTGTGGCGGCAATCGCACCGGAAGAAGCAGGCATCATCACTACGACCTCATAGCGTGCTTTCAGTGCATCGAAACTCGCGCGTTTCGATGCACTGCGCTGTTCGGACAACCAATCGGACTTGACCTGCCGGGCCACGGTTTCGAAGGGCGGAGGAGGTGATTTGGTCAGTGCATCAATCCACACCAGATGCCAGCCAAAACCCGACTCCACAGGCCCCGCCCACCCCCCCGGCGTTTGTTTGAACAATGAAGTGGCGAACGTTGAACCAAAGACCCGCGCCACCTGATCCCGGGATTGTTCTGTATAGGCGTTTTTGAACATGAAGGCATCGCCTTCACCACTGTTCTTGTCAGATAGCCCACTGAGTGCGGACTGAGCCTGCGCTTGCGCATCCGCGCCACGTTTGTCGAAGGCGAAAAACAAATGATGGAAGGTCAAAAGTGGCGGCGGGGCATATTGGTCCTGATGCTGGATATACCAGGCCTCAAGTACACCGGGTGCCGGTTCGCGAAGTGACGCTACATCCTCGGCGAGGAAGTCCATTTTTTGCGCCAGTCGGCGGCGAATAATAGTGTCATCTTTATCCAGGCCAAGTTTCAGCGCTTCGCGATAGAGGATTTCCTCTTTCACATATTCCTCAATCAGGCCCTGCAACTGTTGCTCCGATGCGGGTCGTTGCCATCGTGCCAGCCAGGAAATCGCGATCCGCTGAACAACTTCGGGGGTGATTTCGATGCGTTGCGGATCTTGATCAAGGGTTGAACGGTGTAAACCTCCGTACAACACAAAGAGTGCAAAGCCTGCGATCAGAAAGTGCAATAGCGGCTGGTGGAGACATCGCTTGATTAACGAAAATCGAGATTCTTTCGCTTCGCAGACGCTAGAGTTCATGACTTATTGCCCCACGCCATTCTGCGAATGGTTTTCGCAGCAGAACGGAGTATTGCTGCTGTGACGCAACTTTCCACCAAGGCTAATCACCATAAGCACTATGGCTTAGTCGCAATCGGATTAACCAATTCCCCTAGGCCGTCCAGTCTTCTGTCTATACAGTCCGGGACGGAGCGCATGTCGCCATTTTCACCCGTCAGCGCGGCTTTCGGTGCAACGGGTTGATACGGCTGCGATATGACCGCTACCCCAACGACGCCACGCTATTGAGCAAGGTCTTGACCAGTTGCGCCTGGCGCGTGGCGCCGGTCTTGGCGAACACTCCGCGCAGGTGGGCGCGCACGGTGTTGCGCGAAACTCCGAGTGCCTCGGCCGTCTCGTCGAGGGTCTGGCCGTCCATGACCAGCATGGCCACTTCGGTTTCCGTGCGGGTCAGCTGAAACAGGCTGCGCAGCAGGTCTCGGGAGGCTTGGGGCGAGTCGGCGGGATCGCGGATGAATACCACCACTGCGGGGCGTCGGGCGCTGTTGTGGGTCTGGTAGTTCATGGCAATCGGGCGCAGCAGCAAGTTCAGCGGCATCTCGCCGCTGGGCCGCGACAGGGTCAGGACTTGCAGGTCGTCGAGGCCCCGCGGGCGCTGTTTCAGCACCGCCTGGATGGCCTGCTGCAGTGTGCGGTTCTCATGGTTGGCGAAGGCACAGAGCTTGTCGTGCTTGCACTCCAGGCCGTCATGGCTGTCGAACAGGCGCTGGGCGGCACGGTTGCAGCGCATCATCCGGCCGTTCTCGTCGAGGATGGCCGTGCCCACCATCAGGCGGTCGATGGTGGCCGCGTAGAGCTGGCGTTCGGCATCCAGTTGATCCACCGCCGAGTGCAGGTCCACCGCCTGTTGCAGGTGCGGCAACAACAGGCGGATCAGGTTGAGCTGCGCCGGGGTGAAGGCTTCGCTGGCGTGGTCGCGGCAGGCGAACAGCGCGCAGTGCATGCCGGCGGCGGTGCGCATGTTGGCCACCAGCACATCGCGCAGGTCCAGGGGCTGCAGGTAGTTGCGGTAGAAATCATGGGCCAGCCAGGCCTCTGTGCCCAGCACCTGGTCGGCACTGGCCACCTGGTCCGCGGGCCAGTCGAGGAACGGGCAGATCGAATAGAAGTGCTCGCTGTAGGAGGGCTCGCCGGGCAACAGCGCGCCATGCACCGAGGCATTGACGATCAGCCCGGGGCGTTCATGGTCGGGGTTGCGCAGCACCAGGGTGAAGAAGCTGACGGCGAAGCGCTGGCGCAGGGCTTCGAGCAAACTGGCCCAGGGCGTTGGCTCCAGCGTGCCGTGGTAGACCAGCCCGAGCAGGCTGCTGAGCTCGGCAGAGGGGATGTCGATGCTGGCGTGCAGGTCCGGGCAGGTGGAAAAGGGCAGGGTCATGCGCGCCTCTTTGGCTGCGTGTTGTCATGGGCGAGTATCGACCGGGGTTACGACAGCAAAATCGTCCGTTTGGCCTAGGGGCGCAGCGCATGCCCAAGGGGCAGGCTGCGCCCGGCAGCCGTTACAGCGCCAGCAGGGCTTCGACGATGCGTTCGGCGGCGGCCTCGGCGGACTCGAACTGGGTGTCGATGTGGATGTCCGGCGCCACCGGCGGCTCGTAGGGTGAGTCGATGCCAGTGAAGTTTTTCAGCTCACCGCGCCGGGCCTTGAGGTACAGGCCCTTGGGGTCGCGCTGCTCGGCCAGGGCCAGCGGCGCATCGATGAAGATCTCGAGGAAGTTGCCGTCGCCTGCCAGACTGCGGGCCATGTCACGCTCGGCACGGAACGGCGAGATGAACGAGACCAGGGTGATCAGCCCGGCATCGAGCATCAGCCTGGCCACCTCCGAAACCCGTCGGATGTTTTCCACCCGGTCGGCTTCGGTAAAACCCAGGTCGCGGTTCAGACCGTGGCGCACGTTATCACCGTCGAGCAGGTAGGTGTGCCGGCCCAGGGCATGCAGCTTGCGTTCGACCAGGTTGGCGATGGTCGACTTGCCCGCGCCGGACAAACCGGTAAACCACAGCACTCGCGGCGATTGGCCCTTGAGCGCGGCGTGGGCCTCGCGGTTGACGTCGATGGCCTGCCAGTGCACGTTCTGCGCACGGCGCAAGGCGAAGTGCAGCATGCCGGCGCCGACCGTGCGATTACTCAGGCGGTCGATGACGATAAAGCCTCCGGTGTCGCGGTTGTCGGCATAGGCATCGAAGGCGATCGGCCGGTCCAGGTGCAGGTTGCACACGCCAATGCCATTCAGTTCCAGGGTCTTGGCCGCCAGATGCTCGAGGCTGTTCACATCGACCCGGTGCTTGAGGTTGGCGCAGCTCATGCCAACGGTGCGGTAACCGATTTTCATCAGGTACGGGCGGCCCGGCAACAGGGGCTGTTCGTCCATCCAGACCAGGGTCGCTTCGAACTGGTCGGCCACCGCCGGCGGGGCGTCGGCCAGGGCGATCACATCGCCGCGGCTGATGTCGATCTCGTCCTTGAGGGTCAGGGTCACGGCCTGGCCGCACAGGGCTTGCTGCTGCTCCCCGGCGCTGCCCAGGATACCGGTGATCTCGCTCTGCTGGCCCGAGGGCAGCACGCGGATACGCTCGCCGACGCTCACGCTGCCGGCCACGACGTTGCCGCAATAGCCACGAAAATCCAGGTTCGGCCGGTTCACCCACTGCACCGGCAAACGGAACGCCGCATTGCTCTGCCGGTCCTGCTCCAGCGGTACGTCTTCAAGGTAGGCGAGCAGACTCGGGCCCTGGTACCAGGGCGTGTTGGGGCTGGCCTGGAGCATGTTGTCACCGCGCAGTGCCGACAGCGGGATGCACTGGATATCCAGCAGGCCGATCTGCGCGGCGAAGGCGCGATACTCGGCTTCGATGCGCTCGAACAATGCCTGGGAATAGTCCACCAAGTCGAGCTTGTTGATCGCCACCACCACCTTGCGAATACCCAGCAGCGACACCAGGTAACTGTGTCGGCGGGTCTGGGTCAGCAAGCCCTGGCGGGCGTCGATGAGGATCACCGCCAGGTCGGCGGTGGACGCGCCGGTGACCATGTTGCGGGTGTACTGTTCGTGGCCGGGTGTGTCGGCGACGATGAACTTGCGCTTGTCGGTGGCAAAAAAACGGTAAGCCACATCGATGGTGATGCCTTGCTCGCGCTCGGCGCTCAGGCCGTCCACCAGCAGGGCGAAATCCAGTTCGTCACCCTGGGTACCGAGCTTTTTCGAGTCGGCTTCGAGCTGGCCCAACTGGTCCTCGAACAGCACCTTGGATTCATACAGCAGGCGGCCGATCAGGGTGCTCTTGCCGTCGTCGACACTGCCACAGGTGATGAAGCGCAGCAGTTGCTTGTTCTGCTGTTGTTGCAGGTAGGGCGTCAGGTCGCCATTGCGTGCATCGGTGATCGCGTTCATCAGAAATACCCCTCTTGTTTCTTCTTCTCCATGGAGCCCGCCGAATCGCTGTCGATCAGGCGGCCCTGGCGTTCCGAGGTGCGGCTGACCAGCATTTCGCTGATGATCGCCGGCAGGTTGTCGGCGTCACTGTCGATGGCGCCGGTCAACGGGTAGCAGCCCAGGGTGCGGAAGCGCACCTTGCGCAGTTCCGGGGTTTCTCCCGGCAGCAGCGGCAAGCGCTCGTCGTCGACCATGATCAGCGTGCCGTCACGGCGCACCACCGGGCGCTCCTTGGCGAAGTACAAAGGCACGATGGGGATCTGTTCCAGGTAGATGTATTGCCAGATATCCAGCTCGGTCCAGTTCGACAGGGGGAACACCCGCAGGCTTTCACCTTTGCGCTTGCGGGTGTTGTACAGGCGCCAGAGCTCCGGGCGTTGCTGCTTGGGGTCCCAGCGGTGCTGCTCGGAGCGCAGGGAAAACACCCGCTCCTTGGCCCGCGACTTTTCTTCGTCGCGCCGGGCACCGCCGAACGCGGCATCGAAACCGTAGTGGTCCAGGGCCTGCTTCAGGCCCTGGGTCTTCCACACATCGGTGTGCACGGCCGAGCCGTGGATGAAGGGATCGATGGCCTTTTCCACGCCTTCGGGGTTGATGTGCACCAGCAGTTCCAGGCCCAGGCGTTCGGCGGTCTGGTCGCGAAAGGCGATCATTTCGCGAAACTTCCAGGTGGTGTCCACGTGCAGCAGGGGGAAGGGCGGCTTGCCCGGGGCGAAGGCTTTCATCGCCAGGTGCAGCATGACCGCGCTGTCCTTGCCGATGGAGTAGAGCATCACCGGGTTCTCACACTCGGCCACCACTTCGCGGATGATCTGGATGCTTTCCGCTTCCAGCCATTGCAGATGAGTCAACATCGGATACCTCCTCGTGTTCTGCCGGGATGGGTGCCGGCTGAACACCACGGTAGGTAAAGCACCGCCGGTGCCTCTTCGTCTGCTCGGACGAAGAAGCGCCGGCGGTTGAAGATCACGCGACGGACGCGTACAGCGTCTCGGCACGGACCTTGAGGGCATGGGCAACGGCATCGAACCCTTGCTTGACCCAAGCGCCATGGTCGGTCATGACCTGGTCGGCGGTGGCGCCGAGGAACTGGTCGGTGGTGTGGTAGCGGCAACTGGCCGCGCCGGTGTGCTCGATGTGTTGCTCGCGACGGGCCGCGTCGGGATTGCCGGCGTTGGCATACATCTCCCAGGCGAGCAGCCGGTGGGGCTCGAAGTCCGCCAGGTACTCGATCACGTGCAGCAGTTCACCCGGGCGCCCCGGATTGGGCAGGAACAGGTTGACCGGCTCGCCGAGCACCAGGTTCGACTCGACCTTGACCGTGTAGGGGTTCCACTGCGGGTAGGCGGGCAGGTCGATGAGGATTGCCCAGACCAGTTCGGCCGGGGCGGCGATGTCCACGGTCAGCGAACGGACCAGGTTTTTTTCTGCGCTCATGGGTGGCTCCTGTGAGGATGACTGCGCGCCACGGACGGTGGCGCCAGTGAGCCCTGGGCTCAGGCGCGATCCTCACCGCTTGTACCCGTCGGCTCCTCGTCCGCCCGGACTAGATCGGGCGTTTAGTCCGCATGGACGAAGAACCGTTGCCGCGCTTCTCCCTAAGGTCGTCTACAGCGGCGGGCCCTCCGCCGGCAGAGGAGACTGACATGGCTACAGACACCCCCCAACAGGAGGTCATCAGCGGTGAGACCTGGACCCGGTTTTGCGAGCAGTTGCGCCGCAGCGGCGAACAGATACTGCGTGCCGAAGCCCCGGCCGACGAGCAGACCCGCGCCGAAGGCTTTCGCTACCTCACCCGCTTGCTGCGCATCGCCCTGGAGATGCACCTGGAATTCGCCGACCCCGACTTCCCCGGGTTCATCACCCCTTCCCATGAAACCGCCAAGATCGGCGCCGACAACCCCGACAACCTGTACCGCTATGCGCGCCTGAACGGCGAGCACGAATACCGGGTCAGCGGCCAGCGCGGCAGTGTCGCCTACCTGAGCTTCGGTTCGCAGAAGGGCGGTTACGAGACGGACGGCAAGATGATCCAGACCGGCTTTATCGACGCCGGGCAACTGCAACTGGATGCCGAGGGCAATTTCGAAATCATCCTCAGCCAGCGCCCGCCGGCCAGCGGCAACTGGCTGCCCCTTGAGCCGCAGAGCAATGCGCTGATCGTGCGCCAGACCTTTCTCGATCGCAGCAGCGAGCAACCGGCGCAACTGCGCATCGAGCGCCTGCAGGCCAGCCAGGCACCCGTGCCGCTGGATGCCGCGGGCCTGCAACAAAGCCTGCAGCGGGTCGGCAGTTTCGTCGAGAACACTGCGCGCTTGTTCGCCGACTGGGCCCAGGGTTACCAGCAGCACAGCAACCAACTGCCGCCTGCCGACCAGGCGCTGTGCCAGTCCGTGGGCGGCGACCCCAACATCTTCTATTACCACTCCTGCTGGGCGCTGGCCGACGACGAAGCGCTGTTGATCGAAGTCGATCAGGTGCCGGCCTGCGACTTCTGGAACCTGCAGATCAACAACTACTGGATGGAGTCGCTCGACTACCGCTACCACCGCATCTGCCTGAACAAGCACTCGGCACAGCTTGCGGCGGACGGCAGCCTGCGCATGGTCCTCAGCCACCGTGACCCGGGCCTGGCCAACTGGCTGGAAACCGCCGGCCATCCCCACGGCACCCTGTGCCTGCGCTGGGTCGGCGCCACGCAACCGGTTCACCCGACCACCCGCGTGGTGAAACTCAATGGCCTCAAGGAGCTGGCACTATGAGCGGCAACGATTTTTCTCCGGAGCTGCTGCTGGCCGAAGCCAGCGCTCGCGCAGGTGGCCTTGAGGATTTCGGCCCGGGTGATTTTCGCCAGGGCCTGGTGGTGCTGGCTGACGCTCTGGAAAAAGAAGCACGGTTGTCGTCCCGGGGGCGTGCACTGTTGCGCGAGAAACTGCTGGCGCAACTGGTGAACCGTCTGGTGATCGAAGACCATTGTCGACGCTTCCCGGAAATCCTCGAACTGCAAATCAACGATCCGTTGGTGATCGTCGGCCTGCCACGCACCGGCACCACATTGCTGCAACGCACCCTGGCGGTGGACCCGCAGTTCAGCAAGGCACAGTGGTGGGAAACCCGCTACCCGGCACCACTGAGCGGGGAGACCCTGGAGCAACCGTTGCAGCGCCTGGGCCTGGCGCGCGCTGAAGTGGCGGCGATGATCGAGTTCCTTCCGCAGTTGCTGGCCATCCACCCACTGGACGCCGAGCAGCCCGACGAAGAGTTCATGTTGATGGAGCACTCGTTCCTCTGCGCCATGGACTCCTACGTCAACGTCCCCAGCTACACCGCCTGGCTCGACCGTCAGGACCAGACCCAAGTCTACCGTTACCTCAAGCGCACCTTGCAGTTCCTGCAATGGCAGCAGGCACGCCGTGGCATCGCCCCCGGCCGGCGCTGGTTGCTCAAGAGCCCGCAGCACCTGCATACCCTGGAGTTGTTGTTCGACGTGTTCCCCGGGGCGCAGGTGGTGCTCACTCATCGCGAACCGGCCAGGACCATTCCCTCGCTGGCCAGCTTCATCCATACCCTGTGGCAGCTGTACAGCGACCAGGCCGATGCCCTCGCCGTCGGCGAGCAGTGGAACCGGCGCATGGCGCGGGCCTTGCGCCATGCCATGGCGGTGCGCGAACGCATGCCGGCCGAGCGCTTTCTCGATGTGCAGTTCGAAGACACCCTGGCCGCGCCCCAGGCAGTGGTCGAACGCATCTATCGCTTCGCCGGCCTTGAATGCACGCCAAAGGTCCGGGCGGCCATGGACCAATGGTTGTCCGCCAACGGCCGGGAAAAACGCGCTGCCCATCACTACAGTCCTGACCAGTTCGGCCTCAGCGACATGCTGCTGCAACGTGACTACGCCGAGTACCGCGCCCGGCATCTGCAAGCCTGAGCCTGTCCCAAAACAATAAGAGGATTCATCCCATGCTGCTTAAAGACAAAGTCGTGATGGTTTCGGGTATCGGCCCCGGGCTGGGTATCAAACTGGCCCTGGAGGCCGCACGGGAAGGGGCGCGGGCCGTGGCCATCGGCGCCCGCGACATGAGCCGCCTGCTTGAGGCGCAACAACGCATCAAGGCGGTCGCCGGGCATTGCCAAGTGCTGTGCGTGGCCACCGACATCACCGATGTGCAGGCCTGCAAGCGTTTCGCCGAAGCCACCCTCGAGCAATTCGGCCGTATCGATGCGTTGATCAACAGCGCCTTTTCCCATGGCGGATTCCAGGCGGTGGACGAGGCAGACAACGACCCGCTTCGCGAGGCGCTGGAGGTCAACCTGCTGGGCTCGCTGAACATGAGCCGCGCGGTGCTGGCGCCCATGCGCGCGCAGGGTGCGGGGGCGATTGTGATGATCAACACCCTGGGGGTGCGCAAGCCGTATCAGGGTGGGGCGGCCTATGCCGCGTCGAAAAGCGCCCTGGCGGCCAGCGTGCGCTACCTGGCCAGTGAGCAGGCGGCCCATGGTCTGCGGGTCAACGCCCTGGCCTGTGGCTGGATGTGGGGCGAGCCGGTGCAGGCCCTGGTACGACAAACGGCTGCCGCCCGGGGTGTCAGCGAAGAACAGGTGCGCGTCGAGTTCAGTGCCGGCATCCCTGGCGGTCGCATGCGCAGCGACGAGGAGTGCGCCCGCGCTGCGTTGTTTCTGGCATCGGACTACGCCAGTGCGATCAATGGCGCGCAGCTCGATGCCAACGGCGGCGAAGTCATGCACTGAGGAGGACGGCAGATGAACACAATCGATCACTGCGCCTTCAACGGCGATGCCGACGGTCTGTGCGCCCTGCAGCAGTTGCGCCTGGCGGGAGAACTGGGTCCGCAGGTGCACCTGGTCAGCGGGGTCAAGCGCGACATCGAACTGTTGCGCCGGGTCCAGGCCGGACCCGGCGAGCGGGTCACGGTGCTGGACGTGGCCCACGAGCAGAACCGCGAGGCCACCCGGCGCCTGCTCGACGCCGGCGTCCGGGTACGCTACTTCGACCACCACTTTGCCGGCGAACTGCCTCGGCACCCGGCATTTGAGTCCTTCATCGACACGGTCGCCCAGCTGTGCACCAGCCTGCTGGTCAACACCTGGCTGGACGGGCGTCATCACCGTTGGGCGGTGGCCGCCGCCTTTGGTGACGGCCTGGCCGGGCCGGCGCGGGCGCTGGCGAAGCAGCATGGCCTGGCCAACGATGAGGTGCAGGCCCTGGAGGAGCTAGGCCTGCTGCTCAACTACAACGCCTATGGCGACAGCCTGTCGGACCTGCACTTCGAGCCGCTGACGCTGGCCGCCGAGCTGCTGCCTTACCACGACCCGCTGGATTTCATCCGCCACAGCACAAGTTTCACCACCCTGCGCATCGGCCACGCCGCCGACATGGCTGCTGCCGCAGGCCTTGAACCCTGGCACGAAGGCCGGGGCGCGCGGCTGTATCGCCTGCCCGAGCAACCCTGGGCGCGAAGGGTCAGTGGCGTGTTGGCCAACCAGCTGGCGGCCGGTGCACCGCGCAAGGCGATCGGCTTGCTCAGCGCCAGGGCGGACGGTGACTGGGCGTTCAGCCTGCGGGTACCGGAAGAGGCCGGGCTGGCGGCGGATGCCTTCTGCCGGCAGTTTCCAACGGGGGGAGGGCGCAAGCGTGCTGCCGGGATCAACCGTCTGGCCGACGCGCAATTGAAGGAAGTCGCCGCACGCCTGCTCGATTGCTATCGCTGAAGAAAGAGCAACGCCCCGAGCGGATCGGTCGGGGTGTTGCTTGCCACCAAGGGTCAGCGATACAAGCGCCTGAACCGCTCGATCCAATATAGCTTGAACGCAGTCTTATATTCCATAAATGAAGTACAAAGTATTTTTATAGTGCGTTTTAATCTATTCAGTATTTTGAATCGATTGGAGCACTTGTCTGTGAACACTAAGGCGCTTTTACCTTTTGGCTTGGCATTACTGGCTACCTGCTCGACGGCGTTCGCGGGCGCCACCCTGGATCGCGTAACCGGCAGCGGGGAGCTGACCGGCGTTCTGATGGAAAGCTATCCGCCATTTTCCTTTCTCAATGAACAGAACCAACTGGACGGGTTTGACGTGGATGTCGCCAAGGCCATTGCGCAACGGTTAGGGGTGAAGCTCAAGCTGCAGACACCGTCCTGGGATGTCATCGCTGCCGGACACTGGAACGGACGCTATGACATCTGCGTCTGCTCGATGACCCCGAGCAAGGCACGGGCCGAAGTGTTCGACTTCCCGGTCGAGTATTACCAGTCCCCGGCCGTGATCGTGGTGAATGCCAAAGACAAGAACATTGCCACGGGCAAGGATCTGTCAGGTAAAAAAGTCGGTGTGATCAGTGCGTCGACCTATGAAGCCTATCTGAACAAGGATCTGGTGATCGAGGGCGCCGAGGACAAGCCGTTGAGCTATCCATTCGAAAGCGTCCAGGTCGCGCCGTACGACAACGAAACGGTAGCCTTCCAGGATCTGGCCCTGGGTACGGGCGTGCGCCTGGATGCCATGGTCACCAACCTCATCACCGCTCGCGAACGCATCGCCCAGGATCCTCGCTTCAAAATTGCCGGCGACACCCTGTATGCAGAGCCCAACGTGGTAGCGATCGAAAAGGGCGATCCGCAATGGAATGCCAAAGTCACTGAGGTCGTCACCCAGCTCAAGGCCGACGGCACATTAAGCAAGATTTCACAGAAGTGGATCGGTGCCGATATCAGCCAATGACAGCCCTCAATCCACACCCGGCCAAGGCGACTGTCGCCCCCGAGACCCAGACGCGTCGTTTCAGCCCGCTACCTGGTTTTCGCACTCGCCTGTATTTGACCTGGGCAGTGCTGTTTGCCCTGTGCGTCATGTTTTTCATGAGCTTCGATCTGAAGTTCTCGATCATTGTGCAGAAGCTGCCCAACCTGGTCGGCCTGCATTTGGGGCCTGACGGTTTCTTGCAGGGCGCCGCACTGACACTGTTCTTGTGCTTCTGCTCGATCTGGCTTTCATTGCTCCTTGGCTTCGTGACGGCACTGGCACGCCTGTCTCGCAGTGCAGTGGCTTTCGGCATTGCCAGTTTCTATGCGTCCTTTTTTCGCGGTACTCCGCTGCTGATCCAGATCCTGCTGATCTACCTGGGGCTGCCGCAGTTGGGTGTGGTTCCGGGCGCCATCAGCGCGGGGATCATTGCGCTGTCGCTCAATTATGGTGCCTACCTCAGCGAGATTTTTCGTGCCGGCATCATGGCTGTCGCACCCGGGCAGCGCGAAGCGGCGATGGCCCTGGGGCTGAATCCGGCGGCAACATTCCTGCACGTCGTCCTGCCGCAAGCCATGCGCACGATCATTCCCCCGACAACCAGTCAGTTCATTTCAATGCTCAAGGACTCTTCGTTGATATCGGTGATGGGGGTCTGGGAAGTGATGTTCCTGGCGCAGTCGTACGGTCGCTCGTCCTACCGCTACATCGAAATGCTCACCACCGCAGCCGTTATCTATTGGCTCCTGTCCATTGGGCTGGAGTTGATTCAGAACCGTCTTGAACGCCACTACGGCAAGGGTTTCAAGCATCAGCGCTGACCCGTCCGTTTAATGACTTTTTACAGGTACTACGATGTCCGATCCGAAACCTCTGTTGTTTGCGTTATACGAGCAAGCCAGTGTTGGCTGTGGCGGCGCGCCGAGCCTCTGGACGCACCCGGCTGACGAACGACTGACCATCAATTCCCTGGGCTACTGGTCGAATCTGGCACGCATCGCCGACCAGGCTCATCTCGACATGCTGTTCTTTGGTGATGTGCTGGGCTTCTACGATGTGTTTGGCGGCAATGCCGACGCGGCCATGAAGTGGGCGGTGGAAGCACCGGCCAACGATCCGTTGATGATCATCCCGGCATTGGCCGCCGTGACGGAAAACCTCGCCTTCGGCGTCACTGTCACTACCAGTTACGAGCATCCTTTCACCCATGCCCGGCGCTTCAGCACGCTGGATCACCTGACCAATGGCCGGGTCGGGTGGAACATCGTCACCTCCTACCTGACCAGCGCCGCTCGCAACTTCGGCCTGGAGCAGATGATCAGGCACGATGATCGCTATGAGCGCGCGGATGAATTTCTCGATGTGGTCTACAAGCTCTGGGAGGGCAGTTGGGCAACCGATGCCGTGGTGGCCGACAAGTCTCGCCAGGTCTATGCCAGGGGCGATCGCGTGCGACCGATCAACCATGTTGGCGAGCATTACCGGGTGGCCGGGCCGCATTTGACGTCCCCGTCACCGCAACGTACACCTTTGCTGATCCAGGCCGGTTGGTCAGGCCGTGGTCGCGAGTTTGCGGCCAAGCACGCCGAACTGATTTTCATCGCCAAGTCCAACCCGCTGGAGATTCGCCAGGGACTGGAAGATATATGGACGCAGGCCAGGGCACGGGGGCGTCACGCCGAGGATGTGAAGTCGCTGACGGTGCTGCGCATCGTCACCGCCAGGACCGAGATCGAAGCCCAGCGCAAATATGACGAGCTGCAAAGCAACTATCACTTGCAGGCGCAACTGGTGAGTTATGCCGGGGATACCGGTATCGACATCAGCCGCTACGCGGACAGCGATGCGTTGTCCACTCACACCGAAGGCATGACCTCTTATGTGATGCGTCCCGATGGCAGTGGCAAGCCCTTGACCGCCGGCGATGTCAAACAGCGCTTTGCCAACGTCACCCGGGGCAGTGACCTGATTCTGGTGGGAACGCCGCAACAAGTGGCCGACCGGATCGAAGAGCACGCCCGTATTTCCGGCACCAGCGGCTACATGCTCAACCCGCTGATCAGCCCGGGCAGCCTTGAGGACTTCGTTGAGCTGATCATTCCTGAACTGCAAAAGCGTGGTTTGTATCGCACCCGGCCACAGAGCGGTACTTTCCGTTCGCGGTTACGGGAAGATGGCGCTAGCCATTTACCGGATTCGGCTTACGGCGCCTCATTCCGCTTTGATTAAGGGTTTCAGGACGGGACATCTTGAAAAAGGGGCTCTCCAGGGACCCCTTCATTGAGCAAATATCCTGTTCAGAAGTATTTGAGCCATCCGATATCGCGACGGCGTGCCTTCAATGTCGCGAACCAGCGTACGGGTAAATACAGGGATAAAGCCAGGAGCACTGCCGTCAGCCAAACAGCCCAAATGTTGTCGAAACCGAAAAAAACTCCCTGGTTCAATCCGAACAGCGCCACGCCGACCAGATACAGCGCCTTGAGTGCGTAAAGGTGAAGCAAGTAGAAGAACATCGGCGCCGCACCAAAGACGGCCAATGCATTGACCCACTTGCGTTGTCGGGCCCGTTCCAGGGCACGTAGCAGTAACAGCCCCACTCCCAGTGTCAGTGAAATAAACAGCAGGGAAGGTGGGTATTTTGTAATGTTGAAGAAGCTCATGAGGGTTTGCGTGATGCCTTCATGGGCGACCCAATGCGCCTCGCCATAACCATTGATGGCTCGCAGCGCGACGAATCCGATCAATGCCCCGGCCCCGGCAAGCAGCAGATTACGTTGACGCTGCGCGGCCAAGACCTGGCCGGCAAACCAGGGGCCGATACTGTATCCAAGGGCAATCACACCGATCCAGGGAAGCACCGGATAAGAGGTGCGCAGGCGCAAGCTGTCGGAGAAATCGATCCAGCCGCGATCATGCAGAATCGCCCAAGGTATATGCATGGGCGAGCCTGCCGCGAAGTGAACATTATCCAGCAGGTTGTGCCCGGCCACGATCACCAGGCCCAGGCAGCACAGCATGGGCCTGGGTAACCAAACCAGTCCGGCCAGGGCAATCATGCAGATGCCAATGGCCCAGATCACTTGCATGTAGATTGCCGTAGGCGGGAACTGAAAAGTCCAGGCGAAATTCACCAGGGTGAACTCAAGCAGCACCAGGAACAGGCCGCGCTTGAATAAAAAGGCTGACACATCGCCCTTGCCCTGGTGTTTTTGGCCATACAGGTAAGCGGAAAGCCCGGTGAGCAGTATGAAAACCGGCGCACACAAATGGGCAAGTGTGCGGCTGAAAAATAGCGCCGGCTCAGTGGATTCGATGTCCATCGGGTCTGTTACCTGACGGTGCAAAAAGAACGTTTCGCGCACGTGATCCAACAGCATCAGGAGGATTACCAATCCCCTCAGGGCATCAATGGACAGCAGGCGTTGGCTCAAGCCTGTGATGGGCGGGACATGGGTAGAAGTTGTCATCGAATATCGCAAGCAGGGAGTGGATGGCTCTGCCAGTGATAACGGGCAGCTCATGTTTATATTGGTTATAACATAACATGTTTGCCTGCTTCGTGGACATTCGCATGGGGTGGCTAAATCGGTGTCATCGTCACGTCGAGGAGGGCGAAAGCGCATCGCTCGTACCTCATCGACGTTTTTAGCCTGCGGGGCGTCGCATTAGCGACGATAGTAGCGGCGATCGTCCTCGTAACGGTACCGCATGGCCCGATCCTGGTGGCGCTCCCAATCACGGCGGCGTTCGGCTTCCCGGCGAGCTTGTTCTCTACGCCAGTTATCTCGATGCCAGTCGTCCCGGCGCCAATCGTCTCTACGAGAGTGCCAACGGCCGTCATGCCAGTATCGGTCGTCATGGGCAAGCAACGGCCCTGTCTGCTTGTCGGACATGCTGGCCAAGGTCGGCCAAGGGTTGCCAGCAGCCTGGACGGGAACCTGAACTGCCGCGACTTCAGGTGCCAAAACAGGGGTTGAGGTCTTCATCTGTGTGGCTGATGCCGAGCCCACTGCCGCGAACGCGAACAGGCCGAAGAGCACCATCCGTGGGTCATGGAATTTCATGAGCGAAGACAACCTCTGATTGATTTCTGGGCGTGTGGCCATCCGGCTGCGGGAATCCTGCGGGTTCTCGCCTGGCGAGTGGATGTGCCTATCCACATAGACCGATAAACAGGAAAAAGTTCTAGGGGCCGCTGTTTAAATAGCCAACGGCATAAGGGGGCGGGATCCAGGCATTAATCCTCGAAAGTTATTGAGCGCAAATAAACGCTCGGACGCGACATCGGGCGTGTAGAATAGTTCCGTTTTAATGGAGTAAATTGTGCAATGGAGCTTGTATGAGTCACGCAGAGTCGCTACCGTCATCCCGCCCCATCCCGGTTTCGTACAATACCCAAGCAATTGATTTGGGTGAGTTATTCACCACCCTGTGGCGTCAAAAGTATCTAATCGCAGGCATAGCCTTGGCAGTCACAGCGATGGCAGCGGTCTACGCTTTTACAGCGACACCTCAATACCGGACGAAGACATTTCTTCGTCCTCCGTCTATTAAAGACCTTGACGCACTCAATCAGACTGGGGTTTACACCCTCAATCCCGAGGAATCACTCAGGCGCGTAGGTGCTGCACTTAACTCCTATGAAGTGCATAAATCCTACTTCGATAAGCACCAAGAACAATTCTCCGGTATTGACTCAGGCGACTTGAAGCAGGCCTTCGAACGCTTCAACAGCGAAGCGTTCAGGGTTATTCAGCCAAGTACTAAGATCGGCGACAACCTCACAACATTCGTCGGACTGGAAATGACTTATCCGGAAACCGTCGAAGGTCATCTCATTCTTAATGGGATCGTGCAAGAAGCCATAAAAAGCGAGCGCAAGCAGATTCAGGACGACTTGAACAGTGTGATTGACAACAGTCTCAACACCCTGGAACGCAAGATGGGCATTGCCCGCGCTAGTTATGAGGCCGATAAGGACTCAACGATTGCTAAAATCAGTGAAAGTGACGTTCTCAAGCGCGCGCAGCTGCAGGATGAGTTGCGTGCAGTTCGTACAGAGCTGCGCGACCGTCGGGAAAGTCGTATCACCCAGCTGAACGAGTCCATTCACATAGCTCGTGAGTTGGGGATCGTGAAGCCGACTACCCCTACGGCGATGGGGCAAGGTAACGGCGTAAGTCAGGGCAATGTTTTTCGTGCGGAAGTTTTCAACGAGCAGTTCCCGCTGCACTTCATGGGTACTGAAGCTCTTGGTGCCGAGCGAAATGCCCTGTTGGCACGAAAGTCTGATGACCATGCCAGCCCTCGGATCTCCGAGATCAAAAAAGAGCTTCAGCTTCTGGATCAAAATCGGCAGATTGAACGACTTAAATCGCGTAAAAACGACGATCTATTCCTCAATACGCTGGTTGATATGAGGGCAGAAAAAACACGGCTGGAACATATCAATCGCGATCTGAGTGAACTGGTTTTGGTAAAGGTTGATCAGCAGGCTATCAAGCCAAACCAACCGATCAAGCCCAATAAGTTGCTGATTCTGATTCTCGGGATATTCGGGGGCGGTGTGCTCGGCATATTCGTCGCACTGATACGCGGCATAGTACTTAACCGCTCTGCCAGCCATTACGAGTTGAGCACCGGAAAAGTACTTATAGGGCAATCAACCATACAATAAGCATTAAGGAGTCATGTCGCATAACTCCGAAGTTATGCGGCGGCTCTCTCGGGCTTGGCGGTGAAAGCATTGTGATGTCGTGTGAGTCTGTCGCAGCTGCTCAATGATCTGCAACACTCCTTCTGCTTGCACGGAATTCAGTTGTGTTGCATCGACCGGTTGAATCCACAACACAAAGCTGCCGCTTGGAGATCATCCCCGGCCGTTCACGCTCATACCTGATCCATAGCCTCGGTCATCCCCCGATCTTCACCCAGGAACCCGCCACTCTGATGGTGCCACAGCCGCGCATAGATGCCGTTCCTGGCGAGCAACTCGGTGTGGGTGCCCTGTTCGATGATGCGTCCATCGTCCATGACAACAAGTCGATCCATTGCCGCAATCGTGGACAACCGATGGGCGATGGCGATTACGGTTTTTCCCTCCATCATTTCATCGAGGCTTTCCTGAATGGCCACTTCGACTTCCGAATCCAGCGCGCTGGTCGCTTCGTCAAGTAGCAGGATCGGGGCGTTCTTGAGCATCACTCGGGCTATGGCGACGCGCTGGCGCTGGCCGCCCGAAAGCTTGATGCCGCGCTCGCCCACCAAGGTGTCGTAGCCGGTGTGCCCTTGCCGGTCGCTCAGTTGGCTGATGAACTCATCGGCCTGGGCATTGGCCGCGGCACTGCGGATTTGTGCGTCGCTTGCATCGGGTCGACCGTAGGCGATGTTGTCGCCAATGGAACGGTGCAGCAGGGAAGTATCCTGGGTGACCATGCCGATGGCGCTGCGCAGGCTGTCTTGCGTCACGTGCGCAATGTCTTGCCCGTCAATGCGAATCTGCCCGCTGTCGACGTCATAGAAGCGCAGCAGCAAGTTGATGAGTGTGGATTTGCCCGCGCCGGAGCGGCCCACCAGGCCGATTTTTTCGCCAGGACGAATGCTCAGGCTCAGGCCATCGAGCACTTGGCGTTCGCCATTGTAGTTGAAGCTCACGTTGTCGAAGGTTACCGCTCCGCCGGAGGTCACCAGGACTCCCGCGCCTGGCGCATCCTGCACCTTTGGGCCGCGGGTAAGGGTTGCCATGCCATCCTGTACGGTGCCGATGCCTTCGAACAGCGAGGCCATCTGCCACATGATCCAGTGCGACATGCCGTTGATACGCAACGCCATGGCGGTAATCGCCGCCACGGCACCTGTGCCGACTTCGCCCAGGTGCCACAGCCAAAGCGCATAACCGCCTGCTGCCATGATCAAAGCCACCACCAACGCTTGGTTGACGATCTCGAATTGGCTGACCAGGCGCATCTGGCGGAAGCCGGTCTGCTTGAAATCCTCCATGGCCGCGCGCGCGAAGTGCGCTTCACGATTGGAGTGGGAGAACAGTTTCACTGTCGTGATGTTGGTGTAGGCGTCTGAGATACGTCCGGTCATCGACGACCGCGCATGGGCTTGTTCCTGTCCGACTTTCCCCAAGCGGGGGACGAAGTAGAGCATGGCCAGCCCGAACAACACGATCCAGGCAACGAAGGGCAGCATCAGTTTCAGTGCGAAGCCACCGGCCAGTGCGATGATCGCGATGAAGTACACCCCGATTCCGGGTGCGATCTCGATAAGGGTGAACAGCACGTCGCGCACGGCCAGCGCAGTCTGCATCACCTTGGTGGTGACCCGTCCGGAGAACTCATCGGAAAAGAACGAAAGGCTTTGCCGGAGCATCAGGCGGTGGAAGTCCCAACGCAGCCGCAACGGCAGATTGATCGCCAATATCTGGTGCTGAACCATGGTTCGCAGCGCCACCAGCCCGATGCTGGCAAGCATTACGATGCCCATGCCCCACAACACGCGACTCTCCTGCGCAGCCGCATCACCACCGGCCTGCCAGGTCGAGAGCAGGTCCACGACCTGGCCGAGGAAGGAAAACAGCCAGGCTTCGTAGATCGACACGCCGGCACTGAGCAGCGCAAACGCAAGAATATAGCCGCGGGCGCCCCGTGTGCACGCCCAAAGGAACCGAGTCAGGCCTTCGGGTGGCGGTGGTATCTCGTCGGGCGGGAAGGGGTCGAGTCTTTGTTCAAATGCGCGAAGCATGCTGGTCTCCGAAACGATCAAGTAAGGAGATTCTGCCATTTAAAGGTTACTTTGAGGGTTATATGGAGTGGCGGGTCAGCGCTTCATGATCCGATCAACTTGAAAGCCCAAAGCGCCGCCATGCCTGCCGCCAGTGTCAGGACAGTATTTCGAGTCTTCCACGCGACCCAGGCAGCAACAATGGCGGCGGGGATTTGCGGGTTGCCGAGCACGAATTCACTGTGCCCGTTGGGATACACCACGGCGGGGAGTACCAACGCCGCCAGCACACTTGCCGGTACGTAGAGCAGGGCTCGACTCAGCAGGTCGGGAATTCGCCATCGACCATAGAGCTCGACAAACGAAAGGCGCATCACAAAGGTTCCCACGCCTACTGCCAGAAACATCCCCCACAAAGCCAGGTCACTCATCGTGTCTCCCTCTCGACGCCGTCAGAGCTCATAGTGTTCAACGGGCTTCTACGAATGTTCTCGATCAATAACCCTGTAAAGACTCCACCTATCGAAGCCATTACCAATCCAAGGTTGTAGGGCATATTGACTGCCAACACAGCGATCGACCCGCCGACCGCTGCGGCCCCCAGGCTCGCCGCACTACGCAGATTGGGAACGAGAAGCGCCAGAAAAGACAAGGGAATGGCAAAGCTCAGTGACCACGACTCGGGGATACTTGCGCCCAGAAAGACCCCGGCCAATACCGAGAGCTGCCAGGTTAGCCACATGGCCACAGCAGTACCGGCATAAAAGTAATGTCCGAATCGATCTGGTTCTCCCGAGGAAAACCTTAGACTGTAGAGCGCGAAAGACTGATCGGAAAGCAGGTAGGACATTGGCCATGTCCAGCGACGGGGCAGGTGATGCAGGCGAGGTGCCAACGAAGCGCTGTACATGATAAAGCGCAAGTTGATGATCAAGGCTGTAACCACAATCGCCACCGGCAAGACACCGTTATGTAGCAGCTGGAGTGCAACCATCTGTGCGGATCCAGAGTAAAACAGCAGCGTCATGCCCATCGTCATGCCAGGCGACATTCCCATTTCGATGGCCATCACTCCGGTAACCAGCCCGAATGGAATCACTCCGGGAGTCAATGGAATGAGCGTTCGAACGCCGTGCATGAAAGCGTCCATTCCTGTTCGATACTGCATTTCGTTTCCTTTTGACCGGCGCTGCGAGGGCTTCGTGGAGTGGAGTGTAGGCGCCGCAGGAGCATGGGCAGAATCGACTTTTTTTCTGAGAAAACAGGTACTTTTTGTTATGGCAAGAATTCCCCAGCCTGATCAGGCACTCATGAAAATGCCATCGTTCAAGGCCATGCGGTCATTTGTTGCTGCCGCCAAGTACCGGGATTTCACCCGGGCCGCAGAAGCGTTGTGCTGCTCCCCGGCGTTATCAGCGCTTTGGCTTTCACAGCTGTCGGAGCAGGTCGACTGGAACGTGTGGTTCGCTTTTCAATCCCACGATTTACAGATACCAACGGCGCAAAGCCCGCATTACTGCGCGGTTAAGAGGCATTCAGTCAAGAGTCCTCAATCGCCTGTGGAAAGCCCATGCTTGTGTGCGTAGGCGTAGAGATCTACGCGGTTAGTCAGGCCCAGCTTGCTGTAGATCGATGTCAAATGGTTGCGCAGCGTGTGCTCGCTGATGTGCAGTTTCTCGGCCACCAACTTGCCAGGGGCTGAGGGATCGCTGGCCAGCGATGCAATGGTTTGCTGCTCGCGGCGTGTCAGCCTGGCGATTTTGTGTTGCTCCGGGTCTATATCGCGATCGGCTTTCTTGCGCGCCAGTTCAAGGAAGATACGGCTGGTCGCATTGCGGTCAATCCAGAGTTCGCCTTCATGCACTTTTTCTATGGCTTTGAGCAAAATTGAGGCGGATGCCGACTCCCGCTTATCCACCACCCCACGTGCGCCCGCCAGCACCGCACGGTCATGCAGTGCCTCGTCGCTCGACCCTGTCACTACCAGAATCCTGGCTTTGGTCCGGCTGTGCAGTTCGGCCAGCGACTCGATACAGTCCTCGCTGTCCAGGTCCAATACCACCACATCTGGTGTGTACAGGTGCAGCGAAAGCAGGTATTGCGCCACTGACGCCGTCGAACCCGCCAGCGCCAACTTCGGTTGAGCGCTTTCCACCAGACGCTCAAGGCCCCAGGCCACGAGCGGTAGAGCGACTAACAGGACTTGAATTGGCATGCGGCTCGCAGCCTCTTTAGGCGGGTTGTGTTAGCTGATCATGATAGCAATCGTTGCAGATCCTGGCTTTTTCCATAGCGCTTCAGGCACCCCCTCCCATGACATTTGTCCCGTAAAACACTGTTTTTCCGGGTGATTGACTCCCAGAAAAAAGGGATAGAGCACTCATGTAAAACACAGTGGTCGTTTTTAGACTGCAGCCATGAAAGACGCACACCGAATTGAGCCCCGTGAACAAGTCACCCTGTCGCTGCAACTGATCGGCGGGGGCAACGGTGTCACCCGTGACATCAGCGCCTCCGGATTGTATTTCGAAACCGATAGCGAGCAGCAGGTGGGCAACTTGATTGACTTCGAGATCGAACTCGACACTCCCGGCGGCCCGATGAAATTCAAGGCGCAAGGACAAATCGTGCGCGTTGAGCAACAGGATGGCAGGGCGGGGGTGGGTGTGAAGCTGCTGGCCAGCCGGCTGGTACCGGTGGAGTGAAGTGTTCGTGGGTTGAGGAAGAATCGGCTTGTGGCTGTTAGCGGCCCACAGCGGTTTTTTTCTCAGGGTGACATTCTAGGGAGAAAAACATGGCTAGCACTACAACTACCAGCGGCGGAACCGTTACCTCGTTCTCCAGCACGCCGCAGGCGAAGGATGACGTCCTTAACACCACTGAAAATCTGCTGGGGGTCATGTATTGGGACGTCATGTCCAATGACCTCGGTGGCAACGCGAAGACACTCTGGTCACTCGACAACGCGGACAGTCTTTCTACTGCCACCAAGGTTTATGCTCCGGCCGACCTGCTGACCCAGGATACGGCGAGGGCTGAGGCGACGAGTACTGACACCAGCTTGAATGGTGCAAGGATCTGGATCACCCCGGATGGCAAGGTCGGCTACGACGCCGCTACTTTCACCACTGCTTTCAAGGCACAACTCCAGGCGCTTGCTACTGGCGAGATCCTGACGGACAGCTTTACCTATGCGATGCGTCTGGGCAACGGAACGCTCAGCTGGGCCACCGCGACAGTGCAGTTTTCGGGCGAGAATGATGGTGTGACGATCGGTCTCGGCGCGCAGGCCGGCACGGTGACCGAAGACGCCGACACCACTGCGAGCGCAACCGACTCGCTGGCGGCCAGCGGCACGATAACCTTCAATGACATCGACCTGAGCGACACGCACACGGCGACGTTCGCGCCGGCGGGGGGCAATGCCACTCAGCTTGGTACATTCATACTCTCGCCGGTAAGCGAAGCCGCGAACGCGGCCGACGGTTCGGTGCAATGGACGTACAACCTGAGCAATACGGCGGCGCAGTACCTGGTCCAGGGACAGACAGTCACCGAAACTTACCTGGTCACCATCAGCGATGGTCGTGGTTCGTCGGTAACGCAGAATGTGAGCGTCACCATCACCGGCACCAACGACGCACCAACGGTGACGGCGGCAGAAATCGAAAGCGGTGCAGTGACCGAAGACGGCACCACGGTGGCCAACGGCAGCTTCGCCTTTGGCGACGTGGACCTGGCCGATGACGCCCATGTGGCCAGCGTGAGCGCGCCGGCCGGTGCGCTGGGTACGCTGGTGGCCAACGTCAGCGACGAGAGCACCGGCGACGTGGCGGGCAGCGTGGGCTGGACCTATACGCTGGACAACAGCGCGGCGCAGTACCTCGCCGAGGGCCAGACCAAGACCGAAGTGTTCACGGTGACGCTGACCGACGACTTCGGGGCGACGGTGACCAAGGACGTGACGATCACCCTGACCGGCAGCAACGACGCGCCCGTGCTCAGCTTCGCGACCGGCCATGATGCCGGCGCGGTGCAGGAGGACACCGCGCTCAGCGTGAATGGCCAGTTCAGCTCGGCCGACATCGATCACGACGCCACGGCGACCTGGACCATCAATGGCTCGCCCACAGGCACTTACGGCTCGATCGCCGTGGACACTACCGGCCAGTGGACGTACACGCTGGCCAATGGCACCGATGGTGTCGCCAGTGCGGTGCAGTCGCTGAAGGCCGGCGAAAGCCATGAGGACGTGTTTACGGTGCAGGTCAGCGACGGCCTGGGCGGCGTGGACACCCAGCTGGTGACCGTTACCATCACCGGCAGCAATGATGCACCCGTGCTCAGCTTCGCGACCGGCCATGATGCCGGCGCGGTGCAGGAAGACAGCGCGCTCAGCGTGAATGGCCAGTTCAGCTCGTCCGACATCGATCACGACGCCGCGGCGACCTGGACCATCAATGGCTCGCCCACAGGCACCTACGGCTCGATCGCCGTGGACACTACCGGCCAGTGGACGTACACGCTGGCCAATGGCACCGACGGTGTCGCCAGTGCGGTGCAATCGCTGGCGGCTGGCGAGAGTCACAACGAAGTGTTCAGCGTGCAGGTCAGCGACGGCCTCGGCGGTGTCGACACCCAACTGGTGACTATCACCGTCACCGGCAGCAACGACGCCGCCGTGCTGTCCTCGGCCAGCGTTACGCTGAGCGAAACCAATGCTCCGCTGACCACCGGCGGCAGTCTGACCATCAGCGATATCGACAGCCCGGAAAGCTTCCAGGCGCAGTCCAACACCGCCGGCAGCTACGGCCAGTTCTCCATCGGCACCGGCGGAGCCTGGACTTACGTCGCCAACTCCGCCCACAACGAGTTCGCCGCCGGCACCACCTACACCGACAGCTTCGCGGTGAGCAGTGCGGACGGCACCCTCACGTCGGTCACCGTGAATATCCTCGGCACCAACGATGCGGCCGTGCTGTCCGCCGACATCGCCAACCTCAGCGAGACCAATGCCGCCGTCGACATTTCCACCACCGGCACCCTGACCATCAGCGACGTCGACAGCGCCGCAACCTTCGTCGCGCAAACCAACACCGTCGGCAGCTACGGCCAGTTCTCCATCGGCACCGGCGGAGCCTGGACTTACGTCGCCAACTCCGCCCACAACGAGTTCGCCGCCGGCACCACCTACACCGACAGCTTCGCGGTGAGCAGTGCGGACGGCACCCTCACGTCGGTCACCGTGAATATCCTCGGCACCAACGATGCGGCCGTGCTGTCCGCCGACATCGCCAACCTCAGCGAGACCAATGCCGCCGTCGACATTTCCACCACCGGCACCCTGACCATCAGCGACGTCGACAGCGCCGCAACCTTCGTCGCGCAAACCAACACCGTCGGCAGCTACGGCCAGTTCTCCATCGGCACCGGCGGAGCCTGGACCTACGTCGCCAACTCCGCCCACAACGAGTTCGCCGCCGGTACCACCTACACCGACAGCTTCGCGGTGAGCAGTGCGGACGGCACCCTCACGTCGGTCACCGTGAATATCCTCGGCACCAATGATGCGGCCGTGCTGTCCGCCGACACCGCCAACCTCACCGAGACCAATGCCGCCGTCGACATTTCCACCACCGGCACCCTGACCATCAGCGACGTCGACAGCGCCGCAACCTTCGTCGCGCAAACCAACACCGCCGGCAGCTACGGCCAGTTCTCCATCGGCACCGGCGGAGCCTGGACCTACGTCGCCAACTCCGCCCACAACGAGTTCGCCGTCGGTACCACCTACACCGACAGCTTCGCGGTGAGCAGTGCGGACGGCACCCTCACTTCGGTCACCGTGAATATCCTCGGCACCAACGATGCGGCCGTGCTGTCCGCCGACACCGCCAACCTCAGCGAGACCAATGCCGCCGTCGACATTTCCACCACCGGCACCCTGACCATCAGCGACGTCGACAGCGCCGCAACCTTCGTCGCGCAAACCAACACCGCCGGCAGCTACGGCCAGTTCTCCATCGGCACCGGCGGAGCCTGGACTTACGTCGCCAACTCCGCTCACAACGAGTTCGCCGCCGGCACCACCTACACCGACAGCTTCGCGGTGAGCAGTGCCGATGGCACCCTCACTTCGGTCACCGTGAATATCGCCGGCAGCAATGACTCACCGACGATCACTTCCAACGGTGGTGGTACGACGGCGTCGGTCAATGTGGCGGAGAACACCACGGCGGTCTCGACAGTGACGGCGACCGATGCTGATCTGCCGGCGCAAACACTGAGCTACTCGCTCCTGAATACGGCCGGGACGGACTTCAGCAAGTTCTCGATCAGTTCGAGCGGGGTGCTGACGTTCAACTCAGCACCCGATTACGAGAATCCCCAGGATGTCGGTGGTACCGATGGCGACAACGCCTACGTTGTGGATGTTCAGGTGGCCGACGGCAATGGCGGAATCGATACGCAGACGATTACGGTAAACGTGCAGAACGTCGTTGAAACTCCGATTGATACAACACCGCCAGCGTCACCGACTGGGCTGACTTACAACAACTCCGGTACAAACCATAAGCTTTCAGGGAGCGCCGAAGCTAATTCATTCATTAAGGTTTACCTGGACAATGGCAATGGCGTGTTTGGCGCCGGCGACACAGAAATTGGGACCGGAACGACCAACACCGGTGGTCAATTCGCCAATATTGATTTGACTGGCAAGTTTACGGGTGCCAAGACGCTATTTGTCACGGCTATGGACGCGGCAGGCAACGTTAGTGCTGCAACAAGCATTAACCTGACTTACCCTGCGGGAGTGTCCGGAGAAGTAATAAACCTTGCGATTGCTGATCCATCGGCAGGCCTGAGCGATAGCTTTGTTGTCACAATTGCCGACGTTCCGTCAAATTGGACTCTAAACGCCGGAATCAACAACGGCGACGGCACCTGGACCGTGCAGACCAGCGATCCCGGAGCATTGACCGTGACAACACCAGGAGGCTTCGCGGGTGCTGCGGTACTCCACATCAATATGAACTGGACTAACGCCGACGGCAGTGTGGGCAGTTCCTATGTATTCAATAACGTCGAGGCCTTTGTCCCCGACACGCCGATCTTCGCCTTGTCCGCTGACGACAACCTGACCGGTTCGTCCGGTGCCGACACCTTCGTCTTCGCCCAGCCGATCGGCAACAATCAGATCTACAGTTTCGATGCCATGGCAGACAAGATCGACATGATCGGCTTCACGGGTGTCACCGGTCTTGCTGACTTGAGCATCACTAACGACGCCAATGGCAATGCACTGGTCAGCATAAGCTCCGGCCAGACGATCACCCTGAAAGGTGTCGATGCAGCGAACTTGAGCGAAGCGAACTTCCAGTTCGATGTGGACCCGATCACCAACAACGCCGGTACCCTCACCATTGCCGACGGCGCGATCATGCCGTTCGGTGGCAGCATCCATAACAGCGGCACCATCGAGCTCGGCTCCACCGGCAGCGCGACCAGCCTTGAGATTCTGTTCCGTGGCGCGACGTTGAGCGGTGGTGGGCAAGTGGTTCTGTCCGACAGCGCGCAGAACGTGATCTTTGGTGGCAGCGCGGACACGGTGCTCACCAATGCCGACAACACCCTCTCGGGTGCCGGCCAGTTGGGAGCGGGGCAGATGATGCTGGTCAACTCGGGCCTGATCCTTGCCAGCGGTATGAATGCATTGGTGATCGATACCGGCAGCAGCGCCGTCACCAACACGGGTGTGCTGCAAGCCAGCGGCAGCGGCGGACTGGTGATTGAAAGTGCGGTCATCAACAGCGGCAGCCTGTGGGCGAACGATGGCAACATCACGGTCCACGGCGACGCCAGTGGCGCGGGAAGCGCGACTATCAGCGGTTCGGCGATCCTGGAGTTCGGTGCAGCCTCCGATCAGCATGTGACGTTCGACAGCGGCGCGGCAGGCACGCTCAAGCTCGATGTGTCGACGGCATTCAGTGGCAGCGTCAGCGGTTTTGCCGCAGGTGACAAGCTGGACTTCGGTGATGTTGCTTTCGGCGCCAATACGCAGATCTCCTATGCAGCGAATGACACGGGCACCGGCGGCATGCTGAGCGTGAGCGACGGTGCGCATGTGGCGCAGGTCGCGCTGAATGGCCAATACGCGGCCGCGGGTTTGCAGGCGAACACCGAGGGCAGCGGCAGTGAGCTGGCCTACGATGCAGCGGCGGCAAGCCATACGATGCTGGGCGGCCAGGCCAACGACATTCTGGTCGGCGGTGCGGGGGACGATCTGTTTTTCGGCGGGCTGGGCAACGACACGCTCAATGGCGGCTTCGGCAACGATACCTTCATGTTTGCTGCGGCAGGCTTCGGCAACGACTCGATCCAGGACTTCGATATTGATCCGGCCGCAGGGCAGGACTTGCTCAATATCGCAGGGCTGGGGATCAGCAGCGAGACGTTCGCTGCCAACGTGAGCATTGCCGCTGACGGGGCGGACACGGTGATTGGGATCGGAGTGGACACTATTCGCCTTGTCGGTGTTAACAGTGCAGGTATCGATCAGGCGGACTTTATCCTGATGACATGATGCTTTTGCTACTGGCCGCACGTTGCTATGCGGTTGCAGACCTCATCGCGAACAAATCCGCGATGGGGTTTGCGGGCGGTAAAGTCCAGGTTGCAGTGGCTGTTGCAGCGGGAACTTCAGGGTACTGGCCAGGTCAATTGGGGCCCCGTATCGCAGATGCCGAGCAGCGCCTTGGCCTGTTTTACTTCAGTGCCGTCCGAGATCAGTCGAGTTCGCCCCCCTGATGCCAACCAAGAGTTTTCTGTCGGGACTCATCCTGGCGTTCTGCGCCGTCGCGTCGCTTTGTTCGGTTGCCGCCGAGCGAAGAGCGCCCGCGCAAAGCAACAGCGCATCAACCACCCTGATCGAAACCGCCTCGCGACAGTATGAAAATGGCCAACCGGACCAGGCTGCTGCCACGCTGGAGCGTGCCCTGCATATCCAGCCGAACAATCCCGCGACCCTGCATTACCTCGGTGTGTTGCGTCTTCAGCAGGGGCAGTACCAGCAGGCCGAAACCCTGGCGGCGCGCTCGAACATGCGGGTTGGTGGCAATGTCGCGTTACGCAACCGCAACTTCCAATTGATCCAGGCGGCGCAGCAGGCCCAGGCTTCGGGTATTCCACCCAATGCCAAAGAGGACCTGGTCGCAGCACAGAAGGGGCTGCAAGAGGAGGCCCAAAGGCGCCGCGAAGCGGAAATGGCCGTTGCCGAGCAATCCACTCCGGACACTGGGCACGATGCTGGCAACTTCGCTCGCGCAGAGGCAGATCGGGGTCCGGCTGCGCCGATGGCTGGCAGAACCGGGCCCGAAGGAAAATTACAAATGGCTAATGTCGAGCCGGGGCGGGCGTACGCTGAGGTTGAGATCCCGCGCGACCATATGCCGCCTCCGGGCAAATGCCGAATCTGGTTTCCTGATCGTCCGCCGGGGCATCAGCCTGCACCCGGCAAATGCAAGAAGCTGCGACATCGGGTTCCGTCAGGAGCCTATCTGGTGCGCGGCTGAGTTCTGAGTGTCCACTTCTGGCTAGGGGGGGCGTCGCGAGGGGCTGCAAACGACTGTGATCGGGATAAAGCTACCTGCCGAAAACGGTATCAAATGCGGACTGACCGATCGTCACCAATTGGATCAAGGCCCATTGACCGGTGATTGAGCTACTCGGCCTTTTTACCGGAGGTCACGAGTTCAATCGGATCCGTTATGTAGAACAAGCAGGTAGATATGCAGGGCGATGTTCAATCTGCCTGTACCGATCAACTATGATTTTTCGCTGGCGGATCACGTTGAGGGTAAACATGCGGAGCCTCGATTCTCTCCTTGAGCTTGGCAGCAAAGTCGTGAGCACTTTTTTCATGCCGAAACTGAACTCGTCTGATGCCAAAACATACAGACCAAAGAGCTTCTCTTTGACTGGATAGGTACTCGATTTTCACTGACATGATCATGTCTCCAAGGCGCGATCCAAGGGTTAAAAGTGGATTTCAGCGGTCTTGAGGCCCAAGTCTCGAAGCTCTGCGATCAGGTCATCCAGATGCCCGAAAGACTCGACTTCCTCGTTGTCATCTACCAAGAAATAACTTCTCCCGGCGTCCTTCTTGAAAAACACGATCCACTCCTTGGGGTTGGTCGGGTTTGCGATCACATGGGTGTCAAAGGTCACGCCTTCGGCGTGTTTGCATTTCACAGCTTTACGATTCATGTCAGTCACCACGCTACACGCGCTCTAAAGATTCTCTATTTGCAGTGCATGCCCGCCCAGCTCCATCTGCACTTTCTCTATAAACATTTCCAGCCGCCCGAAGCAGTGGATCAAGGGCATTTCAATTATCACTGTATGTTAATATTATGCACATGCATCCACTGAGGAGCTAGCCATGATTGCGATAGTTGAGGCATGGAAGGCGGGGTTGTTGGGGCGAGAGCATTGGCTGCGCAATATGGTGTCTGGCGTGATCGTCGGGGTCGTGGCGCTCCCTCTGGCAATGGCGTTTGCCATTGCATCTGGCGTCAAACCTGAGCAAGGCATCTACACCGCAATCATCGGTGGCCTGCTGGTTTCGCTCTTTGGGGGAAGCCGCTTGCAGATTGCCGGGCCGACAGGCGCGTTCATCGTGATTCTGGCGGGAGTCACGGCCGAGCATGGTGTTGACGGTCTGCAAATCGCCACGATGATGGCAGGTGCCATGTTGTTATTGCTGGGGATGACCCGGCTCGGTGCAATCATCAAGTTTATCCCCGATCCGGTGATCGTCGGATTCACCGCAGGCATCGGCGTGATCATCTGGGTCGGACAGTGGAAAGACTTTTTCGGTTTACCGAGGATCAGTGGAGAGCATTTCCATGAAAAGCTCTGGCATTTGCTCCAGGCGCTCCCTGATCTTCATTTGGCCACGACCCTGCTGGCGGTACTTAGTCTTTTCCTGGTCATCACCGCGTCCAAAATGCCCGGACTCAAACGGGTACCTGGCCCATTAGTCGCAATGGCGGTAGCTACAGCGATACAGTCAACCTTTCATTTCGAGGGGGTAGCCACGATTGGCAGCGCATTTGGTGGCATACCTCAAGGCCTTCCAGCGTTGAGCCTGCCTGAAATCACGTTGTCTCGCGTCATCGATTTGATCGGTCCGGCGTTCACTATCGCCATGCTTGGAGCGATCGAATCGCTGCTGTCGGCGATGGTGGCCGATGGCATGGCGGGCACTAAGCACGATTCCAATCAGGAACTGGTCGGTCAGGGAGTGGCTAATCTGGTCACGCCATTGTTTGGCGGTTTCGCAGCTACCGGAGCGATTGCCCGTACTGCAACCAATATCCGTAACGGCGGCACGAGCCCGCTGGCCGGCATTACGCACGCGGTCACGTTGGTGCTTATTATTCTGTTTCTGGCACCTCTGGCCTCAAACATTCCACTGTGCGCTCTGGCCGCCATTCTTTTCGTGGTCGCGTACAACATGAGCGAGTTGAAGCACTTCAAACGCATGGTCCAGCGGGCCCCTCGCGCAGACGTAGCTATTCTGCTCATCACTTTCAGTCTCACAGTGTTCAGTGACTTGGTGATCGCTGTGAATATCGGCGTCATCCTTGCGATGCTGCACTTCATGCGCCGCATGGCCTCATCTGTTGAGGTACAACAGGTAGTCGAGCACGAGCTTGAAGAAGAGTTGAGGGCCAATGGGCACACTCGCCTGCCGGCAGGCACATTGATTTATACGATTGAAGGGCCATTGTTCTTTGGCGCGGCTGAGACCTTCGAGCGAGTCTTGGCACAGACCCATACCGATCCACGTCTGCTGATTATTCGCTTGAAGCGTGTACCGTTCATGGATATCACTGGCTTGCAGGTGCTGGAGGAGGTCATTCAGCAACTGCACAAGCGCAATATCGTGGTGAAACTCTGCGAAGCGAACACGAAGGTGCTCAACAAGCTCGATAGGGTGGGTATCTTGCAAGAAATCGGCACGGAGCATTACCACGCCGACTTCAACACCGCGCTGGCTAAAGCGGTCAGCCTCGCAGAGGGTCCGTCGATCCTTTAGAGGCTTGCTGCCCGTGTCAGGTTATGACTTGGTACTGGCGGCATGCTTACTTTTGGTTGAATAGGTGGCACCGTGGGTGTCCAGGTAGTCACGAATCAGTTGACGGACCACCTGAGAAGGCGTCAGGTCTTGTGCTGCACAGAGTTTCTCGAAGGCTTTTTTCTTGACGGGATCAATGAGCACAGTGAGGCGCGCAGTCTTGCTTTCCATGGGGTATTCAATCGCTCAAGTCGCTAGATGTTAATCAAATTGTAATTGCCTTGTCCGGTGCTGTCACTGTGCTGCTCGTTACTTCGACTTTACTCACACGAAAAGATTTGGCTCTCACGGTGGGTGATGAGTCGGATCTGCTTCGACTCAGCGTGGATAATCCCTATCCGCAAGCAAGGGAGCAAATTTATTCCAGGCTAGCCGACTGCCTGCAACGGGTGGACTGTGGCTAGTCACGAGCGACCGGATATGGCCGCGGTCCGAAAAAGAAACCGCGGCAACCGATCAATCAGGCGGCGGGGAGCAGGCCTTTCTGTTTGGCAACATGAGTCGCCAGTGCGTCCATCAAATCCGGGGACAGGCAGTCATAGGGTTCCAGGCCGATCGAGCGCAGGCGCTCGCGAATAGCCTTCATTTGCGCTGGCGGTGTGCCGGTTTCGATGATGGAGGACACGAACGCCGCGAATCCCGGCGCCGCCCATCCGCTCTGTGGCGAAAGTTCGGTGTGGACGAAGTCCAGGCCATAAAACGCATGGTCCTTGTTCTCGATGCGCCCAAAGAGATGAGCGTGACACTGCTTGCAGGCGTGGCGCTGGATGGTGGCGGTTTCGTCGACAATTGCCAGTTTTTCGCCGTGGGCAATGACGCTGACCTTATCTCGAGGCACCACCGCGATGACGGCGAATGTCGCGTTTTGTGGTTTCCAGCATTTGCTGCATCCGCACGCGTGGTTATACAGAGTTTGTGCGTCGATCTTGACCTCGACCTTGTCGGTCGCACACAGGCATTGCAGGGTGCCACCTGTGAAATTCGCGGCGGTGGGTTGGATACCGTTGTCCAGTGCGGGGTGAAGTTGCAAGGTGCTCATGCTGGCGTCTCCGTTTCAGGGGGGGCGGACAAAATTGCCTGGGGCCGTACCTCAGACCGGTAGTTCAGCGACTTCGAGACGATGGTCAGGGCAGAGGTTGCAGGCTGGTTTTGAAGGTGGTGACCACTCGGTTACGGCCTTCGTGTTTAGCGTGATACAGGCGTTGATCGGCTATACGCAGAATTGCCTCGATGGTGTCGCCATCGCGACCGGATTGCGATACGCCGATGCTCACTGTAACCACGGTTGACCGCTGCAGGCCATGAAAGGAACTGTTTGCAACGGTGTTTCGCAAACGCTCAGCGATTTCGTGCGCGCCTTCAAGTGAAGTCTGAGGTAGCAGTATCATGAATTCTTCCCCGCCCACTCGGGCTACACCGTCATACGGCCGGATCGAATCGAGGCATTTCTCCACGAAACTCTTCAGGATGTCATCGCCAACCTGATGCCCGAAGCGATCGTTGATGGACTTGAAATTATCCAGATCGAGTGCCAACACGGAGAACGGCGCACCGCCGCGTTTGGTCCGGCCAATTTCGGCTTCGACCCGCTCCATGAACCGACGCCGATTATCAGCGCCTGTCAGTGGATCGGTTGCCGCAAGGTGCCCGAGTTTTTGATTGGTGCGCTGGAGCTCCTGCAGGGCGCTCTCGGTATACGCCATCGCCTCGGCAAGACGCACCATCAACTCCTCCTGGCTGTAAATCTTCGAAAACGACCGCGTGGTGAGGAACGCTTGCACTACCCCATAGCTCAGCATGAAGAATCCACCGGCGAAGATCGCGTGGGCGAGCCACCACATATGGTTCCACGGACGTGCAAGGATGAAGGCAAGAGAGGACAGCGCGAACGCGGTGACCGAGATGATGAAAATTGTCATCAGCGGCGAACGGATACGGCGCAGTACGAGTATTGTCACGGTCAATGTGGAAAGAACGAGGGCACCACCCTCCATCGAGAGGCGCACCGCGAGATCGCTGGCGATCGGCGAATTCGCGACGTACGCCACTGCCCCGTCAACCACCAGGAACAGTCCTATCCAGGTCAACCACGGGCGGGCCTTCATTCGTTGGTCCGCGGTATCAGGTGGGCGGTGGTACGACAGCATTGCGACTAACAGCAGAATCGACATGACCAGTCGAGAGGCTGGTCCATAAAGCAGGAAGAGCCAGATATTGTGGTGTGCTTGTTCGGTGAGCGCACCGTGCAACGCGTAGATCAGTACAAAGCCGAGAAATCCAAGCGTCATCCATCGCAGCAGCGGATCTCCCGATGACTGATAGCAGCGCCACGTTACGTAGGTAACAAACAAGCCTGCCAAGGTGGCTGTCGTGATCGCAACTATATGGAACAGGTGATTCTCGAATAAAAGCGTGGGGTCCTGGAAAAAGTATAAGTAGCCAATCAGATAGGCCGGAACAAACGCAAATCCTGCGAGCAGCAAGTAGGCGTAAACCCTGACCATGAGGCGAACGGCTTCAGGTGGTTCGTCGGTGGCGATGAGATTGCTCATGGTTCCCTCCAATCTTGAATCCATACAGCCAACACCGGTCCGGTGTTGGCGCCGCCTGCATGCCCACGGTTACTCGCATCAATACCCAAATACGGGATGGACCGTTCTATGGCATTTCAATTATGGATAAAAATTCAACCTTCTGATCAGAGTTTTTTCAGGAAGTCCAGTAGTAGCTCATTGACCTCTGTCGCGCGCTCTTGTTGTATCCAGTGGCCGGCACCTTCGAGGATATGACACCCGCGCAGTTCCGGCAGTGTCTGCGCGAAGGCTTCGATCTGCCGCGGGGAGCTCGGAAACTTCAGCACGCCGTCGCGGCTGCCCGCAATGAACATCGACGGCTGCCGGATAATGCAACCGCGCCAAGGTGCCAGCAGTGCCCATGAGCGAGTCATGTTGCGGTACCAGTTCAAGCCACCGCGAAATCCACTGCGGGTGAATTCGCGGGTGTAGTAGGCAATATCCTCGAGGTTTAGCCAGTCTGGCAGGGTTTCGGGCTCGATCATCGCACCCAGGAAGCCCTGGCCTGGCTGCAGCCTGCCGAAAACCGGCCAATCGGGCCCGTCACCCGAGCCACTGAAGTAGATGCGCCGGATCGACGACTCGACGTCCCTTTCCAGCTCGGCCTCGGCCACACCCGGCGTCTGGAAATACTGGATGTAGAAGTCGCTGATACCCCGTGAGAGGAGCGCACTGAGGAGCTCCACTCGCCCCGGTGGCGAGAAGGGAACACTCATGCCGACCACGGCGCGGAACAGATCGGGTCGCATCAATGCTGCGCTCCAGGCCACCTGCGCGCCCCAGTCATGGCCAACGATCACTGCTTGCTGTTCGCCGAGTGCATTGACCAACTCGACCATGTCGCCTACCAGGTGGAGCGTGGTGTAGGCGTCGGGTTCGGCTGGCGCATCCGTGCCGCCATAGCCGCGCATGTCGGGCGCTACCGCTCTGTAGCCGGCGGCCGCCAGCGCAGCAAGCTGGTTGCGCCACGAGTACCACAGCTCCGGGAATCCGTGGCACAGCAAGACCAACGGACCGGAGCCCTGGATGGCGACCTGCATGCGGATGCCATTGATGTCGAGCAGTTCGAGGTGTGGCTCGTTCATGTGCGCTTCCTGCTATTCAAGCGATGGCCTCCAGTAACCGCGGCAGATTCGCCAGAGCCTGCTGCTTGCTGACAGAGAGCCGATGCAGCTGTGCCAGTTTCTCGGTGTCGGCCTCTTGCATGCCCCTGACCACTGCCGTCATGAAGTACAAACGCGACTGCCTGACCCAGCGGGCCAGGTCTTCATGCTCTCCCCAGCGTAGTTGGTTGCCCAGGTTGACCGCCCACATTCTGATCCAGTCCGTGGGGAGGTGAGGCGGGGGGACCATTGTGCAAAACGCGTTCATTTGCGTTTGATCCTCCAGGTGGCTTTCCACATAAGCGATCAAGGCCGCGCTGAACAACGGTTGGCAGGTGCTTACCATCAACAGGTTGATCTTGCCGCCGTCGAACACCTGCATTTCAGGCAGTGACGGAATGGCGCTGGCGCTGCAATCAATGTGCAGAACGCCTGGGCTCGTGGCGATGCTTCCCTGCTCGAGCACAATGCGCGTTGGCTCGATCACTCGCACCCGCCCCAGGCGCACAATGTTGTCGATGCGTCGCAGCTCACGCAGTTCCGCCTGTGTGACGGTGGCGCAGCGGTAAGCAGTGGGTTCGACGGTCTTGTCCAGGCGCAGGAGCTGGCCCGCCGCCTCAAGCCTGGAGAACAGGTCCGGGATCGAGTCCGCGGCGGCGATGGCCTCGAACTGTGCCGTGAGGCCGCCGATTGTTCGTTCGAAGCCGTCGAGGCCGGGTTGCAGGTTGGCCCGGTCGATCAACCACGGATCGTTCGGCATGATCCAGCAGATTTTTTCGGGCGCAACACCGTTTTGCAGGCACCACAGGCAGGCGTCGATCCCGGTCTTGCCCGATCCCACCACGACGTAGCCAGTGTGTGGGTGCCGGATCTTCGGCAGGTCGTTCAGTGGCACGCATTGCACGCCGGGCTCCACCGTGTATCTGGGCGGGTGGGTCGAGGGCACCGCCGTCTGGGCATGGGTGGCGTCCACCACTTTTTTGCACACCCGCACCTGATGGCTTACGCCGCTAACGAGGGAGGTAAACCGGTGGTCGTCAATGCCGTCGCCGGTGTAGTCGCACATGGGGAAGTAACGGACCCGACCTGACGGCAGAAACTGCTGGTTCATCACCTGATCGAAGTAGCTCACCACCTCGGCGCCGGAGGCTAGCTCATACAAGCCCTCGTTCAGTGCCGTCGTGTCTTTCGTTCCGCTGCCCAGTTCCCGTGAGTTGACGCCATAGAAGGCCGAGGGCTGGTGCAATCGGACAAAGGGGTAGGCATCATTCCAGTGCCCGCCAGGTCGACCGTGTCGATCCACCATCACGATGCGTGCATTCGTTTCCTTGAGCAGCGTATCGACGAAGGCCATGGCCGTCGCGCCAGCCCCGATGACCAGGTAGTCGGTTTCGATAGGATTTGCGTCCATAAGGTTGCACCTTCCCGGAGGCTGCCCCTCCTTAACCTCCGAAGATTAGCCACCCATGCCGCGCGCAATAGAACGAATGCTCCTCACCCACATAACCAATGGAATTAATGGCTGCAGCCTGAATGTCCATACTCAAGTCGGCATGCGCGAAGAAACATCAGCCATGCGGCCTGGATTTCAGTTAACCGGTAGTCAATGACCGCGCGGTAGACGGACGCCCCGAAAACCGTCCCGGTGAACAACTTGAACGCATTGTCAGGTGTATTTAACGGAATGTTCCATTTAACAACTTTCTGCCTCGGGCGCACGGAAGGCCTTACTGTAGTAGCCGGACTGGTCGAAACAGCAAACCTGCTTCTTGCCGGATGCAAGCATATCGCAGGCATCACCAATTCTTTTTGCGCGCGTCTTAAGTTGCTTGGCTGAAGTAATCCAGTGAATCCAGTCTACTCGTGCGATGGTCGTCGTATTGTTCCAAACGTTACGAGCCTCGGGAGCGGCTGCCAGTGCCTCCTGAAAATCTGCCGGGATGTCAGGCTCGGGTTCCTTCTTCACAGGGGTTAGCTCGAGTGTAACGATATCCCCAACGGCCGCGCCTGCGGCCTCGAGTAACGCTCTACTTACCTGCAGCCAATGGCTCAGTTGACCATCGGGCTCAAGGGTTGCCTGGAAATGCTGTCCATTGATGGTGCCTTCAACTGTCGTCCTTCCTCGCCTCGGAAGCTGTTCACTCGCGTCTCTTGGCAGTACTACGAACGCCCACGACGTATCGTTACCAGGCTTTGCCGGACGAAGAAGCTTTGCTTCGAATCGGGATTTCACATCGATTGTTGTCATTGCAACTCCTCCAACTAATACGCCAAGCTCAGATGCGGTCGTTACCCAGGCCGACAGACAGGTGCCGATTCCGAGGTTCAGGGACGAGCGGTAACGGCACAATGTGACACATTCGGGATAAGACAGGTCAGTGATGCAGGCCGTTGCGAACCACTTGCCACTCACGCGGGGAATCGGGCTATCCAGTGCCTGGCAATCTCTTCTCGTCGGCAGATCCACACCGCATCGTGGCATTGCACGTAATCGAGAAAACGCGCCAGCGCCATCGCACGACCTGGGTGGCCACTGATCCGCCCATGCAGGCCGATGCTCATCATCTTCGGGTGTTGCGCGCCCTCCTGCCACAACAGGTCGAAAGCGTCCTTGAGCAGCTGGAAGAAGTCTTCACCGCAGGCGAAACCATTGGGCAGCAGATAGCGGGCGTCGTTGTTGACCAGTGTGTAAGGAATCACCAGGTGGGCGGGCGAGCCTGGGAGCCAATAGGGCAGGTCATCGTTGTAGGCGTCCGAGCTATAGAGAAACCCACCTTCCTCACGCAACAGACGGCGGGTGTTCTGGCTGACCCTTCCTGTGTACCAACCCACGGGGCGCTTACCGCAGATCTGCTCGATCACGTCGAGAGTGAGGCGAATATGGCGCCGCTCCTGGTCTTCAGGCATGTCGCGATAGTCCAGCCAACGGTAGCCATGCCCGGCAATCTCATGCCCCGCAGCGCAAAGCGCCAGGCCAATGGCCGGGGTGAGTTCCAGTGCCCGGCCGACGGCGAAGGCGGTCAGTGGCAGGCCGCGGGCGCTGAACAGATCCAGAATGCGCCACACCCCCGCGCGCGATCCGTATTCGTACATGCCCTCGACGCTCAAGTCCGGTTCCCCCACACGTGGCGGGCGGCCCGGCAGCTCGTGAAGCCAGGCCTCCGACTGGGCATCGCCATTAAGGAGGCATGACTCCGCGCCTTCTTCGATATTGAGTACGAACTGGACCGCGACGCGCGCCTCACCGGGCCAACGCGGGTGGGGCGGGCAGCCGCCATATCCGATGAGGTCGCGAGCGGACATCAGCCCAGCTCGAAGGTCGTGACGCCGAACACACGTTCGTGCGCGATCGCCGGAGGAGGGCCGAGGTACATGCGTGCGCAGCCGAAAACCTCGAGCATGCCCTGTTGGTGCACGAGTGCCATCGCGGCGGGATTATTCTCCGGGGCATCGAGAAACAGCGGGCCACCCTCGGCAAATTCCGCCAGGCGCGCATAGAGGGCATTGGCTGCCAGGGTGTCATCGGCGAACAAGGGGCCGATCTTGTAGCCTTCCCGGCAGTGCCTTACTACGCCATAGCCGCTTAGCCTGCCCGCGCGCCGGCAACCCACGGCGAGCGCATCGGCCTGGGCTATCCACCCGCTCAGGAAACTTGCGCGCGCGGCGGGAAAACAGGTGCGGTCGTAATCGACAACCTGATCGAACGGGAAGGAGGCCAACGGGACGATGTCCTGGCCGTCTACCTGCGAAGTCGTCGGGCGGGCGGTGAGATCGGCGCGAAAACGCATGTTGCGATGGGAGAAGACGAAACCACCCTTGGCGTAGTAGTCCTGCATCGCGAAGACGCCGTCCATGCCGATGCTCGCGCCTGGGCGCAGGCGGGCGAGGAGTCGCTCGCGACGTGCGTGCCAGAGGGTATCGCCCAGGCCTTGACCGCGATATTCAGGCCGGACGATGAAAAAACCCATGAAGCCGAATTCGCCATTGTAGGAGGTGATGGCACCGCCGCCGATCAATTCGCCGCCCCGGGACGCCGCGATGAAGGCGGCAGGGTCCGTCGCCCAGAACAGCTCGGCATCGTGAAGGCCGGGATTCCAACCCTCACGGGCAGCCCAATCGACGAGCTCGTCCAGCTCGGGACGGGTCATGTTGCGTATGACCAGCTGATTCGACACCGCGAAGTTCTCCTCAGTCGCTATTGACGGTAAGCCCGACCCGGGTAAAAAAGAGGGTAGCAGGGCACCACCTGTTTGCCATTGGCCTGTCTACCGACCGCTTTGACCCGGAGCATCGGCGGGTTCTTCGCGGATAAACAGCGCGAGCATGCCCAAACTGAACGGTCTTTTGTCCCAGTATCACAATATTGTGTCCTGAAAAGCTGAGTGCAAGGCGCCCTCCGAGGGCTACCTTCAAGCCGACTACTGAAAATAGATGGAGGTAGAAAGTGGATGCACTCACTGCAATGCGCATTGGTCAATCCTGACCGCCGACCCCCTGCTCAAGAACGTTCTGCCGGGCAACAACATGACCCTGGCCATGTAGATGCACTCCCGTGCGGGCTTTGAAGAGACTATCGCTCGCCGTCCGGCTACACGCTTGATAACAACAATAAAATAAAGACTTCGAGGAGGCTGCATGGCCTTTCATCCAATCGTCGCCGACGATGACGACGCTGGTTGCGTCAGCGTTTCGCGCCAATATGCCTGGATCGTTTTTGCACTGACGTTCGGCCTGTTGATTTCCGATTACATGTCGCGTCAGGTGCTGAACGCGGTGTTCCCGTTGCTCAAGACCGAGTGGGCGTTGAGCGACGGACAGCTCGGCCTGCTCAGTGGCATCGTTGCCTTGATGGTGGGCCTGCTGACGTTTCCCCTGTCGTTGCTGGCCGACCGTTTCGGCCGGGTCAAGAGCCTGGCGCTGATGGCGTTGCTGTGGAGCGTGGCGACCCTGGGTTGCGCGCTGGCTCAGGACTACCAGCAGATGTTCATCGCGCGATTCATGGTCGGGGTCGGTGAGGCTGCCTACGGCAGCGTCGGTATCGCCGTGGTGATTTCGGTGTTCCCCAAACACATGCGGGCCACCCTGACCAGTGCCTTCATGGCCGGCGGATTGTTCGGCGCTGTCTTAGGGATGGCCCTGGGCGGCGCCATCGCGGCCAAGCTGGGCTGGCGCTGGTCGTTCGCCGGCATGTCGTTGTTTGGCCTGGTGCTGGCGATGCTCTATCCGCTGATCGTCAAGGAAGCGCGCATTGCGCCATCGCGTGTCGCTCCAGTGGCGAACAAGGCAACGGTGGCGGTCAAGCGTCCGCTGCGCACGCTGTGGTCCAGCCGTTCGGTGGTGTCGACCTACATCGGCAGCGGCTTGCAGTTGTTCGTCGGCGGTACGGTGATGGTGTGGATTCCCAGCTACCTCAATCGCTATTACGACATGCCTGCCGACAAGGCCGGTGGCATGGCGGCGGGCATCGTGTTGTGCAGCGGTGTGGGGATGATTGTGTGCGGCATGCTCAGCGATCGACTGTGTCGCAACTCGCCGGAGCGCAAGGTCAGCCTGGCCATCGGCTTCTGCCTGGGCAGTTGCCTGTTGCTGTCGACGGCCTTTGCCTTGCACGCAGGGCCGGTGCAACTGCTGCTGATCTGCCTGGGCATGTTGATTGCCACCGGCACTACAGGCCCCAGCGGCGCGATGGTTGCCAACCTGACCCATTACTCGGTGCACGGTACGGCGTTCGCCACGCTGACCCTGGCCAACAACCTGCTGGGGCTGGCGCCGGGGCCGTTCATCACCGGCCGGGTGTCGGACCTCATCGGTCTGCATGCCGCGTTTCAACTGGTGCCATTGATCAGCCTCGTCGCGGCGGCGGTGTTCTTTTATGCCAAGTGTCATTACCACAAAGACATTGCCCGCCTTCAGGGGCAGAGTGTTCCTGAGTCCATGAGCGAATTCGGGCTGGAGGTGAAACTGTGAGTCGTCGTTAACATCCCGACCTGTGCCACAAACACCGTTTTTTGCGGCGACTGTACCAGCAGTCGCCGTTTTTTTTGCCGTGTGTTCAGAATGACTTGGAGGCGGCAGCGTCCGAACCGGACTGTTTCTGCGCGCTGCGCCACACCGCCGGCGGCATGCCGAACTGGTTGATGAACCAGCGGGTAAAGGAACTCGCCATGGAGAAGCCGAACATGTCGGCAATGTGGCTCAGCGAGTGGTTCGGGTTTTCCATATAACGCAGTACCAGGGCGCGGCGCACATCGTTGATCAGGTCGCTGAAGGCACAGCCATGGTCCTTGAGGCGACGTTGCAGGGTGCGCACGTTCATCCCCTGGTGCTGGGCGATCTGCTCAATGGTGGCGCGGCCCATGGGCAACAGCAGGTAGATGGCCTTGCGCACTTCGAACAGCGTCGAGGTGGTCTCGGGGCTTTGCAGCGAGTCCAGGTAGCTCTGGGCATGACGGGCCATGGTCGGGTCGGCATCGGGGTTGATCATGTCGAGGCTGGCGACAGGGCAAACGATGCCATTGAACTCGCTGCCGAATTCCAGGTTGCAGCCGAATACGCGTCGATGCAGGTACAGGTTGTCCGGCGGCTGGTGCATGAAGTTGACGCTGTAAGGGCGCCAGTGCGAGCCGAGCAGGGCCGAGCACAGACCGAACGTCACGCCGATAGCCAGCTCCGTGGCCTGGCGACTGGGCATCGGCGACTCGGTGACCATTTCTTCACGGATGATCACCATCTTGCCGCACTCTTCAACGAAGATGGCCAGCGAGTCATTCATCAGATGACGGTAGCGCACCATCACCTGCAGCGCTTCGCGCAGGGTGCGTTGATGGCTGAGCAGCAGGCTGACCACGCCGAAGTCCGATAACTGGCGCGACTCGGCCATGCTCAGGCCGAAGGTCTGGCAACCGCTGGCGATGGCCGAATCTTCCAGCAGACGCACGGCGGCATCGATGGGAATGCGCGATTCCGGGTCTTGCAGCTGAGCCTTGTTCAGGCCTGCGACTGCCATGACGTCGAGCGGGTTGAATCCCAGGTCCTGGGTAACGTCCAGGTATTTGGTCAAAACGGCGGCGCGAACAAGCGTGGGCATGCGTAGGACTTCCCTCGGCCGATGGTGACGTGAAGATGTGTTGCGCGATCGGGCGCTGTTCTGATGATGTTTGCGCTGCTCCCGGGACGATCCCGGTGGGGGACTGCAAGTAGTGCGATCAGATCCAGGATCGTATTTTTTGCATCACCATCGAATGGGTTGCTGGACCCGAATTCACGAACCGCTGGAGCCATCAAGGACCCAGGATCCTGGGCGGTCTACGTGTATCCGGTAGGTGTTGTGGCCCCCATCAACGGAGCAGGGGCCACTGACCCATAGTAGGTTGCACGAGCGCGGTGCAAGGAGCATTTCAGGACATAATCTTCGCGTATTGGGACGCTTGCGCAAGGGTGGCGGGGTCAGAAACGTCGGGGGTGCGAGGCTCAGGCAATGTGGCTGGCCAACAGGCTTGAGTCGGCCATTAACCTGCTTTCTTATTCAGGCGACAGGGGCCCGGATGCCGTCTTGCTCGCTCGGTAGGAGACGGCCCAAGCCGAGGGTGTCTTGCCAAAACGGCTGCGGAACCAGCGTGAAAAATCACCGGCAGAGGAAAAACCGAGGAGTTCGGCGACTTCATACAATCGGCGCTTGCTGTTGGCCAGATACTCTTCGGCGAGTTCGGCGCGTACGGCATTCATGATGGTCGTGACACTCTCTCCCTCGGCTGCCAGGTGTCGGTTGAGGGTGCGTCGGTGCATTCCGAGATGCTGGGCCACGCCATCGACGGAGCACAGTCCGCTTGGCAGCAGCATCTTGACGATCTGGCGTACCCGCTGCGCCGGTTCGTCGCGCAGGTTGGCCAACTGCATGTCCAGCGATCGTTTCACCTCGCGATGCAACGCGGGGTCGGCCGTGGGAATAGGCAGGTCCAGATCATGCCGACGGCATACGATGGCATTGAATTCCTGGGAAAACTCGATGTTGGTACCCAACACGCGGTGGTGTACTTCAAGGCTGGAAGGTCGCTCGTGAGTGAAACTGACCCTTGCCGGCCGGAAGGCATGGCCGCTCAGGATGCTCAACGTGCGAAGCATAATACCGGTTGCCTGTTCAATCGCCTGGCGCCAGACGCCACGATGGCCCTGCATGTTTACACCCACATGCAGCAGGGTCAGGTCGCCTGCATCCTCGAGCCACATTTGTACACCGGCGTTATGCAAGCGCGTATAGCGAAAGCACGATTGCAGCGCTGCGCGAAGTGTTGGCTCTTCGCGGATGAGCAGCGCGAGCATGCCAAAGTTGGAGAGGTGCCGGGTTTCCGCAAGCAGCAGCCCGAAGGCCTCCTGGCCGGACAGGCGGGCTGACTCCTCCAGCAGCCAGCCTACCGAATCGCTGCTGATCATGATGTTGGGATCGTCGAGGACACTGGCCGGTAGCCGGGTCATGCGCAGCATGCGAAATGGATCGAGCCCCACTGAACGGGCAACCTGCTCAAAGTCGGTAAGGCTGGCGCTTCGCGTCAAGGTATACATGCTTGGCCTCGTGTCCCAGTTTCACCAGATTGTGTCCCGGGAAGCTTAGTGCAGGACAACCGCCCAAGGCTACCTTCACGCCGACAATGACAACAAAGATGGAGGTAGATAATGGACACGCGCACCGCTACAGGTATCGGCCAGCCGCTCGCGGCAAGGGCGCAGGTGGACGCCGACGACCCCGATGCATTCAACCACTGCTTTGCCGAACTCAACGGCATTCGCATGCATTACATCGACGAGGGACAAGGGCCTCTCGTTATCCTGCTGCACGGTTTTCCTTACCTTTGGTACATGTGGCGGCGCCAGATCGCGGTACTGGCCGAGGCCGGTTATCGAGTCGTGGTCCCTGATCAACGGGGGTTTGGCCAAACCGATCGACCCGATGCCATTGAAGCCTATGACATGAGTCAGGCCGTCGGCGACATGGTCGGCTTGATGGCGACGCTGGGCGAAACATCGGCTGTGATCATCGGGCACGACCTGGGCGCCTGGGTGGCCCAGGCGGCGGCCATGCTGCGGCCGGATCTGTTCCGTGGCCTGGTGATGCTCAATACGCCAGTGCCGCCGCGGGGCAAGGTCAAGCCGACCATAGGCTTGCAGGCAATGGCGAAGGGCAGGGTGTATCACCACCTGTATTTCCAGCAGCTCCACAAGCCGGACCGCGAGTTGGCCAGCGATCCGCGCAAGACCTTGCGCAGCGTCTTCTACTCGATCTCCGGCAGCGCTGTCGGGGCTGAACGCTGGCGCCTGTTCGTCGAACCTGGTGAACCCATTCTCAACGCGTTCACTGAGCCGAAGGGCGAGTTCCCGTCATGGCTGAGCCCACGGGCGCTCGACTACTACGTCACTGAATACACGCGCACAGGGTTTACCGGTGCCTTGAACTACTACCGCTGTCGTGACCGGAACTGGGAGATCACCGCGTTTCTCGACGGTGCGCTGGTACGCCAGCCGAGTATGTTCATTGGCGGTGCCGCCGACCCTTCGCTGGAACCGGACGAAATCCGCGCGCTCTACGAACGGCTCGACACTTATCTGCCCGGGCTGCAGAAGAAGGTCTTGCTACCCGGCGTGGGCCACAGCGCCGCGGAAGAAAGCGTCGATCAAGTCAATGAATTACTCCTGACCTTTCTCGAGCAACTGGAGCGCTAGAAACAAGTGCACTGTGCGTGGTCGCGATCACTCGCGGCCACGCACAGTGCTTACACTCGTTCAGCCGGCAGCCTTGACCAGCAGATGGTCACCGAACTGCTCGCGCAGACGGTTCTTCTGGATCTTGCCCGTAGCACCCAACGCAATCGTATCGACAAAGATCACATCATCCGGCGTCCACCACTTCGCGATCTTGCCTTCATAAAATGCGAGCAGTTCTTCTCGCGTCAGTGTCGCTTGCGGCTTCCTGACGACGATCAGCAATGGGCGTTCGTCCCACTTGGTGTGTCTGGCGGCAATGCAGGCCGCCTGGGAGACTGCCGGATGGCCCATCGCAATGGTTTCCAGCTCGATGGAGCCTATCCATTCGCCGCCCGACTTGATCACATCCTTGCTGCGATCGGTGATCTGCATGAAGCCATCGACGTCGATGGTCGCTACATCGCCGGTTGGGAACCACCCTTGGCCTGCGTGCTCGAGCAGCGGCGAACTGTTCGTTTCGTTCCTGAAATAATCGCGCACCACCCAGGGTCCACGCACCAACAGCTCACCCGAGGTTGCGCCGTCCCAGGGTAATTCCATGCCATCGGCGTCAACGATCTTCATGTCGACGCCAAACACCGCCCGGCCTTGCTTGGATTGCACGACATGACGCTCTGCCGGGGACATTTCGAGGTGCCTGGCCTTCAGGGCGCCGACGGTTCCGATAGGGCTCAGCTCCGTCATCCCCCAGACGTGCAATACCGCTACGCCGTAGGTTTGCTCAAAGGTGTGCAGCATGGACGGGGGGCAGGTCGCGCCACCAATGATGCTGCGTTTCATGCTGGAGAATTGCCGGCCGGTTTTTTCCAGATGACCAAGCAAGCCTTGCCACACGGTCGGGACACCCGCCGACAGTGTCACCTGCTCGGCTTCGAGCAGTTCGAACAGCGATGCTCCATCCAGGGCCGGTCCGGGAAATACAAGTTTTGCCCCGACCATGCACGCGATGTAGGGAAGTCCCCAGGCGTTGATATGGAACATCGGCACAACGGGCAGGATCACGTCGTGCGCCGAACAATTCAGGGCATCGGGGAGCGCGGCGGCATAGGTGTGCAGCACCGACGAGCGATGACTGTACAAAACCCCTTTCGGGTTGCCCGTCGTGCCAGAGGTGTAGCAGAGCGTACTGGCGGCATCCTCGTCGAAAACCGGCCAGGCGTAGCCGGCGGATCCCTGTTGAAGGAGGTCTTCATAGCACAGCAAGTTGTCGATGCCGGCATCCTTGGGCATACGCGCCTGATCGGTCATGGCGATGAACGCCTTGACCCCATTGCAGCGCCCGGCGATGGCCTGGATCAGTGGCAGGAAGGTCAAGTCGAAGAAGATGTACTGGTCTTCGGCGTGATTGGCGATGTAGGCGACCTGGTCTTCATGCAGGCGAGGGTTGATGGTATGCACAATGGCACCCATGCCGGCAACGCCGTAGTACAACTCCAGGTGCCGATAGCCATTCCATGCCAGTGTACCGATTCGCTCGGAAGGCTTGACGCCCAGGCGGGTCAGCGCGCTGGCCAGCTGGCGCGCGCGGCGGTGGCAGTCACGGAAGGTGTAGCGATGGATATCGCCCTCCACCCGACGGGATACGATCTGCGTATCGCCGTGATGGCGGTCGGCATGTTCAATGAGTGAGGAAATCAAAAGCTGCTTTTGCATCATCAGGCCTTTCATGGCATCGCTCCGTTCGCTTGTCTGTGATGGGGAGCGAGCAGGCGGCCAGGCCCGGGTCAGATGTCGCGTCAAGACCGCGCCCCGACACAGCCTGTTTCCCTCCCCTGAATGATTGCCAACCGGCAACTGGCCCGGTCGCCCCTTGAACCAGAGGCGCCGGGGTTTCCCGTGAGATCCGGGTCAGTTGAATGCCGTCAGGTCCTTCGGCGCGATGTCATGTTGCTCGCAATAAGCCAGATAGCGTTGCAACCCGGTCTTCCAGTTCTCCAGCGCGACGATGTTGTCGTTGCCGTCAAGGAACGCGAGGTCGCCATTAACCTGAACCAGTGTGAGCACATACCCGTCTGTGCTTGCCGTGCTGACGACTTCCGGCGTGTGAGTCGATCCGGCCGTCTCATAGACGATGCTGCCAGGGCCGGCGATCCAGTCATGCTCCTTGTATTTCCATTGGCCTTCGAACGTGTAGACCATCACCGTACCCGTGTGGTGATGCTTGGGCAGTTGCATGTCGATCGGCGACTTCATCATGACGATCCATTCACCACGGATGGGATCAAGCTTGAAGTACTTGAGCAGGACGTTTTCGGCATAGGGCGTAAAGGGAATCCACGGCAGCGATTCGCCATCGATGACGGCAGTGTCGATGTGTTCGTAGAGCATAGGTATCTCCATTGTTTTTGTTTGAGGTCGAGCATTTGTGAGCGGCCAGGGCTGCCCGACTGACTCGGATGGTCGGTCGGGTGCCCTAAATTCTCCCGGAGGGAACCCGTTTGGATTAGGCGAGCGGGGTGCCCGCAAGGGTTGCGCGGAGCATCTTTCTGGGTGCATTGCCGTAGTCCGCCACCGCGTAGTGCTGGACTTGCAGGTTGTCCCACATGGCAATCGTGTTGGTTCGCCACTTCAGGCGTACCTGGTACTCCGGAATGGCAGCCTGGGACATCAGGTAGTTCATCAGGTGATGAGCCTCTGGCATGAAGTCCTGGCCGTAGCGGATATCCTCGAAGTTGAAGAAGTTCGAGAAGTGGGTCGTGAACGCGGAGTTGACGAACAAGACCCTTTCGCCGGTCTCCGGATGGGTCAGCACCACCGGGTGTTCAACGGCGGGGTTCTTCGCGGCCATCCCATGACGCTCTTCGCGTGGCAACTGGGCGCCGAAAGTCTGCTCGGCGCCATGCTTTGCATACAGACCGTCGATTCGTTGCTTGATGGCCTGCGGAAGTTTTTCGTAAGCCATCACCATGTTGGAAAACAAGGTATCGCCGCCGGCCTCCGGCCCCATCTCGCAGCGCAAAACCGCACCGCGGGGCGGCGCCGGCTTGTAGGTGACATCGGCATGCCAGAGGTTTTCGCGGCTGGCCTTTTCGACATAGCTCTTGGGTTTACCCGGATCGAGATTGCGATACAGCATCAGCAGCTTGTCCGCCTCCGGATGGCTCGGTGCCAGGGGGTGGGCTTCCAGTTCGCCGAATTGCGCGGCGAAGTGCTGTTGCTCCAGGGGGGTGATGTCCTGGTCGCGGAAGAACAGCACTTTGTGCTTCAACCACAGTGCCCTGATTTCTGCGATCAGTTCGGGGTCCTGGGCCGCGTCGGCCAGGTTGACGTTGCTGAGCTCGGCACCGATGGCGGGGGAGCAAATCTGCACCTTGATCGAATGCTGGCGCACTGACGAGCGGATAATGGCGGGTGCCGAGGCGGGAAGAGGTGAAGGAGCGTCTTGGGGTGCGGCGACTGTTGTCATTGTTGTCTCCAATCCGTGCTTGTCCGGGTGCGCTGTGCACATCCGGTATAGGTAGCGGGTCCCTGCCAGTGGGGCAGGGATGCAGGTCCAATAGTAGGTGTCCAGGGCGCAATGTCATGGGCATGGCGGGACAGTTTCTTCGCATATTGGGACGCTGGAGAGGAGGAGAACGAACAACGTTGCTCGCGGGCTGCAGTACCCGGCCGGTCTGCATCTGACTGCGCAATTGGAGAGTCGCTTGCGCAATCGGGGAGGTTGGCGGGCAGTGCAATCGCTAGTTTAGGGTCCATCCAGCAACAAGACCTCGCTAAAGGAAGGCTTATGCAATACAGGCTTGCCATCGCCCACTGTGGGCCCTGCGCTTTTGAGTCGACTAAGGGAAACCTTTAGCCGGGTTGAAGATTTCCCCCCAGAGGATGCTGTTCATCTCGATATCGGCGCGGCGCCTGCTGACTTACCTTGGTTAGACAAGAGGCGTGTCGTCGTGGCGGACTGTTCCATTGAGCCCGCCTGGCGTTTTACCCCCATAACAACAATAGGCCTGACAATGCTCGAACCCATCGTTCTCTATATCCCTGATGCAATCCGCCTTCCTGCGCAAGAAGGCTCGGTGTTCGGCTGCCGGCATTTTTAATTTTCAGTTCGAATCTGCTCCTATAAATACAGTGCCCAGCACATACAAGTGTGGAGAAGTTAGATGTATCAGGTAAAACAATCTTGCCGTGGGCTCGGTATTGCCGGCGTATTGGGAATGATCTGTTCACCATTGGCAGTCTATGCCGATGTTGTCGATGACAGTCACTTGAAAGTGGATACGCGCAACTTCTACTTGCACCGTAACTACACCAATAACAACGCGCCGGTTTCTGAAGTGCATAGTTGGTCTCAGGGTTTCGATGCGCAGTTTACGTCCGGTTATACCGACACGGCCCTGGCCATCGGCCTTGATGTGGATGCGCAGTACGCCGTGCGCCTGGATTCGTCGGGCAACGACGGTTCGCTGCCCTACAGCGTCCGTGACCAGCAGACGGCCGATGACTACAGTCGCGCCGGTGCAACCTTCAAGATGCGCTACAGCAAGACCGAGCTGAAGGTGGGTGACCTTCGCCCACAATTGCCGGTGGCGTACGATGACACCAGCCGGCAACTGGATACGATCTATCAAGGGGCTGTGGTCGAGTCCAGGGAAGTCGACGGGTTGACGATGACCGGTGGCCGGTTCTGGTCTGCCGTGACGCGGGAATCTTCCAACCACGAGAAACTGTACAAGTTTGGCTCCACCGATAATCTCGACAGTGACGGCCTGGATTTCGGCGGCGCAACTTACGACATTACCAAGAACCTGCAAGCCAGTTATTTCTACGGCGTGTTGCACGATATTTATCAGCAACACTATTTCGGCCTGATGCATATGGCTGACCTGGGTAATGGCTACAAACTTAAAACCGACTTGCGCTACTTCAATAACAATGAAGATGGCAATGCCTTGAACGGTGAGATCGACAACCGTTCCTACGGTGGTTTGTTCACTTTGCTCAAAGGCGCGCACATGTTTGGCCTCAGTTACCAGCGCATGCTCGGTGACAGCGTGTTCCCGACGATGAACGGTTATATCCCGCAACCTTACCTGGTGCACTGGTCGTCCCTGGGGTTTGTCCGCCCGGATGAAAAGTCCTGGGGCGCGCGCTACAGCTATGACTTTGCCGGGATGGGCATGCCGGGGCTCAAGCTCTACACCCGCTACATCAAGGGTACCAACTGGGACCGAGGCAACAACCTGAGCGACAACCAGGAAAGCGAACGCTTCCTGGGTCTCAGCTACGTGGTCCAGAGCGGAGCGCTGCAAGGCTTGGGGCTGGACCTGCGCAACATCGACGTGAAACAGAAGTACGGCTACGACTACAACGAATTCCGTGTCGCCACGACCTACACCTGGAAGTTCTGGTAAGCCCGGTCCATCCGGGGTTTGACCCCATAACAATAAGAGGCGTGACCATGTTCGAACCCTTTGTCCTTTGCATCTGCCCCGCAACTTCCCAGTCGGTGTGCTGTGCACCGTCACCCGGCGCGCTGCGCGCATGAGCGGATTCCAAGAGGAGCAAACACTAGTGAATATCCAGGTCGATAACGCGGTCCTGCAGCAGCAGAAGAAGAAAACCTACATTTACGAGTGGTACGTGGTCGGCTTGTGCATGATCGCCTACATCTTTTCATTTGTGGATCGGCAGATCCTGGCGCTGATGATCGAGCCGATCAAAGCCGACCTGCAGATCAGCGACACCCAGTTCAGCTTGCTGCACGGGCTGGCCTTTTCGTTGTTCTATGCGTTCATGGGCATGCCCATCGCCTATCTGGCCGATCGCTTCTCCCGGCCGAAGATCATCGCCGTCGGCGTGGTGTTCTGGAGCCTGGCGACGGCTGCCTGCGGCCTGAGCAAGAACTTCCTGCACATGTTCCTCGCCCGCATTGGCGTTGGCGTCGGCGAAGCGGCCCTGTCGCCCTCGGCCTATTCGATGTTCAGCGACATGTTCCCCAAGGAGAAACTCGGCCGCGCCGTGGGCATCTACTCGATCGGCTCGTTCGTCGGTGGTGGCCTGGCCTTCCTGGTGGGCGGCTATGTGATCGCGATGCTCAAGGACATGAACACCATTGAGGTCGCCGTTCTCGGCGCGATGAAGGCCTGGCAGCTGGCGTTCTTCATTGTCGGGCTGCCCGGCATCGTGGTCGGCCTGTTGATCTGGCTCACCGTGCGCGATCCGGCGCGCAAAGGCCTGCAGGTCGATGCGCAGGGTCGGGCGAAGAAGGTCGCGATGAGCGATGGCTTGCGCTTCCTTGGCCGCCACCGTGCCACTTTCACCTGCCATTACCTGGGCTTTTCGTTCTACGCCATGGCCCTGTTCTGCTTGATGAGCTGGAGCCCGGCGCTGTACATCCGCAAGTTTGGCCTGTCGCCGATGGAGGCCGGCTACATGCTCGGCACCGTGCTGTTGGTGGCCAACACCGCCGGGGTACTGTTCGGTGGATGGCTCACCGATTATCTGGCGAAGAAAGGTCATCAGGACGCTGCCATGCGCACTGGCGTCATCGGTGCCCTCGGCATGGCGGTGCCGGCCGTGCTGTTCTCGCAAGTCGATCAACTTTGGCTGTCGGTGACCCTGTTGGTGCCGGCGATGTTCTTCGCTTCGTTCCCGATGCCGGCGTCCACGGCAGCGATGCAGATCCTCGCGCCGAACCAGGTACGTGCGCAGGTATCGGCGGTGTTCCTGCTGATCAGCAACCTGCTGGGGTTGGGCCTGGGCACCACGCTGGTGGCGCTGTTGACCGACCGCTACTTCGGATCGCCTGCGGCAGTCGGCTCGTCGATGTCGCTGGTGATCGCCGGCGCCTCGGCATTGACCGTACTTCTACTGTGGCGTGGTTGCCGTCATTTCCGCGAAAGCTATGCCCGTGAGCACCCGACCCGGGCCTGATTGGTCATAGTCCACGATCGGCGCCCCGGCCTCGCTCCTGTTAAAGGGAGCGGGGCCGAGGTGCTCCAGGTCAGGAGAACCCTTGATGTTGAATGACGTACACCTGCTTGAACGGCACAGCCTGCTCAGCTCGGCCGATTACCGCGAGATCAAGGACAAGGTCAGCCAATACCTGTGCCCCCACAGCTTCAACGTGCTGTGTGACGAGCCGATCCACACCCGGCTCAACGGCGTATTCTTCGGCGATTCGGCACTGCTCGACCTGCGCTATGGCGCGCCGGTGGAGATCACCATCGGCGACATTGCCGATCAGTACCTGTTTCGCATCACCTTGCAGGGGCATTGCGAAGTGGCCCACGGGCGGCGCAGCGCGGCGATGCAGTCGGGCTACCTGAGCGTTTCCTCGCCGTTCGCGCAAAGCCGCATCGTCACCGATGACGAGTGCCGCAACCTGATCCTGCGCGTCGACCGTGATGCCCTGGAGACGCAACTGCAACGCCTGCTCGGCCGCAGCCTGCGACAGTCGGTGATCTTTGATGTCAGCGTCGACCACCTGGGCGTCGGGGTCGTCAGCCTCTATCACACCCTGGACTACATTTGCCGGCTGTACGGCAGCGGCGTTGACGGTTCGCGCCTGGCCAGCGGCCTGTCCGAATACCTGATGCAGTTGCTGCTCACTCAGCTGCCGCACAACTACTCGGCGGATCTGTTGATCGACTCGCGCGCGCCGCTGCCGCACCACGTGAAAAAGGCCCGTGACTACATCGAGGAACACCTCGACGAACCGATCAGCCTGACGACCCTGAGCGAACTGTGTGGCGTCTCGGTGCGCACCTTGCAGAACGGCTTCAACCAGTTCCTCCAGCAGGCGCCGGTCGAATACATCCGCGACCGGCGCCTGGCGGTGATCCACGAATCGCTCAAACAGGGCAGGGCCGGCGAGACCGTCACCGATATCCTGTTGCGCCATGGCATCAACAGCTTCGGGCATTTTTCCAGCGCCTATCGGCAGCGCTATGGTTGCCTGCCGTCGGACACCCTGCGGCGGCAGAAGCATTGAGACTCCTGCGCAATCCGTCATTCGGCTGCGCAATCGGATGAGTCCGTGGCGGTGCGGCTCGATAGGATCGAGTCTCTGACAAAAGGAGTATCTGCATGAATATTACTGTGCTGGGTGGTGGTCACGGCTGTTACGCCGCTGCTGTCGAAATGGCTGAAAAGGGCCACCAGACCCGCCTCTGGCGTCGAGACGGCGCCGCGCTCAAGGAACTGCTGGCCATCGGCAGCCTGACCATCAAGGACTACAAGGGCACTCGCAAATTGTCCGTCGGCCAGCAGGGCGACAAGCTCTCGTTCAGCGACGACCTGGCCGAAGCCCTGGCCGACGCACAATTGGTGATCATCCCGCTGCCGTCGACCTCCCACGAAGACCTGGCCAAACATGTTGCGCCGCACCTGCACGACGGTCAGGTGGTGTTCCTGCCGCCGGGCACCTTCGGCAGCTTCGTGTTCGCCAAGGCCATGGCCGATGCGGGCAACCGCAGCAAGGTCGCCTTCGCAGAAACCGGTACGCTGCCGTACCTGGTACGCAAACACGGCGCCAGCGACCTGGTGATCAGCGGCTATGCTACCCGCCTGCCGACCGGGGTATTGCCCAGCAACCTGTCCGAGCATGCTTTCGCGGTGCTGCGTGAAGCCTACCCGAGCGTCGAGCCGATTGAAGACGCCCTGAGCGGTGCGTTGATGAACGCAGGCCCCATCATCCACCCGCCGCTGATCATGATGAACGCAGGTCCACTGGAGCATTTCGAGGCCTGGGACATTCACAACGAAGGCACCCAACCGTCAATTCGCCGCGTGACCAACCAGCTCGATGCCGAGCGCATGGCCGTGCGCGAAGCACTGACCTACGGCGCGCCGCATTTCCCGCTGTCCGACCACTACAACACCACTGAAGGCGACGAGTGGATGTACGGTCGCGGTGCCCATGGCAAGCTGACCGACAGCGGCGACTGGCGCGAAGACATCGACCTGCAGAAGCATCGCTACATGCTCGAAGACACCCGCCTGGGCCTGTCCTTCCTGGTGTCCGTCGGTCGCTGGGCCGGTGTGCCGACTCCGGTTGCGCAAGGCCTGCTGAGCATTGCCTCGGTCGTCGCTGCGCGTGATCTCTACGCCGAAGGCCGCACCCTGGAAAACCTCGGTCTGGCCACGCTGAGTCGGGCGCAGATGACCGAGCTGCTGACCAAGGGCTACAACTGATGAACGCCGCGCTGCCCCAAGTCAGCGTGGTCGGTGCCGGGCGGATGGGCGAGGGCATTGCCCTGGCATTCATCCATGCGGGCCTGCCGGTGACCCTGATCGATATCAAGGATCGCGCCGAGGATGAGCGGCACGGCTATTTCGAGCGTGTGCGCAACAACATCCACAACGAATTGCAGATGCTGGTACGCCTTGGTGTGCTCGAAGGGCATCAGGCGGACATCGCGCTAGCCCGGTTGACGCTGCAATCCAGATCCCAAGCCGCAGAGGTTTTGCGCCAGTGCGACCTGGTGTTCGAAGCGGTGCCGGAAGTCATCGCAGTCAAGCAGGAGACCTTCGCCTGGGTCAGCGAGCATGTCCCGGCCTCGACCATCATCGCCTCGACCACTTCGACTTTCCTGGTCACCGAACTGAGCGAAATGGTCAGTGAGCCCCAGCGCTTCGTGAACGCGCACTGGCTAAATCCCGCGTACCTGATGCCGTTGGTGGAAGTCAGCCGCAGTGATGCGACCTGCCCGCAGGTGGTCCAGAGGCTGCTGCAACTGCTCAAGCGCATCGGCAAGGTGCCCGTGGTGTGCAACCCGGTGGCTGGCTACATCGTGCCGCGCATCCAGGCATTGGTCATGAACGAAGCGGCACGGATGGTGGAAGAGGGCGTGGCCAGTGCAGAGGATATCGACACGGCGGTACGCGTCGGCTTTGGTTTACGTTTCTCGGTGCTGGGCTTGCTTGAGTTCATCGACTGGGGCGGCGGCGACATTCTTTACTACGCCTCGCGCTACCTGAGTGGTGCGCTGTCACCGCGCTTCGAATCGCCGCAGGTCATCGCCGACAACATGCAAAACGGCCGCAATGGCTTGCGCGATGGCCAGGGTTTCTACGACTACCGCGACATGGACGTAGACGCCTACAAGCAGCAGCGCCTTGGCGACTTTGTTCGCAAGCTGGAGTTGTCGGGGCTGACGCCTGCGTTCGATGGCGCCTTGAAACAGGCCTGAGCATCAGGGCCTGGAGGCCGGGCCCTGACACGCTTCACGCTACGATTTCCCGGTCCTACAGGCAGTACTGGCTGGTGGGCAGCACGTCGATCTTGTCGAAATCGATGAAGCGGCTGCAACTGTCCATCATCGCCGCCAGGTTGCGCTGGAATTTCGCGTCGTCGCCCGCCGCATCGAAAAAGGCCATGGGATCGGTCATGGCCGCTGGCGGAAAACATTCTTCGACGATGGCGTCGATCCGTGGGGCGCCGTGGGTCAGTGCCGACACCACCAGGTTTTGCACGTACTGGAAGTTGGCTTGCGTGTCCACGGCCACGGCCGTGTGATGGTTGCGCCAGATGTCCAGCCAGGCCTCGGGGGTCAGCCGTGGAGGGCGGGTCAGCAGGGCCAGTTGGGCAAATCCGTGGGTACGCTCACCGGGCGTTGCCGGGAACCGGGTATTGGCGATGGCGACCGACTCGCAGACCAGGTAGGCGGCCATGCGCGCGGTTGCCGCGCTGATCAATTGGTCGAACGGGCGACGGGCCGGGCCGTTGGCGCTGTCCAACCACAGTGACAGGCTGCCATCGGGCAACGGTCGGTTGTTTTCCTGGCGCAGGCCGCTGGCCGGCTGGACATCGGCATCGGCCAGGTTCAATTGCACACCTCGGGCACCGAGTGCCTGCAATTGCCCGGCGACCTCGCTGCGCAGGCGATGGGCGAAGGTATCAGGACTGACTTGAGTATCACGCCACAGCAGATAGATGACTTTTTCCATAGCTATCAAGCTCCTCGTTGCGGTTGATGGATGGGGTCGCGGTCGTGCTGTCTGACCCATCCGGATGACCGAAAATCCCTGGCGTCATAGTCAATCAAGGTCAGCCCCGGGTAATACCTCAAACAGACTATTGACTCACAATATGAGGGCAATGGCGGCGCCGCTCGACGCCGGGCAGCCATGGAAAACAGCAGCTAAGCTCTCTTGCGCCGGGGTGGCAGTGCAAGCGTTGCCCCGGGAGGTCCATTTCCGGCAAGGGAGCCACCCGCCATGAGCGCCGAACAGAGTCATTACAGCCCGCCGACCCTGCTGGTAGTCGATGACACCCCCGACAACCTGATGCTGATGACGGATCTGCTCAAGGATCGCTACCGGGTCAAGGCCGCCAATAGCGGTGAAAAGGCTTTGCGCGTACTGCAGGGCGACACCCTCCCGGACCTGATCCTGCTGGACGTGATGATGCCCGGGTTGTCCGGCCATGAAGTGGCCCGGCAGCTCAAGCGCGACCCGCGTACCCGCGACATTCCGATCATCTTCCTGACGGCCATGGCCGGCACCGAAGACGAGATCCATGGCCTGGAACTGGGGGCCGTCGACTACATCACCAAACCGATCAGGCCGGCGCTGGTTCTGGCGCGGGTGGATACCCAGCTCAAGCTCAAGGCGGCGGCAGACTTCCTGCGCGATCACAACGACTATCTGGAGAAGGAAGTGGCGCGCCGGACCCGAGAGGTGATTGCGATCCAGGATGTGGCCATCCAGGCCATGGCTTCACTGGCCGAGACTCGCGATAACGAAACCGGCAACCATATCCGGCGGACCCAGCATTACATCAAGGTGCTGGCGGAGCATCTACGCGGTCATCCGCGCTTCAGTCACTTTCTCACCGAGGCCACCATCGCGTTATTGTTCAAGTCGGCGCCGCTGCATGACATCGGCAAGATCGGCATCCCCGACCATATCCTCCTCAAGCCGGGACGCTATACCGAGGAAGAATTCGAGATCATGAAGACCCATACAACGCTGGGGCGTGACGCCATCCAGCATGCCGAGGATCAGCTCGGCATTCGCGCCGAATTCCTCAGCCTGGCCAAGGAGATTGCCTACAGTCACCAGGAAAAATGGGACGGCAGTGGCTATCCGCAAGGGCTGGCGGGTGACGACATCCCTATCAGCGCCCGGTTGATGGCGGTGGCGGACGTCTATGACGCGTTGATCAGCCGTCGGGTCTATAAAGCGGGGATGCCCCACGAGCAGGCCGTCGAGATTATTCGTCAGGGGCGCGGCACGCACTTCGACCCCGATATCTGCGATGCCTTCCTGGATTGCCTCGAACAGTTCCAGACCATTGCCGAGCGCTTCGCCGATACCGACCAGGACATGGCCGTCCAGCGGGCGGCCATGGAGCGTCTCGGCCAGACTCCGTGAACCGGCAACTGTGCCTTTGTCAGTAATTTCATCAGGTCCACGAGGATAGTCATGGCTGGTTTGCGTACCCTGCTTGAGCGCCTCGCGCTGCTTCACAAACTGATCCTGGGTTTTTCAGCGCTGCTGCTGTTGGTGCTGGTGCTCGGCGTGCAAAGCCTGCGCACCCAGCAATCGCTGAAGCAGGACATGCAGAACCTCTATCTGCAGGAACTGGTCGGCATGGAGCACTTGCAGGAAGCACGTGTGCAATTGCCCCATATGCTGCAAGCGCTGCAACGCGCGGTGGGCACCGACAGCGCACAGATTCGTGTCGAATCCCTGCAGCAACTGCAGGAAATCCGCGAAGGCCTGCAGCAGGCCGTGGCCCGCGCCAAAGTGACCTTAAAGCGTGCGGAGAATCTGGCGCGTCTCTCCGAGTTCGATCTGTTGCTGCAACAGTTGCAGCGTCTTGGCGACCAGGCCTTTGTATTGATCGACCAGGGCCAGCAGAACAAGGCGTTGGTGCTGCTCAATAGCAGTGAATTCCAGCAACTTGCCCAGCAGGCCGACGGCCTGTTGTATGCGATCGCCCAGGTCAAGGAAGCCTCGATTCGCGACACGGCCAAGGACATTGCCGAGTTTGCCGAACACAGCACCATGCTGACCTACGTCCTGTTGTTCGGCGGCTTGTCGCTGGCATTGCTGTTGTCCTGGGTCGTCAGCCAGTCGATTCGCAATCCGCTCAACCGGGTGCGGGTGGCGGTAGACCAATTGGCCGCCGGGCAGCTCGATCAACCGATTCCCCACACCGACCTTAACAACGAAACCGGCGATCTGGCGCGGGCCATCGCCAAATTGCAGACCGAGTCCCAACAACTTGAGCGTCAGCGCTGGATCAAGGCCCATACCGCTCAATTGCAGGTCGATCTGCAGCAGGCGGAAACCCCGGCCGAACTGGCGCAGGTGTTCCTGCAATGCATGGCCGGCCTGCACGGAATCTGCCAGGGGGTGCTGTACAGCGCGCAGGAGGATTCCGGCACGCTGCTGTTGATGGGGCGTTATGCCACCGATTCCGAGCGGCCACCCGAGGCGCAAGTCATGTTCGGTGATGGCCTGCTGGGGCAGTGCGCGGTGGATCGAGTGCCGCGTCAGTTTCAGTCGATGCCGGAGCAATACTGGCGTTTGCGCTCGCCCCTTGGCGAGGTCCCGGCCCGTTGCCTGCTACTGCAACCCATTGTCCGTGGCGATCGGTTGCTGGGGGTGCTCGAACTGGCCGGGCTGGAACCCTTGGGCGAGCGTGAACTATTGCTGCTGCAGGAAGCCACCCCACGTTTGGCCGCGGCCATGGCGATTCTGGAGCGTAATCAGGCGGTCAAGACCCTGTTGGCGGAGACCCGGCGCCAGGCCAATGAAATGGCCGAACAGGCACTGCAACTTGAGCAGCAGGCCCAGGCACTGGAAAGCCAGCAATCGGCGTTGCGCGCCACCGAGGCCTGGTATCGCGGGATTATCGAAGCGGCGCCGGACGGCATGTTGGTGGTGGATGCCGAAGGACAGATCCTGCGCACCAACCGCCAACTGGACCAGCTGTTCGGCTATAGCGCCGGCGAGTTGATTGGCGAAACCATCGATCGCCTGGTGCCGTTGGCCAGCAGAGGGCGCCACGAGGCGCTGCGCAAGGGCTTCATGGCCCACGGTACCACTCGCCAAATGGGGGCCAACCTGGACGATCTGCAAGGCGTGCGCAAAGACGGCAGTCTGTTCTCGGCGGAGATCAGCCTGTCGCGCTTGCCGAGCCTGGAAGGGGGCGGCGTCTGCGTGTGCGCGTCGGTGCGCGACGTGAGTGAACGGCGTCATCTGCAGGCGGCACTCAAGGCCAACGAGGCACAGTTGCGCGCGGTACTCGACAGCAGCCCGGTGGCCATGGTGATCAGGGACGTCGATGGTCGTCCGACCTACTGCAATCCGCAGTTCGACAGTTTGTTCGGGACTCGCCTGGCTGAACTCGAAGGTGCGGATCCGGCGCAGTTCTGGGTCGACCCGCAGGCACACCAGCGCTTTCTCGAAGCGGCAGCGCAAGGTGCCGTGCTGAATTTCGAGACCACCCTGCAGCGCGCCGGCGGCGAGCGCTTCGACGTACTGGTTTCGGCCGTCACGATGACGCTGGGGGAGCGGGGCATGGGGGCCAATTGGTACTTTGACATCACCGACCGCAAGACCGCCGAGGCCGAGGTGCAGCGCGCACGGGAGGCCGCCGAAGAGGCGACCCGGGCCAAGAGCAACTTCCTGGCCACCATGAGCCACGAGATCCGTACACCGATGAATGCCATCATCGGCATGAGCTACCTGGCATTGCGCACCGAGCTCAACCACCGCCAGCGCAACTACATCGAAAAAGTCCATCGCTCGGCGGAATACCTTTTGGTGATCATCAACGACATCCTCGACTTCTCCAGGATCGAGGCCGGCAAGATGCACCTGGAGCAGATTCCCTTCCACCTTGAGGCCGTGCTCGACGGCTTTGCCAGCATGATCGGCCTCAAAGCCGAGGACAAAGGCCTGGAGCTGCTGTTCAACACCGATGCCGAGCTGCCGACCGCCTTGATCGGCGATCCGCTGCGCCTTGGCCAGGTGCTGATCAACCTGGGCAACAATGCGACGAAGTTCACCGAGCAGGGCGAGATCGTGCTCGGCGTAGAGCAGCGGGGCTCGGCGGGAGAGCAGGCGCTGTTGCATTTCTGGGTACGTGACACCGGCATCGGCATGAACGCCGAGCAATGCTCGCGCCTGTTTCAACCCTTCAGCCAGGCCGATAGCACCACCACCCGCAAGTACGGAGGCACAGGGTTGGGCCTGGCCATCTCCCGCCATCTGGTGGAATTGATGGGCGGGCGCATTTGGGTAGAGAGCGAGCCGGGCCTGGGTTCCACTTTCCATTTCGAGGTGAGCCTGGGGGTGCAGGGCGACAGCCATTTGCGGCGCATGGTGACCGCCGACGAACTGCTCGGCAGCCGTGTGCTGGTGGTCGATGACAACGCCAGCGCGCGCGAGATCCTCTCCAGCATGGCCCGCAGTTTTGGCGTGGAGGTGGATGTCGCGCAAAGTGGCCGGGCCGCACTGGCCATGCTGGTGGACGCCGAAGCGAAGGTGTTGCCCTATGATCTGGTGCTGATGGATTGGCGCATGCCTGGCATGGACGGCGTGGAAACGGTGCGCCAGATGCAGGCCGCCAAACTGGCGCAAACGCCAGCGGTGATCATGGTCACGGCGTTCGGGCGCGAGGAGGCCCGCGAAGAGGCTAGTCGACAGGGTATTCAATTGCCGGTGGTACTGACCAAACCGGTGACGCCGTCTACGTTGCTTGAGGCGCTGGGCAGGGTGCTCGGCAAGACTCCCCAGGCCGATACCCGGGCCAGTGAGCGATTGGGCCAGAGCACCGGCGCCATGGCCAGCCTGCGTGGCGCGCGACTGCTGTTGGTCGAAGACAATGAGCTGAACCGCGAGCTGGCCTGTGAACTGCTGGAGGGCGCCGGGATCGAATTGCGCCTGGCCGTTCACGGCGCAGAAGCGCTCGACCAACTGGAGCGCGACGCAGACTTCGACGGTGTGCTGATGGACTGCCAGATGCCGGTGATGGACGGTTATACCGCGACCCGCAAGATACGTGAGCAGCCGCGCTGGGCGAATCTGCCGGTGATCGCCATGACTGCCGACGCCATGGCGGGGGATCGTGAGCGGGCGGTGGCCTGCGGCATGAACGACCACATCTCCAAACCCTTGAACGTCGACGACATGTTCGCCACGTTGGCCAGGTGGATACATCCGCGAGCTGACCGTGGCACGATCCCGGCCGACGTTTCGCCGGTCACCACGGAGTCGGTGGCGAGCCTGCCAGCCAGCCTTCCCGGCATTGATTTGAAAGCGGGCCTGGGCACCTGCATGGGCAAGGTCGAGCTCTATCTGCGCCTGCTGCGCAAGTTTCGCTCCAGCCACCAGGCTTTTTGCGCCGAGTTCCTGGCTGCCCGAGGCCAGGGCGATCCTTCGGCGACGGTCAGGCTGGCCCATACCCTGCGCGGGACGGCGGGCAACATTGGTGCCGTTGAAGTGGCGAATGCCGCCGCCGCACTGGAACTGGCCTGCCTGAACGATGGGGCGAGCGATGGGGCGGAGCAGGACCTGGCTGACCGGCTGGTGGAAGTCGAGCGTTGCCTGACAACCGTATTGGAAGGCTTATCGGTGCTCGGCGAGCCTACAACGTCAGCAGGCTCATCAAGCGCGCCAGCGGGCAGCGAATGGCATGCACAATTGGCCCACGTCCGGTCTCTGCTGGCCGAGAGCGACACCCAGGCGCTGACGGCCTTGCTCAAACTGCAGGGGCTGGCTTCAGACCCGATGATGACCGAGCAGTTGCTTCGGGTTGTGCGGCAAGCGGAGCGCTTCGATTTCGATCAGGCGCTGGAGCTGCTGGAGAACCTGTCCTGAGGGATCAACGCAACTTCAGCGGATCGACCATCCGCGCCGCGATGGCCATGCCCACCAGGTCCGGCAGTGTGTTGGCCTGCATGCGTTTCATGACGCGCGCGCGATACAGATCAATGGTTTTTGCACTCACGCCCAATTGCTCCGCGATTTCGCGGGTGGTGTAACCCTGCACCAGTGGTAACAGGATATCGCGCTCGCGCGGGGTCAAGGTCAGCAAGCGCGCCTGCAAGGCTTCGTGACCCTGGTTGCCCGAACGGTTGGCGGCACAGTTGCTGAGCGCCTGTTGCACGCTGTCCAGCAACAGCTGTTCGTTGTAGGGCTTCTCGATAAAGTCATGGGCGCCGGCCTTGAACGCACGCACCACGATCGGCACATCCGCGTGCCCGCTGACGAAGATGATCGGCAGGTTCAGTTGGCGCACACGCATTTCTTCCTGCACGTTCAACCCGCCCATACCGGGCATGCGCACGTCCAGCAGCACACAGGCATCGAGGCTTGCATCGCAGGCGTCGAGGAACGCGACGCCACTGGTAAACGGCAAGGCCTTGAGCCCGACCGACTCCAATAACCAGACCGTCGAATCGAGCATGCCCTGGTCATCATCGACCACGTACACAACGTGCTCCGTTACACCTGCCATTACCTGATTCCTATTGTTGTTTTGTTGGGCCGGCAAGCGGCAAGCGGCAACCCATCAGCAGCCCGACAGGCTGGCGCCGGGCATTCAGTTCGCCACCGAAACCTTCGATGATGCTGCGGCTCATGGACAGACCGAGCCCCAGGCCATCGGCCTTGCTGGTGTAGAACGGGGTAAATATCTGCTCCAGCTCCGGCTCGCTGACGCCCGGCCCCTGGTCTCGCACACTGATTTCCACGCAGGCGTCACTGCCATGCTCCACGGCCATCACGATTACAGAGGGTTGCCCGGGGTGTTGCTCACGGTTGGCATCGATGGCATTGCGCAACAAATTGAGCAGCACCTGTTCCAGCAACACGCGGTCGGCATAAACGGGTGGCAGATTATCCGGCAGTCGATCCTCGATTGTCACTTGGCAATTACTCGCCTCCCAGGCACACAAGCGCACGGCTTCGCGGGCGACGTCGGTCAAGTTCAGCGCCTGCATGCGACGCTGTCCCTTGCGCAAAAAGGAGCGTAGCCGCCGGATCACTTCGGAGGCGTGGGTGGCGTGATGGGTAATGCGCTCCAGGCCCTGGGTCACTCTGGCAGCGGCCTGGGGATTGGAATCCAGTGTCTGTAGATAGCGCTGGCTTGCATTCGCATAATTGACCACGGCAGCCAGCGGCTGGTTGATTTCGTGGGCGATCCCCGAGGCCAGTTCACCGAGCGTGACCAACCGTGCGGTGTGTGCCAGTTCGTCCTGATGACGGCGCTGTTGCACTTCCCGCAATTCGCGCTCGGTCATGTCGCGCGCGACCAAAGAGTAATAACGCTCGCCGCCGGCGGAACGGTGCGCCAGCAGTACCAGCGACACTGGCACCGATGTACCGCCACCCGGTGGTTGCAACCGCGCATCGGTGCTCCAGACACCATCGCGCTCGGCGCGCCTCCAGCCATCGCGTTGCAGGCGCGCAAAGTCGCCGCTGGCGAACAACGCGGCCAGGGCCGGCATGGGTTGTTGCTCACCGATCCCGAGGATGCGTCGCGCGGCCGGATTGAGGTAAGTGACCAGGCCCTCGGGAGCGATGAACAACACTGGGTCGATGTTGGCCTCGACCACTTCGGCCAGGCGTCGCTTGTTTTCCTCGGCCTGCACCCGGGCCGTGATGTCCCGGGATATGCTGACGATTTCGACCACCGCCCCAGTGTAGGTTTCGCGGATCGCCCGGCTGGCGGTTTCGAACCACAGGTAATGGCCGTCACGATGGCGGATGCGATAGGTCATGGTGTGATAGCCATCCTGCTCCAGCGCATCGCGCGCGCGCTGCACCAGGCCGGCCAGGTCCTGGCCATGAAACAGGCCCTGGGCCATTTGCCCGCGCAACTCTTCGGGCCAGTAACCGAGCAGGGTCCAGGACGCCGGTGATGCATCGATAACGCGCCCTTCGGGGGTGTGACGGGATATCAGGTCGGTGGTGTTTTCGATGATCAGCCGGTACAGCCGTCGTGCGGTGGCCGCTTCACGCTCGGCCAGCACTTGCGCCGTGGCGTCGCGGCAACGGGCGAGCACTCGGTTGTCCTGGGGATCGGGAATGAACGTCCAGATCAGGATCTGCGTTTCGAACTGAGCCTCGACACCTTCGACGGCGCGTTGCTGGTCCAGGCAGGCACGCACCAGCACCCGATGATTGACCGGTAAAAAACCCAACACATCGGTCAGCGACTTCTCGGCGAGCAGCGCCATCAGTGCCGCGTTGAACTCCAGCGGTCGACCTTGCGCATCGAGCAACAGGCTCGGTTGCGGATCGTGGCCCAGCAGCGGCGAACCACGCAGCAGGCCGTTGACGCTGCTCAGCAGCGTCGTCAATAGATCCTGAACCCAGCCCAGCCAATCGAGACTCACACCCTCGCGCACTTCCACCAGCAACAAGCCCGGCTGCCCCGACTGCAAGGCCAGATCAAATACCTGGCCATGGCTGATCGCGGCCCGGCGCAAACGTCCGGACAACCAGCAATCGAGTTGACGGACTTGAGCCAGGTCCAGGCGGCCTGCCTCGACCAGATGCTCGAAGAGCAACTGGTCGCTGGCCAGCGCCGGGTCGCCAAGTCCCGGCGGTAAATGCTGGGCGGCGCCCTCATGGCTGTAGATTCGCGCATTGGGCTGCCAGCTCAGGTAAACCGCCCGCCGCACCTCAGGGCAATCCTGCAGCGCCCGACACAATGCATCGGCCCGGGCGGCCAGAGACACACCCTCGCGCTGCAGGCGCAACCAACTGTGCAATCGAACGGGCGTCTGGGTCATTGCGGGTCCACTTTCTCAGGGAAACCAAGCATATACCAGCCTTGGGGTGTTGACGGCATTGAATCGGAGCTTGATATAGTACATATACTATACGACATAGGTTTAACTTCCATATCGATGGCTGAATATTATATAAAGTCATCCGGACTTTGAAGGTGACCCCGGCGATTACGCTGCAAGGTCAACCATAGAGCTAACAATCAGCCATCGAGTACCCGCACATGTCTATCTATGACCAAGGCCTGGGCCCTTCGGCCGTCAACCACATTGCCTTGTCTCCGCTGAGTTTCATCGAGCGCACCGCCAGCACTTATCCCGATCACCTCGCCGTCATCCACGGTTCGATTCGCCGCACCTGGGCGCAGACCTACACCCGTTGCCGACGCCTGGCCTCGGCGCTGGCCGGTCGCGGTATCGGCAAGGACGATACGGTGGCGGTGATGTTGCCCAACATCCCCGAGATGCTCGAAGTGCATTTCGGTGTGCCGATGATCGGCGCCGTGCTCAACCCGCTCAACGTTCGTCTCGATGCCGAGGCGATCGCCTTCATGCTGCAGCATGGCGAAGCCAAGGTGTTGATCACCGACCGCGAGTTCCATGATGTGATCCAGGCGGCGCTTGGCATGCTCGATCACCCGCCTTTGGTGATCGACGTCAATGACCCGGAATACGGTGAAGGTCAGGCCGCGAGCGACCTGGACTACGAAGCGTTGTTGGCCGAAGGCGACCCGGCATTCGACTGGCAATGGCCGGGCGACGAGTGGCAGGCCATTTCGCTGAATTACACGTCAGGCACCACCGGCAACCCCAAGGGCGTGGTCTACCACCATCGCGGCGCTTATCTGAGCGCATTGGGCAACCAGATGACCTGGGCCATAGGCAACCATCCGGTGTACCTCTGGACCCTGCCGATGTTCCATTGCAATGGCTGGTGTTACCCATGGACCATCACCGCCCTGGCGGGTGTGCACGTTTTCCTGCGCCGGGTCGATCCACAGAAAATCCTCACGCTGATCCGCGAGCATCAGGTCACTCACCTGTGCGGTGCGCCGATCGTGCTCAATGCACTGGTGAACATGCCCGAATCAGCAAAGGCGGCCATCGATCATCCGGTCAATGCCCTGGTCGCGGGTGCTGCGCCACCGGCCAAAGTCATCGGTGCCGTCGAAGAGATGGGCATCAAGGTCACTCACGTGTTTGGCCTGACCGAAACCTATGGCCCGGTGACGGTCTGCGCCTGGCACGCCGAATGGGATGAGTTTTCCCTGGAGGAGAGGGCGCAGATCAAGTCGCGACAGGGTGTGCGCTACCCGACGCTGGAAGGCTTGATGGTCGGCGATTGCACGACGCTGGAGCCAACCCCGCGTGACGGCCAGACCATCGGTGAGATCTTCCTGCGCGGTAACACCGTCATGAAGGGCTACCTGAAGAACCCGAGCGCCACTGCCGAAGCGTTCGAAGGCGGCTGGTTCCACACCGGTGACCTGGCCGTCTGGCATCCCGACGGTTACGTCGAAATCAAGGACCGGCTCAAGGACATCATCATCTCGGGCGGCGAGAACATTTCCACCATCGAACTCGAAGGGGTGCTCTATCGCCACCCGGGTGTGCTGGAAGCAGCCGTGGTCGCCCGTCCCGATGAGAAATGGGGCGAAACGCCCTGCGCCTTCGTCACCTTGAAGGCTGATCACCAGGACGTTCGCGAGGCAGACATCATCAGTTTCTGCCGTGAGCACCTGGCCGGATTCAAGGTACCGCGCACAGTGGTCTTCACGCTCTTGCCGAAGACGTCCACCGGCAAGATCCAGAAGTACGTGTTGCGCGACCGGGCCAAGGCGCTCTAACCCGATCTGACATCGCATCCATCGAGCAGCAGGTGTTTACCTGCTGCTACGGGTTCGTGCACGCCGAATCCGGTTGTGCCTTGCCAATGAAACAACCGTCCCAACGAGGTTTACGTTATGCCCCAATTCAAAGCCCCGCTGCGCGACATGCGCTTTGTGCTGCACGAAGTGTTCGACGCTCCGGCCATGTGGGCGCGCCTGCCGGCCTTGGCCGAGAGCATCGACACCGATACGGCTGACGCCATAATCGAGGAGGCGGCCAAAGTCACCTCGCACCTGATTGCGCCCCTCAATCGCAGCGGCGACGAAGAAGGCGCGCAGTGGCATGAGGGCCGGGTCACCACCCCCATCGGTTTCAAACAGGCTTACGCGACCTACATCGAAGGCGGTTGGGTGGGGCTGTCCGGCAACCCCGGGTTCGGTGGCATGGGCATGCCGAAAATGCTGGCCGTGCAGTTCGAAGAGATGCTCTACGGCGCCAACTCAAGTTTTGCGCTGTATAGCGCATTGAGTTCCGGTGCCTGCCTGGCGCTGGACGCCCACGCCAGCGACGCCCTCAAAAACCTCTATCTGCCACCAATGTATGAAGGCCGCTGGGCCGGCTCCATGTGCCTGACCGAGGCCCATGCCGGTACCGACCTGGGGCTGATCCGCACCCGCGCCGAACCTGAGGCTGACGGCAGCTACAGGATCACCGGCAGCAAGATTTTCATCACCGGGGGTGATCAGGACCTGACCGAGAACATCGTGCATCTGGTACTGGCCAAACTGCCGAACGCGCCTGCCGGTCCGAAAGGCATTTCGCTGTTTATCGTGCCTAAAGTCCTGGTCAATGCCGACGGCTCCCTTGGCGCGGCCAACGCGGTGAGTTGCGGCTCGATCGAACACAAGATGGGCATCAAGGCCTCGGCCACCTGCGTGATGAACTTCGACGGCGCCAGTGGCTGGCTGGTCGGTGAAGAGAACAAAGGCCTGGCGGCGATGTTCACCATGATGAATTACGAACGCCTGTCGATTGGCATTCAGGGCATCGGCTGCGCCGAGGCCTCCTACCAGAGCGCCGTCGCCTATGCTCGCGACCGCATTCAGGGTCGGGCTCCCAGCGGTGCCTTGGCCCCGGGTAAACCGGCCGACCCGATCATCGCTCACCCGGATGTGCGGCGCATGCTGCTGGGCATGAAAGCCATGACCGAAGGCGGTCGCGCGTTCGCCAGCTATGTCGGGCAACAACTGGATCTGTCGAAGTTTTCCGACGATGCCGGCGAGCGCGACAGCGCGCAGATCCTGGTTGCGCTGCTGACGCCAGTGGCCAAGGCGTTTTTTACCGACACCGGCCTGGAAAGCTGCATCAACGGCCAGCAGGTGTTCGGCGGCCATGGCTACATCCGCGAATGGGGCCAGGAACAATTGGTCCGTGATGTGCGCATTGCACAGATCTACGAAGGCACCAATGGCATCCAGGCATTGGACCTGCTCGCACGCAAAGTGCTCGCCAACGATGGCGTCGCGCTACGCCTGTTCGCCCGGGAAGTCCGCCACTTCGCCCTGCACCACGAAAGCGCCTATGGCAGCGAACTGCTGCAGGCCCTGGAGCGCCTGGAGGGCCTCAGCAACTGGTTGCTGGAGCGGACCAAAGCCAACGCCAACGAAGTCGGCGCAGCCTCCGTGGAGTACCTGCACCTGTTCGGCTATGTCGCCTACGCCTACATGTGGTCGCGCATGGCCGCCGTGGCCCGCTCCAGACTCGACCGGGACCCGCCGTTCTACGCTGCCAAACTGGCCACCGCCGAGTTCTACTTCGCCCGCCTGCTGCCACGCACGCTGAGCCTGGAAGCCAGCATCCGTGCCGGCAGTGCGCCCCTGTACGGACTTGCTGACGAACAGTTCTGACGATTGAGTGTTGCGCGGCGCCTTCCTACGCCCTGGCCCGCGCTTTTTATTCACTGGCCCTCTCAACGTACGGCAGGAAAGCCTGATGAATATGCAAGCCAGTACAACGCAAGGTCACTTGAACTGGGACGACATGCGCTTCTTTCTCGAGGTCGCCCGTGCCCGCACCGCCAGCGGTGCAGCCCGCCGCTTGGGGGTGGACTACACCACGGTAGCGCGACGCATCCGCGCCCTGGAGCAGAGCCTGGGTGCCATGCTGTTCGAGAAATCGCGAACCGCAGGCTTCGTGCTGACCGTGGAGGGGCAGCGTCTGGTCTGCCACGCCGAAACCCTGGAAAGTACGCTGCTGGTAGCCTGCGAGCAGGTTTTCGGCACCACAGGGGGGCTCGCCGGGCACCTGCGCATCGGCTGTACCGAAGCCTTCGGATCCTGTTTCGTCGCCGCGCAGATGAGCCACTTCCTCGAGCACTACCCGCATATCTCGGCGGATATTTTGCCGGTCCCGCACTTCGTCAACCTGTCACGGCGCGAGGCGGATATCGCCATCACCCTGGAACGGCCCGAGCGCGGTCCGTACGTGTGCTCGAGGTTGTGCGATTACCGCTTGCGTGTGTATGCGACGCCGGAGTACCTGGCCAGTCATCCGCCGATTGGCTGTCGCGAGGACCTGGCCGCTCACCCGTTCGTGACCTACGTCGATGACCTGGCCTTCAGCTTCAAGCTGCTCTACCTGAACGACTTGATGCTCGGCGCGCGCAGTCGCCTGCGCAGCACCAGCGTGGTCGCCCAGTACCATGCGGCACTGGAAGGGCGCGCGCTGGCGATCCTGCCTTGCTTCCTCGCCGGTCCCGACCCGCGCCTGTGCGAGGTGCTGCCGGGTGAAGTGGAGGTCACTCGACAGTTCTGGATGTACTACTGCGAGGACCTGCGCAACCTCAAGAGGATTACCCTGGTGGCCGACTACCTGCGCACCTGCGCGCAGCTCAATCGTGCGCTGCTGATGGGCGAGTCATACAAGATGGCCTACCTGCCGTCGCCGTGAACGACTGCCGCCAGGTCTGCGGTCTCGGTTGCCCGCAATGCTCCCTGCAGAGTACTCATCACCATTTCTAGCAGCAGTTTGCGGCGAGCTCCAATGCCGGTCTTGGGCTGCCCGACCCAGGCCGGCAATTGATTGAGCAGGGAAACGATGCCGCTTACGGTCGCGCGCCGGGTGGCGCCAGCCGGTTTACCGGTGAGTTGCTCCAGGGTCTCCACCAGATGTTCCTCGTAGCGCCGGCGCAGGGCCAGAATCGAGGCTTGCTGTTCGCCGCTCAAACAATGGAGGTCGTACTCGGCCAGGCGGAAATGCGCGGCCATCCGCTCGTGGAGCCGCAGGTGCGCCTCAAGCAGGCCGTGCAGTCGTACAGTGGGGGCGGATTTGCGCCGGGTCACCAGGCTCGCGCCGTCAAGCAACGCTTCGTAGAGCTCCTCGATCAGTTCCAACAGCAGTGCTTCTTTGCTGTCGATGTGGTTGTAAAGGGAGCCGGCGGTGATCCCCAGGCCAGTGGCCAGGTCGCGCATGCTGACTCGGCTGAAACCATGCCTGGCGAACAGTTCGACAGCCTTGTGACGCGTTTCCAGGTAACGCGTGTTGCGCTCTTCGTCGACCGGCAACGCAAAAAGGTTTTTGGAGGGCTGCATGTTGCTCATCCACCTCATACGCGAAACTGTCCCAATAGCCGATTGAGCTGACCCGCCAGTTGGCCCAGTTCCTGGCTCGCCTCGTTGGACCGGTCCGCTGCCTGGGCATTTTCGTGGGCCAGAGAGGCGGCGAGGGTCACGTTCTGGTTGATGTCTTCGACCACGTGCGACTGTTCCAGGGTGGCGCTGGCGATCGAGGCGTTCAATTCAGTGACATTGCGCAGTGCGCCGAGTACCTGGTGCAGGCTTTCTGCCGTTTGGTGGGCCTGTTCCACGGTTTGTCGAGCGGCCAGGCTGCTGGCATTGATGACATTCACTGCGGCTTCCGAGTTGCCGTGCAGGCGCTCGATCATGTCCTGGATTTGCGCGGTGGACTGCTGGGTGCGCTGGGCCAGCAGCCGCACTTCGTCTGCTACCACAGCGAAGCCGCGCCCCTGTTCGCCAGCGCGCGCTGCCTCGATGGCGGCGTTCAGCGCGAGCAGATTGGTCTGCTCGGCGATGGCGCGGATCACTTCCAGCACGCTGCCGATCTGAGTGCTTTCCCGGGCCAGGCTCTGGATCACCTCGACGGCCTGGCCGATGGTATCGGATAGCTGGTCGATCTGGAGCAGGCTGCTGTCGATGTTGTGCTGGCCCCGGCGTGCCTGTTCTTCGGCCTGGCGAACTTCGTTGGCCGCGTGCTCGGCGTTCCTGGCCACTTCCTGCACGGCGTAGGAGACCTCATGGATGGCGGCGGCCACCAGCTCCATCTGCTGCGATTGCTGCTGGCTGTGGTTCTGGCTATCGGCGGCGATTTCGCCGAGTGACTTCGAAGCCTGGTCGAGGCTGTCAGCGGACTGTATGGACTGGCCGATCACGCCACGCAGCTTGTTGGTGAAAACGTTGAAATGGCTGCTCAAGTCTGTCAGTTCATCGCGCCAGCGGTTATCCAGATTGCGGGTCAGGTCGGCCTCGCCGCTGGCGATGTTCTCCATGGCATCGACCACCCGCGCCAGTGGCGAGGCGATGCTGCGGGCAATCAGCAGGATCAGCGCACTGAGCAGCAGGGTGATCGTCACCAATATGACGAAGGCCTGGATCAGCTGGCGGCGGAACTCGACTTGCACGTCGTCGATGTAGATGCCCGAGCCGACAATCCAGCCCCAGGGCTTGAACAATTCGACGTAGGAAACTTTCTCCACCGGCGCGTCGGAACCCGGCTTGGGCCAGCGGTAGTGCACCAGGCCGGCGCCATCGCGGTTGGCGGTGGCGACCATTTCGTCGAATAGCGCCTTGCCGTCCGGATCGAGTGTACCGGCCATGCGCTTGCCCTCGAGTTTGGCATTGGGGTGCATGACCATTCGCGTGTCGAGGTCTTCGAGCCAGAAGTAATCCTCACGGTCGTAGCGCAAGTCGCGCATGACCGCGATGGCCTGCTGCTGGGCCTGCTCACGACTCAGACCCTGGCCTTCCAGGCCTTGGAAGTGGCGCAGGATGCTGCTGGCGGTCTCGACCACGTGGCGGGTTTTCAGCGCCTTGGCCGTATAAAGGTCGTCATGGCTCTGCTTGAGCATCAAGCCGGCGAGAATCATCAGCATCAGGATGGATGTCAGCAAGATCAGCCACAGACGGCTGCTAATGGAAATATTGCGCAAGCCGAACATGGGCAACTCCACAACGGGCAAGACAGGGAAATGCCGGACGCGGCAGTCGCGTCCGGCGGGAGGGAGTCAGAGCGCGTAGTGGCTCAGTTCGCGGGCGATCAGCAGGCGCTGGACCTCGCTGGAGCCTTCGTAGATCTGGGTGATGCGCGCGTCGCGGTAGTAACGCTCCACCGGGTAGTCCTCCAGGTAGCCGTAGCCACCATGGATCTGCAGGGCGCTGGAGCACACGCGTTCGGCCATTTCCGAAGCGAATAGCTTGGCCTGGGAGGCCTCGGACAGGCACGGTTGCCCGGCGCTTTTCAGGCGCGCCGCATGCAGGATCAGCAGGCGACTGGCGTTGAGTCGGGTGTGCATGTCGGCGAGTAGGTTGGACACGCTCTGGTGCTCGATGATCGGCTTGCCGAACTGGACGCGTTCGCGGGCATAGCCCAGGGCAGCCTCGAAGGCGGCGCGGGCGATGCCCAGGGCCTGGGCGGCGATGCCGATGCGGCCGCCTTCAAGGTTCGACAGGGCAATGGCCAGGCCTTTGCCGCGTTCGCCCAGCAGGTTGGCCTCGGGGATGGTGCAGTCGTTGAGGGTCACCGCGCAGGTATCGGAGGCCTTGATGCCCATCTTGTGTTCGCTGCGGTCGACCACGAACCCGGGGTTGTCAGTGGGTACCAGGAAGGCCGACAGCCCCTTTTTGCCCAACTGCGCATCGGTGACGGCGAAGACAATGGCCAGACTGGCGCGCTTGCCGTTGCTGACGAATTGCTTGGCGCCGTTGAGTACCCATTGGCCGTCGCGCAGTTCGGCACGAGTACGCAGGTTGTGCGCTTCGGAGCCGGCCTGTGGCTCGGTCAGGCAGAAGCAGCCGATCGCTTGACCACTGACCAGCAGCGGCAGCCAGCTGTCCTGTTGCGCGGGGGTGCCGTATTTCAGCAGGGGGCCGCAGCCCACCGAATTGTGGATGCTCATCAGCGCGCCGAGGGCACCGTCGCCAGCCGAGATTTCCTCGACGGCCAGGGCGTAGGCCACATAGTCGGTGTAGCTGCCGCCCCAGGTGTCCGGCACGACCATGCCCAGCAGCCCCAGCTCGCCCATCTGCGCCACCACGGCGTCATCGATCCAGCCGGCCTTCTCCCAGGCCTGGGCATGTGGCGCGACTTCGCTGCGGGCGAAGTCGCGCGCCATGTCGCGGATCATGCGTTGTTCTTCGGTCAATTCGATATCGTGCATTGCAAAGTCTCCTGCCGATCAGGCGGTGCGTACGGGCTTGCCGGAGGCGCGTTCAAAGTCGTTGAAGAAGGCCTGCACCCTGGCAGGTACCAGCTCTGCCAGGGTTGGCGGGTTCCAGCGCGGGCACTTGTCCTTGTCGATGATCAGGGCGCGCACACCCTCCATCAGGTCGCCCTTGTCGAACCACTGGTAGTCCAGGTGCAACTCCAGAGCGAAGCACTCGGCCAGGCTCAGGTAACGACCACGGCGCAACAACTCAAGCGTCGTGGCCATCGCCAGTGGCGAGCGGCTGTCGAGCAGTTTCACCGTCTGCTCGGCCCAGTCTTGCAGCTCGGGGCGTTGTTCACGCTGCAGCGCGGTACGAATGGCCGGGACATCGGGCAAGGCGAAATATTCGTCGATCGCCAGGCGACAGGCCTTGAGCTCGGACCCGGCAAGACGCTCTGTGGCCATGTCGGCAAGCAGGTCCTGCAAGTCTTCGTCGGGCGCAGCGGTCCAGTTCAGGTGGTCGAGACAGGCATCCAGTTCGGCCAGCCGTTCGCTGGGCAGGTAGTAGTCGGCAAGGTTCGCATAGAGAGCATCGGCGGCACGCACCTGGCAGCCGGTGATACCCAGGTAGGTTCCCAGTTCCCCCGGCAGGCGCGGCAGGAAATAGCTGCCACCGACATCGGGGAAAAAGCCGATGCCGACTTCCGGCATGCCCATCCGCGTGCGCTCAGTGATCACCCGCAGCGAGGCGGCCTGGGCCAGGCCCATGCCACCACCAAGGACGAAACCATCGAGCAGCGCCAGCACGGGCTTGGTGTAGCCATGCAGGTACTCGTCGAGGGCGTATTCCTCCTCGAGGAACAGCTCATGCTGGTTATCGCCGGCCTTGTAGCTGTCGTACAGCATGCGAATGTCGCCGCCGGCGCAGAAGGCCTTTTCACCGGCGCCGCGAATGGTCACGGCGACGATCTGCGGGTCCTGTTCCCAAGCCCACAGGTGCCGGCAGAGCAGGCGCACCATGGGCAGGTCCAGGGTGTTCAACGCGCTTGGCCGATTCAGTGTCAGGTGGCCGACGCGGTTGCGTACGCTGGCCAGCACCGGGGCTTGCTGCTCGCTCATGCTCAGGCTTCCCCGCGGAACAGGTTGATGATGGCGGAGAAGTCCAGGCCGCCGTTACCTTGCAGGCTGAAGGTCTGGTACAGCTGCTGGGCTACGGCACCGAGCGCCACCGGTTGACGCGCGTGCCTGGCCGCTTCGGTGGCCAGGCCCAGATCCTTGAGCATCAGGTCGCTGCCAAATCCGCCGCTGTAGCCGCGTGAGGCCGGCGCGTTTTCCAGTACGCCCGGGAACGGGTTGTTGACCTCCGAGCTCCAGCAGCGACCGCTGGAGGTATTGATGATCCCGGCCAGTACCTTGGCGTCCATCCCGAGGGATACACCCAGGGCCATGGCTTCGGCGACGCCGACCATGGAGATGCCAAGCAGCATGTTGTTGGCGATCTTGGCCACCTGGCCGTTGCCTGCCGCGCCGCAGTGCACGATGTTCTTGCCCATGGCCGAGAGGATCGGCAGGGCCTGGTCGAACACACTGTCCGGGCCGCCGACCATAAAGGTCAGGGTGCCTGCCGCGGCGCCGCCGGTGCCGCCGGAAACCGGTGCGTCGAGCATTGGGTTGCCTTGGGCAAGGGCGTACTTGGCCACCTCGCGGGTGCTCAGCGGGTCGATCGTCGAACTGTCGATCAGCAACACGCCTGGACCGATATTGGCCAGCAGGCCGTCCTTGCCGCGATAGACCTGCTTCACGTGGTCGGCGGTCGGCAGCATGGTGATGATCACCTCAACCCCGGCCTTGGCCACGGCGGCGGGCGAGTCGGCGGCGCGGGCGCCGGCCTCCACCAGGGCGGCGACTGCCTGGCGGAAGGGATCGAAGACGGTCAGGCTGTGGCCAGCCTTGAGCAGGTTGCGGGCCATTGGGCCGCCCATGTTGCCGAGGCCGAGAAATCCGATATGCATGTTGGCTACCTTTTACGATAGGGGGGCAGTGGCGCAGGAAATCCTGCACGCTTGTCGTCGGCCGACGCCGGGCGCCGGCCGGCCAAGGTCATTTCAGGGTGATGGTGGTGTTCACCGCGCCGCCGGTGTCGTCCTCGTCGAACCAGCGCTGGGTGATCGTCTTGGTCTGGGTGTAGAAGGTCACCACTTGCTTGCCATAGGGACCCAGGTCGCCCAGCTTGGAGGCGCGCGAACCGGAGAAGGAGAACAGCGGGACCGGTACCGGGATCGGCACGTTGATGCCGACCTGGCCGACGTCGATCTCTTCCTGGAAGTGACGCGCGGCAGCGCCGGAACGGGTGAACAGGGCAGTGCCGTTGCCGTTCGGGTTGGCATTGATGATCTCGATCGCCTCGTCCAGGTTGGCGGCGTGCATGACGCACAGCACCGGGCCGAAGATCTCTTCGCGGTACACGGACATTTGCGCGGTGACGCCGGAGAAAATGGTCGGGCCGACGAAGTTGCCGTCCTGGTAGCCCGGCACGCTCGGGTTGCGTCCGTCCAGTTCGAGCCTGGCGCCTTCTTCGACGCCGCTGGCGATCAGGCCGTTGACGCGGTCCAGGGCGGCGCAGGAAATCACCGGGCCGATGTCGGTGCCCGGCTCGGTGCCGCCATTGATCTTGAGGGTCTTGGTCCGTTCGATCAGGTCCGGCAGCCAGGTTTGCGCTTCACCCACGAGGATCACCACCGGCAGGGCCATGCAGCGCTGGCCGGCGGCGCCGAAGGAGGCGCCCAGCAGGTTGTTGAGAGTCTGCTGTTTGTTGGCATCGGGCAGGACGATGGCGTGGTTCTTCGCGCCCATCATGCACTGCGCGCGCTTGCCGTTCTGGGTGGCGCGGTTGTAGACGTGGGTGCCGACCTTGGTCGAGCCGACGAAGGACACGGCCTTGATGTCCGGGTGGTCGCAGATCAGGTTCACCGCGTCGACGCCGCCGTGGATGACGTTGAGCACGCCCTTGGGTACACCGGCCTCCAGCGCCAGTTCCACCAGGCGCATGGTCACCAGCGGGTCCTGCTCGGACGGCTTGAGGACGAAGGTGTTGCCGGTGGCAATGGCCATCGGGAACATCCACAACGGGATCATCGCGGGGAAGTTGAACGGGGTGATGCCGGCGCACACGCCCAGGGGTTGCAGCAGGGTGTAGGTGTCGACGCCGTTGGCCACGTTGTTGGCCAGTTCGCCCATCTGCAGGTTACCGATGCTGGCGGCGTGCTCGACCACTTCGAGGCCGCGGAACACGTCACCTTCGGCATCCGGCAGGGTCTTGCCTTGCTCGGCGGTCAGCAGGGCGGCCAGTTCCTTGATGTTCTCGCGGATCAGTTGCTGGTACTTGAGGAAGACACGGGCACGGGCACCGATCGGGGTCTTGCGCCAGGTCTTGAAAGCTTGTTTGGCGCTGGCAACGGCGGCGTTCATTTCCTCTGCGGTGGCGAAGGGGACGCGGGCCAGGACTTCCTGGGTAGCCGGGTTGACCACGTCGCGCCACTGGGTGCTGCGCGATTCGACGAACTCGCCGTTGATCAGAAGCTTGACGCTGGGAATGATGGAAGAGGTCATTTACGGGTCCTGTCTGCTTTCTTTAGGTCGAATGAGGCCCCTCGGCGTGGTTGGCCGAGCGGTCGGGTTTAGGTCAGGAAGGGCCGGCGTGCCGGCCCGGGGTTCAGCCCTTGAGTTGCGGGAAGTCTTCTTCGAAGTATTCCCGCGGGCCACGTGCGTCGCTCTGGCGGCGCTGCATTTCCATTTGCCGCAGTTCCACCCGGCGGATCTTTCCGGAGATGGTCTTGGGCAGCTCGTTGACAAATTCGATGCGCCGTACCCGCTTGTAGGGCGCCAGGTGCTCGCGGGCGAACGCGAAGATGCTGCCGGCCAGTTCGTGGCTGCCCTGGGCTTCATGGGCCAGGATCAGATAGGCCTTGGGCACTGCCAGGCGCACCGGGTCGGGGCTTGGCACCACGGCCACTTCCATCACCGCCGGGTGCTCGATCAGCGCGCTTTCCAGCTCGAAGGGGCTGATGCGGTAGTCGGAAGCCTTGAACACGTCGTCGGCACGGCCGACGAAGGTGATGTAGCCCTCTTCGTCGATCTGCGCGGTGTCGCCGGTGCGGTAGTAGCCGTCGCGCATCACTTCGGCGGTCTTTTCCGGGCTGTCCTCGTAGCACAGCATCAGGCCGAGCGGACGCACGTCCAGCGGCAGGGCCACCTCGCCTTCGTTGCCCGGCACGCCATCAGGGTCGAGCATGGTCACCCGGTAGCCTGGCAGCGGACGGCCCATAGACCCCGGCTTGAGCCGCTGGCCAGGCGTGTTGCCGACCAGGGCGGTGGTTTCCGACTGACCGAAGCCGTCGCGCAGCAACAGGCCCCAGGCATGCAGGATCTGCTCGATGATCTCCGGGTTGAGCGGCTCACCGGCGCCCACCAGTTCTCGCAGTTTCAAGCGCTCCTTGTAACTGGCCAGGTCTTCCTGGATCAGCATGCGCCACACGGTTGGCGGCGCGCACAGGCTGGTAACGCCGTAGCGTTCCAGCACGCCGAGCAGGGCGGGCGCGCTGAAGCGTGCGGTGTTGTGGATGAAGATGCAGGCACCGGCATTCCAGGGTGCGAAGAGGCAACTCCAGGCGTGCTTGGCCCAGCCCGGGGACGAAATGTTCAGGTGCAGGTCGCCCGGCTGCAGACCGATCCAGTACATGGTCGAGAGGTGGCCGACCGGGTAACTCTGGTGACTGTGCAGCACCATCTTCGGCTTGGAGGTGGTGCCGGAGGTGAAGTACAGCAGCATCGGGTCGGTGGCCAGCGTGCGGCCCTCGGTTTCGAACTGCTCGGAATGTTCGCTGGCGGCGCTGTGCGGGGTCCAGCCGGCGGGTGACGGACCGACGCAGATGCGGCCGCAGCCTTCACCCAGCCCGACGAACTTGTCGACATGGGCGCTACCGACCACCAGGTGGGAAACATGACCACGCTCGATGCGGTCGCGCAGGTCTTCGGGGGTCAGCAGGGCGGTGGCGGGAATGACCACGGCGCCGAGCTTGAAGGCGGCCAGCATGGTTTCCCACAGGGCGACGTCGTTACCGAGCATCAGCAGGATGCGTTCGCCGCGGCGCACGCCCAGGGCGCGCAGGTGATTGGCCACCTGGTTGGAGCGCGCGGCCAGTTGCTGGAAGCTGTAGCGTTGTTCACTGCCGTCCTCTTCGACGATCCACAGGGCATTGGCCTGGTTGCCCTCGGCCATGGCGTCAAAGTAATCCAGCGCCCAATTGAATTCGCTCAGCTGCGGCCAGCGGAAGTCACGCACGGCGGTGGCGTAGTCGGTACGGTGGGCCAGCAGGAAGTCGCGAGCGGCCAGGAAGGGTTGGCAGTTGTTGTTCATTGCAGTCTCCCGAGACGCGCGCGAGTACCTGAAAGTGGGGAGACAACGGCAAGCAAGAATGGCTTCACGGTGGGTGCCCTGTTTATTTTTATTGGGACTGACCTGGTTCATGACCAGGCGGTTGAATCGAGTATAGGCAGGCATAAATCAAATAAGAATGCTCAAAAAGTCCCGTGCGTTGTGCAAAAAAGCACAGGCTTGCGGCATCCCCGATGCGCCAGGAATGCACAAGGCGGGCGCTGCCCGCACCGTCAAACGATGCAAGCAGCGCCCGCCTTGTGCGGGGGCTTACCAGAGCGCCAGGGTATAGCTGAGGATCAGGCGGTTCTCGTTGAGATCGTTACCGAAGTGGGCGCTGCGCACCGTAGCGTTGCGCCACTTCAGACCAACGTTTTTCAGCGGGCCGCTCTGCACTACGTAGCCGACGTCGGTGTCGCGCTCCCATTCGCGGCCGTCGGGCTTGCCGGCGCCCAGATCGATGCTGTCGCCGGACAGGTAGCGGGTCATGAAGGTCAGGCCGGGAATGCCCAGCGCCGCGAAGTTGTAGTCGTAGCGCGCCTGCCAGGAACGCTCGTCCTTGTTGGCGAAATCGTTGATCTGCACGAAGTTGACCAGGAAGGCATCGCTGCCATTGACGTAGGCAAAGCCGGTGTCGCCGCTCATGCGTTGGTAGCCCAGACCCAAGGCATGGCCGCCGAGGGCATAGGTGAACATGGCGCCAAAGGCGTTGTTGTCGATGTTGCTGTTGCCGTCATCGGTGGAGCGGGCGTAGCGCAGGTCGCTCTTGAACGTCTGGCCTGCGCCCAGCGGCAGCACGTGGACCAGACTGAACTGGTGCTGGTGGTAGAAGTCGTCCAGGCCGCCATAGTTGTAGCCTGTGTTCAGCCGGTCGCTCCACTGGTAGGCAAGGCCGGCGAAATTGAAGGCGTCGCTGCGGGCCTGGCCACTGACAATGCCCTTGGCGCCGGTGGTGGTGATCGACATTTTTTCGTAGTTTGAGGAGTCGCGCTGGTTGACCCGATCCACGCGCCCGGCATCGACGCTCAGGCCTTTGATCTCCTGGACGTTCAACTGGCCACCGCGAAATGTTTGTGGCAACAGGCGCGAGTCATTGGCCAGCAGTACCGGCAACTTCGGGGTCAGGGTGCCGAGCTTGAGCACGCTGTTGGACGCTTTGAACTTGGCCGTCAGGCCCAGTTCGCCATACTCGTCCTTGGCACGCTTGGGCGGCTCGTTATCGCGTTTGAGCAGGCCGGAGCCGGAGCGATCGGGACTGGAGTCGAGCTTGACGCCGAGCTGGCCAAGGGCATCGACACCGACGCCGATCATGCCGTCGGTATAACCGGATTCGTAGCGCAGCAGGAAACCCTGGGCCCATTCTTCTTGCTTGGACTGGGCGGCATTTGCCTGGCGGAAGTCGCGGTTGAAGTAGAAGTTGCGCGTTTCCAGCCTGGCCGTGCTGTCTGCGAAGAAGTCGGCGTGAGCCTGTGCGGCGAGACCGGTGCCGGCCAGGAACAGGGTGAGGGTGAGGGTGGTGGGTTTCATGGGTTGCCTTTTGTTGTTTTTGTTGTCGACGAGCCGCTCCCGCGCCGTTTGGAGTTGGCGAGGGAAGGGCGCTTTTGGGGTGTCCTGCGCCGAGCGGCGCAGGTCGGGCGTAAAAAAGCGCGAAGCAAAGGAGCGGACTCGCGCTCGGGGTGTCAGCCCCGGAAAAAGCAGCGTCAGTGACTGCTGGCCATGGCAGCTCCAAGGCCGGTCTGGGCACGGACGAACTGGTCGGCATAGGCGGCGCGTTCGCGGTCGGCGCGTTCGCTGCGGTCCAGCCTGGAAGCGACCACTATGACCAGGAAGGCCAGTGGCATGGAGAACAGCGCTGGCTGGTCGTAAGGGAAGAGCGCCTGGGCATGCCCCAGTACACCGACCCACACCGACGGCGAACCGATCACCAGGGCCAGTGCGCTGATCAGGCCGGTCAGGCCGCCATAGAGGGCGCCGCGGGTGGTCAGGCCGCCCCAGTACATGGCCATGATCAGTACCGGGAAATTCGCCGAGGCGGCGATGCCGAACGTCAGGCCGACCAGGAAGGCGATGTTCTGGCCCTCGAACAGAATGCCGAGGGCAATCGCAACGATGCCCAGGCAGATGGTGGCGATGCGCGACACGCGCATTTCCTTCTTCTCGTCGGCGCAGCCCTTCTTCAATACCGACGCGTAAAGGTCATGGGAGATGGCCGAGGCACCGGCCAGGGCCAGGCCGGCCACCACGGCGAGAATGGTGGCGAAAGCCACGGCAGAGAGGAAACCGAGAAACAGGTTGCCGCCCACCGCCTTCGCCAGGTGCATGGCCACCATATTGCCGCCGCCAATCATGGCCCCGCCGATCTTGCCATCGACGTAGAACTGAGGATCCGTGCCGACGATGACGATGGCGGTATAGCCCAGGACGCAGACCACCAGGAAGAAGAAACCGATGAACACTGTGGCGAACAGTACGGATTTACGCGCCTCCTTGGCATTGGGCACAGTGAAGAAGCGCATCAGGATGTGCGGCAGGCCGGCAATGCCGAAGACCAGTCCAAGGGATAGGGACACCGCGTTGATCGGGTCGGCCAGCAAGGTGCCCGGGCCCATGATCTGCACGCCGCTGGCATGCGCGGCCACCGCCTGGGCGGCCAGGTTCTCGAAGCTGAAGTCGAAGCGACTCAGGGCCATCAGCACCAGGGTGGTGCCGCCCGCCAGGAGCAGGACCGCCTTGGTGATCTGTACCCATGTGGTGGCGAGCATGCCGCCGAAGATCACGTAGACCAGCATCAACAGTCCGACTACCACCACCGCCGTGCGGTAGTCGAGACCGAACAGCAGTTTGATCAGTTGACCGGCGCCGACCATTTGCACCACCAGATAGCAGCAGACCACGGTCAGCGATCCGAGGGCGGCGAAGCTGCGCACGCGGGTTTGATCGAGGCGGTAGGAGACGATGTCGGCGAAGGTGTAGCGCCCCAGGTTGCGCAAGCGCTCGGCCATCAGGAAGGTGACGATGGGCCAGCCGACGAAGAAGCCGATGATGTAGACGAAACCGTCGTAGCCCTTGGCGAATACCAGGCTCGACAGGCCCAGCAGAGTGGCCGCCGACATGTAGTCACCGGCGATGGCCAGGCCATTCTGGAAGCCGGTGATACCGCCACCGGCGCTATAGAAATCGGCGGCGGAACGGGTGCGTCGTGCCGCCCACCAGGTGATCAGCAGGGTGGCCAGGACGAAGACGAAAAACATGCCAATGGCGTGCAAGTTGAGTGGTTGCTTCTGCGCAATGATGGGCTCGGCATGGGCCAGTACAGGGCTGAGGGCGAGCAGGGCGGACAGGCGTTTCATGCGCGGGACTCCTGCAGGATCTGCGAACTGAGTACGTCGAAGCGGGTGTTGGCGCTGTGCACGTACCAGGCGGTGAGTAGCCAGGACAACAGGATGATCGTCACGCCGATTGGCATGCCGAGGCTGAGGTGACTGCCGTCGTACAGCGGCAGGTGCAGCCAGGCAGGGGCGAAAGCCACCACCATGATGAAGCTGTAGTAGATGGCCAGTACCGCGCCGCTCAGTGACCAGGCCAGCAGTGCACGCTGGCGCGCCAGGCGCTGGAACTTTGGGTTGGCCCTGACCAGTGCACAGGTCAGGACGTGGTTCGGATGGTCGGTCGTCATGGTGAGGCTCCGCATTTCTAGTTGTTTTTGTTGTTCGGCCTTTTGAGGGGCGTACGGGTACCCGGGCAGCGACCCGATGCGGGACGCCGCCTGAATGCTGATGTGCTGGAGTTATTGCCGCCCGGTTGACCTTGCGGTGCAGAGAGGGCGGTGCAGGAGGGCGGGCCCACGGCAGACGAGAATCGTGGCCGCGATTGCGCTGTTGCGCAGCTGCTTGTGTCCGGCGTGAAAGCCGGTTTTTATCCATGCGTTCATGCTGTCAGCCCTCGATATTTATTATTGGGGTGGGGGGCTTTCCTGGCCCGAAAACGACGCTGGCCAAGCTGGGTGAGATTCGAGTATATAAGTGCATATTTCCCATATGTATTGGCAGAAAAGCCCGATGGATATGCAAAAACGCACAACGCAGCCCCCACTGAACTGGGACGACTTGCGCTTCTTCCTCGAAGTTGCCCGTGCTCGCACCGCCAGCGGTGCGGCCCGCCGCCTGGGAGTGGACTACACCACGGTGTCACGGCGCATCCGCGCCCTGGAGCAGTGCCTGGGCGCCTTGCTGTTCGAGAAGTCGCGGACTTCCGGTTTTGTCCTGACCGTGGAGGGGCAGCGTCTGGTCGGCCACGCCGAATCCCTGGAAAGTACGCTTCTGGTAGCCTGCGAGCAGGTTTTCGGCACCACGGGGGGGCTCTCCGGGCATCTGCGCATCGGCTGTACCGAAGCCTTCGGGACCTGTTTCATCACTGCGCAGATGAGTCACTTCCTCGAGCACTATCCGAATATTTCGGTGGACATTTTGCCGGTCCCGCATTTCATCAACCTGTCACGGCGCGAGGCGGACATCGCCATCACCCTGGAACGCCCCGAGCGCGGTCCCTATGTGTGCTCGCGATTGTGCGACTACCGCCTGCGCCTGTATGCGACGCCGGAGTACCTGGCCAATCATCCGCCGATCGGCTGTCGCGAGGACCTGGCCGGCCACTCGTTCGTAACCTATGTCGAGGACCTGGCCTTCAGCTTCAAGCTGCTCTACCTGAACGACCTGATGCCCGGCGCCAACAGCCGCCTGCGCAGCACCAGCGTGGTCGCCCATTACCACGCAGCCCTGGAAGGGCGGGCGCTGGCCATCCTGCCTTGCTTCCTCGCCGGCCCCGATCCCCGCCTGTGCGAAGTGCTGCCGGGTGAAGTGGAGGTCACGCGGCAGTTCTGGATGTATTACAGCGAGGACCTGCGCAAGCTGAAGCGGGTCACCCTGGTGGCCGAGTACCTGCGCGCTTGCGCGGAACTGAATCGTCCGCTGCTGATGGGCGAGTCACGTGTGATGGGCTATCTACCGTCACCTTGAGGGGCGACGCATTTCACCTCTCGCCGAAGTTTCTCGAAATGGTGCCCAACTCCGTGTGTTGATGCACGCGCACGAATGGCCAGTCCGTGCCCCCTATACAGTTTCCGGCAGTGAACGCCTCCACCTTGAGGTTGTGAGGCAAGCGAGATTGCCAGTCGAGATGGCAGTTCGTGTGCATTCGGCAATGACCTAAGCCTTGAAGCCACGCCGTTTGGCCGCGCAATGACGCGCTGAAAATCACCAGATAAGAAAAACAGATACCCGCTTAAGGATTTCCCAGAGGCGGCGCAGACAGCTGCGGCTTTAAAGTCACGGCCAGCGTTCGGCTGTCGGGCAGTCTCTGGCCTGCACCGATCTTCAGGCCGTTCGGTATCTCTACAAAAACAAGAAGGTGAAAACATGAGTCACGAGACAGTCGACATCAAGGCGTGGATCGACAACCGACCGGTTGCTGGGTACCAGTGGCTCATCATGAGCCTGTGTTTCTTTATTGTTTTATTCGATGGGCTGGATGTGGCGGTCATGGGCTTTATCGCGCCTTCACTGATTCAGGAGTGGGGGCTGTCCAAAGCGGCGTTTGGTCCGGTCATGAGTGCCGGGATGGTCGGCCTGGCCATCGGTGCCCTGACCGCTGGCCCTTACGCTGACCGTGTGGGGCGCAAGAAAGTACTGTTGTTGGCGGTGACGGGGTTCAGCGTGTTGAGCCTGGCGTGTGCGTTTGCGCGTAACCCTTATGAGCTGGCGGCCTTGCGGCTATTGACCGGTGTGGCACTGGGCGCCGCGATGCCCAACACCACCACACTGCTGGCCGAATACCTGCCGGAGCGCAATCGCTCGCTGTTCATCACCATCATGTTTACCGGCTTCAACATGGGATCGGGGCTGGGCGGCTTATTGGCAGCCTGGTTGATTCCCCTGTATGGCTGGAAATCGGTGTTGCTGGCCGGCGGGATTCTGCCAATGGTGTTGTTGCCTTTCCTCTGGTTGTTTCTGCCTGAATCCGCACGTTTCCTGGCAGCGCGCAATGCACCTGCCGCGCAGATCGCCAAAGTACTGAACAAGCTTGGGGGCAAATTCACGGCCGCCACAAACTTCACCCTTGCCGAACCCCAGGCCCAGCACAAGGCGCCGGTGCGCATGCTGTTCACCGAGCGTTATCGGGCCGGAACCCTGGCGCTCTGGCTGACCTATTTCATGGGCCTGCTGGTGATCTACCTGACCATGGGCTGGATGCCGACCCTGTTGCGTGAAGGCGGTCTGTCCATCGAACGGGCGGCCACCATCACCGGCCTGTTCCAGATCGGCGGGACAGTCGGGGCGATCGTGGTGGGCTGGATCATGGACCGACGCAATCCGAACGGCGTGATCGCCACCTCCTATGCGTTAGGTGGCGTGTTCATTCTGCTGCTGGGGGCTTTTAGCCTGGAGTCGAGCCTGCTGGCGCTTGGCGTGATCGCCGCCGGTTTCTGCATGAGCGGCGCGCAGACGGGCCTCAACGCGTTTGCCCCGGGTTATTACCCGACGGATTTCCGTGCAACGGGCGTGAGCTGGATGCTCGGCATCGGTCGTTTCGGCGGTATCTTTGGCTCTCTCATCGGTGGTGCGGTGCTCAGTCTCGGGTTGGGCCTGCCGTTGCTGTTCGCCCTGTTGAGCGTGCCTGCCTTCATCGCCGCACTGGCGATCCTGGCCAACGGTCATGCACGGCGTCGGGTCAACCGGGCCCTGCTGGCGCAATAATCTTTTTCGAACACAGGAACTCGTCATGGCACGCATCATCGGTGGCCTCGCTGTATCCCATACACCTACCATCGGCTTCGCCGTCGATCACGATAAACAGAATGAAGCGGCGTGGGCGCCGATTTTCGAAGGCTTCGAACCGATCAAGGTGTGGTTGAAGGAGCAACAGCCGGATGTGCTGTTCTACATCTTCAACGACCATGTGACGTCGTTCTTCTTCGACCACTATGGTGCGTTCTCCCTGGGCGTCGATGAGCGTTACGAGGTCGCCGACGAAGGCGGCAATCCACGCTCGCTGCCCGCAGTGGGTGGGCACGCCGCGCTGTCGCGACACATTGGGCAAAGCCTGATGGCCGATGAGTTCGACATGAGTTTCTTCCGCGACAAGCCGCTGGACCACGGGTTTTTCTCGCCGATGTCGGCGCTGTTGCCCTGTGATCCGGCGTGGCCGGTGCAAATCGTGCCTCTGCAGGTGGGGGTGTTGCAGTTCCCGATCCCCAGTGCGTTGCGCTGCTATAAATTGGGCCAGGCCCTGCGTCGCGCGATTGAAAGCTATCCCGAAGACTTGAAGGTGGCCATTGTCGCCACCGGCGGTGTGTCCCATCAGGTGCACGGCGAGCGCTGCGGCTTCAACAACCCGCAATGGGATGAGCAGTTCATCGATCTGCTGGTCAATGACCCGCTGCGCCTGACCGAGCTGACCCACGCCGAGTACGCCACTCTTGGCGGGATGGAAGGCTCGGAGGTCATCACCTGGTTGATCATGCGCGGCGCGTTGTCGGCCACGGTGAAGAATCTGCATCAGGACTATTACCTGCCATCGATGACCGGTATCGCGACCCTGTTGCTGGAAAACCAGGATCGGCAGCTGCCTGCCGACGTCAACGCACGCCACTTGCAGCATATGCAGCACCAGTTGGCCGGCATCGAAAAAATCGAGGGCACCTATCCGTTCACCCTGGAGCGCAGCGCCAAGGGTTATCGCCTGAACAAGTTCCTGCATCGCATGATCGAGCCGCAATGGCGCCAGCGGTTTCTCGAAGCGTCGCAAGCGTTGTTCGATGAAGGCGGCCTTAGCGAAGAGGAACGCGATCTGTTGCGCCGCCGTGACTGGCGCGGGCTGATCCAGTACGGCGCGATCTTCTTTGTGCTGGAGAAACTCGCGGCGGTACTCGGGATTCCGAACTTGCAGGTCTACGCCGCCATGCGTGGACAGAGCCTGGAGGAGTTCATGAAAACCCGGAACCAGCAGGTGCTCTACTCGGTGGCGGGCAAAGGCCCGCGCTGATCACCGGCGGTTAGTGCGGCGGCTCGTTCCGGGCCGCTATCCATTCTTTTTCTTCTTGATCCTGCTGTGCCCGGTGATTGCGGGCGCAGGGCATTCCTTTACCCAAAAAACCGGAAAACAATAACAATGAAAACCGCCGTTAATCATCGAATCGTCTGTTCGTTGGCAGCTATCTGCGCACTACCGCTGCAGGCGTCCGCTGCCGGCTTCATTGAAGATGCCAGCGCCAACCTGAACCTGCGCAACTTCTACATCAACCGCAACTTCACCAACCCGGCCTATCCGCAAAGCAAGGCCGAGGAGTGGACCCAGAACTTCATTCTCGACTTCCGCTCCGGCTTTACCCAAGGCCCGGTGGGCTTCGGGGTGGATGCGCTGGGGCTCTACTCGGTCAAGCTCGATGGCGGCAAGGGCACCGGCGGCACGCAGCTGTTGCCGATCCATGGCGATGGGCGTCCCGCCGATGATTTCGGTCGCCTGGCGGTGGCCGGGAAAATGAAAGCGAGCAAGACCGAACTGAAGGTCGGGGAGTGGATGCCGGTGCTGCCGATCCTGCGTTCCGACGACGGTCGTTCGTTGCCGCAGACCTTCCAGGGCGCTCAGGTGACCTCCACCGAAATCAGCGGCCTGACGCTCTACGGTGGCCAGTTCCGCCAGAACAGTCCGCGTAACGATGCGAGCATGGAAGACATGTTCATGAACGGCAAAGCGGCGTTCACCTCGGACCGTTTCAACTTCGGTGGCGGCGAATATGCCTTTAACGAAAAACGCACCCAGGTCGGTGTCTGGTACGCGGAACTCAGCGACATTTACCAGCAGCAGTATTTCAACCTGAGCCACAGCCAGCCCATCGGCGACTGGACCCTGGGCGCCAACCTCGGCTACTTCATCGGCAAGGACGACGGCAGTGCCCTGGCCGGCGACCTCGACAACAAAACCGCGTTTGCCTTGCTTTCGGCCAAATACGGCGGCAACACTTTCTATGTGGGCCTGCAGAAACTCAGTGGCGACGATGTCTGGATGCGCGTCAACGGCACCAGCGGCGGCACCCTGGCCAACGACAGCTACAACAGCAGCTACGACAATGCCCGGGAGAAATCCTGGCAAGTGCGCCACGACTACAACTTCGTCGCCCTTGGCGTCCCCGGCCTGACCCTGATGAACCGCTACATCAGCGGCGATAACGTGCACACCGGGACCATCACCGACGGCACGGAGTGGGGTCGCGAATCGGAACTGGCCTACACGGTGCAGAGCGGTCCGCTGAAAAGCCTCAACCTCAAATGGCGCAACTCGAGTATTCGCAAGAGCTTCAGCACCAATGAGTTCGATGAGAACCGGGTGATCGTCAGCTATCCGATCAGCTTGTTGTAAGCGCAGATCAAACGATCGCAGCCTGCGGCAGCTCCTACGGGGCTGCCTGTTCGCGGATCACCCGGCGAATCATGTCCATCAGGGCCAGGGCCACCGGGGAGTGCAGGCAGCCATTGCGATAAGTCAGACCGATAGCCCGGGTGGTCTGGTTCAGCTCCAGGGGCAGGATGCACAGCTCGCCCGAGGCGATCTCCTGTTCCAGTTGATGGGCGGACACGGCGGCGAGCATGTCTGAACGCAACAACAGGCCGCGGATGATTGCCATGTCGCCGCTTTCTACGACAGGCCGGGGCGGCGCAATGCCGAACCGGGTGAAACACTCATCGAGCATTTGCCGGGCGGGCGAGCCGGCGCGAGGCAGCACCCACCGGGCGACGCCCAGTTCATCGTGCGGCACGGCTGTCGAACAGAGCGGGTGACCGCGCCGCGCCAACACCACCATGTCTTCCGTGAGCAGCGCTTCGCCGACCAGGTCGCTGGCGTAGGCCTCCGGGCGCAAGGCACCAAAGACGAAATCGACATCACCGGCACGCAGCTCTGTCGCCAGTAGATCAAACGGACTTTCGTTGGTGATCACCTGGATGCCCGGGTGTTCGGCCATCATGCGCACCATGGCTTCGGGCAATATTCGGGTGCGGCCCAGGGGCAGGGCGCCGACCTGCACCACACCTTGCAAGGTGCCGCGCAGAGCGGTGATGTCGGTCTCGATATGGCGCAACTCGTTCAGCGCCCGGCGGATCGGAAAGAGGATTTCATGGCTGGCGCGGGTTGGCTGCAACCCGCGAGGCGTGCGTTCGAACAGCGGTTGGCCGCAGCGGCTTTCCATCACCTTGATGGTCGAACTGATGGCCGGCTGGCTCAGGCCGAGCAGGCTGGCGACGGTCTGCATGTGGCGGGTTTCGCAGAGTTTGACGAACACTTGCAGGCGCCGGGTCTGGAACAGATACAGCGGTTCGACCGCACGTTTATCCGCGCCATCGAGCAGTCGCGGCACACTGTCCAGCTCGGCCAGCACCCGACGTGCCCGAGGCAGCAGGCGATCGCCGAAATCGGTCAAGCGCATGCCGTTGGCGTGGCGTTCGAACAATGGCACATCGAGCCGTGCCTCCAGCTCGGAGATCGACCGGGTCACCACGGATTGAGCGCGAAACAGCGCCACGGAGGCCCTGGAAACACTCCCGTGATCGGCCACCCGGACGAAGGCGCGCACGTGCATCAGGCTGGGCAGTTCAGTGGATTCCATGGGGCACGGGCTCTGCAAAGGGGCATTTGAGCTGGACTATGCAGCTACCATTTCCGGATGGCAATAAAAAAAACGCATACCTCAAACACTTCAATGCATTACTCCTGGGGCGGGTCGCGATGCGATCCTCGTTCGAAACGCAGGAGGAGAATCCGCAATGATCGAGTCACCGAAAAACGCGCTGGTCGTCAGCGCCCACTCTGCCGATTTCGTCTGGCGCGCGGGCGGTGCCATCGCGCTGCATACGCAACAGGGTTATGCCGTGCACATCGTCTGCCTGTCCTTCGGTGAGCGCGGTGAGTCCGCCAAGCTGTGGCGAAAGGGCCAGATGAGCGAAGAAAAAGTCAAAGCCGCGCGGCGTGAAGAGGCCCAGGCCGCCGCAGATATCCTGGGGGCCAGCGTCGAGTTCTTCGACATCGGCGACTACCCGATGCGTGCCGACAAGGAAACCCTGTTTCGCCTGGCGGATGTGTTTCGTCGCGTCCAGCCCGAGTTCGTCCTCAGCCACTCGCAGAAAGACCCTTACAACTACGATCACCCGTTGGCCATGAACCTGACGCAAGAGGCGCGCATCATCGCCCAGGCCGAAGGCTACAGGCCGGGGGAGAAAATTGTCGGTGCGCCGCCGGTCTACAGCTTCGAGCCGCACCAGCCCGAGCAATGCGAATGGCGCCCCGATGTGTTGCTGGACATCACTTCGGTCTGGGACAGGAAGTATGCGGCCATCCAGTGCATGGCCGGTCAGGAACACCTCTGGGAGTACTACACGCGCGTCGCCCTGCAGCGCGGTGTGCAGGCCAAGCGCAACGTCGGCATCACCTCCAGCCGCGACATCATTTATGGCGAGGGCTACCAAAGTATCTTCCCCCGCGTCACGGAGAACCTGGCATGAGCGAGCTGATCGGAAAGACCGGCGTCGTCGTGCGCAACATCCCCAGGGCCGAGCAGGCCCTGGTCGATGAACTGGGGCGCTTCGGTGTCGCGACCATCCACGAGTCCCAGGGGCGAAAAGGCCTGCTGACGTCTGCGATCACACCGATTCAACGAGGGTCGGTCGTCAGCGGTTCGGTGGTCACGGTGCTGGTTGCACCGGGTGATAACTGGATGTTCCATGTGGCGGTGGAGCAGTGCCGCCCCGGCGATATCCTGGTGGTTGCCCCCAGCTCGCCGTGCACCGACGGTTACTTCGGCGACCTGCTTGCCACTTCGCTCAAGGCCCATGGCGTACGTGCCCTGGTGATCGACGCCGGCGTGCGCGATACCCACACCCTGCGCGAGATGGGCTTCCCGGTCTGGTCCCGCGCCATCAGCGCCCAAGGCACCATCAAGGAGACCCTCGGTTCGGTCAACCTGCCGCTGGTGTGTGGCGGTCAATTGGTCAACCCGGGCGACGTGGTGGTAGCCGATGACGATGGCGTGGTCATCGTGCGTCGCGGCGAAGTTGCACAGGTGGTCGAAGCCAGTCGCGCACGGGCCGACCTGGAGGAGCAGAAGGCCTTGCGCCTGGCCAAGGGCGAATTGGGGCTGGACATCTACAACATGCGCCAACGGCTCGCGGAAAAGGGCCTGCGCTACGTCGACAGCCTCGATGAGCTCGGAGACTGAGCATGGGCCAGACACGTATTCCTTGCCTCTTGATGCGCGGCGGGACCTCGAAAGGCGCGTACTTCCTGGCCAGCGACTTGCCTGAACAGCAAACGCTTCGCGACCGCGTGCTGCTGGCGGTCATGGGCTCGCCGGATGCGCGGCAGATCGATGGCATCGGTGGCGGCGACTCGCTGTCCAGCAAGGTGGCGATCATCAAACCCTCCACACGCACCGACGCCGATGTCGACTACCTGTTCGCCCAGGTACTGGTCGATGAGCCGCGGGTCGACTATGGCCAGAACTGCGGCAACATTCTCGCCGGTGTCGGGCCGTTCGCTATTGAGCGCGCACTGGTGACCGTGACGGGTGATGTTACCCCGGTGCGCATTTTCATGGAGAACACCGGGCAAATCGCGATTGCTCATGTACCGACACCGCATGGCGCTGTCAGCTATTCGGGCGACTCGCGGATAGACGGAGTGCCAGGATACGCAGCGCCGTTGATCGTGGCGTTCGAGGACGTCGCCGGCTCCAGTTGCGGAGCATTGCTACCCACCGGCAACGTTGTGGATCTGTTCGATGGCGTTGAAGTCACCTGCGTCGACAACGGCATGCCCGTGGTGCTGATCCGGGCCGAAGACCTCGGTCTGGGCGGCGATGAGAGTCCGGCACAACTGGATGCCGATACTGAGTTGAAGGCCCGCCTCGAATCGATCCGCCTGCAAGCCGGCCCGCGCATGAACCTGGGCGACGTGAGCCAGCGCAATGTGCCCAAGATGTGCCTGATTGCACCGGCACAAGCGGGCGGGGCACTCAGCACGCGGACGTTCATTCCGCACCGATGCCACACCAGCATCGGCGTGTTCGGAGCGGTCAGTGTGGCTGTTGCCTGCCTGATCGAGGGCAGTGTGGCGGCGAGGGTGGCGAGTGTCGTTGACGGCGAAATCAAGCAACTCTCGGTTGAACACCCAACGGGAGAGTTCACCGTAGAGTTGCGTCTGGACAATGATCGTTTGCTGAGTTGCGGCCTGATGAGAACTGCCCGATTGTTATTCGATGGGGTCGTATGTATTTCGCGGACGCTATGGCCGGGCAATCAGGGTTGTTGAACGTTTTGTTCCAGACCATCGGGCCGGCGCCGCAGATTCGATGCTCGATGTGCCCTGTACAAGCCGGGCCAGTGTGAACGCAACACCACGGCAACTGCGTTAGCGGATGCGATCATGCGAATCTCGTATCGGACCGCAAAAAGAATGCGAGGGTGGTTTCCTAGGCCTCCCTCGCATCTGTTCACGCGCAAAGCCTCAAGCACTGCCAAAAAAGATATCGGTACTCTCGACATGGGCCCCGACCACGGTGATGGTCGTTGTTTGTCCGCCAGTCTCGGCAACCGTCACGACGCCGTCTGCACCGGTGTTATCGATCGATTGGACAACGGCGTTCGGGTCGCCGTTGAGCACCAGCTTGTCTTGCACGCCTGAACCCGTATCGAAGCCGGTGACCTGGTACAGGTTTTCATTGACTGACAGATCGATGTTGAACGCATCCTGCTCACCGATCGTGCCCACCAGTGTGAAGTCGAAGGGGGCGTTGGCCGGGTCGTTGGCGAACAGGTTGGCGTCAAATGTACTGGTCGCCGAGTCCCCATCCTTGTCCGTCAGCGTCGCGCTGAACGCCAGCTGGACATCGCTGGCCAGACTCTCGCTCTGCTGAATGAACTGGATCACCGGGATCTTGATATCGCCCCGGCCCATCGTCAGCTGAACGGCGTCGATCAGTGACGCACCCGCCTTCTCGACGAGGAAGGACACCTGTCCGCCAGCCTCCGGCGTCAGGGTGTTCACCTCGACGCGGTCCGAAAACGTGCCATCGGCGTAGTAGATCCTGTAGTACAGGTCTTCGGTCGCCGTGTTGTAACCCGCCACGGAGTTGTCGATGAAGACCTTCATGCCCGTCAGCAGGGTCTCTGGATTGATCACGAAGCTTTCATCGGCGGCGCTGATGGCCGCCAGGTTATCGCCCTGGAAGACGTTGTTGCCGACGCCGATGCCGGACGTGCTGACGTTCATGGATGCAGGGTCGATGTACGACGGCAGGGGGTTGGTCTGTAGCGCGGCTTCGGTGGGGTCGGGGGCTCCGAGCCCGATGCCGCTGAGGATGTCCGCGGTCGAGGCCAGCGCCTTCGCGGAAAAGAACACGATCTCCTCGGATGTCGAAGGAATAGCCGGGTCATTCGTCTGAGGAATCAACAAGGTGCGCACCGGATCCGGGCCGCCGGCAGCGAGCGAGCCGTCGGCACTGCTGAGCACGATCGTCGAACTGAAGCCCTGCACCAGATCCAGTGCATAGTGACCATCGGCATAGGCGGTCAACGTGTAGTCGACGGTAGTATTTGCCGTTGCAGCGTTGTTGTCGAAATCACCGGTCAAGGTTCCCGTGAACTGGTACGCGCCATTGGCGTCCGGTGATGGCGTCTGCTCGGTGAGCGTGCCGGTCCCGGTCGTGGTCGTGTTGTCGGGCCTGACGAGGGTGAACTGATCATTGACCAACGAGATGTCCAGACCGGCCGCACCCAGCCCGTCGGCTCCCGTCGCCATATTCCAGAATCCGGATTGCGCCAGGACGCTACCGGTCCCGATCAGGTTGCCGAAACTGAGTGCCGGGCCGTCATCCTTGAACACCAGGTTCTGCCCGATGTTCAGGGTTGCCAGGGCGCTGTCGCCGTCTGCGTCGGTCTTGATCGCGGTCAGCGTCACCAGGTTGTCCGAGGTCAAACTCCTCGAATCATCGGGATTGCTTGGGTCGGCATGCACCACGGCGCGGGCCTGGTCGAGCGTGACGCTGCCGTTGGCGGCGACGCTGACCGTGAACACCAGCAGGTTGCCGCTGGCCGTGCGGCCTTCGACCACGGTGCCGTTGAGCGACAGGTTCACCGCCTGGCCCGAGGCCGTGTCGATCAGCCCGGAAGCCCCGGCCACCACGCCCAGCGCGTAGGTCAGGGTGCCGGCCCCATCGGCGCCAAACGCCGAATTGAAGTTGGCGGCGAAGCTCTGGGTATCGTTGGTCGCCAGTACCGTCTCGTCCACCGTCAGCGTCGGCTCCACACCGGTGGTGGTGATGCTCGGTCCGTCGTCCTTGAACACCAGGTTCTGCCCGATGTTGAGGGTCGCCAAGGCACTGTCGCCCTCCTTGTCGGTGATGGTCGCGGTCAGCGTCACCAGGTTGTCCGAGGTCAGGCTCGTCGAGTCATCGGGATTGGTGGCGTCGGGATGCACCACGGCGCGGATCTGGTCGAGCGTGACGTTGCCATTGGCGGCCACGCTGACCGTGAACACCAGCAGGTCGCTGAGGGCCGTACGCCCTTCGACCACCGTGCCATTGAGTGACAGGTTCACCGCCTGGCCCGAGGCCGTGTCGATCAACCCGGAAGCCCCGGCTACCACGCCCAGCGCATAGGTCAGGGTGCCGGCACCATCGGCGCCAAATGCCGAATTGAAGTTGGCGGCAAAGCTCTGGGTGGCGTCGGTCGCCAGTACCGTTTCATCCACTGTCAGCGTCGGCTCCACGCCGGTGGTGGTGATGCTCGGGCCGTCGTCCTTGAACACCAGGTTCTGCCCGATGTTGAGGGTCGCCAGGGCGCTGTCGCCGTCCCCGTCGGTGATGGTCGCCGTCAGCGTTACCAGGTTGTCCGAGGTCAGGCTCGTCGAGTCATCGGGATTGGTGGCGTCGGCATGCACCACGGCGCGGATCTGGTCGAGCGTGACGTTGCCATTGGCGGCCACGCTGACCGTGAACACCAGCAGGTTGCCCGTGGCAGTGCGGCCTTCCACCACGCTGCCATTGAGCGACAGGTTCACCGCCTCGCCCGAGGCCGTGTCGATCAGCCCGGAAGCCCCGGTCACCACGCCCAGCGCATAGGTCAGGGTGCCGGCACCATCGGCGCCAAATGCCGAATTGAAGTTGGCGGCGAAGCTCTGGGTGGCGTCGGTCGTCAGTACCGTTTCGTCCACCGTCAGCGTCGGCTCCGTGCCGGTGGTGGTGATGCTCGGTCCGTCGTCTTCGAAGACCATCCGGGAGCCGATTTCAGTGGTCGTAACAGAGGCTTTTACCAGCGTGAAACCACCGATATCAAAGTCGGCGTGGTCATTGCCCTTGGCATTGACGGCGGCCCCGTTCTCCACGAGCACGCGGTTGTGATCCGACGCTGTGGTGTATTCAATCTGGTAGCCGGCTTTAACGCCGGTGATGGTTGCAACGCCTGCAGCGGTAAAGCTGATGGTGATGGCCGGATCATTCACCGAACCGTCTGAATTCTCGATCACCAGCCCGGTGCTATTGTTGACGACGCGGACATTGGTGATGGCCACCGTCGCATCATTGGCATACCCATTGATGAAATTCACACCAGGTTCAGCAGCGGTGCTGAATGCGCTGACCCTTACCACGGCGCTCTTGCCGCTTTGCAATTGCACCACGTCGAAATTGGCCGATTTCGTATTGAAGACGTCGGTAAAGTCGACGTTGGCTTCAAGGTCGGCTTCGTTCTGGTCCAGGTTGGGAACGGTCACATCCTGCCTGGCACCGGTGACGAACGAAAAGCGGATGCCCTCTTGCTCCACAATCATCTGGTTGTTGGTGCCGAAGGTGGTCGGGCCGCCCGCCTGGCTGGTATTGATCGTGTCACCAGTGTTTATGTTGACGCCGCTTGACTGGTCTGCGGGGTCCTTGCCGGTGGCGATGATCGTGGGATCGGTGATCCGCAACACACCACCGTCATCGATAACGTTCGGGTTTGCCTTCGTGAACATCAGGAACAGGTTCTGACCGGAGGGCGCATTGGCCAGGCTGAACTCCAGGTCCTCACTGGTTCCGATGAAAACCTTGTCCAGCAGATTGAGCGAATCATCGGCGTTCGTCACATCGGGATGCTTGAGCGGCTGGTATTCCACGGTCCAGAGCTTGCCGCCCGTGACCGGCGAACCGGTTTCTTCAATGTAGGCCGCAAACACGATCGCGCCGGCCGGGCCCCCGGCTCGACCCAGAACGATGTTGTTGTCGTTCGTATCGGTATAGAGAAGGATGCTGGTGCCATCGAGGGTATCGAGTCCGCTGTCCAGGCCATCGAGCGGTGCGCCTGAGCTGTCGGTGAAGCTGATATCGGTAATGCTTGCGCCGGGCGCGGCGGTGATGGTGAATGCATCGCTGCCGCTGTTGTCGGCGGCACCGGTATAGCCGCTCAAGGCCGCACCCGTTGCGGTTCCGGCCCCCAGTGCGGATAAACGGGTAGTGAAGGTCGTGGGCAGGGACGCCAGCAGAATGTCGTTGTCGTCAGCGTCCCCCGCGGGGGTTGGCGTGGCGGTGCTGTTCTGCAACCCCGCCGTTTCGTCCAGCGTAACGCTCTCGCCGGTCGCCACGACGCCCAAAGTGCTGGCGGTAATCGATGTTGTCACCAATGAGCTATTGAGGTCAGTGGTGAGGGGCTGGGTAAATAGAGCGATCGGATCGTTCGTTGACGATAGATTTTTTTTGATAGTAGCCATGATTTTCTCCAAAGCAGTTGCAGACACCAAGGCCTGACCGTGGACCTTTTTCTGGTACATGCCACAACTATGGATAAACGCCGGACGATATACATCGGCCGATACTCCCAGGCGGGCTGGGAGATTCAGACTACCGGGAGGGGGAGACGGGATGACGCGAAGCAACGGAGCCGCCTATTCCGCATGTGACGACTCAGTGCTTGTAACGCAGTGCGTCCACCACTACGCCAAACGCTGAAGAATGCTCACGGCGATTGGGGTAGTAAAGGTGGTAACCGGCAAAAGGCTGGCACCAGTCTTCGAGTACCCGCACAAGGCTACCGTCGGCAAGCTCCCTGGCGACCATATCTTCTGGCAGAAACCCCAAGCCGCACCCCGCGACGGCGGCGCGCAGGATCGGCACACTGCTGTTGAAAGTCCATTGCCCTTCGACACGAGCCTTGAGTTCGTGCCCGTCCTTTTCAAAATCCCATTGCATCAGGCTCCCGTGGGTGGGCAGGCGCAAATTGATGCAATTATGTGCGGCCAAATCCCTTGGCTCTTTCGGAATTGGCCGCTGTTTGAAGTATTCGGGAGACCCCACTACCGCGATGCGCAACGAGGGGCCGATCGGCACGGCGATCATGTCCTTGGCCACCTGGTCTCCCAGGCGCACGCCTGCGTCGTAACGCTGCGCGACGATATCGGAGAGGGCGTAATCGACGGTGATTTCGATTTTGATGTCCGGGTAGTCGGGCAGCACCTTCAACAGCTTGGGCCAAAGGATGTTGTTCGCCGCATGTTCGGAAGCTGATATCCGTACGTTGCCGGCCGGGGTGTCGCGAAACTCGCTGACCGCGGCCAGTTCAAGTTCGATTTCGTCGAAGCGCGGCGCCATGGACTGATACAGCCGTTGACCGGCCTCGGTAGGGGATACGCTGCGCGTGGTCCGGGTCAGCAGGCGAACGCCGAGCCTGGTTTCGAGCGCGCGCATGGTGTGGCTCAGCGCGGACTGCGAGACGCCCAGTTGTGCGGCGGCGCGAGTGAAGCTGCCTTCGCGGGTAATGACCACGAAGGCTTGCAGATCGTTGAGGTTGGCGCGGGACATTGATGAAAGCCTCTCATGCAGAGCGCGGGATTATTCCATGTAATCAGGTTCCGCATGGATGCGCGACCCCATCGAGCTCATCACAAGGTTCTGGCGTAGAAAGGCGTCAACTTGCCGAGTGCAGCGTCCACATACTTGGGAACCCAGTAGGTTTCGATGTGAGTTGCGCCATCGATGATGAACAACTCTTTGTCCTTGGTACCGGTGGCCTTGGGGAACGCATCCTGGGTCATGTACAGGCTGTCGGCCTTGCTGCCGGCGATCATCAGCAATGGCTGATTGATCAGTTCGATCTGGTGGGTGGCGTCGAAGCGCATCAGGTCCAGCAGGCTGCTCGTGGTGTATTTGAAGGTCGAGTCAGGGTGGGCGTGCGTCTTCCAGTAGTACTCATAACCCTGGCGATACAGCTCGAACGGCAGTTTGGCGATTTGCTCGTCGGTGAGGTTGGCATCGCCCGAGTAGAGCACCTCGCCGCCGGCCGCTTCCTGGGCGCGGGCAGCGGAAGCCTGTTGCAGGCGTTGCTCGATGGTGTCCAGTTGCGAGTCGTTGTAGCCATTGCGACGCACCCGGCCAGAGTTGAACATGCTCACGGTCGCCACCGACTTGAATCGCTTGTCGGTTTGCGCCGCGGCCAATGAGTAACCACCGCCGCCGCAGATGCCGAGCAGACCCAGGCGCTTGCCGTCGACGCCGGCATACTGAGTGATGAAGTCCGCCATGCCGTGAATATCCTCGATACGGTACGCCGGCTTATCGATACTGCGCGGCTGTCCGCCACTTGCACCTTGATACGCGGCATCGGCGGTAATGGTGATGTAGCCCTGTTCAGCCAGTCGCTGGGCATACAGACCGGCGACTTGCTCTTTGACGCCGCCGTTCGGGTGCGCCACCACCACCGTCGGGTAGACCTTCTTCGCATCGTAGTTGGCCGGGGTGTAGACGTTGGCAGCGATGTCCAGGCCATTGAGCTTGTAACTGACCGGGTGGATGTTGACCTTGCCGGGCTCGTTCCTGGTGATTGCACCGTCGTAAGCCAGGGTGAACGGGTTCTTTTTGTAGTCGGCGGCACCGGCCTCGCCAGCAGACATACCGACCATGGCGGTCATCAGCGAGGCTTTCACAATGGTGTTTCTCATAAGCGTCTCCGGAGCATTGAAAGGGGGTGTTTGAAAAAGTGTTCTGTAGCCGTCAATCCAGATGTTTTTCGGTCAGGAACCCGGACACCAGGTCCGCGATCTGCACGTTGTTCAAGTCCGACATGGGGAAGTGGGTATTGCCCTTGATGCCAATCTCCGGCAAATGGATCAGCCTCACGTCACCGCCGTGCCGGTTGACGGCATCGCGCCAAAGCCGGGCCATGGTGAGGCGCGCGCGCCAACTGTCCTGGGCGGGCAGGTCGACGGCCTGCTCCGGGATGTTGTCGCCGTACAGGATCAGGATCGGAATGCGCGTAAGCGCCATGAACTGATCCATTGGCACCGCCGCGCCTTGCACCGTGTCGAAGGCGCTGGGAATCGGCGCGGGGACTTCATCCTGCGCGAAAACGAAGCTGCTGCCCGGCTCGAAAGCCACGATGGCCTTGACCTTGTTGTTCTTGATCGCCGTCAACCAGCCCGGCCCGCCACCCTGCGAGTGAGTGAACAGGATGCCGGGGCCGATTTTGTCGAACACCGCCGACACGCCATCGGAGACCACGTTCATGTCGAACGGCCCGATGTTCGGCGTCATTGCGCGGAAGAACTGATCGCGGGTTTGCGCGTCCCGGGCAACCTGCACACCTTCGAAATAGTCGGGCCACAGGCCGATGCGGAACTGGTTGAACCAGAGCTGCTCGTCCGGGACAGGCTTGACCGTTGCTTCGACCATGCTGCGCCCGGCATCGCCACGGCGCGGCTGGTCGATCAGATACACGCCGAACTGGCGACGCAGAAAGATATTCTGGAAACCTTCGCGGCCATCCGCGGTGGTTTCCCAGGTCTTGGAAAACTGGCCGGCGCCGTGCCACATGACGATGGGCAGTTTTCGCGCATCGACCGGGATCTGGTAGAAGGTGTAGGCATGGTCGCCGTGGTAGGTCTGGCCGTCTGGTGCCATGGGCTTGCGCGGATTGAACGTGCCCGGTGCGGTGGTCATCGTCCCGCCGGCGGCAAAGCTGCCTTGCTCCTGAATCACCAAGGGCGCGGCGGCATTGGCATGGCTTGCACCGGCGGCAAGCACGCTCAGCAGGGCGACGCCCAGCAGGTTTTTTCCAGTCGACATGTTCAACCTCCCGAGGCAGCAAGTGCCTGTGTCAGGGCTGTGCCTGCACGTTTGGCCGATTGTTCATCGCCGTGTGTGGCCAGTACCTCGATGACCTGGCGCAATTGCTCCACGCTCAACCCAACCCGCATGCTTGCCCGCATGTGCGAGCGCAACTGCGACTCCACCCCCGGCGTTGCGGCCAGCGCGCCGACGGTCGCCAGCTCGCGGCTTTGCCAGTCGAGGTTGTCGCGCTCGAAGATGTCGCCGAACAGATGGGTTTGCAGAAACTGGTTGATGACCGGGGCGAAATCGAACACCGGACCCTTGACCGGCCCACCCGAAATACGGGTTTGATTGGCGGTTCCTGCCGCGAGCAACGCCTCACCGGTTGCAATGGCGCGGCTGGGTTCACGTCCAGGCTCATCGTGGATGCCGCGCTGTTGGCGCGCTTGCACCACCGTCATCAGTTCATTCAATGCATTGAGACTGCGGGGGAAGCCGACATAGGCGTAGAGCTGCACCAGGATTTCCCTGGTCTCGCTGACCGTCAGGCCGGCATCCAGGCCTTGGTTCAACGCAGCGTTGAGCCTGGGCATGTCACTGGTCGCCATGAATGCTGCGATCAGAGGAATGGCCTGTTGCCGGGCCGACAGTGTTTGTGCCGCAGGTTGTGTACTGCTCATGAGTTGCGATGCCTCGGCGTTCTGTGTGGCAACACCCGACACCAACCCTAGGCCCAGACACAGGGCTATCAACGCGGGGAGGGGGCCGGTCTTGCGATGTGCGATCGGTGTGTCAGTGGTCATCGTGGAAGGCTCCATCCATTGCTCATCACTGCCTTGCGGGCAGTGTTCGGGTGAGGTTTGATCTACAACAAACAGCTACATGCCCTGCGCGGGCGATTGACCTTCGTACTGCGCATCCGAGACTTTTTCCGCCCAGGTGACAGCCTTGCCGTCCTCGGCTTCGGCGATGGCGATGTGAGTCATTGCGTTGGTGGTCGTCGCGCCATGCCAGTGACGTGTTTGCGGCGGGATCCAGACGATGTCACCCGGACGGATTTCCTGACGTGGGCCACCCTCTTGCTGCACATAACCGACGCCGGCGGTGACGATCAGCGTTTGCCCCAGCGGATGGGTGTGCCAGGCGGTGCGTGCGCCGGGTTCGAAGGTCACCGTGCCACCGCCGATGCGGGCCGGGGAGTCACCCTTGAACAGGCCATCAACCCGTACCGTACCGGTGAAGTTTTCTGCTGCGCCCTTGATTGAGGGCTGAGAGCCTGCATGGGTGACCCGGATCTCGTTGGAGGCCTGGGCGCTGGTTTCCCCGGCCATGAGGGATAAGGCCACCAGCGGGGCGATCAGGGGATTCATCAATGTTGCTCCTACACGAAGGGAGGCGTGGTTTCACCCCAAATTTCCGCATTTGATGGTCAGGCTGAACGTCAGTGATATCGGTTGGGTGCAGGACCGCTGGGGAAACAGTAAGCGAGCTAACGGATGAGCACTAGACGGGTAAATCGGCAAGGGTTCATGAGGTTTGTTCATCAATCCGGGCAAGTGCGCCATGGCACCCAACATCGCCGGAGAGTGTTTGTTTAAAGGTGTTTAAGGTTGCTTCATGCAAGCTACAAGACCTTGCGCCGTTGCCTACGGTTACGCCAGAATTCGCCGGCTTGTGCGCCTCGGGGGCCATCGGTAACTTGATTCGTGTCACTGCCCATCAGTGATCGGGTTTAGTCGCCTGGTGGTTTCACGAAGCGTATTTGCATCCAGACAGTCAGGTCATTTCATGCCTGCACTTCATGGTAGCTGTGCGCAGGGCGCCTTCGGGCGCGCCGGTTTCGTGTCTCCCCGGTCGACTAACCTGCGTACAGCTGCCACCCCCTTGTTTAGTCGCAAGTCGGTGATGGCTCCATTTTTTGGAGACAGAAATATGTTCAAGATAACGCCAAACCCACCGGACGCCGATCCGGTCACTCCACATGACCCCGGCTCAACCAGGCTCAACGAAACCGCCCTCGATTGTCACATCCCCTCGATTGCCGATATCAAAGCCACACCGCGCACACCCGGCACCTTGTTCACCGTGGACCCGCAGGCGAGTCCCGAAACCTTGATGGTCTATCTGGTCGAAACCCTCGCGTCGGTTGATGTGATGGTCCATCAGTTGGTGGATCACCTGGAGGGAGGGGAGCGCAATGCGCTGCTGGGCATTTCCAACAGCGTGATGCTGGCGCAGATCACGGCGAACCGGGTGCTGGATCAGATTGATCCGCCTGGTTGAAGGTAAAAAAGATCAAGAGATCGCAGCCTGCGGCAGCTCCTACGGGGATCGCTTAATGCGTAGGAGCTGCCGCAGGCTGCGATCTTCCGGGGTTTTACTGCAGTTCTGGAAGTAGACCCGCCAGAAGGGCGGGTCCGAAGGGGCATCACAGTTTCGGCAATTGCCCGATGCGGCCCATCATTTCGGTCACGATCTGCAAGTCCAGCAGGAACTGCTCGGTGGTCTTGAACTCGTTGTCGTTGTGACCGGTGTACTTCACGTCCGGCATGGCCAGGCCGAATTGCACGCCGTTGGGCAGTTCATGCACGGACGTGGCGCCGGCGGAGGTGCCGAACTTGTGTTCCATGCCGAGGTTTTCGCTGGCCACCGCGAGCAGGGCCTTGACCCATTCGCCCTCGGGGTTGCGGTACATCGGTTCGGCAATCGACAGGTCGAAGGCTGGCGCGATGCTGGTCTTTTTACTCCAGGCGTCCAGCTTTGCGGCGATTTCGGACTTGAGCACGTCCGGCGACTTGCCCTTCGGCACGCGCAGGTTGACCGCGAGCTTGAAGGCTTTGTCGTCCATCCCGACATAGGTCAGGGAGGTGGTCAGCGGGCCCATGAACTCATCGGCAAAACCGATCCCCAACTTGCCACCCAGGTAATCCAGCCCCCAGTTGTCGGCGGCGTAGCGGGCGGCGTCGGTGATCTGGTTGTGCTTGAGCGCGACCTTGCCGTCGAGGCCATTGATGAAGTCGAGCATCCTGGCCACCGGGTTGACGCCGGACTCGGGCTCGGAGGAGTGGGCGGACACGCCGGTGACCGTCAGCTTGACGTCCTTGCCGTCGACCTTGGCGGCGACCTCGAAATTGTCGCCGTTGCGCTTGGCATATTCGGTGCCGGCCTTTTGCAGGCTGGCGGCCAGTTCGGCGGGCTTGTCGGTCACCAGGGTCGCGACCGAAGTCGACGGTATCTGGTTGGTGGCCAGGCCGCCGGTCATCGAGGTGATTTCTGCGCCTTTGCCTTGCGCGGCGCGCTTGGCGAAGCTGGCCATGACCGTGCCGTAGCCTTTCTCGGCGATCACCACCGGGTAGCCGCCATCCAGCGCCAGGTTGTAGTTGGGCGTCGGGTTGCGTTCGAAGTAGTAGGGGATGGCGTCGCCCGTGGTCTCTTCGGTGGTGTCCACCAGCAGCTTGAAGTTGCGGGCCAGCGGCAGCTTCTCTTCCTTGATGATCTTCATGGCGTAGAGCGCCACCACGATGCCGTTCTTGTCATCCTCGGTGCCGCGGCCATACATGCGATCGCCGATCAGGGTGACCTTGAACGGATCGAGGCGGGTGCCGTCCTGCAGTACCCAGTTTTCCGGCGTTACCGGCACCACATCGGCATGGGCGTGGATGCCCACGACTTCATCGCCGCTGCCTTCGAGGGAGATCTCGTAGACGCGGTTGTCGATGTTGCGAAAGTTCAGGTTGAACGCCTGGGCCAGGCCCTTGATCTTCTCGGCAATCTTGATGAATTCGGGATTGTCGTGCTGGTCGACACCTTCCACGCGCACGGTCGGAATGGCCACCAACTCCTTCAGGGTTTCGGTGGCCGCGCTACCGTATTTCACCCGGGCATAGAGGCCAAGCAAACGATGGATTTCGTTTTGCTGTTCAGCGCTAAGCGTCTTGTTGTCGAGGAAGGCACGGATGGCTGGGCCGAGGTTGTCGGTCCTGGCGATATCGCTGTTGGCCAGGCTTGCCAGGAACTGCCTGAAATCCTTGACCGATGCATCACTGAAGGTCTTGAGGATGATCGCGCTCTGTTGCGGGGTGATATTGGCGTGGGCAGCGGTGGTGAACGACGAAAGGCTGGCGAGCATGAGGGTGGTCGCAGCCAGGTGCTTGAGGGAAAAATCCATTGCTGGGGGCATTCCTTTGCAGGCGGTTTGTAAGAAATATCTGATCAGTCGATCAGAAACTTTTCAAAACTAACACCACGAGCGTGTGAAACGGGAGCCCCTGAAGTGGGATCTGTCGCACAGAAATGCAAAAGCGGCGCAGAAATGAAAAACCGCTCTATCAATGCTTACATTCTGCCATCACCACTTTGCAGGTACTTGGCGTGCCACCGGATCGGCCGGCATAACGTATGCAATTACTCAGGGATTTCTGCCGAGCCATGTCCAGGGTGTCGCCCCAGGCGAGGCCGCCTTCGCCGACAGTGGGGAGGGCTTTTGCATAGCAGGCCGAGCCGACGCTGGAGGCTGAATAGCGAGCCGTGCTGGCTTTGCCTGAGCAGCCGGCGATCAGCGCCAGATCGACGGCGAGCAGGGATAGCAGGAGCCATGACGAGCATTGTCGCGCAGTGTGTCCCGTCATCCCGGTTCCCCTGCAGCAAGAGGCGCATTTGAGACCGTACCTGGCCGGATCAGGGCCGGGGCACACTCTTTCTCTGAGCCTATCCTTGCGGCATCGATCCTGCTGCTCCTTTCGTCCGCTTTCCTTCGTACAGCGTGTCTGGCCGTCCGAGAGCCGGGCCGAGGTCGCTACAGGCCACTGAACATGCTGATGATCACGGCATTGACCAGGTCAATGAAAAAGCCGCACACCAGCGGCACGATCAGGAAGGCCTGGTGCGCCGCACCGTACTTTTGCGTCACGGTCGACATGTTGACGATGGCCGTCGCCGTGGAACCGAGGGCAATCCCGCCGAATCCTGAAGCGATCACGCTGGCTTCGTAATTGCGCCCCATAAAGCGGAAAACCACAAAATACGTATAGGCGACCGTCAGCAGGATCTGCAGGGTCAACGCGCACAGAATGAACATCAACGCGCCGCTGAGCTGCCAGAGCTGAAGCCCCATCAGGGCCATGGTCAAGAACATGCCCAGGCAGATATCGGAGATCAGCGACAGGCCCAGGCTGGCACCGCTCCAGGTTTTCAGTCGCTGGTCACCGACAAAGGCCAGAACGAGGTGGTGAATGACGATGCCCGCGAACAGGCAGCTGACAAACTTGGGCAGGGTGATGCCGGCATCGACCAGCAGCAGGTTGAGTCCATAGCCGAGCATCAGGGTCAGGTTGAGCCACATCCACGCCCAGAGCACGTCGTAGTAGTCCAGCGCCTTGCCCGGTTGTTGCTCGAGAATGCCGACTTCCAGCTCCGCATCCCTGGACGGCGTCAGTTGATAACGGCGAATCAACTGGTTGGCGATTGGGCCACCGATGACGCAAGCGGCAATCAGGCCCACGGTGTTACTGGCGATGCCCAATTCGTGGGCGTTGCTGATGCCCAGTTTTTCGACAAAAAGCGGTGCCCAGGCCAGGGTGGTGCCCACCCCACCCGTGAGGGAAATGGAGCCCACCATCAAGCCCGCCTTGGGATCAAGCCCAAACGCCTCGGCCACACCCATGCCCAGGGCGTTCTGCAGCAGAATGAACACGGCGGCGAGCAACAGCAGGATCAGCAGCGGGCGCCCACCCTTGAGCAGTTGGCGCATGTCCGATTTCAAGCCTATGCCGGCAAAGAAATAGAGCAGCAGGGTGTCGCGAACTTGCAGATCGAATTCGATCTGGATATTCAGGCCGAAGTACAGCAAGGACGTCACCGCCGCACAGACGAAACCGCCAACTACCGACTCCGGGATGCAGTATTGACGCAGAAAGGCGTTGTGCTGGACGAGGGTCTTGCCGAGGAAAAGCAGGAGGATGGCGAGGGTAAAACTCACGAGGCCGTGAATCTGGAAGAGCTGTGAAGTCATTTAAGGCCTACCAAAAAACTGGAAAATCATTATCAGGATTCGCTCGTTCAATGTTTAGACCTGTATCAATGAATGGTCGAAACAGCCTTGCTCGTCCAGATAGCTTCCCAATCATCAGGTGCGTCTGTGCGCCAGGGGTGAGGACAGCCTAGCCTAAACGGAAAAACCCATCCGGTTTGGCACAGGCCGCCATCACGCTCCCGATGGCCAGTCAGACGGGAACTTCAGCGCTTGATCAGTGAGATCTTCGTTCCCTCGATACTGACGCCCGCCATTAATCCTTGCTGGTCGAAGATGAACGCGTAGGCGTCGTCCTTCAGCGTCGAGCTGGACAGGTTCTTCGCAACCCCTTCATCCACCACGACTACCGTTGGCCCCACACCGATTTCCCAGCCTTTGGTTTTGGCAACATAGTCCACGGCTTTATCGGTCATCAGGAAAACCGCATAGCCGTACGACTGGGCGCCGGCCTGCAGCCCCCATGAACCGCTGACGGAGTTGTAGTAGTTCTCGACTTTCGAGCCTTTCATCAGTACGCCTTCGCCATAGCTGCCGCCGAACACGAGACCGGCCTTGATGATGTTCGGGAAAACCAGCACCGCCTTGGCCTGGTGCGAGATGGTTTCGGAGAATGGATGGCTCTTGTAGAGCGTTTGCAACGCCTGTCGAGCGTCGGCATTCAGATCCTCGGCGGTGGCCGCTGCGGCATTGTTCAGTAATGCGGCCGATGCCAATGTTGCAATCGCGAGGAAGAACGAGAGGAAAAACCGTATTGATTGAGTCATTTGCGTACTCCGCTGAGGGAGCAGGGGGATGAGAGCAGCGGCAAGTGCCCGCGTCACGCAGGAACCGAACCCACTGAGGTTATCCGGCGCACCCTGAAATGTGTGAATTGCAGGCTGCGCTCCTGAATGAAGTGGGCTCTGGGCCACTGATCGTTTGCGCTGCCATCAGCTGTTATGACCACTGGGTAATGGCCGGGTTCGCTGTCAGTTCTGCTTCTTGCCGCCAGTTTCACCTTGCGAAGGGTTGAAATCGCTTCGTCCCGCGCTCAATGCAGGCAGCAAAAGGCCCGCGCAATGGCGGGCCTTCTGTTTGGGGTCAAATCCTTTTGTGTTTCCAATCTGCGCTCCATCTTGTGATCGTTTCGTGAAAAGCATGTCGTAGCAAGTGAAAAAGCCCGGTGTCGGCCAAGCTCTTTGTAGATGGGCCAAATCCTTTTGGCTGATCCCATTGTGATGGGTGGATGTGACGACGACATGACAGGGCTGACAGGAAAAGCTGATCGCTGCCAGAAACAGGCTTTCGCTCCAACGAGCTGAGGAATCGAACTGTCCATGCACTTTTATAAAGCGCCATGCACAACAACTTGCACCAGTCGGAAGCGCCGCAAAGCGCTTTCGCCCGCGCCAGCTCCAGCGTCGTGACACTCGCCCCAGGCTCAAAAACCAGTGTTTCCAGATAGTTGAAGTCACTCTGTCGCAGGCTGGCACAAAGGCTGCAAGGCTGTCATCAGGTCCACCTGGAGAGCATTCGTGTGGACAGCCCCCTCGGTCAACGACGATCGATTGGCCGAACAGGTCGTGGGCAACATCGGTGGATCAGGCATAGACGTCTGGTTTCAACACCGCCAAAGAACAGGCAAAGACGCCTGGAACCGAAAGGTTTCAGGCGTTTTTTTTTGCTTTTAAAACCGTGATTGGCTCGGGCTGGGTGCTTTCTATGAATTCCAATGTTGCCACGTTGAACAAGATGCAAACGCTGATCGTGATCGGTAATGGCATGGTCGGACATCATTGTGTCGAACAGTTGATCGAGCGGGGAGCGCTTGAGCATTACCGGCTGCACGTCTTCAGTGAAGAGCCGATGCGCGCCTATGACCGTGTGCATCTTTCCGAGTACTTCGCAGGTCGTGATGCCGAGTCGCTGGCGCTGTCCGATGTGTCTCTCTACCAGACGCCCGGCGTTACGCTGCATCTGGGTGTGCCGGTATTGGAGATCGACCGCGTCCGTCGCCAGGTGGTCACCGCGCAAGGTGGCGTCACGTATGACAAATTGGTCCTGGCCACCGGTTCTTATCCGTTTGTTCCGCCCATCGAAGGCGCCGAAGGTGAATCGCGCCTGGTCTATCGCACCCTGGAAGACCTCGATGCCATCCGGGCTGCGGCGGCCAATGCCCGGCGCGGTGTGGTGGTCGGCGGTGGCTTGCTGGGGCTGGAAGCCGCGAACGCGTTGAAGAGCCTGGGGCTTGAAGCCCACGTGGTGGAATTCGCGCCGCGCTTGATGCCGGTACAGCTCGATGACCTCGGTGGCCAGGCGCTCAAGGCGCAGATCGAACGACTGGGCGTCGGTGTACACCTGTCCCGCGCCACTCAATCGATCAGCGCGGGCGAGCAGTACCGCTATCGCATGAATTTCGCCAATGACGAATGCCTCGAAACCGACCTGATCGTGTTTTCCGCCGGTATCCGCGCTCAAGACGCGCTGGCCCGTCAATGCGCACTGCAGATCGGTCCGCGCGGGGGCGTGGTGATCGACGACACGTGCCTGAGTTGCGACCCGAACATCTACGCCATCGGTGAGTGCGCCTCATGGAACGGCAGCCTGTTCGGCCTGGTCGCGCCGGGCTACCAGATGGCGCGCAGCGTCGCGGCCCGTCTGTGCAACGAAGTCGCCGAGCCGTTCACCGGTGCCGACATGTCGACCAAGCTCAAGCTGCTGGGGGTGGATGTCGGCTCCATCGGCGACGCCCACGGCAACACCCCGGGCGCACGCAGCTATCAATTCATCGACGAAACCAGCGCCAGCTATCGCCGCCTGGTGGTGGATGCCAGTGGCAAACACGTCCTGGGTGCAGTGCTGGTCGGTGACAACAGCTATTACGACACCTTGCTGCAATACATGCAGAACGGCATCGCCTTGCCAGCAGAACCCGCCAGCCTGATTCTGCCGTCCTCCGAAGGCGCGCCGACCCTGGGACCGGGTGCTCTGCCGGAGTCGGCCACGGTGTGCTCCTGTCATAACGTCACCAAGGGCTCCATTTGTTCGGCCATCGACAGCGGCTGCACCGACCTGGGCCAGCTCAAGTCGCAGACCAAGGCCTGCACCGGCTGCGGCGGTTGCGCCGGCCTGCTCAAGCAAGTGTTCGAGCATGAACTGATTGCCCGTGGCGTCAGTGTCGACAAGAGCCTGTGCGAACACTTCGCCTACACCCGCCAGGAGCTTTATGCGCTGGTACGGGTAGAGGGCGTGATCACCTTCGATGAACTGTTGGCCAAACATGGCCGTGGCCACACCGGTTGCGACGTCTGCAAACCGGCGGTGGGCTCGATCCTCGCCTCGTGCTGGAACCAGCCGATCATGGACACGTCGCTGGTGCCGTTGCAGGACACCAACGACACCTTCATGGCCAACATGCAGAAAAACGGCACCTACTCGGTGGTGCCACGCATCGCCGGGGGCGAGATCACGGCGGACAAGCTGATCGCGATTGGCGTGGTGGCGAAGAAATACGACCTCTACACCAAAATCACCGGCGGGCAGCGCATCGACCTGTTCGGCGCACAGTTGCATCAGTTGCCGGACATCTGGTCCGAGTTGATCGAGGCCGGTTTCGAAACCGGGCATGCCTACGGCAAATCGACCCGCACGGTGAAGTCCTGCGTCGGCAGCACCTGGTGCCGCTATGGCGTGCAGGACAGCGTGAAAATGGCCCTGACCCTCGAGGATCGCTACAAGGGGCTGCGTTCGCCGCACAAGCTCAAGTTCGCGGTCTCCGGTTGCACCCGTGAGTGCGCCGAGGCGCAGAGCAAGGACGTGGGCGTGATCGCCACCGAGAAAGGCTGGAACCTCTACGTGGCCGGTAACGGCGGCATGCGCCCGCGCCACGCCGAGTTGTTCGCCACCGACCTCGATGACGCCACCCTGATCCGTTACATCGACCGCTTCCTGATGTTCTATATCCGCACCGCCGACAAATTGCAGCGCACCTCGGTCTGGCGCGAGAGCCTGGAGGGCGGCCTGGACTACCTCAAGGACGTGATCATCAACGACAGCCTGGGGCTTGGCGAGGAGCTCGAATCGCAGATGCAACTGGTGGTCAACCGTTACGAATGCGAATGGGCCAATGCCCTCAAAGACCCGGAAAAACTCAAGCGTTTTCGCACCTTCGTCAACGATCAACGCCCGGACCCGGACATCCATTTTGTCCAGGAACGCGGTCAGCGCCGGCCGATCATGGCCTCTGAACTCCACCTTATCCCTGTCATCGAGGAGATTGCCTGATGAGCCAGTCCGATACCCAGCGAGCCTATTCCAGTTCGTCCCTGGTCAACCCCGATGCCTGGCAAGCGGTGTGCAGCCAGGAAGATCTGGTGAGTAACTCCGGCGTCGTGGTCTGGCTCGACGGTGCACAAGTGGCGCTGTTCTACCTGCCGGCTGCCGAGGGCAAGACCCTTTATGCCGTCGATAATCATGACCCGCAATCCGGGGCAAATGTCATCGGGCGCGGGTTGATCGGCAGCATCAAGGGCGACCTGGTGATTGCCTCGCCACTCTACAAACAGCATTTCCGTCTTGAGGACGGCAGTTGCCTGGAGTACCCGCAGCAGCGCCTGCGGGTCTGGCCGGTGCGCCTGAACGCAGGCCTGGTTGAGGTCGCGGTGGCCTGACCAGATGGATTTTGCCGGGGGCTGTGCCAGGTTCCGGCGGAGTCGATGATCAATGACAAACAGTATCGGAGGCTCGTATGAAAACAGCCGCACAACTGCTGAAACTCAAGGCCGTGCAGAACCGGCGGGTGCATAGCATCGCGCCAGACCAGACGGTGCTTGAAGCATTGAAGATGATGGCGGAAAAAAATGTCGGTGCCCTGCCCGTCATGGAGGAGGGGCAGGTGGTCGGCGTGATCAGCGAACGCGACTATGCGCGCAAGGTCGTTCTACAGGGGCGCTCTTCGGTCGGTACGCCGGTCCGGGCCATCATGAGCGCACCCGTCGTGACAGCAGACAGTCAGCAGAGCATTGAGCGTTGCATGGCGGTGATGACCGACAGTCATCTGCGCCATCTGCCGGTGGTGCAGGGCGACCAGTTGATCGGCCTGTTGTCGATTGGTGATCTGGTCAAGGAAGCCATCGTCGAGCAGACCGAACTGATCCGGCAACTGGAACACTACATCCGCGGACATTAAAGCGACCGGGGGCAGGTTGGGTCTGCACGCTTTAAAATCCAGGCCGGTGTAGCAAGAGGGCCTCAAGGAGGCCCGCATCGCTAATGCCTGTTGTGCTCAGTTCGCCTTTATCGGCACCGTCACGGTTTTGCCGAAGGCCGACTTGATGGTCGCCGTCGGGTTAGGCGACGGACCACTGCCGGCAGTGGTCACCGCTATGTTCCAGCGCGCGCCTGTCGGTGTCAGCGTCAGGGCGGCGGCGCCAAGGTTCACCGTACCGGTGGTGGTCGTGGCCGTCGCCGTGATGGTATTGCCCGTGCCTCGGGAGGTGGTGCCGGACAGGACCCAATACCAGCGGCTGTTGCTGCGGGCGGTGACGGTGGCGCTGGTGACGATCAGGCTCTCGTTGATCGCTGCCGAGACCGCCACGGACACAGTCGCCGGTGCCGACTCCGCGTTCCTGGCATCGCTGGCCCTATAGGAAAAGGTCGCGGTGAACGGCGCGGGGACGGTGGCTGGTGGTGTGTAGGTCACGCGCAGGCCATCGGTGTTGACCACGCCCTTGCCGGAGTCCGGTTGCTCCAGACCCACCACTTTGAGCGGCACGTTACCGTCAGGGTCGGTGTCGTTGGCCAGCACGTTGATGATCACCGGTTGACCGGTGTTACTGATGGCGCTGTCGGGGTTGGCAATCGGTTTTTGGTTATCACCGTCCTCTTGACGTCTATCGCCAGTGCGGAAGGTCGGCAGCGCAGCGGAATTGACGTAGGTGACGCCGTCCCAGCCGGGCAGGGGCGTTGGCATCAACTGGAACTGGCCGGGGTGCTCGACGTCCCAGCGCAGCAGCATGGAGGTGTCCTCGTGCTGGGTGTTGTGGCAATGCTCCAGGTAAGTCCCGGCGAACTCGCGGAAGCGGATCGCAATGTCCACGTCCACCGAGCTGTCGATGCCTTCGCCGATGCGATAGACGTCCTTGCGTGCCCATTTTTCCCATTCCGGTGGGGCCTTGCCATCACGGTTGAGGACAATGCCTTCTTCGAAGTGCACGTGCACCGGGTGGCTCCAGCCGTTGCCGCCGTTCCTGATTTTCCACACCTCCAGGGTGCCGTCGCCGGAGAACCCGGCAGGGGTCGGGCCGGTGGCCAGTTGCGGAGCGGCACTGATGATTCGAGGGTCCATCTGGAAGCCCAGGCCGCCGTCGGTCTTGATGGTCCAGGGTTCTACGTCGGTACCGTCGGAGCGACCGAAGATGAACTCGCGATGCCGCGCCGCGTTGAGCTTGGCCTGCACCGCCGGGTCGTCACGGTTGAGGGGCGGCGGCAGCATGGTTTTACCCACCGGCTTGCCCGGTTTGGCGGGTTCGAAGTCGGCAGGGTTCATGCTCACGTCCTGGCCGGCATAAGGCTGGACCACCATCTGCAGGAACTTGCCCACCGCCGGGTCGCCGTTCTCCCATTGCAAGCCGTTACTACCCAGCTTGAGCACCGCCTTGTACTTGCCGGACAGGACATCGGCCAGGCTCAGCGGCAGACTTTCCGGACCCTTGCCGTCGTGGTGTTCCATCAGGTTGACGAAGTACAACTTGTCGCCGGTGCTGATCCCGTTTTTCGCGAAGTTGACGATGATGTCGTAACGCTCGGCGATGCCCATGGAGGGCAGGATGGCGTTGTGGTCCTGCAGGTCGCCGTCGGCGTCCAGGTCCATGCTGCCGTCGAATGGCACGGCGTGTTCCATTAGGTTGCCGTCGTTGGCGATCATGTGGAACGGCACGCGGGTGTAAGACAGGCCAGAGCCTGTCGGGCCGGGGAATTCGCCACCGGTGCCGATGATTTCACGCACCAGAGCGATCCTGAAGAAACGTGACACCGAGCCATTGAGAATGCGGAAACGATAGCTGCGCGCCCGCACGTTCAGGCGCGGCTGGTACTGCCAGTTGACCAGGATCTGGTCGCCGAGAAAGCCATCGGTGTTGAACGGGTTGAACCACAGTTGGCCGTTCTGATCCCAGGCCTTGTCGGCCACCGTCAGGTTGACGTCATAGTCGCGGTTGCCCCAGGGCAATGCCGAGCCGCTGGGCAGGCGCAGGTTGACGCCGTCTTGCAGCGCTTCGTTGCCACGATCCAGGGCGCTGTAGTAGTTCATCATCGTCGCGTTGCCCTTGTAGACGTTCTGCGCGGTGAAATCGAGCATGTGGTCGTGGAACCAGTGGCTACTCATGGTTTCGCGCCAGTCGCCACGGATCTTGATGCTGCCGTTGTTGCAGGTCTTGAGACCCGGCGTGGCATCGTTGACATACAGGGTTTCGCCCGGGGCGCAGGGGAAAGCCGCGCGCGGATCCTGGGCGCTGGTGTTGATGGTGTCGTAACCGGCCAGTTGTATCGGCCAGCGATAGTCGTAGTACTGCCCCGGAAAGAAAAACGCATTGGTAAAACCGTCGCTTTCGGCCGGGGAGTGGCCGTTGTGTTCGTGGGTGGTGAGGGTGTGCAGGCCGAAACCCATGTTGGCCGACGGATCGATCGGCAGGGCGTTGTAGTGACGCATCAGCACCGGTTGGCCGTACCGCACCATCAGCAGTTTTGGCGGGAAGGTGCCGTCGAAGGTCCAGAGCGCCTTGTGGTTCTGAATCGGCATGTTGGGGTGAAAGCGGGTGTCGATGCCTTTGGTGGTGCCCACGATGATCGGATTGTCCGAGGTCTGGTTGTAGAGCCCGCCAGGCCCGAACTCACCGACGGCGTAGTTGTGCAACTGCCGACGGTCGCGCATGCCGCCGTTGAGCTTGGCGCCCGCTTGAGCGGTCTTGAAGGCGACCTGCGGGTAAAACTCGTTCCAGCGCTGGTGCGACCAGCCTTTTCCTGGCGGACGACCTTCGGCAGGCGAGCCGACCGGATGGCGGTTGAGGAAGGCTTCGATCTGCGCTTTCCAGGGGTTGCGGTCCAGCACGTTGGAAAACTGCGACGGAAACGGATACAGCCCCGGCTGGCGCATGAAGGCTTCCAGCGCCGCGGCCGAAGGACCACTGCGGGCGATGTTGTTCGGGTCCTGGGTGGGCGCCGGGCCGACGATCGGCACCGGGAAGGTCAGGGCGGGTGGCGGCAGTGTCGGGTCGAGTTTTTCCGTGCCGAACTCTTCGAACAGCAGCAGTTGCTGAGTGTACGGCTGGGCCCCGAACAATGGGCTGGGCTTGCCATTGGTGGGGATTTTGAAGGATGTCTGCAGGTTTGGCGGCAGCACGTTGTCGACCGTTGGCGTGGTGCGGGTACCAAAAACGCCATTGGGCAGGGCGAAGGCGCCCGTGTTGGCGGGTGGCATGGCCTCTATGGCTTCCAGCGCCGCCTTGGGGTCGGCCGGGGGATTGGTAAACGCCGAGGGGTCCGTCGGTGGTGGCGGGCCGAAATCATCCAGCGGGACGGCGTTGACGGTGGTCATGGCCAGGAACATCGCACAGGGCAGGCTTGACCTGCGCAGCAAGGCGATGGAGCTGCGTGGTGGTGTCGTGCTTTTCATTGTTCACCCCTCGCGTGATGCCCCGTCGTCTCAATAGCCGGGACGACAGCTGTTGCGGGTACCAGAAGGGTGTGCAACTAATGAGCCACTAGCCTGGGGCGAAGAAAAAATTCAATCCGATTAACAGGCTGTTTCTGAGTGGTTCAAGCCAGAGAAGGGGGGAGTGGGGGATATTCCTCAGGTTTGGTGGCAAGCGCCTGGCTGGGGGGGTGTAGTGCCCCATTGATGGAGAGAGTAACGGCCCGGTTTCACCGACCGCTTTTTTGTCAGGGGCTGCTGATCTGAGGCGATATGGATTCAACCGGTCGATGCAACACACTGGATTGCGTGCAGGCACGCGTGTTGCAGATCGGCAGTACGACCCGGTAATAGTCGGGTCGAAGATTTCAGGGCGGGGCGCAAGCAATTGGTCGAAAAAATGCGGAAACGATCAGGGGGAGTGACGGCCGGGAAAGCCAAACCCCGAAAACGACAAAGCCCTGAATAATCAGGGCTTTGTCGTATAAAGATGGCGGAGGCGATGGGATTCGAACTCATGGACCTGTTACAGTCGACGGTTTTCAAGACCGTTGCCTTAAACCACTCGGCCACACCTCCGTTTGCGTTGCGGGCGCCATAATACCTGAATGAAACACACTGTCAAACTCTCTGCATAGCTTGTTACAGAGCGTCTGTTATGATCTTTGCGACTGAACGTTTCAAACCAACAGGAGTGTCGCCATGCGCGAACAGGATTACGCAGTTAATAACAGCGTGCAGGCTGAGCAGCTAGAGGTTAGCCGCGTCCTGCGCAACACATACGGCTTGCTCGCCCTGACCCTGGCATTCAGCGGTGTGACAGCCTACGTTGCCCAGCAGATGCGTGTTGGCTACCCGAACATTTTCGTGGTGCTGATCGGCTTCTACGGTCTTTTCTTCCTCACCAACAAACTCCGTGATTCGGCCTGGGGCCTGGTGTCGGCATTTGCCCTGACCGGTTTCATGGGTTTCCTGCTGGGCCCGATCCTCAACCGTTACCTGGGAATGCAGGGCGGCGCTGAAGTGGTCAGCTCGGCGTTCGCGATGACGGCGCTGGTGTTCGGCGGCCTGTCGGCCTATGTGCTGATCACCCGCAAGGACATGAGCTTCCTCGGCGGTTTCATCACGGCAGGCTTCTTCGTGCTGCTGGGTGCGACGCTGGCGAGCCTGTTCTTCCAGATCAGCGGCCTGCAACTGGCGATCAGCGCAGGTTTCGTGCTGTTCTCCTCGGTCTGCATTCTGTTCCAGACCAGCGCCATCATTCATGGCGGCGAGCGTAACTACATCATGGCCACCATCAGCCTGTATGTATCGATCTACAACCTGTTCGTCAGCCTGTTGCAGCTGTTCGGCATCATGGGCCGCGATGACTGATCAGTCGGCACTGAGTAAAAAACCCGCCCAGGCGGGTTTTTTATTACCAGAAATTCAGTATTACTCTGCAATGACAATGCTGCCATCGGCTTGCTGGCGGTAGATGGTGTAGGGCAGCAGCAGTGTGTCCATCGCCCCGGACACGACCACGTCGAGCAGTACTATAGCGGGGGCGGGACCATGTACCTGCGCATCCCGACCGTCTTCGAGGGCCGCGTTCAGGTAGCAGAAGTCGTAGGTCACGCCGCTGTAGATTCGTGGCACCGCGCCGCAATAACTCTTGTGGTCCTTGAGGCTTTTTGCGGCCGCTTCGTCACTGCGCACAACCGTCTGAATCGTGCCGCAACCCGCTAGCACCATTGCCACCAATAGCATTGCCTGAGTTTTCATGCCGTCAATCCTTCGCCGGAAAGCATCAATCTATTTCAGTCTGAAACAAATATCACTCACGCCATGGGCGGCAAACGGCGCTTGACCGGGGTTTTCTTGACGATTGCCGTATTGGTTTCAGCGTGGGTGTTGAGACGGTCGAGCAGGGTGTCCAGTTGTTCCATCGAGCGCACATGCAGGCGCGCAATGAAACAGTCGTCGCCGGTGACTTTGTCGCACTCGGTGAATTCGGGAATGGCCATGATTTGCCGTTCCACTTCCTGCAATTGCCCCGGTAACGGGCGAATACGCACGATGGCCTGGAGTTGATAGCCAAAGCATTTCGGGTCGATTTCAACGGTGTAGCCCTTGAGCACGCCGCGCTCTTCCAGGCGGCGCAGACGCTCGGCGACGCTGGGGGAGGACAGGCCGCTGATTTGCGCCAAGGCCTTGAGCGAGCGTCGCGAGTCTTCCATCAGTGCCGTGATCAGCACCTGGTCGATGTCATCGGTCATGGCAAAATCCTCTGTTAGGCATTTTTTCAAAATGGCCTTTATAAAAAAGGCAGATTCCGAGTTTAGCCTGCTTTTTGCTCTGGAGTAGTCCCTGGGTGCATTGGCATACTTTGGCCACAAACAGAGGAGTCTGATGATGGACAAAACCCTACGCCGCGGTTCGTTCGAAATGACGGCCGCCATGCTGATCTCCGGTACCATCGGCTGGTTCGTGCTGGTGTCCGGGCAACCGGTGCTGGACGTGGTGTTCTGGCGCTGCCTGTTCGGTGCCGGCACCTTGCTGCTGATTTGCGCAGCTTTCGGCTTTCTGCGTCCCGGCATTCTGACCCGCACCACGTTCCTGCTGGCGGTGCTCAGCGGTGTGGCGATTGTCGGCAACTGGGTGCTGTTGTTCGCGTCCTACTCCCGGGCATCAATTGCCATCGGCACCGCCGTCTATAACGTCCAGCCGTTCATGCTGGTCGGGCTGGCGGCTTTGTTTCTCAACGAAAAGATCACCGCGCAGAAACTGACCTGGCTGGGCGTTTCGTTTCTCGGGATGCTGGCGATTGTCAGCGCCCATGGCAGCCAGGGCGAGAGCGGCAGCGACTACCTGATGGGCATTGCCCTGGCGTTGGGCGCGGCGTTTCTCTATGCGATTGCCGCGTTGATCATCAAGCGTTTGACGGGTACGCCGCCGCATTTGATCGCGCTGATCCAGGTCAGCACCGGCGTGCTGTTGCTCGCGCCATTCGCGAATCTTTCGGTATTGCCGCAGGCACCGAGCGCGTGGGCCAGCCTGGTGACGCTGGGCATGGTGCACACCGGTGTGATGTACGTGTTGCTGTACGGCGCGATTCAAAAACTGCCGACCGCGCTGACGGGTGCGTTGTCCTTCATCTACCCGATCGCGGCGATTTTCGTCGACTGGTTTGCCTTCGGTCATCGCCTGGAGCCGCTGCAATGGATCGGCGTCGCGGCGATTTTGCTGGCCGCTGCCGGCATGCAACAAGGCTGGTCGCTGAAGTTTCGGCGCACGGTGACGCCGTAACCCGCGCCCCAGGCGTCAGATGTTCCAGCGCGGCGCGCTCTTGGCCAGGCGCTGGCGCATCTCGCCGACGTTGGCGGCCAGTTGTTGAGTCAGCAAGCGGTACCCGTCCAGCGTGTTGTAGACCGGTGCATCGAGGCTGACGAGGGGCACATCCACGGGGCGATTGAGCCGCTGGGCGGCGCCTGATTTCAACGCCCGGGCCATGCCGATCAATTGCACGCGAATCTGCCGATGTTCGGCTTTCAAGGCCGTTTGCATCAGCAACATCGCCTCGGGGTCATTGGTATCCGGTCGGGTATTGCCGAGGATCTCCAGGGTGCTGACGCACATGCGCAGGTTGCGCTGGAGAGCATCGAGGTCGGTCATGGAGATCTTCACTTCCTTGGACACCGAGGGCATCAGTGAGCGAAGTTGCACCATCGCCGCGTTCAGGCGGGTCATGAGCTTGAGGTGTTCGTCGGCGGTGATAGCCTGGCCGTCTATGATGCGCCCATGGATTTTCGCGCAATCACGCAGCGCATCGGCCAGGTTGTAGCGCCAGGAATAAACCGCATACAACGGCAGGGCGAAGGAAAACGCCAAGGCCAGGGCAATGCCGATCAGGATGTCCACCCCGCGCCACAAGCCATCGGTAACCGGGTTGTCGCCGTGCCCCGCGACGATGAACACGGTAATAGCCGATAGCAGTGCGGTGTAGCCACCCTTGCCGATGGCGTGATACGAGAAAAACCCGCAGACCACCGACATGGCGAAATAGGTCAGCCAGGGCATCCCGAGCCAGGCCTGTTGTGCCACCAGTACCAGGCCGACACCGGCGCCGATCAAAGTGCCGATGGCGCGCTCGGCGGCTTTCTTGCCGATGTTGCCGTGGTGCTGCAGGCCGCCGATCACCACCAGCATGGTCACCGACGCCCACTCACCGTGGGGCAGGTTGATCCCGGTGGTCAGCAGGATCGTCGCCAGCAACCCGAGCGACACCCGCACCGCGTGGATCACCCGGGCATGGCGGTAGCGCCGGTACGGGTCCAGCAACGGACGCAGCAGTCGGCGCAGCAAGGGTGGCAGTCGATGGGCTCTGGATGTACTCAGGCCGGCTCTCCTCAGAAGATGTAGTCGGTGGTCAGGAAGCTCGAACTGCGGCCGCTGATGATCTCGCTGATCAGGTCCTTGTTGGTTTCCTGGAACTTGGTGGCCACCAGGGTACGGATCGAAAACACCCGCAGCGCGTCATGGACCGACAAGGTGCCTTCGGCCGAGTTCTTGCGACCATTGAAAGGATAGGTGTCCGGGCCGCGTTGGCACTGGGCATTGAGGTTGATGCGCCCGACCTGATTGGCGAAGGTGTCCACCAGCCGGCCGACCGCCACCGGATTGGTGCCGAAGATGCTCAATTGCTGGCCGAAATCCGACTCCAGCACGTAGTCGATCACGGTATCCAGATGACGGTACGGCACGATGGGGACGACGGGGCCGAACTGTTCTTCCTGATACACCCGCATCTGCGGCGTGACCGGGTACAGCACCGCCGGGTAGAAGAACGAAGCACGAGCCTCGCCTCCGTTGGGGTTGACCACCTTGGCGCCTTTGCTCTCGGCGTCCGCCACCAGTGCATGCAGATAGTCGACCTTGCCCGATTCCGGCAGCGGTGTCAGGGCTACGCCACTTTCCCAGGGCATGCCGGGCTTGAGGTTGGCGAGCCTGGCATTGAATTTGTCGATGAAGGACTCGACCACGTCTTCATGGACAAACAGGATTTTCAGGGCGGTGCAGCGCTGGCCATTGAACGATAGTGAACCGGTCAGCGCTTCACTGACCGCGTTGTCCAGATCCACTTCCGGCAGGACGATGCCCGGGTTTTTCGCATCCAGGCCCAGCGCCGCGCGCAAGCGGTGGGGTCTCGGATGGAGTTTTTTCAAGTCACTGGCGGCCTTGTTGGTGCCAATGAAGGCAAAGATGTCGATCTTGCCGCTGGCCATCAGCGCACTGACCGTCTCGCGGCCGCTGCCGTAGATGACGTTGATCACCCCGGTCGGGAAGCTGTCGCGGAAGGCCTCCAGCAGCGGGCGAATCAGCAGCACGCCGAGCTTGGCCGGCTTGAACACCACGGTGTTGCCCATGATCAGCGCCGGGATCAGCGTGGTGAAGGTTTCGTTCAACGGATAGTTGTAAGGCCCCATGCACAGGGCCACGCCCATCGGCACGCGACGGATCTGGCCGAGGGTGTCCTGTTCCAGTTCGAAACGGCTGGAGCGGCGGTCGAGTTCCTTCAGCGCGTTGATGGTGTCGACGATGTAGTCGCAGGTACGGTCGAACTCCTTTTCCGAGTCCTTGAGGTTCTTGCCGATTTCCCACATCAGCAACTTGACCACGGCGTCGCGCTGCTCGCGCATGCGCCCGAGGAAGGTTTCGACGTGCTGGATGCGCTCGGCCACGCGCATGGTCGGCCACAATCCCTGGCCGCGGTCGTAGGCGCGGACGGCGGCGTCGAGGGCGGTCAATGCGGTCTCGGCATCGAGCAACGGCGTGCTGCCGAGGATCACTTGCTCGTCGCCATTCGGGCCTGCCAGGTACACCGGGCTGCGGACTTGGGCCAGCGGCCCGTTCCAGGTTCTGAGTTGGCCATCGACCAGGTACTCGCGCTGCTCGGTCTGGCCGTCAAGGCGGTACTTTTCCGGGATGTCGGCGGGGCTTGGGAACAGATTCTGGAGAATATTGGCTGTGGTCATGTCGCTACCCCTCTGGATTGGCTGATGCACTGATGAATCGTTTTAGCAGACCTCAGCAACGCTTGTCATGACTCATCTCAGCGTTTTTCCGCACGGCGTGATGTCTGGGGATTTGTCGGTGCTTTCCGTCATGGCCTCAGAAGCGCCCCTTGTTGGCCCCCAATGCCCTCAATGCGCCCGCGCGGGGTGCCTTAAGGTTGACTCTCCTTGATCACAACAAAAAAGGCTGCACCCGGCTGGCCGGGCAGCCAATGAGAGGACAGCCATGCGGGCAAGCCGATTAACTGAAAAGCCTAGCCTTTGTTTGGCCTTGGCGGGGTGTGTCTTTGCGGCGTTGCTGGCAGGGTGCGGCGAAGCGCCGGACAACCCGCCGACCCGCAGCGAAGCAGGCGCCGCGAGACCCGCCGACGCCGAGCTGGCGCAGGTCTACGACAACAGCTGCAGGCTGTGCCACGCCAATCCGGCGGCCGGGGCGCCGCTGACCGGTGACATCAAGGCCTGGCAACCACGGGTATTGCAGGGTGCCGACACGCTGCTCGATCACGCGATCAACGGTTACAACGGCATGCCGCCGATGGGCCTGTGCATGCAGTGTTCGCAAGAACAGTTCCTGGCGCTGATTGCCTTTATGTCCGGCCAGCAAATCCAATAACAAGAACGGCAGGGTGCAATTCATGACGATGGACCTGACACGGCGTCAGTTGTTGCAACGGGCGAGCGTCATTGGCGCCTTTACCGCGCTCGGCTCAACGCCGGCACTGGCCGAGCTGTTGCGCGCGCCACGCCTGATTCCCTGGCGCAACTGGTCGGGCGGCCAGAGTTGCCTGCCGGCGGCGCGGCTGGCGCCCAAGAATCTGGATGAGTTGACGCAGGTGGTGCGCCAGGCCCCCGGCAGGATTCGGCCGGTGGGCTCGGCGCACTCCTTCAGCGCGCTGGTGCCCACTGATGGCACCTTGCTTTCGCTGAGCTATTTCACCGGTCTGCTCGATCACGATGGGAAAACGCTGCAGGCCGAGTTCGCCGCCGGCACCCCGATGTCACGCATGGGCACGCCGCTCAAGGACATCGGCCAGGCCCTGCAAAACATGGCTGACATCGATTACCAGACCCTGGCGGGCGCGATCTCGACCTCGACCCACGGTACCGGCAAAAACTTTCAATCCTATTCGGCGCATGTCTGCGGCATGCAGTTGGTGACTGCCAGTGGCGAGGTGCTGGACTGCGACGCCAGTCGCCATCCTGAAGTGTACAGCGCAGCCCGGGTGTCCCTGGGGGCGTTGGGCGTGGCCACCAGGGTGCGCCTGCAAAACCGCCCGGCGTACCGCTTGCGGGAGCGCCAATGGATCGCCAAGACTGAAGAACTGCTGGAGGACCTGGACAAGAACACCCGGGAAAACCAGCACTGGGAAATGCTCGTGGTGACCCATTCGGACTACGCCTTGTCGATCGCCCTGAACGAAACCACCGACCCGGCCACACCGCCGGTGCCGGCGGATGAGGAGGGCGGCAACGAGTTTGTCACGCTGATCGAGAAGATCGACAAATACGCCAGCGACTTCCCGGACCTGCGCCGCACCCTGCTCAACAACCTGCGCCACCTGGCCAGTTTCGATGACCGGGTGGGGGACTCGTTCGATATCTACGCCAACGTGCGCACGGTGCGTTTCAATGAAATGGAATATTCCGTGCCGGCCGAATACGGCCCGGCCTGTTTGCGCGAGATTCTCAAACTGATACAGGACAAAGACCTGCGCACCTGGTTTCCGATCGAGTACCGGTACGTCAAGGCCGACGACATTCCACTGAGCATGTTCGAAGGCCGCGACAGCTGTTCGATCTCGGTCCATCAGCATTACCAGATGGATCATCACAACTTGTTCGCCGCCATCGAGCCGATTTTCTGGAAGTACAACGGCCGGCCGCACTGGGGCAAGTTGCACACGCTGAACGCGAAAAACCTGCAGCCGCTGTACCCGCGCTGGCAGGAATTCATCCAGGTGCGGCAGGCACTCGACCCCGGTGGCAAATTTCTCAATGCGCATCTGTCTTCCATTCTGGGGGTGAGCTGATGGCCGTCAATCGCCGCAATTTCTTGCTTGGCAGCGCAGGCGTCGGCGCCTTGCTGGTGGGTGTCGGGACGTGGCTGCGGCCGAGTGACCGAGGCGCGCCGTACAGCGATTACTTCCGTACGCTGAACCGCGAACTCAAGGACCACGGGCCGATGCGACCAGTGATGCTGATCGACCTTGATCGGCTGGATCACAACATCGATGTGGTGATGCAATCGGTCAAGCGCGCCGGCAAGCACCTGCGCCTGGTGGAAAAATCACTGCCGGCGCCGGGGCTCCTGGCCTACATCGCCCGGCGCGCCGGCACCCAACGCCTGATGTCGTTTCACCAGCCGTTTCTCAACCATGACGCGGTGCAGTTTGCCGAGGCCGACATTCTGTTGGGCAAGCCGCTGCCGGTGCGTTCGGCCGAGTTGTTCTATCAGTCGCACAAGGGGCCTTTCGACCCTTCGACGCAATTGCAATGGTTGCTCGATACACCGCAGCGCCTGCAGCAATACCTCGCCCTGGCCCAAGGGCTGGGCACGCGAATGCGGGTCAACATCGAACTGGATGTCGGGCTGCATCGCGGTGGCGTCAGCGACCTTGGCGTACTCGGGCAGATGCTGACGCTGATCAGCCAGCACCCGCAGCACCTGGAATTCGCCGGGTTCATGGGCTACGACCCGTTCGTGGGCATGGGCGTGCCGGGGATTCTGGGCTCGCCCGAGGAGCTGTTCGCCAAGGTGATGGTGATTTACCACCGCTGCGTCGATTTCACCCGTCGGCAATACCCCGGTTTGTGGCGCGAAGGGTTGACCCTCAATACGGCCGGCAGCCCGAGCTATCGCATGCATGAACACGAACAGCTCAGCAGCGAAGTGTCGGTGGGGACGGCGATGCTCAAGCCCACTCACTATGATTTGCCGTCACTGGCCGAGCATGTGCCGGCCGCCTACATCGCCACGCCCGTGTTGAAAAGCACCGGGGCGCTGAATATTCCGGCGCTGGATGACAAGTCCAGGCTGTTTTCCTGGTGGGACACCAATCAGCGCGAAACGTATTTCATCTATGGCGGTAACTGGATGGCGCAGTTCGAGTCGCCCGCGGGGTTGCAGAGCAATGGTGTGTATGGCCGTAGTTCGAACCAGGAAATGGTCAATGGGTCGGCGGCGGTGGGGCTGACGGTGGAGGACCAGGTGTTCTTGCGCCCGACCCAGACGGAGTCGGTGTTATTGCAGTTCGGGGATTTGCTGGCGGTTCGGGGTGGGAAGATTGTGGCTACTTGGCCGGTGTATTCCTGAAATTTGTTAGGTGACTGTTCCGACGCCTTCGCGAGCAAGCCCGCTCCCACATTTGGAATGCATTCCCCTGTGGGAGCGGGCTTGCTCCGGGCGGCGTTCCGACGAAGGCGTCATTTCAGTCAGAACGCATACGGAATACTGACTTTGGCCCAAAGCATTTCCCCTTCAGGCCGGTTTTCCACGTCGAACTCCTTGGCCCAGCGAATCTCCGCGCTGGCGTATTCGAGAAAGGTCCAGTGCAGCGCCGGGCCAATGGCAAACACCTGGCCGCGCACCCCGTCGTTCACGTCCTGGCCATTGAACTGCACGGTGTGGCCGAACTGTTTGTCGTCGGTGGTCTGCTTGAGGTAATAGCCGTTCAACCCGAGCATCAGATTGTCGGTGATCTTGAAACTGGCGGAATAGTCGAAGTGGAAAATCTGCCCTGACTTGTAGTCGGTGTCCTTGTTTTTCTCGTTGAAACTGTAGGTGGTCTTCATCGACACCTCGGTTCTGTCCGTCGGCAGCCAGGTGAAGGAGAACAAGGGTTTGTAGGTGTAGAAATTGTTGCTGGTGTTGGCCAGGCGATCAACGCTGTATTCGCCGGTCGGCACGGTGATTTCGATGGCGGCGCCGAGGGTCAGGTCTGGGCCCATGTCCCAGAGAATGATCGGTGCGACCGTGGTGTCGCCCATGCCTTCACGGGTGTCCTGCAAGCCGAACACCGAGACTTCCTGCTTGAGCCAGGGCTGCGCGATGTAGCCACCCAGCCGGCCGCCAAACACCCGCACCGGGCTGAGGTAATCCAGGCGCGGAATGACCGCCGTGGACTCGATCTCGACGTTCGGCACCTTGCCGCCGAGGGAGCTGATATTGAGCTTCGTGGCTTTGTAGTGGTTGTAGTAGAGGTTGAAGGCAACCATGTTGTCCGGAAGGCTGTCGGGCGAAAGCGGCAACATGAAAAAGCCGTCGGTGCCGGTGCCGATGTTGTCCACGCCAGCCTCGGTGGCCAGTGCCGGTTGCAGGGCGCAGACGCCGGCCAGGCCAGTGACCAGTAGGGGAAGTGTCGTGCGGGTCGGGATCATGGGTGTTCTCATTATTATTGTTAGCGGGCTGTCCGGCATCCATACGAGGGCCGCAACATAGAAATAAGCTGTCTGCGCCCTGCAAGGCAGGGTATTGGCGGCCATTTAGGGGGACTTCTGCGGACAGCCTTTGCACCCTGTGCTAACTTCCTTCGACATAACCGGTTACAAAAATAAGAATGCAGCTCGACCCGGAACGTATAGCCCCATGCAAATGAAAGTGACCGATCCCACCTTTGAACTGGCGCTGGTGTCGCCGTTTCTCCTGCAGACCCTGGCCGAAGTCGCCGAGCAAAAAGGCATCCACCCCGAAAGCCTGTGCCGAGGCTTGGGTTTTACCTTTGAAGACCTGCAGGACCCGGCGCAGCGAATTTCCTATCGCCAGGCCGTGGCCATGATTCAGCGCGCGCTCAAGGCCTTGCCCAATCAGGGGCTGGGCCTGTGGGTCGGCGCGCAGAATGTGCTCGGTACGCTGGGGTTGTTGGGGCATGTGTTGTCGCTGTGCAAGACCCTGCGCGATGCCTTTGAACTGGGCATTCGCCATCAACACACCTCTGGCGGCATTGTCGTGTCGAGTGTGGAGGAGGCGGGGGATCGGGTGTTTATCGACGTTGAATGCCGCTTGCCGTTCGCCGACGTGCAGTTGTTCGCGGTCGAGGAGTTTTTCGCCAGCCTGCTGGTGTACGGCCGGGCGCTGGTCGGGGCGGATTTCAAGCCGATGGCCGTGGAGTTCATGCATGCCGCGCCGGACTATCTCGGCGAATATTCGCGCCTGCTGGGGCCGGACGTGCGTTTCGGCTGCCTGCAAAACCGCATGGTGATCGAGGCACACTGGCTGGGCGTTCACTTGCCCAATCACCATTCCCTGGCCCTGCGTCAGGCCGTGAAATTGCTCGAGCTGGAAGCCGCGCAGGTGCACCAGAAAATGGACCTGATCCAGGCCGTGGAACGGGCGATTGCCCGGGACCTGACCGAAGGCAGCCACATCGAGAAAATCGCCGGCGACCTGAACATGAGCAGCCGCACTTTGCGCCGCCGCCTCACCGAACACGCATTGACCTTCGAAGCGCTGCTGGAACAAGTGCGTCAGGCCCGCACCATGAGCCTGCTGGCCAACCCGGACATGTCCATTGAACGCATCACCGAAGAAGTCGGCTACAGCGACGTGCGCAGCTTTCGCCGGGCGTTCAAGCGCTGGACCGGCATGAGCCCGAGTGCGTTCCGCAACGAAATCCCCAGCGTGGTTTGATCTTTTGTGGCGAGTGGCTTCTGTGGCCTCTCACGGCACACAAACCCTCGTACTCCGGTTAAACTCTGTGCTCTTTTTCAAGGAGTTCATATGAGCCATTACCAGCCGGGCATTCTCGCCACCCCTGTTCCGCCTCAAGCCCGCCATATGTTCTTCGCCCTCGAATCCGCCGCGGCACTGCCGGCTGCGCTCGACAACTTGATGCATCTGGTGGACGGGAAATCGGCTGTCGTCGGCTTCGGCGAATCCCTGGTCAAGGCACTGGAGGGGCAGATCGAAGGCCTGCGTACTTTCCCGGCTTTGGCGGGTGTCGGCGTCGACAATCCGTCGACTCAACATGCGCTCTGGTGCTGGCTGCACGGTGAAGACCGTGGCGAGTTGCTCAACCGCAGCAACGCCATCGAAGCGGCACTGGCCCCGGCGTTGCGCCTGGTGCAGATGAACGAAACTTTCCGCCACATGAATGGCCACGACCTGACCGGCTATGAAGATGGCACCGAGAACCCCCACGCCGCCGCCGCCGTGGCCGCCGCCCTGGTGGGTGAGGGCGCGGACGGTACGGTGGGTGGCAGCTTCGCCGCGATCCAGCAGTGGCAGCATGACCTGAAAGGTTTCCATGGGCTGTCGGCGGATGAAAAAGACAACATCATGGGTCGCCGCTTGAGCGATAACGAAGAGCTCGACGACGCGCCGGTTTCCGCCCACGTCAAACGCACCGCCCAGGAAAGCTTTGCGCCCGAGGCCTTCGTGGTGCGCCGTTCGATGCCGTGGATCGAAGGCGACCGCGCCGGCCTGATGTTCCTGGCCTTCGGCTTTTCCCTCGATGCCTTCGAAGCCCAACTGCGCCGCATGAGTGGCCTGGAAGACGGCATCACCGACGGTCTGTACCGCATCAGCCGTCCGATCACCGGCGGCTACTACTGGTGCCCGCCGCTCAAGGACGGTCGACTGGACCTGCGCGCATTGCGCGTCGGCTGATAAGCAAGGAGAGCCTATGAACCTGGTGCGCTGGGGCATGATCGGCTGTGGCAGTGTCGCTGAACGCAAAAGCGCGCCAGCCTTCTACAAGGCACCCGGATCGGCGTTGGTGGCGGTGATGGGCCGGCGCCTGGAAGCCGTCACCGACTACGCCGCGCGCCACGGTATCGCGCGGGTCTACACCGATGCGCAGGCGCTGATCAACGATCCCGAGGTCGACGCGGTGTACATCGCCACGCCGCCCGACAGCCATCACGCCTATGCCTTGCAGGTGGCCGCCGCCGGCAAGCATTGCTGCGTGGAAAAACCGATGGCGCTGAATGCCGGGCAAAGCCGCGAGATGCAGCAGGTGTTTGCCGATGCCGGGCTGCACTTGTTCGTGTCCTATTACCGACGTTCGTTGCCACGCTTCCGGCAAGTGCGGCAATGGCTGGAGGAAGGGCGGATCGGCGAGGTCCGGCACCTGAGCTGGACCCTCACCAAAGCCCCGTCGGCAGCGGATCGCAATGGCAGTGAAAACTGGCGTACCGATCCGGCGATTGCCGGTGGTGGCTACTTTGCGGATCTGGCCAGCCATGGCCTGGACCTGTTTCAGTACCTGCTGGGCGATATCGTCGAAGTCGCCGGGTTCACCGCACGCCAGGCCGGTATGTATGCGGCCGAAGATGCCGTCAGCGCCACCTGGCGGTTTGCCAGCGGGGCGTTGGGCATGGGCTGCTGGAACTTCGTTGCGGACCGTCGCGAAGACCGGGTCGAAGTGATTGGCAGCAAAGGCCGGATCACCTTTTCAGTCTTCGATGAACACCCGGTCGAGCTGCACGCCGATGAACACCTCAGCCTGACCATCGAGCATCACGCCCACATTCAGTGGCACCACGTAATGGGCATGAATGCGCATATTCGTGGCGAGGCCCAGCACCCGGCCGTGGCCGAGCAGGCGCTGAAGACCGATTGGGTGATGGACCAGATTCTCAAGCGCCACTGATCCTTCAGACCACACACAATCCCCTGTAGGAGCTGCCGGAGGCTGCGATCTTTTGATCCTGGCTTAAAAAACAAAATCAACAGATCGCAGCCTGCGACAGCTCCTACAGTTTTTGGTTGTGTTGCACTTCTAACCTTATGCGCATTCGGTATTTCTCAAGCCTGTCATAACCTCTCTAAGATCACGTCATAACTCGTTATAACAAGTGATCTGCCATGACCGATAACGTTCTATCCCTGAGCAGCGTCCCGTTGCACACCCAGCTGCGAGACGTGCTGCGCGCACGCATCCTCGACGGCGAATACCCGCAAGACAGCCAGATGCCTTCCGAAAGCGAGCTTGGCGCGTTGTTCAAGGTCAGTCGCATCACCGTGCGCCAGGCCTTGGGCGACCTGCAAAAGGAGGGGCTGATCTTCAAGATCCACGGCAAGGGCACCTTCGTCGCCAAGCCGAAAACCTTCCAGAACGTCAGCACCCTGCAAGGCCTGGCCGAGTCGATGACCGGTCGCGGCTATGAGGTGATCAACCGCCTGCGCAGCTTCAAGTTCATTGCCGCCGACAAGCTCGTCGCCGAGCGTTTGCAGGTGGCCGAAGGCGAGGTCGTGGCGCAGATCAAGCGTGTGCGCCTGATCAATCGCGAGCCGGTTTCCCTGGAAATCACCTACCTGCCCAAGGCCGTTGGTGAGCGCTTGGAAAAAGCCGACCTGGTCACCCGCGACATTTTCCTGATCCTGGAAAACGACTGCGGCCTGGCCCTGGGGCACGCCGACCTGGCCATCGATGCGGTGCTGGCCGACAGCGACCTGACCCAGGCGCTGAACGTTGAACCCGGCTCGCCGATCATGCGCATCGAGCGCCTGACCCATGATGTCGAGGGTCGGCCGCTGGACTTCGAACACCTTTACTACCGTGGCGATGCTTTCCAGTACCGCCTGCGGATCGACCGGCAAAAAGGGGAGCAGGCATGACGCGCAGCACGTTGGAGCAGGAATACGACATCGTTGTCATAGGCGGCGGCACCGCCGGCCCCATGGCGGCGATCAAGGCCAAGGAACGCAACCGCGACCTGCGGGTGTTGTTGATCGACAAGGCCAACGTCAAGCGCAGCGGCGCGATCAGCATGGGCATGGACGGCCTGAACAACGCGATCATTCCCGGTCACTCGACGCCTGAGCAATACACCAAGGAAATCACCATCGCCAACGACGGCATCGTCAATCAGGCCGCGGTGTACGCCTATGCCACCCACAGCTTTGAAACCCTCTCGCAACTGGACCGCTGGGGCGTGAAATTCGAGAAGGACGAAACCGGCGACTACGCGGTGAAGAAGGTTCACCACATGGGCGCTTATGTGTTGCCGATGCCGGAAGGGCACGACATCAAGAAAGTCCTCTATCGGCAGTTGAAGCGCGCGCGGGTGAGCATCACCAATCGCCTGGTCTGCACCCGATTGCTGACGGACGAAGAGGGCGCGGTCAACGGGGTGATGGGCTTTGATTGCCGCACGGCGGACTTCCATGTGATCAAGGCCAAGGCAGTGATCCTCGCCTGCGGTGCCGCCGGACGCCTGGGATTACCGTCCTCGGGCTACCTGATGGGCACCTACGAAAACCCGACCAATGCCGGCGACGGCTACTCGATGGCCTACCACGCCGGGGCCGAACTGGCGAACCTGGAATGCTTCCAGATCAACCCGCTGATCAAGGATTACAACGGCCCGGCCTGCGCCTACGTCACCGGCCCCTTGGGCGGCTACACCGCCAACAACAAGGGCGAACGCTTCATCGAGTGCGACTACTGGAGCGGGCAGATGATGTGGGAGTTCCATCAGGAACTGGAAAGCGGCAATGGTCCGGTGTTCCTCAAGCTCGATCACCTGGCCGAGGAAACCATCCAGAACATCGAAGAGATCCTGCACAGCAACGAGCGTCCGAGTCGCGGCCAGTTCCACGCCAATCGCGGCACCGACTACCGCACGCAGATGATCGAGATGCACATCTCCGAGATCGGTTTTTGCAGCGGGCATTCGGCGTCGGGGGTGTGGGTCAACGAGAAGGCCGAGACCTCGGTCAAGGGCTTGTACTCGGCGGGGGACATGGCCGCCGTGCCGCACAACTACATGCTTGGCGCGTTCACCTACGGCTGGTTCGCTGGCCACAACGCGGCGGATTTTGTCGCCGGGCGCGAGTTTTCGGCGCTGGATGCGCGGCAGATCGAAACCGAAAAGCAACGGGTCTACGCACCGCTGGATCGTGAGCACGGCCTGCCACCGGCCCAGGTCGAGTACAAGCTGCGGCGCTTCGTCAATGACTACCTGCAACCGCCGAAAGTGACCAGGAAGATGCAGATCGGCCTGCAACGCTTCAGCGACATCCAGCGTGATCTCGACCAGATCAAGGCCCACAACGCCCACGAACTGATGCGCGCCATGGAAGTCAGCATGATCCGCGACTGCGCCGAAATGGCCGCCCGCGCTTCATTGTTCCGCGCCGAGAGCCGCTGGGGGCTTTACCACCACCGCGTCGATCACCCGCAACGCAACGACCGCGACTGGTTCTGCCATTGCCACCTGAAGAAAGACGAAAACGGTTTGATGAGCAGTTTCAAGAAAGCCGTCGAGCCTTACATCATCCCGCTCGATGCCGACGAGTTGCAGGCCTACGACCGGCTGCGGGTCGGCGCGGATGCCGCCTGAGCATCACCCAAGAGAGAGACCGTGAAATGGCCTATCAAGCCCAGGAAATCTTCTTCCGTTCCAACGCCCCCGTCACCATCGACGAGGACAAATGCATCGCCCACAAAGGCTGCACCGTGTGCGTCGACGTCTGCCCGATGGACCTGCTGGCGATCAACCCGGCCACGCAAAAGGCCTACATGGCGTTCGATGAATGCTGGTACTGCATGCCCTGTGAAAAGGACTGCCCGACAGGGGCTGTGAAAGTAGAGATCCCGTACCTGCTGCGCTGAAACACTATCAACTGTGGGAGCGGGCTTGCCCGCGAAGAGGCCGGCACAACTGGCATCCCCATTGACTGACCGGACGCCTTCGCGAGCAAGCCCGCTCCCACAATGGATCGAGGCCAGACGCAAGTCCGTGTACACCGCAACACCCTGTGGGAGCGGGCTTGCTCGCGAAGAGGCCAGCCCAGACAACAAAACGCCATCCGGCACCACCGGACGCCTGATTCAAGACACCCCTCGTTTCCCACCGCGCCCTGATCGTGGCGGAGACGAACATCCAATAAATGATTCGAGGGGAAACACTCATGATGTTGCGTGCAGCTTTAGCCGGTCTGGTACTGGCTTCATTCACCCTGTCGGCCTCGGCCGAAACCATCCGCATTGCCATCGGCACCCAGGACACCACCATCAACTGCGCCGCCGGCGGATTGTTGATTCGCGAACTCGGTCTGCTGGACAAATACCTGCCCCACGATGGCCCCTACAAAGACGCCCAATACGAGGTGCAGTGGAAAAACTTCACCAGCGGCGCCCCCCTGACCAATGAGATGGTGGCCGGCAAGCTCGACTTCGGCGCCATGGCCGACTTCCCCGGCGCGTTCAACGGCGTGGCGTTCGAAACGGCGGGCAAGCACAGCCTGTTCATCAGCGTGCTGTCGGGCAGCATCAAGGGCAGTGGCAACGGCATCGTGGTGCCGAGCGCATCGGGCGTGCAGTCGCTCGCAGAGCTCAAGGGCAAGACCATTTCCGTGCCGTTCGCTTCCACCGCCCATGGCATGTTGCTGCGGGCCGTCGCGGCCCAGGGCTGGGACCCGCTCAAGGACGTGAACATCATCGCCCAGCCGCCGGAAGTCGCCGGCTCCGCGTTGCAGGCCGGCAAGATCGATGCCCATGCTGACTTCGTGCCCTTTGCCGAATTGTTCCCCAGCCGCGGTTTCGCGCGCAAGATTTATGACGGCGCCCAGGCCAACGCGCCGACCTTCCACGGTGCGCTGGTCGATCAGGCCTATGCGAAGAAGTACCCGGAAATCGTCGTCGCTTACCTGCGGGCGAGTATCGAAGCCAACCAGTTGCTGGCGGTTGAACCGGAGAAATACAGCGAGTTGATCGCCAGGGTCACCGGGGTCGATGCCGAGGTCAATTACCTGTTCCATGGCCCCCTCGGTGTGCAGACCCGCGACCTGAGCTGGAAGCCGGAATACCGTCAGGCCGTGGGCACCGCCATCGATACCCTCAAGTTGTTGAAGAAGGCCGATCGCGGGCTCGATCTCAACACCTTCATCGACGACCAATACATCCGCGCCGCCTTCAAGGCCTCGAACCTGGACTACAGCGCGCAGCTTGCGAACTACAAGCAGACGCCGCTCAAAGCCGTCGATGCCGCCAGCGGCAAAGCCATCACCGACTTCAGTCATGTGGTGGAAATCTGGGTGCGCGGCGAGCCGAAAGTTCGTCAATACGCCTCGGCGGAGTCGGCATTTACCGCGCTGACAGCGCTGAAACAGGAAGGCAAGAACATCCGCGCGGTGTACGCCCAGGCCAGCGACAGCGGGATCAAGTTGCTGGCGGATCAGGCGTGGTTTGCCACCGACGGGAAAGGACGGCTGAGCGCGTTCCTGCTCAAGGGCCAGGCCCAACAGTTCGCCACGGCCCAGGGCGGCAAGGTCTTTGACTTTACCGATGCCACTGCCCAGGCCGTGGCGGTTCGCTAACCCCCCAAACACCACGGTTCCCTGTAGGAGCTGCCGAAGGCTGCGATCTTTTGATCGTGCTCTTCGGCAATCGTGAAGCCGTCAAAGATCGCAGCCTTCGGCAGCTCCTACAGGGGTTGTGATTGCCATCGGGAAATGTGTATGTCTGGATCATTTTTACGTTGGATTCCAAGGGTCGCTTCACTGCTGCTCTGCCTGCTGTTCTGGCAACTCGCCGCCAGCCACCACTGGAACCTCGGCCTGGTGACCTTCGCCAACGTCCCGACACCCGTGGCGGTCATTGAAGCTGCCCTCGGCCTCGGCGACTCGGGCAAACTCGGTCAACACCTGGGCAGCAGCCTCGGCCGGGTGTTCGCCGGTTACCTCGCGGCGCTGATCATCGGCGTGGCCCTGGGCCTGGCCATCGGCCGCTCGAAATGGGCCGAAGATCTCTTGCTGCCGCCCCTGGAAGTGCTGCGCCCGATCCCTGCGGTGGCATGGATTCCCCTGGCGATCCTGATGTTTCCCTCCTCGGAGCTGTCGATGGTGTTCATCACCTTCACCGGCGCACTGTTCCCGATCCTGCTCAACACCGTGCACGGCGTCGAAGGCGTCGACCCACGGCTGATCGCCTCGGCGAAAAGCCTCGGGGCAGGGCGCCGGGCAATCCTGCTGGAGGTTGTTCTGCCGGGGGCCGCGCCCAGCATCATCACCGGCCTGGCCATCGGCATGGGCACCTCGTGGTTCTGCCTGGTGACGGCGGAAATGATCTCCGGCCAATTCGGCATCGGCTATTACACCTGGGAGTCCTACACCATCCAGAACTACGCCGACATCGTGGTCGGCATGTTGCTGATCGGCGTGCTCGGGATGGGCAGCAGCCTGTTGATCAAGCGTCTGGGCGGGCTGTTTACGCCCTGGCATCGACCACGAGGAAAAGCCTGATGAGCGTTTTTCAACACCTGGAAGGGCGCATCGAAATTCGCGGGCTGTCGATCAGCCTGGGCGAGGGCGACACGGCTTTCGAAGCGGTGCAGGGCCTCGATTGCCAGATCGAACCGGGGCAGTTCGTGTGCATTCTCGGGCCTTCCGGTTGCGGCAAATCGACCTTGCTCGGCGCACTGGCCGGCCACCTGCAACCGCGCACCGGCACCCTGAATGTCGATGGCGCAGCGGTGGCGGGCCCATCGCCCCAGCGCGGCATGGTGTTCCAGCAGCACACGCTGTTTCCGTGGCGCACGGTGCGTGACAACGTGGCGTTCGGTTTGAAAATGCAAGGCATCGGCAAGGCCGAACGGCACAAGGCAGCGGATGAAATCCTCGCCCTGGTGGGCCTCGAAGGCTTTGCCGGGCGCTGGCCCGATCAGCTCTCCGGCGGCATGCAGCAACGGGTGGAAATCGCCCGGGTGTTGGTCAACCGTCCGCGCCTGTTGCTGATGGACGAACCCTTCGGCGCCCTCGATGCCCTGACCCGATTGAACATGCAGGAACTGCTGCTGGACATCTGGACGCGCATCCGCACCACCGTGGTGTTTGTCACCCATGACATCGACGAAGCGCTGTTCCTCGCCGATCGCCTGCTGGTCATGAGTACACGGCCCGGCCGGATCATCGAAGACTTGCGCCTGGACTTCCCCCGGCCACGCAGCACGCAACTGGTGACAAGCCCCGAATTCTCGCACCTCAAGCGCCATTGCCTCGAACTCCTGCGGCACGAAGACGGCCGGCAACTGCCGCGCCTGAACCCGCTCGGACTTCCCCCTGAAACCAAACTGCCGCGATTTGCCCTATGACCTCACTATTCGATGTAACCGATAACGACGACATTCTTGCCCTGCAGCCGCGCCTGACCGATGACGACCCCGGTGTACGCCGGATCGCGCTGATCGAACTGGCCGATCTCGAGGAGCCGGACGGCCTGCTGTGGCTGATCGATCGACTGGCCGAAGACCCGATTGCGGACGTTCGCGCCGAAGCCGCACGCCTGCTGGAAGCCTGGGAGGACGAACCGGTGGTCGAAGCGCTGTGCCAGGCCCTGACGGACCCATCCCCGGCGGTGCAGGTGGCCGCAGCGCAAAGCCTCAGCCTGCTCAAGAGTGAAGCGGCGGGCCGGGTCATCCTGCCGTGGACCGGGCACGCCGACAGCGGCGTACGCATCGCCGCATTCAGGGCGTTGCGCGAGTTGCGTTGCCCCGATGCCGCCGATGCGGCTGCCCGGGCACTGATTGATGAAAGCGCCAGCGTGCGCCGCGAGGCGGTGGGCGTGCTCGGCTGGCTCAAGCAACTCGATGCCTTGCCGGCCTTGGCGCGGTTGGCCAGCGCTGACCCGGACACTGAAGTTCGGCGCGCCGCCACCGGGGCGCTGGGCCTGGCGTCTGACGCACAGGTGCTGCCGGCCCTGCGCCAGGCCTTGCGCGACGCTGCCTGGCAAGTCCGCGAAGAAGCCGCCACCACCCTGGGTAAGGTCGGCCACCTCGACGCCGGCCCGGCCCTGATCGACGCCCTGGACGACGATTACTGGCAAGTGCGCCTGCGCGCCACCCGCAGCCTCGGTCGCTTGCGTTTTGTACCGGCGCTCGAAGCGCTGATCGACACCCTCGGCCACCGCATCAGCAACCTGCGCAAGGAAGCCGCGCTGGCCCTGGGCGAATTGAACGACCCACGGGCCATTGCGCCATTGCAGGACGCACAAGACGACGGCGACCCTGAAGTGCGCAAGGCCGTGCGCATTGCCTTGAGCCAACTGCAATGAACCCGCTGGCGATTGGCAATTCCCGCAGCAAACGGCAGTTGCGACTGGACTGGCCGGATGGCCGCGAGCAACTGCTGGATCATGCCGAATTGCGCCGGCAGTGCCCGTGCTCGCAGTGCCGGGCGTTTCGGTTGCGGGGGATGGCGCCGATGGTGGATGTGCGGGTTCAGGTGATCGAGTTGCACTCGCAGGGGTATGGCCTGCAACTGGTCTTCAGCGATGGGCATGAGCGGGGGATTTATCCGTGGGCCTATCTTGCTGAACTTACCGAATGAATCGAATTCCATTCCTCATCGGGAACTGTCGCAGTCTAAGGCAGCTCCCCCGTGTGCGTTTACAGTTGCTTATGTTGCGAATACCGGTTCAGTAACGGCTCGGATAAACGCATCGTCCACAGTATTTACTCCATACCGATGCATGAACTCCCTACCATTGGCAAAGCGATTGAAGCGTTTCTGGCTAATCATGTAAAAATAATCACAATGGTTAATTACCTCATCAACATTGTGCGAGGAAACCAGAATAGCGGTGCCCTCACTGGCGGCGCCGCGTAGGCATTGCCAAATATAGCGACGAAATTCCGGGTCTACACCGGCGGTAGGCTCATCGAGAATCACGAAGTCTGCAGAAATTGAAAGAAGAGTGAGAGTAAAGAACCAGCGTGTCTCTCCGTAGCTGCACAGCGATGATTTTTTGTTCCAGATATCTTGGTATCGGTCAACTATCGCAGGGCTCCACGCGCTTAGTTTTTTCAGGGTTTTATCTTGTGTCATGGGCTCGCTTGATGACAGCGCAGTCACCATTTTAAAAATGTCACGCATGCGTAGCGGCGGGGGAGTGGTGATGATTTGAGAAAGGTATAAAAACTGACTGAAGTCGTTTTTTATCAAGCCGGACTTTGCTTTTTTAAGCTCGCAGACGATATCGAAAAAAGTTGTTTTTCCAGATCCATTGGGCCCCAGAATGCCGACAATGTCACCTTGAGCAACCTCAAGAGATGCCTGGGTCAAGAGGGGCTTGTCCGTATAGGAGAAGTCAATGCTCTGCGCCGTGAATTTTTTCATCCGTATCGACTCCATACGGGATTGATTCTCAGGTGTTTGAAGGTTTTGTGCAGTACTGAAATAAATAAAAAAATTATTGCTGTCGTGATGAGTTTGTTGGATTCAAGACCTTGTTCCATTATCTGGCTTGCAAGTGTCAGTGGATTTGCGAGGTTCAAAGTGTCGGTGATGGGGTTTGATCTGCTGGCACTCATTACGCCGAGAATCAGCATGCAGAACGAAAAAATGGAAAGCAAAGTGTTCGAGTTCTGAAAGTTGATCGGTAACAATGAAAATGCAGCCCCGAAAGTGCAAAACATGATAAAGCAGATGTAAAAGCGTAGTGCGATATTCAGTAATTCATTGAGGGCATAGTTTCCAAATGGGAGTTTGGTCGTTAAGTAAAAGGTTGCGCAATAGGATATCGATATTAACGAGTAGGCAATGAAGTGCGATAAAAGAAAAATCAGTTTCGATTCCTTGGAGTAAATGAATGATCGGGTGAATCCACTTTCCCTTCTTCCGATAATGTAAAAGGCGAATCCGAATAATGCGACACTTGAAGAGATGTAGGCATAAAACCATGCCGAAATCGTAATGTAATTGCTGGAAAAATAGTTGGGGTCTTGCCTGGTTGTTGCAAGAAAATAGAACATCGCACAAGGTGATATCATGATCCAGAAAAAAGCGATGGGTTCTTTTAATTGTTCTTTTATGAATATGGATGTTAGGGAGAAAGCTCTGGGCAGAATATTTTTAGTCATTGAGTGTCACTTTTTCAGGCTTGTTGTTTTTTATTTTTCTTTTATTTGTGGGGGCGCTTGGTATTAAGTGGTGCTGCAAGGATTAGTTGATTTTACTGTTGGACGCAAGCGAGAGGGTTTTGTGTTGTAGGGGGATTCCTGCATGCTTTTAAGATGCGTCCTGCATGATGTTAGGAACCTTAGTGGCTTGGTTTTGTTTTGGTGTGGATAGTTTCTAGCGTGGAACTGTGAAATTCCTTTTTGAAACTGTGTTTTAGTTTTAGGCAAGCAGAAATGATCTTGCTATGTTAAGTAGAATATTTCTGTAGGAGTAAATGTGCGTTTCGTACTTTTTTTATGGATTTTTATTTTCTTCAGATGCTAATTATTTTAGAAAGGCGACGAACGGTAGGCCCTATTTTTTGATCGTCCGTTTTGTTCGAGTAAGGAGTGCTGGACGTTACGTTTGAACCGGCCTCCTGTAGGAGCTGCCGCAGGCTGCGATCTTTTCGCTCTGGTCTCAAGAGATCGCAGCCTCGTTTCACTCGACAGCTCCTACACGGCCCTTGCCAGAAAAAAGCCAAAAGAGTACAAATGTACTCCATGACGACTCTGACTCCCCGCCGTACCGCCATCCTGACCTTTATCCGCGATCGCATCGCCGAGCACGGTCAGCCTCCGAGCCTCGCTGAAATCAGCGAGGCGTTCGGTTTCGCCTCCCGCAGCGTGGCGCGCAAGCATGTGCTGGCGCTGACCGAAGCCGGGTTTATCGAGGTCAACCCGCATCAGGCCCGGGGCATTCGCCTGCTCGGGCAGCCGCCGCGGCCCGAGTTGCTGGACATCCCGGTGCTTGGCCGGGTGGCGGCCGGTGCGCCGATCGGGGCTGATGCCGAGGTGCACAGCCGCTTGCTGCTCGATCCGTCGATCTTCTCGCGGGTGCCGGACTACATGTTGCGGGTGCGCGGTGATTCGATGATCGAGGACGGCATTCTCGACGGCGATCTGGTGGGCGTGCACCGCAACCCCGAGGCGCTCAACGGCCAGATCGTCGTGGCGCGGCTCGACGGCGAAGTCACCATCAAGCGCTTCGAGCGGGTCGGCGATGTGGTTCGCCTGCTGCCACGCAACCCGGCCTACCAGCCGATCATTGTCGAGGCCGACCGGGACCTGGCCATCGAAGGCGTGTTCTGTGGCCTGGTGAGGCAAGGCTGATGGGCGCCGTCGTTGCGCTGGATACGCTGTTCAATGGCGGCCAGGTCTGGAAGGGCCGGCCTGCGCCACCGGCCGCCAGCCCGCAACCCACCGGGCATGCCGCGCTGGACGCCGCGTTGCCCAGCGGTGGCTGGCCGGAGGCGGCGCTGACGGAAATCCTGTTGGCCGGGCAGGGCGTGGGCGAGCTGCAACTGGTGTGGCCGACCCTGGCACGGCTGTCTGCGGCGGGCGAGCGCATCGTGCTGGTGGCGCCGCCTTATGTGCCGTACCCCCAGGCGTGGCAGGGCGCCGGGGTCGATCTGCGGCAGTTGTCGATCATCCAGGCCAGCGAGCGCGATGCACTGTGGGCCGCGGAGCAATGCCTGCGTTCGGGCAGTTGCGGCGCGGTGCTGTGCTGGCCGCACAAGGCCGATGACCGCGCCTTGCGCCGCTTGCAGGTGGCGGCGGAAACCGGCCAGACCCTGGCCTTCGCCTATCGTCCCCTCGGTGAAGCGATCAACCCTTCGCCGGCGGCCCTGCGCATTGCCATCGATGCCCGTCCGGCACAACTGCGGGTGCTCAAGTGCCGCGGCGGCCTGGCCCGTTCGGCGCCGATTGCCTTCGCCGTGGGGCATTGAGGTTGCCATGCGCTGGGTCTGCATTGTTTTCCCGCAATTGGCGCTGGACGCGGTACTGCGTCAGCGCGCCGATCCCGATGAACCCCTGGCGCTGCTGACCGGTCCGGCCCAGCGCCGGGTGCTGCAGGCCGTCAACGGCGCGGCGCGGGCGCTGGGTTTGCGTCCCGGCCAGTCCATGAGCGCGGCACAGGCCTTGAGCAAAGGTTTTGTCACGGCTGAATATGACGCTGCTGAAATCGAACACTGGCAGCGGTTTCTCGCCGCCTGGGCCTATCGCTTCAGTTCCCAGGTCAGCGTGCATTACCCCCGGGCCCTGGTGTTCGAGATCGAATCCAGCCTCGGCCTGTTCGGCGCTTGGCCGCAATTCGAAGCGCTTCTGCGCCGTGAACTCGGTGAACTGGGGTTTCGCCACCGCATCGTGGCCGCGCCCAACCCGGTGGCGGCGCGGGTGCTGGCCAACGCCTATGACGGTCTGGTGGTGCCGGACGATCAAGCCTTGCAGCATCACCTGGGGCAAATGCCCGTCGACCGGGTCGGCCTCGAAGCCTCGGTCGCCACGGCCTTGTCGCGCATGGGCCTGCGCACCTTGAGCCAGGTGCAGGCGCTGCCCCGGCATAGCCTGGCCCGGCGCTTCGAGGCCCAGGTGCTCAAGCACCTGGATGCCCTCTTGGGTTTGCGGCGGTTGGCGCTGGCGTTCTACCTGCCGCCGGACCGCTTCGATGTGCGTATCGAGCTCAATTTCGATGTGCAGTCCCATCAAGCCTTGCTATTTCCGTTGCGCCGGTTGACGGGAGACCTGTCGGCGTTCCTCTGCGGTCGCGATAGCGGCGTACAGCGTTTCGACCTGCATCTGGAGCACGCCGGGTTGCCGGACACGCTCATCAAGGTCGGCCTGCTCAGTGCCGAGCGCGATCCGGCGATGCTCTTCGAACTGGCCCGGGGGCGGCTGGAGCAAGTCCAGGTCGAGGCGCCGGTGCGCGGCTTTCGCCTGCGCGCCGAGGATTTGCCGACCTTCGTGCCCCAGCATCAGGAACTGTTCGACGATCGCCCGCAGCAGTCCTTGCCCTGGGAGCAACTGCGCGAACGCCTGCGTGCACGGCTGGGGGATGACGCGGTGCATGGCTTGCGCTTCCAGGCCGATCACCGCCCCGAGTGCGCGTGGCAGGCCCGTGCCGACAGCCAGCCTTGCGCGGTGCCGGCCGCGGTGAAACGGCCGGGCTGGCTACTGACTGAGCCGCTGGCCGTGCATCAGGGCTCGGCGCGCATCCTCATGGGGCCGGAGCGTATCGAGTCTGGCTGGTGGGACGGCGACGACGTACGCCGTGACTATTACCTGATCGAAACCCGTGCCGGCCAACAGGGCTGGGCCTACCGGGCGGTCGGTGAGGGCGGCCCCTTGTGGTTGCAGGGCTGGTTCGCATGAGCAGCGACTATGCCGAATTGCACTGCCTGTCGAACTTCAGCTTCCAGCGCGGTGCCTCCAGTGCCCTCGAGCTGTTCCAGCGCGCGAAAAAGCAGGGTTATCAAGCCCTGGCGATCACCGACGAATGCACCCTGGCGGGCATCGTTCGGGCCTGGCAAGCGGCGAAGTCCGTGGAGTTGCCGTTGATCATCGGCAGTGAAATACGCATCGAGAACGGTCCGAAACTGGTGCTGCTGGTGGAGAGCCTCGAGGGCTATCAGGCGCTGTGCCGATTGATCACCCGCGCCCGACGCCGCACGCAGAAAGGCCAGTATCAGGTGCTGCATGAAGACTTCAGCGAGCCCTTGCCGGGATTGTTGGCGTTGTGGGTGCCGGACGCTGTCGATGCCTTTGAACAGGGGCGCTGGCTCAAACAGGTCTTCGCCGAGCGCCTGTGGCTGGCGGTGCAGTTGCATCGCGGCCAGGACGATGCCCGGCGCCTGGGCGATCTGCTGACCCTGGCCAGGGAGTTGTGCATCGCGGCCGTGGCCAGTGGCGATGTGCACATGCACGCGCGTGGCCGGCGCGCCTTGCAGGACACCATGACCGCGATCCGTCATCACCTGCCGGTGGCCGATGCCGGGTTGCGCCTGCACCCCAACGGCGAGCGCCATCTGCGCAGCCTCGACGTGCTGCAAGCGCTTTATCCGCCCGACTTGCTGGCCGAAACGCTGAACATCGCCCGGCGCTGCACCTTTGATCTTGGCCAGTTGCGTTATCAGTACCCCCGCGAACTGGTGCCGCAAGGACACTCGGCTACCTCGTGGCTGCGTCATTTGACCGAGGAAGGCATCGAGTGGCGCTGGCCAAAAGGGCCGAAAAGCGAAGTGCTGGTGCAGATCGACAAGGAGCTGCAACTGATCGCGGAGCTGGGCTATGAAAGCTACTTCCTGACAGTCCACGACATCGTCCGCTTTGCCCGCCAGCAACAGATTCTTTGTCAGGGGCGTGGTTCTGCCGCCAACTCGGCAGTGTGCTTCGCCCTGGGCATCACCGAAATCGATCCGGATCGCACCACGTTGTTGTTCGAGCGCTTTCTGTCCAAGGAACGTAACGAGCCGCCGGACATCGACGTCGATTTCGAGCATGAACGCCGCGAGGAAGTCTTGCAGTACGTGTTCCAGCGTTATGGCCGGGCCCGGGCCGCATTGACGGCGGTGGTCAGCACTTACCACGCCGCCGGAGCGGTGCGCGATGTGGCCAAGGCCTTGGGCTTGCCGCCGGACCAGATCAACGCCCTGGCCGATTGTTGCGGGCACTGGAGCGATGAAACGCCTCCCGTGGAACGTCTGCGCGAGGGCGGGTTTGACCCCGAAAGCCCAGTGTTGCACCGGGTGCTGAGCCTGACGGGGCAGTTGATCGGCTTCCCCCGGCATTTGTCCCAGCACCCCGGCGGTTTCGTGATTTCCGAGCAGCCGCTGGACAGTCTGGTGCCGGTGGAAAATGCCGCCATGGCCGAGCGCACCATCATTCAGTGGGACAAGGATGATCTCGATGCGGTCGGTTTGCTCAAGGTCGATATCCTGGCGCTGGGCATGCTCAGCGCGATTCGCCGATGTTTCGATCTGCTGCGCCGGCACCGGGGGCTGGACCTGAGTCTGGCGACCATCCCGTCCGAAGATGCGGCCACCTACGAAATGATCGGTCGGGCCGACACCATCGGCGTGTTCCAGATCGAATCCCGGGCACAGATGTCGATGTTGCCGAGGCTCAGGCCGAAGACGTTTTACGACCTGGTGATCGAGGTCGCCATCGTTCGGCCGGGGCCGATCCAGGGCGGCATGGTGCATCCGTACCTGCGGCGACGGAACAAGGAAGAACCGGAGGCCTATCCGTCACCGGAACTGGAGGTGGTACTCAAGCGCACCCTCGGCGTGCCGCTGTTTCAGGAACAGGTGATGCAGATCGCCATCGTCGCCGCCGACTACAGCCCCGGCGAGGCTGACCAGCTACGCCGCTCCATGGCCGCGTGGAAACGCCACGGCGGGCTCGAACCGCACAAGGCGCGGCTGGCCGCCGGCATGAAAAAAAACGGCTACACCGCCGAATTCGCCGCGCAGATCTTCGAACAGATCAAGGGCTTTGGCAGCTACGGTTTTCCCGAGTCCCACGCGGCCAGTTTTGCCTTGCTGACCTACGCCAGTTGCTGGTTGAAATGCCACGAGCCGGCGGCCTTCGCCTGTGCGCTGATCAACAGTTGGCCGATGGGGTTCTACAGCCCGGACCAGATTCTGCAGGACGTACGGCGTCATCATTTGCAGGTTCGTCCGGTGGACGTGCGCGCCAGTGACTGGGATTGCAGCCTGGAGCCGATCGCCGGTGCGCAACCGGCTATTCGCTTGGGGCTACGCATGATCAAGGGTTTTCGCGAGGACGATGCCCGGCGCATCGAGACGGCACGCTCCCAAGGCGCGTTTGCCGACATCGCCGACCTGGGCGAACGGGCGCGACTCGATGCCCGCGCCCAGGAGCAACTGGCCGATGCCGGCGCGTTGCGTGGGCTGGCCGGCGACCGGCATCGGGCACGCTGGGAAGTGGCCGGGGTACAAAAACAGCTGGCTCTGTTTGCCGGCCTGCCGAGCCAGGAAGAGGACGCGGTGTCGTTGCCCAGACCCACCGTGGGCGAGGACCTGCAAGCCGATTACGCCAGTGTCGGCACCACCCTCGGGCCGCATCCGTTGGCCCTGTTGCGCGGTGAGTTGAAGGCGCGGCGCTGCCGCAGTTCGAAGGAGTTGCTGGACGTCGAGCACGGTCGGCCCGTCAGCGTTGCCGGACTGGTTACCGGCCGACAACGCCCGGCCACCGCCAGCGGCGTGACGTTCGTTACCCTCGAGGACGAGTTCGGCAACGTCAACGTGGTGGTGTGGCGCGACCTGGCAGAGCGCCAGCGCCAGGTGTTGGTCGGCTCGCAGTTGCTCAAGGTCGATGGGCGCTGGGAGAAGGAGGGTGAGGTCCGGCATCTGATTGCCGGACGCTTGAGTGACCTGAGCCCGTTGCTCGATGGCATCAGCGTGCGCAGCCGGGATTTTCACTAACCCCGCATTTCCCTGTAGGAGCGAGCCTGCTCGCGGTTACTGAGGACCAAATAGTGGGATCTCCAGTGGCCCGCGAGAATCAGCTATACCTCTATGAAACGAATAGCGCGCAGGATGCTCGAAACAAACGGGTGCAACTTACCGGGATAGAGCCAGCCGATGCAGTTTCTAGAGGAAAGCCACGGGTGCTCCGGGTGGAGCGGCGAAATGGCCGGGCGCATTCGTGCGTTCGACTGGAGCCCGACCGAACTTGGCCCGCTCGATTCATGGTCCAGGAGCCTGAGCAGCGCGGTGCAGTTGATGCTCGCGTCCCCGCTGCCGATGGTGATGCTCTGGGGCCAGTCCGGCTACATGATCTATAACGACGCTTACTCCAAGTTTGCCGGTGGGCGTCATCCGTATCTGCTCGGTTCCGCTGTAGAGCTGGGTTGGCCGGAAGTCGCCGAATTCAATCGCCACGTGGTCGACACCTGCCTGGCGGGCGGCACCTTGTCCTATCGCAACAAAGAACTGGTGCTGCTGCGTGACGGGGTTCCGGAAGATGTCTGGATGGACCTCTACTACAGCCCGGTGGCTGACGATGACGGGCGCCCGGCCGGGGTCATGTCCATGGTGGTGGAAACCACGGAGCGGGTGATCTCCGAGCAACGGCGACAAGTGGCTGAAGACGCCTACCGCGCCGACAACGAACGGGTACGCCTGGCGCTCAACGCTGGCGCCTTGCTCGGTTCCTTTGTCTGGGACATCAAGGCCAACGTACTGACGGGTGATGAGCGCTTCGCTCGCGCGTTCTCTTATCCGCCCGGGCAAGACCTGCAAAACCTGTCCCGGGAAATCGCTGAAAGCCGGATCCATCCGGACGACCGCAGTTGGGTCCAGGAACGAGTCACACTATCGGTTGAGACGGGCGAACCCTATAACGTCGAATACCGGATCCAGCGCCCGGATGGCAGCTACCTTTGGGTACTCGCCAGTGGTTGTTGCGAGTTCAATGAGCAGGGCGAGGCGTTTCGCTTCCCCGGCGTGCTGATCGATATCCACGAACGCAAGAATGCCGAAGAGTCCCTGCTCAAGTTCACCCGCAACCTGGAGCAGCGGGTGGCCGATGAGGTCGAGGCGCGGCTGGCGGCGGAGGAACAACTGCGCCAGTCACAGAAGCTGGAAGCCATCGGCGGCCTCACCGGCGGTGTGGCCCATGACTTCAACAACCTGTTGCAAGTGATCGCCGGCAACCTGCACCTGCTGGCGCGCCATGAGCCGGATAACGCCAATGTGCAACGCCGGGTCTCGGCGTCGATCGCTGCCGTCGAGCGCGGCGCCAAGCTGTCCTCGCAACTGCTTGCATTTGCCCGTCGCCAACCGTTGTCGCCCGCGGTCTTCACATTGCGGCAGATTTTCGATGGCCTGGCGGAGCTGTTGCTGCGAGCCCTGGGTGAAACCCTTCAGGTTCACATGACGGCTCCCGAAGACTCGTGGAATGTGTTTGTCGATCGCAACCAACTGGAAAACGCCATTCTCAATCTGGCGATCAATGCCCGTGACGCCCTTCAAGGCGAAGGCAGGATTGACCTGTGCGCGGAAAACATCGTCCTCGACCGCAAGTTTTGCGCGGCAAAGGGCATTGCCCCCGGGGACTATGTGCGGGTGTCCGTGACGGATACCGGCGTCGGCATGCCGCCACAGGTACTGGCCCAGGCGTTCGAGCCGTTCTTCACCACAAAGGCCGACGGGCAGGGTACCGGCCTGGGCCTGAGCATGGTGTTTGGCTTCGTCAAGCAGAGTGGCGGTCATATCGAAATCGCCAGTGAAGTGGGGCGGGGGACCCGGGTGCAGTTGTACTTCCCGCGCACCTTGCGCGCGGCACCCAGCGAAACGCCGGGCGCTGATGTGCCGCAACGGGGCGGGCACGAGCGCATCCTGGTGGTGGAGGACAATGAGGCCGTGCGGGTAGCGGCGGTGGAGTTGTTGCGAGAAGAGGGCTATCAGGTCCTTACGGCCACCAACGGTGACGTCGCCATGCAAACGTTGCTGGAAGGGCTGGCGGTGGACCTGATATTTACCGACGTGGTCATGCCCGGCCTGATCAAGAGTTCGGATCTGGCGGCCTGGGCGAAAGTGCAGGAGCCACCGGTGGCCGTGTTGTTCACCTCAGGGCATACCCGCGACATCATCTCGCGCAACCACCAGCTCAGCCCCGACACCCACCTGTTGAGCAAACCCTACAATCCTGAAGCGCTCCGGCAAATGGTGCGCATGGTGCTCAACGGCTGAAACCGCTTGAGCAGACAAAGGTTTTAGCGCCTGTGGGACCGGACGACGAACGGACACCGCTGGTCTGACAGGTGGTCGACAGAACGGGCAAACCGAGGCCATTCTGATAGTTGGTGAACGCAATTGATCGCGTTTCGCTGCCGATCAACTAACGGAGGTGTTCCATGCCGGTGCCCCATGACCTTTATCAGGATCTGAAACGCTCAAAGGAAGAAATCCAGCAGAAACGCACCAAGGATCCGTTACTGGATTCACTGCTTAACAAGTATTCCCAGGCGGATGCCGAAGTGGTGAAAGCAGAGGAGGCCAAGTCCAACGATGACACCGTAAGGAAGCTCAAGGAGACACGTCTGCTGGTCAAGGACAAGATCGTCAAGCAACTTGGCGCGTCGTCCTGACCCACCAGCCTGCCACCGACGACCGGTGGCTGAACAGTTGAAATGGCACAAAAAAAATGGCACCTCGAATGCCCAGAGACCGATGTTACGGCTCTCAACGAGGTGCCTCATGACCCAGCCCGAATATCCCGATGAACTGAACGCTGTCCCATGTGGGAGCGGGCTTGCTCGCGAAGACGTCAGCCCAGTCAACACCACTGGTGACTGCCCGTCCGCCATCGCGAGCAAGCTCGCTCCCACAATGGGTCCTGGGTGAGTTCAGACAGGGCGCTTGCTCATTGCAATGCCTTGCTTAACGGCAATCGCACCATGTTCCGGGCTTTCAGCGAACCGAAATACAACCAGTCCCCATATTCGCGCACCGTGGTGATGGGGGAGTAGTTGTTTTTGCTGCCATCCTGCAGGTTGGCGATCACTTTGCCCTCAAGGTCCAGGCCCAGGGCAAATCCGCGTTTTTCCACGGGCTTGGGCAATACGGTCATGGCTCGCACGATCATCTTGCGTACCAACGGATGCGGTGCCGTGGCGTCGAGCAAGGGGTTTCGGGGGGCATACAGGGCTACCCAGAAGCGGTCGCGGCCATTGAACGACAGGTTGTCCGGCAGCCCCGGCAGATTGTCGATGAACAGGTCATGGGTGCCGGCTTTCGGACCGGTGAGCCAATAACGGCTGATGCGGTAGGCACCGGTTTCATTGACCAGTACATAGGCATCGTCCGGACCCAGGGTCACGCCGTTGGCAAATTCCAGCTTATCCAGCACAACCGCCGTCTTGCCGGTCTGGAAATCGTAGCGCAGCAGTCGACCGTCGCCGCCGTGTTCGATCACGGCCTCACCGTCGTGGCCATAGCCGAAGTGGCTCGAAGCATCGCTGAAGTAAGCATAGTGACCGGGTTTGTCGATGGCCACATCGTCGATAAAACTGAAGGGAACGCCGTCGGCTTCTGTGGTCAAGGCCACCAGGCGTCCCTGGGCGTCGAGGGACAACAGACCTTTGACGGCGTCGGCGATCACCAGCAGACCATTGGGATGCCGGGCCAGGCCCAGCGGTCGGCCACCGGTATCGGCCAGGATCTTGGTGTTGTTGCCGTCCAGGCTCGTGCGGATCAGGCGACCGTCGTGCAGGCCGGTGATGAGCGCGTCGTTTTCCAGCAACAAGGCTTCCGGTCCATCGATGTTGGCGGCACCCACGCGTTCCACGTCCTTGAGCCGCTGGTTGTCGGCGTAGATTCCGCTGGTGAGAGACGGTGCAGGTTGTGGCGTCCAGGCCACTGGTCGCACCTTGGTCGGCATCAGCAGCAGGAAGGCGCCGATGACGATGATGGCAAGCAGCAGGCATTTGAAGGTTCTGCTCACGCGCCGACCCCCGTCGCCGCCAGATACTTCTGCGCCATGTCGCGCAATGCCAGCATCGACGCCGCCGATTCCCCATCGATGCGTCGCTTGAGCAGCAACCGGTTGGCAATGCGCATCACCAGGCCGCTGAACTGATACTCCAGGGTGCGGACGAAGCGGGTGTCCTCGCCTGTGGCATCGCATTCATAGGTCACCACCAGCGACAGGCCGTGATCACCCCGGGCCTCGGCGCTCCAGCGCCGCCCGGGCAGGTATTCCGCTACCTCCCAGCGCAAGTGTCCGTCGCGCCCGCCGGCACGGATGTCTTCCTCGAAACGTGCACCGGCGTGCAACGGACCTTGTGGCCCATCGATGCGCAGCGACGACGGATGCCATTGCGGCCAAAGGGTCACGGTACTGGCGTAGGCAAGTACCTGGACCGGGTTTCCGGCAATGACAATCTGATGTTGCATGCGGGTCATGGGCGTTCTCGTCGGGTTGAGCGGCTCAGGTTCCGGCTCCCAATAGAGGGTGCCGAACAGGTAGTCCATCAGCGGGAAAACGATGTTGAAATTACGCTCCTGCATCAATTCGCGGCGGTGATGCAGTTCGTGCAACCGGCGCATCTGGCGGATCCACGGCAATCGTGTGACCAGGTTGCGCGACGGCAGGTGCTCGCAGGCATGGAACACTTCGTAAACCAGGTAACCGAGGACAAGAAGGCCGCCGACCAATCCGGCGACGTTGGTGTTGATGTGCTTGAGCAGCCACCAGAGGGGCAGGGCGAAGGCGAGGGTGTGCAGCACGATCAGCCACGCCGGAAACAGGATCACCCGCCAGTCGCGGGCGCTGTCGTAGGTCATGTGGCCGGGGGTGAAAAAGCTGTGGTGGTCGACTGCGTGACGGACATAAAACAGCCGGGCGAAGCTCTTTTTATGATGCCCCAGGTGGCGATGCACCATGAACACGCCGAGGTTGAACAACAGTAGTGTGACGGGTACCGCCAGCCATTCCGTTGGCCGCACCTGATGTACGTTGCTCCAGAAAGCGCTGATCGCTACTGCCCCGAACACCAGGACAAACACGCCGTGCAGCCAGGGATTGTAGAGCGGATGAATGTTGGCGCGGTAACGGCTGCGGAATCCTTCGGTGGTCTGCCTCACTGCAATCACCAGTCGTTTTTGTTATCTCTTTCAGATTAGCCGATCCCGGTGATTTGACGGAGCGAACCTTGATGACACAACGGCCATGATCCGGTGCAAACCGGTCTCAGGTCAGCGGGTCCCAGCGCTGCGACCAGTCTTCGTCGGAATCGATGACCTTGCGCAGCAGGTCGAAGGCGCGTTGCAGCGTCGGCGAGTCACGATCGCGCGAGTAGACCAGATAGGTCGGGTAGTTGAATTCCGGTGCCTTGGGCACCCGTTCCAGGGCGCCGCTTTGCAGATAGCTCTGCACGACGCGGGTGCGGAAGTAGCCACTGCCGCCGTTTTCGAGAAGGTACTGCAAGCCCAGCGGGCCGAGATTGAAACTCAGCGCGGCCTTGGCTTTTTCCGGCAGCGCGGCGTCGTGCTGGCGCCGGAAATCAGCGCCCCAATCGATGTACACATAAGGATCGGGCTTGTCGACCTGGCGCACGAGAATCAGTTTTTCTTCGAGAACCTGCTCGACCTGCAAACGCGGCCAATACTCGGGCTGATACACCAGCGCGGCATCCAGAACGCCCAACTCCAGTTGCCGCAGCAGGTTTTCGCCGTCACGGATTTCCATGCGCAGGGCGTGGCTGGGGATGTTCTTGCGGATTTCACCGGCCCAGCCGAGCATCAGCGGATTGCACAGGCTCACCTCGCCACCGATGTGCAGCACATCGTGAAAACCCTCGGGCAACGGCAAATCACGCCGCGCGGCTTCCCAGGTTTGCACCAGTTGATTGGCATACACCACGAACGCTTCGCCGTTGGGCGTCAGGCGGGCGCCGGCACGGTTGCGCACGAACAGGGTGCTGCCCAACTGGCTCTCGAGTTTTTGCACCCGCGCGGTGATCGCGGTCTGGGTGACATGGAGTTTTTCCGCGGCGGCAGCCAGGCTGCCATGGCGGACGATTTCGAGGAAGGTGCGGGCGAGGTCGATGTCCATGGGGTGGCCGGTGTGGGAAGTTCAGGCATTGTATGCCCCCTTGCCACAAGGTTCAGCGGCGGGCAGGCAAAAACAACGAATCCCGCCACTAAGGGCGGGATTCGTTTGCAGCAGGCACACTCCCGAAGTTCGGGAGCCAGGTGCTTACGACGGGAACAGTTCGGACAGTTTCATCGCCAGCATCATGTCGCCTTCAGCGCGCAGTTTGCCGCCCATGAACGCTTGCATGCCGTCAGTCGAACCGTCGACGATGCCTTGCAGGGTTTCGCCGTCCATCACCAGGGTAACTTGTGCGTCCGGGTTCTCGCCTTCCTGCAGTTCGCAGGTGCTGTCCTTGACGATCAGCGAGAAGTTCTTGGTGTCGTCGATGCGGAAACCGAAGACCAGGTCCAGACCGGCAGCAGCGGCTGGGTTGAACTTGGCTTTCATTGCTTGTACGGCATCAGCTACGGAGGTCATGGTTCGATCCTTTCTTGGGTAATAAGAGCTGGGTGATTACAGCCAGGGTCACAATAGTCCGGACTCAGCGAAACGTGATGAGTTCCGGGGCCTTCAACAGTTGCAGGTGCGCATGACTGTTGAAGGAAGCCAGGGACACCTCGCGACCACGAAACTTAAGCTGGTTGAGCGAGGTGTTGACGATTTGCCAGTTCAACTCAAAGGCCTGCCGGGCAGGCATTTGCGTAATCAGGTGGAGCAGGGCAGTGATGGTGCCGCCGGAGGTGAACACGGCGATTTTCTGGGTGTTGTCGGCCTGGTCGAGGATGCGATGCAAGCCGGCCTGCACCCGTTCGACAAACCCCAGCCAGCTTTCCAGGCCCGGTGTGTCGTAGGTGCCGGCCAGCCAGCGCTCGATGATCAGGGCGAAGATACGCTGGAACTCAGCGCGGTTTTGCGCAGCGTTGCGCAGGATGTCCAGGGCTTCGGGTTCGTCCGGCAGCATGGCCGGCAACAGCGCGCGGATCACCGCATCGGCGTCGAACTCGTTGAAGGCGGAGTCGGTTTCCAGCAGCGGCACCGACAGGCCCGCCACGGTGAATTGCTCCAGCGCGCTGTTGGCCGTGTGCTGCTGGCGGCGCAGGTCGCCCGCCAGGCAGCGGTCGAAGCTGACTCCCAGTTCGGCCAGGTGGCGGCCAAGGATTTCAGCCTGACGAATGCCGGTCGGCGACAGCACGTCGTAGTCGTCCGCACCGAAGGAGGCCTGGCCATGTCGAATCAAATAGATGCTGCCCACGTCCGCGTCTTCCCGGTACGTTGAAGGTTTGGCGAGGTTATGAGGATGGCGGTGTGCTGTCAATGAAAAAACATACGCTTGTTTGAAATGCTCGTTACACGCCTGTTGCCAGAGGTTTCACGACTGGTCGCAAGGTCGGCGCATGGGTATGCTGGAGGTATCCCGCGCGCGTTCAAGCCGCGCATCGTTTGAGGAGTCCCTGTGGAGTTTTTTTCCGAGTACGCCATTTTTCTGGCCAAGACCGTGACCCTGGTGATCGCCATTTTGGTGGTCCTGGCCAGTTTCGCGGCCTTGCGCAGCAAGGGGCGGCGCAAGTCGTCGGGCCAGTTGCAGGTCAGCAAGCTCAATGACTTCTACAAAGGGCTGCGCGAGCGCCTGGAGCAGACCTTGCTCGACAAGGATCAGCTCAAGGCCCTGCGCAAGACCCAGGCTAAAACCGACAAGAAACAGAAGAAAAAGCCCGAGGCCAAGCCCCGGGTGTTCGTGCTGGATTTCAATGGCGATATCAAGGCTTCGGCCACCGAAAGCCTGCGCCACGAAATCACTGCCTTGCTGACCCTGGCCACACCGAAGGACGAAGTGGTGCTGCGCCTGGAAAGCGGCGGTGGCATGGTTCACAGCTACGGCCTGGCCTCCTCGCAACTGGCGCGTATCCGTGAGGCCGGCGTGCCCTTGACCGTGTGCATCGACAAGGTCGCGGCCAGTGGTGGCTACATGATGGCGTGCATCGGCCAGAAGATCATCAGTGCACCGTTCGCGATCCTCGGCTCGATTGGCGTGGTGGCGCAGTTGCCCAACGTCAACCGCTTGCTGAAAAAGCACGACATCGACTTCGAAGTGCTGACCGCCGGTGAATACAAGCGCACCCTGACCGTGTTTGGCGAAAACACCGAGAAGGGCCGGGAGAAGTTCCAGCAGGACCTGGACATCACCCATCAACTGTTCAAGAACTTCGTGTCGCGCTATCGCCCGCAACTGGCGATCGATGAAGTGGCCACTGGCGAAATCTGGCTCGGTGTCGCGGCGCTGGACAAACAACTGGTCGACGAACTCAAGACCAGCGATGAATACCTCGCCGAACGCGCCAGCAAATCCGAGCTCTATCACTTGCATTACGCCGAACGCAAAAGCCTGCAGGAGCGCATCGGCATCGCCGCCAGCGGCTCGGTCGATCGCGTGCTGCTGAGCTGGTGGAGCCGTTTGACCCAGCAACGCTTCTGGTAATTCTGCGTTCAATGGGCTAATAGCAATTGTCCGCTTTGGTACCATGTACGATTAAAGGACCTTGAACGATGCCATGCAGGCAATGTTCAAGGTCTTTTTTATGGAGACTAAAAACTTAAGGGCGAAAGTGTTTATCCGGTGCTCAGAGCTGCCATGTTATATTTGGAATCCGGACTAGTCCGCGATTGATATACCAATCCAGGATCCTGCAATTATCGCCATAAGTGGCCAGCGCCTGGAGCAGAGATTCAATGTCGGCAAAGCGAGTTTTATACATGGTGTCGATGCTTTCATTTACCGGATAAACACTATCGTATTCAACCCGTATTGGAAACGCCACTGGTCCTGGCCCAAAAGGTTCATACTGAAACTGGAATCTATACATGTGGTCGAGTATAAACATCCCGGGTTCATTGAGTTGCTCTTTTAATGTAGTCGGTAGATCAGGGTATGAAGACCATGGCAGTTCGATACTGTCCATTTTACCTGGAACCTGTTTAAATCCATTTGACTTAAGGGCATCAAGCAGAGTCTCGAGACTCTTGAAACGAACATGATCAATGTTTGGCCATTCTTCGTGTTCAATATAGATGAGAGTGCTGTCAGTCTTGATGGGGACATAGACAATATTACCGCTGGCATCGCAGTATAAAATGGCGAGATAACTAAAGTTTCTTTCATTCCAAAGTATTTTGAAAGCGGAGTTGCGAGCTTCGTCGGTGATATACATCGTGCAAAATCCTTTTTGCGGTAGTTGAGTTTTCATACTCTATCGCGAAAAATAAACAACTTTGCGCGGAATGTATTACCAGGATTTTCAAAGCAATATTGCGACGCTGGTTGTCTGGCCGGTCAGTTCGTTTGAGTTGGGTCCCGCTTTTTTGCCTGCGAATGTCTGCCCGATGTCCTCCACGGCCCGGCGAAATCTCTGTAGGCAGCAGGCGACCATTCCTGCTTTCGGCAGCGCGGCTGCTGGTTATGTTGATGCTCCAGAATTATTGCCATGGAACGCACATGAATGACCATCAGACACCGCTTCATGCCGAACATCTGCCGCTGCGCGAAACACTGGAGTCTGTGGTGAGCGCGGCTTTGCCGCAGTCTCCCGAGCAGTTCGGTGCGCAGTTGATCCAGGAAAGGTGGGGACAAGACATCGACCCGCAAAGCGCCCTGTTGGTCACCCTGGATTATCGCTACCGGGGGCATCCGCCGCAGGACGGTATCGAGCAAGGCCAGGTGGCAAACTCGCAAACCCTGGTGCAGGCGCTGCTGGCGAACTACCAGAGCGTCGCGGACGGGCGTATTGCCGAAGGTCTGTTGGACTTGTTCACACCGCCCGATGTCGGTCCCTCCATTCGTATCGTGGAGCATGTCGATGAATTCGCCGACCATGGCAATGGCAACCACCACACCTACGAAGGCATCTATCGCCGGACCACGCCTCAGGCGTATGGGCCGGCAACGCAAATTACCCTGAGGCCGGCGGCGTTCAAGCAGTGGGTATGGGATCTGGATTTGCAAACCCGCTATCAGGCTTACCTTGATAGTGCCTGGCCCTCCGATAAGCGAATCCTCCAGGCGGCGCCTTTCGACCTGAGAACCTCGACCAGGGCCGCCTTTATCATGAGCGCCTGCCTGCAACATCAGGAGGGCAGCTTGAGTCAGGAGGGCCTGGCCTTGGCCATGCAGGCCGCCGGTTTGCCAGCGGAGCAGGCCTGGAGTACGTTGACTATCGATCAGGTGCAGGCGCCCACCCGCATCAGCGCGCCGATCGAAGTCGGTCGGCTGACGATCTATCGCTACACATCGGACGATATCTGGTGTTACCGCCATCGTCGCAGCGGTCGGGTCTTGTTGAACATTCCCGGCAACTCCTCACCCCTGCATGAATTCGCCGACTTGGCGCATCTGCGCCAATGGATCGTGGCCCAAGGCCGGGTTGCCACCACACGGCAAGCGCTGGTCGCGCATTTTGCCGAGGACGATCGTGAAGACGGCACTTTCCATGCGGGCGTATCGACGGCGTTGGAGGGCATGGCGGTTTACCCGAAGGAGCACTGGCTGACAAAGAACGCCGGATTCTTCAACAATGACGGTTTCTGGGACCCGCAGGACTACATCGACCTTGAGCGTGCGCCGACCGGTACCGATCCGTTCGCGCAACTGGTGCTGACCATGAAGCTGGCTTCCATGGCCAGTGTCAAAACCATCCGCAACGATGCCCAGGTCAATCGCGACAACCTGAGCGCGGTGGTGGAGCCGCTTGTGCAGTGGATCAACCGGCTGGGACCTTTGGCATTGTTCATTCCGGGAGGAGAGGGCGTCCTGGTGCTGGCGGGCCTGATCGACGCCGGTTACGGCCTCGATCAGGCCATCAACGGTAAAACACCCGGGCAGCGCTCCGAGGGGGTGACGCGTACAGTGTTCGGCCTGCTCAATGCGCTCCCGCTGGCCGGGGCGGTGGCAGCACTCAAGGGCGAAGAGAAAATCGCCGGGACGTTGCACGAGTCGGGGGAGCCGGGGAGCGAGCCACTTCCCGCAGCGCCGGACGAACCCGTGCCCGGTACGTCTGAGGTGCCCGTGCCGACACGTGTGGAACTGATGCGTGGCGTTTGCGCACCGCTTGCTGCCTTCAGTGATGAGGTATTGGCACGGATCGCCCGGATCAGCACGGTCGACGACGATATGTTGCGCCTGATGCAGACCGGTCGCCCGCTGACGCCGACGCTTGCCGACACCATCACTCGCTTCAAGCTCGATCAGGAACTTGAAGCCGTCGCCGATCCGCAAGCGCGGGCCGGATTGTTCAACGCCCGCTATCAGGCGCTCCAGCACTCGGACCAGGATTGGATTCGCCTGTTTCAGCGCGAATACAAGGGTTTGCCGAAAAGTGCGGTGGAGCAGATCCTCGACCGTTCAGGGGTCGACATCAATCGGCCCGTCGATGCTGACGAGGTGCTGCAACTGTTCAAGCGCCTGGACAGCAAGGCACGCGAGTATCAGCAGCATGTACGACTCAACCGGGCCTATGAGGGGTTGTACTTGCGTTCGGTCAGCCACCCCGATTCCGATGTCCTGGCGTTGCACTCCCTGGAACGCCTGCCCGGTTGGCCGGAAGGATTGCGCATCGAAGTGCTCGACGGGTCGATCAGTGGCCGGGTCCTGGACCGTTGCGGCCCGCTCGATTCGGCGGATTGCCGGCGCTTGATCAAGGCCGGTGATCGCTATCGGTGTGCCACGGTGGCGGCAGCCGACGGTGAAGGTACGGATCTGTTTGCGGCGCTGGTCGAACTATTGTCCGGGGAGGAACGCGCGGCGATGGCGCTAAATGCGCCCGACGCGGCCAGCCAGTTGCGCCTGCGCATTGGCGGGCACGCCTTGTCTCGTTCCGAGCTGATACTCGGCTTGAATCGAATGGATTCGCGGTTGCCCTTCGACGCCAGGGGGTTGCGCGGCGGCGGCTTTCCAAACACGCCACAGGGCGCTGCGCTGGCTCACGAAATCATGCGCATGCAGGTCAAGGATCTGTATCCGGAGTTCACCGATGCCCAGGTGGACGAGTTGCTTCTGACGGCAGGTGCCCGGGCGCAAGCGCTGGTGGATCGCCTGACGCTCGAGGTGCGGCAGTTGCATGCCGATCTGCGCGACTGGGTCGACCAGACCGTGCTGGATGTCGATGACATGGATGTGGAGTTTCTGGTTGTGGGCGATGACGCCGCCGCGGGCATGAATCCCCGGCAGGTGGCGGCGCACAATGCCGAACTGCTGCAAACCGTGATCGATTCCGAGCGTGAGGTGCGAAATGAACTGGTCGAGGAGTTGATGAGCATTTGGCAAAAATGCCCGCCCGGGATCAATCGAGTCATGTCCGGCGAGGTGTGCAGCGGATACAGGCTGGACCTGGGGTACGAGGATTTCCATCGCTTGCCGACAATGAACGTTCGCTTCAATGACGTCGTCGAGCTAACGATGCAGGGCTTGCACCTTGTCGAACGCGAGAGTCTGAGCGCTTTTCTCGAAAGCTTTCCCAATCTGCACACCCTGAACCTGAAACGAGTCGATCTGCGCCGGCTTAATGCAGGCAATGTGCTGGAGGGGATATTGCCTGCACCGGTTCGGCAAATGACTCGACTCACAACGCTCAACCTGAGTTCCACCTTTCTTCAGCTTCAGGAGAACACGGCTTCGCAGTTTCGTGATCTGCCGAGCTTGCAAACGCTGGACCTGAGTGACAACCCGTTGACTGTCCCGCCCGTGGTATTGGGGCTGAATGAGTTGCGTGTGTTGAACCTGAGAAACACCGGGATCAGTCATTGCCCGATTGGCGTCGCCGATCAGCCGTATCTCACCTCGCTCGACTTGCGAGGCAACCGGATCAGTCGGGTTCCCTACGCAATAATGATTCAGGCGATCTCCCGGGACCGGGTGAAACTGTGGGGCAATCCGCTGACGGATGAAGAGACGTTGTTGCGCCTGGTGGATCATCGCGAACGCACCGGTATCAACCTGTGGCTGAGCGAGCCGGGTACCGATTACGGCAGTGCGACACCCTGGTTGCAGGAGGGTGATGAAGGCGTGCGCGAAGCCCGGCAACAGATCTGGCAACGATTGGCCGTCAAGCCATCGGGCAGTACGTTGCTCCGGGTCACGGATGGATTGAGTTTGACCGCGGATTTCCAGGTCGGCTATCGGTCGCTGCAGGCGCGGGTGTGGCGTTTGCTGCAGGAAGCGGATGCGTCAGAAGAGCTGTGGGGTTGGTTGCGACAGTGTGTCGAATCGCGGATGGGCGATGCGCAGAATCCGTTCCGGTTGTTCGTGGTGCTGGAGGATCGAGTCCGGCTGTACCGCGATTGGGTCGCCATGGGGCGGCCGATGCCGCTGGCCGACTATCCACCGTTTTAGCCGGGAAGGTGAAACGCCTTGAACCCCGGGCCGGGGTTCAAGGCGTGACGGTCAGCGACGACGGAACAGCGGTAGCGGTTCGTCGGTAGCGGCCTGATAGGACACCGAGAAGTCCTTGAGGCCTTCAAGGGCTTCGTGCGGGTCTTTGTCGGCGCGAATGGCGAACGCGTCGAAACCACAGCGATGCATGTAGAACAACTGGTCACGCAGCACGTCGCCAATGGCCCGCAATTCGCCCTTGAAACCGTAACGGTCACGCAGCAGGCGGGCATTGGAGTAGTTGCGGCCGTCGGTGAATGCCGGGAAGTTCAGGGCAATGACCTGGAACTGAGCCACGTCTTCGCCGATTTCCTCGGCTTCTTCATCGGCGTCCAGCCAGATGCCCAGGCCGCCGTCGCGGGCCAGGAGCATGCGGCTGTGTTCGCGCCACAGTTGCAACGGAACGATGTAGTCGTCGCAGTTGGTGATTTCGTCGATGTTGAAGTCCTTGGGCAGCAGGTGCCAGGTCTCGTCGACGACCTCGTTGTTCTTAATGATTCGCTGCATAGACACGCTCCTTGAAGAGGTCGATACCAATACGCTGATAGGTGTCGATGAAGCGTTCGTCTTCGGTACGTTGTTCGATGTACACGTCGATCAGCTTTTCGATCACGTCAGGCATGGCTTCCTGGGCAAAGGACGGGCCGAGGATCTTGCCCAGGCTGGCGTCACGGCTGGCGCTGCCGCCGAGGGAAACCTGATAGAACTCTTCGCCTTTCTTGTCCACCCCCAGGATGCCGATGTGGCCGACGTGGTGGTGACCACAGGCGTTCATGCAGCCGGAGATGTTCAGATCCAGTTCGCCGATGTCGAACAGGTAGTCCAGATCGTCGAAACGACGCTGGATCGATTCGGCGATCGGGATCGACTTGGCGTTGGCCAGGGAGCAGAAATCGCCGCCCGGGCAGCAGATGATGTCGGTCAGCAGGCCGATGTTCGGCGTGGCGAAGCCTTGCTCGCGCAACTCGCCCCACATGGCGAACAGCTTGTCCTGCTCGACGTCGGCCAGGATGATGTTCTGCTCGTGGGAGGTTCGCAGTTGGCCGAAGCTGTAGCGGTCGGCCAGGTCGGCCACGGCGTCGAGCTGTTTGTCGGTGATGTCGCCCGGTGCAACGCCGGTCGGTTTCAGGGACAAGGTCACGGCCACATAGCCCGGCTTCTTGTGGGCCAGGGTGTTGCGCACGCGCCAGCGGGCGAAGCCCGGGTGCTGCTGGTCGAGTTCGGCCAGGGCGGCGCTCTGGTTGTCCAGTGCCTTGTAGTCCGGGTCGACGAAGTGCTTGGCGACGCGCTGCACTTCGGCTTCGGTCAGCGTGGTCTGGCCACCGCGCAGGTGCTCCATTTCCGCATCGACTTTCTGTGCGAAGACTTCAGGCGTCAGCGCCTTGACCAGGATCTTGATCCGCGCCTTGTACTTGTTGTCGCGACGGCCATAGCGGTTGTAGACCCGCAGGATGGCGTCGAGGTAGCTCAACAGATCTTGCCACGGCAGGAATTCATTGATGAATGCGCCCACCACCGGCGTACGGCCCAGGCCACCGCCGACCAGCACACGGAAGCCCAGTTCGCCAGCGGCGTTGTGCACCGGCTCAAGGCCGATGTCATGGACTTCGATGGCGGCACGGTCGGAAGTCGAACCGTTGACGGCGATCTTGAATTTACGCGGCAGATAGGCGAATTCCGGGTGGAACGTGGTCCACTGGCGCACGATCTCGCACCATGGGCGCGGATCGATCAGTTCGTCGGCGGCGACACCGGCAAACTGGTCGGTGGTGACGTTGCGCAGGCAGTTGCCGCTGGTCTGGATCGCGTGCATCTGCACGGTGGCCAGTTCAGCGAGAATGTCCGGAATGTCTTCCACGGCCGGCCAGTTGAACTGCACGTTCTGCCGGGTACTGATGTGGGCGTAGCCCTTGTCGTAGTCACGGGCAATTTTGGCCATCATTCGCATCTGGCGCGAAGTCAGCTGGCCGTATGGCACGGCGACTCGCAACATAGGCGCGAAACGCTGGATATAAAGGCCATTTTGCAGGCGCAGGGGGCGGAATTCTTCTTCGCTCAGCTCGCCTGCCAGATAGCGTCGGGTCTGATCACGGAACTGCTTGACGCGGTCCTCGATGATCCGCTGATCGTATTCGTCGTATACGTACATATAAGTCCTGTTCTCAGGCTTGGGCCGGTCGGAAACAGCGGCGTTTTTTTGGCTTGCTGGCGTCCGATAAAACCTCGGCAATTCTGCGCGCACGGCCGCGCACTCCCTACGGAGCCGGGGCACGATACCAGTTTGCAGTTATGCGTAAAAGTGATGTTTGAGCATATGTAAAGAACCAAATCGCCTAATGATAAACGTTGATGCAAAGACCCTGTTTGTGATGCGGGCAATCGTCGTCTTTACTCTGCTCGAGTCTTTATGCAATCACCGATAAAACCGACAAGAGGCGATGCAATGAGCAACCCAACCAAAGCACGGAAAAGCGATAGCACCGTTGATGCATGGGCAATTTTGTTCCTGATCATTCTGGTCGTGGGGACGGCGGTATTCTGGGTCAGTCATCAATAAGCGACACCGTCCGGGCCCGGTTCCGACGATTGTCTGACAAAAACCGGAAAAATCGCCGTTTTACGGACGTTCGCTGGCTATAATGCGCGGCGAATTTCCGGGGGCTCGGACGACCAATGCTGAAGTTTCTGTGTGGCGTATTACTGACGCTGGGCATGGTCTTGGGACCTTGTGCCCAGGCGGCGTCAGTGCTGTTCCTGAATCCGGGAACCCCCACCGAGGCTTTTTGGGTGAGTTATTCGCAGTTCATGCACGCCGCGGCGACTGACCTGGGGATGGACTTGCGCATCCAGTATTCCGACCGTGTCTCCGAAAACACTCTCCGCCAGGCTCGCGAAGCCCTTCAGGGCCACCATCGTCCCGACTACCTGGTGTTCGTCAACGAGCAATACATCGCCCCCGAAATCCTGCGGCTGGCCAAGGGCAGTGGGGTAAAGCTGTTCATGGTCAACAATGCCCTGACCCCGGATCAGATGAAGCTGGTCGAAGCCCGGCCTGACAAGTATCCCGATTTGCTCGGCAGCCTGGTGCCCAACGACGAGGAGGGTGGCTACCTGATGCTCAAGGAGTTGATCCGACAGCACGGCCCGGTAGCCCCCGGCCAGACCATTGAGTTGCTGGCTTTTTCCGGATTGAAGATCACCCCGTCCGCGCAATTTCGCGAGAAGGGCATGCGGCGTGCCTTGGCCGAGCACCCCGAAGTGCGTTTGCGGCAATTGGTGTACGGCGGCTGGACCCGGCAACGTGCCTGCGAGCAGGCCCGGTTGCTGTTCAAGCGCTACCCGCAGACGTCGCTGGTCTGGGCTGCAAATGACGAAATGGTGTTCGGTGTGATGCAGGCGTATGTCGAAGCGGGAGGTGTGCCGGGCAAGGGCGTGCTGTTCGGCGCGATAAACAATTCACCCGCCGCGTTGCAAGCGCTGCTGGACCATCGCCTGAGTGTCTTGCTGGGCGGGCACTTCACCCTCGGTGGCTGGGCGCTGGTGCAATTGCATGACTACGATGAAGGTGTGGACATCAGCCAGTACGGCGGCCGTGACCGGCAGATTCCGTTGTTGCAGCTGATCGATCGGACGCAGGCCAGGCGGTTGCTGGCGATGGACACCGCGCAGGACTTTGGCGTGGATTTCCACAAACTCTCGGCCAAGGGACGTCCCGCGTCCTGGCGTTATCCGTTCACCCTGCAAACCCTGATGCACTGAGTCTGATCAAACCCCGGCCAGAAGCAGCACCAGCTTGACGATGCCAAACAGCGTCAATGCAAACACCGCCGTGAACATTATCCCCAGAATCACGAAATGACTCGGCTTGCCGTGAGTGAAATCTCGGGCCCGGTTCTTCCCGCTCTGCACCCCGAATGCCGCCGCCATGACGCTGTGCAGCATTTGCCAGAAGGTCGGCGGCTTGTTGTCGGCTGGATCGGCCATAAATCCCTCGCCTGTCAGTAGGTCCTCAGAGCATAGACAATCCAGCGGCCGGTGGTGGGGCGGCCGGTCCGCGGATCGACGTATTTTGAAATCAGTCTTGAGCGGTGCGATAACTATCTACCGCAGATGCGGTTCGCTGAAATGGTGTCCTGTCGTTCCATTTTTCAGGAGCGACACTATGTCTACCCATCCTCCATCCGTGCCCCGTCAACATTTGGTTCCGGGCCGAAACAGCATTCATCGCGAACTGCTTGAACAACAGACGCCTGATTGGTTGATCGATGCCACGCCGCAGCGGCGAGCTGCCATAAAAGCGAGCGGTTCGCTCCCGCCGCAGTGGTACCAGCGAGCATCCCGCGAGCAAAAGCAGGCACTGAAAGACCTTTTCAACGACAGTTTTGTGTCCCAGGCCCGGCTCGACAAGACGATGTCGTCGCTGCCGGACGCCGAAAGCTTTGCCGAGCCGATACTGCGCAAGGCCTTGAAGGAGCAATTTGGTGTTGAGGTCGACGTCAACAAAACCCTGGTGTGCCTCAGGCGGGCGCTGGAAGTCAGCGCCCTTGAAATAGAGATCGCCTCGTTCGAGGTGATGAAACTTTCGTTGTTGCAAGCGGCATTGCACAACTTCGAAGCGTCCGAGTGTGAGGAGGGCGCTTTTCATCGCGGGTCCGGGTTTGTGATCGAGACATCGACGCCAGGCACGTTCGAGGTCGCTACCTTCAGCATGTCGGTCAGGCAGTTCCTCTCACTCTGTCGCAAGCTGGATATCGGCGCGCAGTATCAAACCCGACTGAAGGCGTTTTTCCAGCCAGCGGATGCGCAGAAGGAAACGGCATTGCGCGAGCAGTTCGTTGCCAGCCAGAAAGCGGCATTGAAGGCAGCAGCCGAACTGGCGCTGCTGAAAAAGGACATCGAGCCCGACGATTACGAAATGATTCTTTCGGTGGTTAACGGCGAAGTTCATCCCCGTCTTGGCAACAGGCCTGTCTGGTTTCGCGACCTGAGTTTGATGAAGCGCAGGATGACAGGCTGCGTCGTGTTCGGCATCTGTGAACAATATCGCTATAGCAGCGATTTCATCGTTTACATTCCCCATGATCCGGAACATCCGCTCAAACGCTATACCCCTGAGCGGATGAGGGCGGAATTCAAGCGGCAATTCACAGCCCTTGGCGCATCGCCGTCGAGTGATGGCCCGACGGAGCACCAGCGGTATTTCAGCCAATTCGTCGCTTACGCCGACCGGCCTTACTATTTCAGTCAATTCAACCGTAAAGCCGCGGATGCTCCCGCCGATCCATTGCACTCCATTTGGGTGAAAGTCGCGCAGTACATTCCCGTGCTTTCTCCCGTCGCCCGCATCAAGGAGTTGCCACCTGAGCATTCGGTCAAACGTGAGCGGGTCGAAGATCCCTACCTCGATCCTGTTGACGTCACTCGCAAAGGCGCGGCCGGAATCTGGTCCGCCAACACCGATCTGTGGACTTATCTCTACGAGCAAAACCGCGCCAAGGTGATCGCCGATGCACGCAGTCATGCTGTGCCCACGGCTGACGTCGATGCAACGGTGCGGGCGAAAAAGCTCAATCACCTGCTGGAAATCGGCATGCTGGGCTTGAACATGGTGTCGATGTTCGTACCGGTGCTGGGCGAGATCATGCTGACGGTGATGGCCGGGCAATTGCTGTACGAGTCGTTCGAGGGTGCGATCGAGTGGAGTGAGGGGGATCGCACCGCGGCCAAGGCGCACCTGATCGACGTGGCGGAAAACCTGGCGCTGATCGCGGCGATGGCCGGGGCCGGCAAGGTGCTGGGCAAGCTAGTGCCACTCGCACCGGAGCCCGTGATCGAAGGGCTGGACGCCATCAAGCGTGCCGATGGCACGACTCGGCTGTGGAAACCCGACCTGAAGGCCTATGAGCGCAACGTTGAGCTGGGCGATGACATTGTCCCCAATTCTTTGGGACAGTTTCGCGCGAACCGCAGGACTTACATCCGCCAGGCGGGCAAGGTGTATGAGATCACCTTTGATTCATCAGTGAAAAAATGGCGCATCAAGCATCCGTCCGATACCGGGGCCTGGCGGCCGATTCTCGAACACAACGGCCACGGTGCCTGGCGCCATACGCTGGAGCGTCCTCTGGAGTGGGACCGTTTGACCCTGTTGCGGCGCATGGGCCATGCGACCGAGGCCCTGACGGACGAACAACTGCTCACCCTCGCCGATGCCAGCGGTGCCACTGACAATGCCTTGCGCAAGATGCACCTCGATCACCTGCCTCCGCCTCCGGGGCTGGTTGAGTTGTTGTCGGCGTTCGAGGCTGCCCCCGGTAGCTCCGAGGCGGGCAAGGGGCCGGTGGCGATGTTGCGGCGAGCTTGCCCGGGGCTGAGTGAATCCGCAGCCAACAGGGTGTTGCAGGATGCCAATGCCGAGGAGCTGGCGCGGTGGCAAACGACGCGGCGGATCCCCTTGAACATGCTTGAAGAGGGCCGCTGGTACGCACGCCAAGGGCGCGTCAACCAGGCCTTTGCCGGGTTGCATCTGGAGCGTATGGCGTCGGCGGACAGCCGATGGCTCGCCCTGCATTCCCTGGAAAAACTGCCGGGCTGGTCCGACAGCGTGCGCCTGGAAGTGCGCGACGGTCACGTCGAGGGGCCGCTGATCGATGGCATTGGCAGTCAAACTGCCGTCACGCGCAAATATGTGGTCAAGAAAGGACCGGCTTACCAGGCGTTTGATGAGCGCGGCGAGGAGCTCAACGGCATTCCTCGAAATGAAGACAATTTTTACTCGTCGATCATGCACGCCTTGCCCGACTCAGCGCGCCAGGCGCTGGGTGTTCCCCATGTGGCTCAGGGCAGCCAGTTGCGCAAGGCAATCATCGACCATGCCGTTGCCCATCGTGGCGAGCTGGCACAAAGCCTGGAGACACGCACTGGCAAGCACGCGAACTTCAAGCCTCCGGTCCGGATCAACGAACGGTTGGTGGGGTACTACGCCAGCGGGCGCGGGCATGGGATCAATCCTTCGCTGGCGAGTCGGGTTCGGGATGTCTATCCGGCGCTGACCGAACAGCAGGCCAACGGATTTGTCCTGGCGCAGCTGCGTGCGGGGAAAACCGACGGGCAGATTTACGGTTTGTTGCAGACCCGCCTGCGCGAGTGGGAGACGCTTGAGGCTACACTCGATCATTGGGTGGGCGAGCCATCGCCGAACGCTGCCCTGGAACTCATGTTGGGTGGCAAGGCCTCGGTCGCGCAGAGCCTCAAGCAAAGCTGGCGCAACTCGCCGTTGGCTGCAGAGCAGGCGCGCTTCACATTGCTTGAGCTGACCTGTGACCAAGCGCTTCCTTCGTTGCCTGCCGATTTCTCCCATGTGCGTGATCTGTACGTCCGGGGCCGCTGCATCACCGATGCCAATGCCGATGCACTGCTGGGCAATTTCCCCAAGTTGAGAAAACTGCGGATCAACGCCACGGGCAATCAGTTCAGCAATGTGCCCGAAATCATCGGTACGATGCCGGAGCTCACCGATCTGAGCCTGTACTCATCCGCTCCCTACGCCGCCGACATGCCGACGAGGCTGGGCGCGTTGACCAGGCTTGAGTACCTCAATGTCTATTGTTCGGCGTTTACGCCGATTGCGCTGGATGTCAGCCAGTTGCGCAATCTGCGCCTGCTGGAAGTGCTGGCACCTTCATTGTTCGAATGGCCCGCCGGGGTGCTCGAACTGCCGCGACTTGAGCGATTGAATCTCAAGGGCACCGGGATCAGGACATTGCCGGACGGCATTTTCAACGGACATGAAACACTCTGGTCCGGACTGTCGCTGGACTGGTCGAATTTCCTTCGTGAAAACTTCAGGCCGGCGTATGAGTACGCCAAAAGCCTACCCCCGCACCTTGTCGATCTCGAGGAAATGGTCAGGGACTACAGCAAGGGTGAGTTGAGACGCCTTGGCGAAGGCCTCAACGAGAATTACGAGACCTTGTTCAATCGGTTTGTCGAGCAGTGGCCGGACGCCGAGGCGAGGTACGGAGCGATCGAAGCCTTGAGTGAGCAAAACACTGTACTCAACCGCAACCTCAATGATTGGGGTGAAATGCCGATAGCGGTCAATGAAATGACAGGCCGGATATTAGCGACAAGCTCCCTGAGAGCCTGCTGGCGCAAAGGCGTATTCAAGCGCTACGGCGCTAGAGCCGATGCCTCGGTGCTCGACTTGCCTAATCTGGGGCTGAGTAGTTTTCCCGAGTTGCCGGCCGGTGCTTTCCCGGAAGTGCAAACGCTGTATTTGCGAAGCAATCAAGCGCCCGCAGCACAGATTCGCGGTTTCATCAGCGGTTTTTCCGAACTTCAAACACTCGAATTGCGTGGTTGCGGCCTGACCGAAATCCCCATCGGACCCAAAGATCTCGGAAAATTGACTCAACTGGATCTCTCCAGTAACGCGATTGTTGTCGATTCCGGGGTTCAGCAAGGTCTCGATGGGTTGAAGATGCTCGAATATCTGGACCTTGGCAGCAACCCCCTGAACACCCTGGACGTCAGCGCAATGACTCACCTCAAGGCCTTGAACCTGCGCGCGACAGAGCTGGGGGAGTGGCCGGCAGGTGCCCAGGACTTGCCGGATCTGACCTGGCTGGATTTACGCGACAGCAAAATTTCCGAGCTGCCGGGGGCGGTGCTGGAAAATGAGGTGTTGCTCAAAACCAATCTCGGCGGTTCGCCCTTGACCCCTCAGGCTGACGCAATGCTCCGGACCGCCTGGCAGCGAATAGAAGCGGCCAGAGTACTTCCAGAGGGCACCCTGCAGCGGTTCGCCCTGGAGCCGATACCGCTCGGTTTTCCGCCGTCCGAGAGTGGGTTTTCCATTGCGCAGCATTTGCTGACGCTGCCTGAGGTACCGGCGGGAGAAGGGGCCGAGGTTTTCACAAGGCGTCTGCAACGTTTACAGCCGGCACTGGCGGATGATGAGGCCTTGCAAGCGCTGGAACAGATGCGCGAGCGCGGGGTGACCGAGGTGCAAATCAGCGAGCGCCTTGCCGGTTGGGAACAGACCTTCGAAGCGCTTACGCGTCAGTTGAACGGCTGGATCTTCACACGGGGAGTACGCGACACAGGCTGGATAATATCTTCAAGCATTCGCCGGTTGGGCGCCTTGCGCATCCTCGAATGCTGGCGCCAGGGCCTGGCCGGCGTGGAGGGGGTTGCCAATGCCGTTTTGGATCTGAGCGGCCTGCAACTGGGCGATCTCCCTACGTTGCCGGGAACATTCGACCACGTTGGCAGGCTGGACCTGACCGGAGTAAAACTGACCCGAACAGGCTCCGACGGGTTCCTCGCCGCCTTTACCCGGCTCAAGACCCTGGAACTCAATGGCAATGGGCTGGAGGCAATACCCGAGCCTGTCCAGCACATGGATAGGCTCGAGCGCCTGGAGCTGTCTTCGAACCGGCTGGACGATGCCGAACACCTGTACGACTCGTTAAGCAATCTGGAACGTCTGAACCAGCTTGACCTGAGCTACAACGAACTGGAGTCCTTCGACCTCGACGTTTTCGAAGCGCTGGTGACACTCGATCTGCGCAATAACAATCTGACGCAATGGCCTGGCGGTGTGCTGGATGCCGCCCACCTCCGGGTCCTGAACCTGAGTGGTAACGGCATCACATCGGTTCCGGCGCAGGCGCTGGATGGCAATCACAACGTCCTGATGATCGGCATCGACCTGAGTGATAACAACCTGGTGCTTGAGAGTCTCGAGCGCTTGAGGGACTACCGTGACTCGGGAGCACGGGACACCGTGCTGGGCCTGTCGCGCGATGAACTCGACGAGTTACTCGATGATGCTCAAGACCAAGGCGACAGTGACAGCATTGAGTCGGATGAAGAACTCCCTGACGTTGAGCCTGATTCCGCGCAACAGACCCCTTGGCTGGCCAATGCGCCCCCGGAGGAACTGGCCGGTAAAAGCGAAATCTGGAATCAACTGGCGGCCGAGCCGGACAGTGCTGCGTTCTTTCATTTGCTCGAGCGACTGCAAGACACCCGGGAGTTTCGGGTGGCCAATGCCGATTTGACACGACGGGTCTGGACAGTGATGGAAGCCGCGGCCAGCAACAGCGAACTGCGGGAGGTTCTGTTCGCCAGTTCGAGTACTCATGGCACCTGTGTCGACGGGCGAATCCTCACGTTCAGCGGGCTGGAAAGCAAAGTGTTCACCCACAATGCCTTGCTCGACATTGCGCCTGGAGGCCTGAGTGTGAAGGGGCAGGCACTGCTGAAGCTGTCCAGGCAACTGTTTCGACTGGACAAGATCGATGATCTGGCGACCAAGGCCGCGGTTCGATCCGGTGGGGATGAGGCCGAGGTGCGCCTGGGTTATCGAATCGGCCTGACGGAGGGTTGGGATGACGGCCTGATCCTGCCGGGTCAGCCGAAACACATGACGTATGCGTCGGGCGTCACGCGGCAACAACTGGCGGACGCGCGCGCGGAGGTCGTCAATGCGGAGCAGTCCGACGGGTTTTACGAAGACTTGATCCAGCGCGACTATTGGGTGAGCTATCTGAAGGAGAAATACCCTGAAGAGTTCACGGCACTTGATGAAGCGGAGAATCAGGCGGGGGAGGAGGATGACGTCGATGACGCTGCCCTTTTGACTCAGATGTTCGAACAGACGGCGGCGCGCAACGCGAAGATGATCGAGTTGTCCCGCAAGGAGGTTGCGGGTGAAGAACCGCAACCAGGGACATCGGCCGGGAACAGCTGAATCAGCCGCTGGACAACCACTGTGGGAGCAAGCTCGCTCCCACAGTGGGTCACTCAGTTGTCGTAACCCAGGTTCGGCGCCAGCCAGCGTTCGGTCACGCTCAACTCCTGGCCTTTACGCGAGGTGTAGCTCTGCACCTGGTCCTTGTCGATCTTGCCCACGGCAAAGTATTGCGCCTGCGGGTGAGCGAAGTACCAGCCGCTGACCGCTGCCGCCGGGAACATCGCGTAGTGTTCGGTGAGGAACACGCCGCTGCGACCTGCGCGCATTTCCTGGGCCTCTGGGTCGAGCAAGGCGAACAGCTGGGCTTTCTCGGTGTGGTCCGGGCAGGCCGGGTAGCCTGGTGCCGGACGGATGCCGCTGTACTGCTCCTTGATCAGCGCTTCGTTATCCAGCACTTCATCCTTGGCATAACCCCAGTAGTCTTTACGCACCTGCTGGTGCAGCCACTCGGCGCAGGCCTCGGCCAGGCGGTCGGCCAGGGCCTTGACCATGATCGAGTTGTAATCGTCGCCGGCGTCCTGATAGGCCTTGGCCACTTCTTCGGCGCCGATCCCCGCAGTGGTGATGAAACCACCCACGTAGTCAGTCACTTCACTGTCCTTGGGCGCGACGAAGTCGGCCAGGGAGAAGTTCGGCTTACCGTCGGTCTTGATGATCTGCTGGCGCAAGTGATGCAGCTTGGCCATCGGCTTGCCGTCATCGCCATAGAGCTCGATGTCGTCGTCATGCACCTGGTTGGCCGGCCAGAAACCGAACACCGCGCGGGCGCTGATCAGCTTCTCGTCGATCAGTTTGGTCAGCATTTCCCGGGCATCCTTGTACAGCGAGGTGGCGGCTTCACCGACCACTTCGTCCTGGAGGATGCGCGGGAACTTGCCGGCCAGGTCCCAGGAAATGAAGAACGGCGTCCAGTCGATGTATTCGGCCAGGACGTTGAGGTCGATGTTGTCCAGCACCCGGGTACCGGTGAAGGTCGGTTTGACTGGCGTGTAGCTCGCCCAGTCGAATTGCGGCTTCTTGGCGATGGCCGCACCATAGCTCAGACGCTCGGTGCGGGCGCTGCGGTTGGCGGTGCGCTCGCGAACCTCGATGTAGTCCTGGCGGGTTTTCTCGACGAAACCGGCCTTGAGCTCCTTGGACAGCAACTGCGTCGCCACGCCCACGGCGCGGGAAGCGTCGGTGACGTAGATCACCGCATCGTTGCTGTACTTGGGTTCGATCTTCACCGCCGTGTGCGCCTTGGAGGTGGTGGCGCCACCGATCATCAACGGCAGGTGGAAGTCCTGGCGCTGCATTTCGCGGGCGACGTGGACCATCTCGTCCAGCGACGGGGTGATCAGGCCGGACAGGCCGATGATGTCGCACTTCTGTTCCTTGGCCACTTGCAGGATTTTCTCTGCCGGCACCATCACGCCGAGGTCGACGATGTCATAGCCGTTGCAGCCCAGCACCACGCCAACGATGTTCTTGCCGATGTCGTGCACGTCGCCTTTCACCGTGGCCATGAGGATCTTGCCCTTGGCTTCAGGCTTGTCGCCTTTTTCCAGTTCGATGAACGGGATCAGGTGGGCCACGGCCTGCTTCATCACGCGGGCGGATTTCACCACTTGCGGCAGGAACATTTTGCCGGCGCCGAACAGGTCGCCGACGATGTTCATGCCGGCCATCAGCGGGCCTTCGATCACTTCGATCGGGCGGGCGAAGGACTGGCGCGATTCTTCGGTGTCTTCGACGATGTGAGTGGTGATGCCCTTGACCAGGGCGTGCTCCAGGCGCTTGTTGACGTCCCAGTTGCGCCACTCTTCGGTCTCGGCTTCCTTGACGCTGCCGTCGCCCTTGTACTTGTCGGCGATGGCGAGGAGGGCGTCGGTGCCTTCCGGGGTGCGGTTGAGGATCACGTCTTCCACGGCATCACGCAGTTCCGCCGGGATCTGGTCGTAGATCTCCAGTTGCCCGGCGTTGACGATACCCATGGTCAGCCCGGAGCGGATCGCGTACAGCAGGAACACCGAGTGGATCGCCTCGCGCACCGGGTTGTTGCCACGGAACGAGAACGACACGTTGGACACGCCGCCCGAGGTCAGCGCATACGGCAGTTCGTCACGGATGTAGGCACACGCATTGATGAAATCGACGGCGTAGTTGTTGTGTTCTTCGATACCGGTGGCGACGGCAAAGATGTTCGGGTCGAAGATGATGTCTTCCGGCGGGAAGTCCACTTCGTTGACCAGAATGTCGTAGGAACGTTTGCAGATTTCCTTCTTGCGCGCTTCGGTGTCGGCCTGGCCGGCTTCGTCGAAGGCCATCACCACCACGGCGGCGCCGTAGCGCTTGCACAGCTTGGCGTGATGGATGAACTGCTCGACGCCTTCTTTCATGCTGATCGAGTTGACGATGCCCTTGCCCTGGATGCACTTGAGACCGGCTTCGATCACTTCCCACTTGGAGGAGTCGATCATGATCGGTACGCGGGAGATGTCCGGTTCGCCGGCAATCAGATTGAGGAAGGTCACCATGGCCTTCTTCGAATCGAGCATCCCTTCGTCCATGTTGATGTCGATCACCTGGGCGCCGGCTTCAACCTGCTGCAGGGCGACTTCCAGGGCTTCGGTGTAGTTGTCTTCGCGGATCAGGCGGGCGAACTTGGCGGAACCGGTGATGTTGGTGCGCTCGCCGACGTTGACGAACAGCGAGTTGCGATCGATGGTGAACGGTTCAAGGCCCGAGAGGCGGCAGGCCTTCGGGATGTCCGGAATCTGGCGCGGGGCATAACCGGCCACGGCCTTGGCGATGGCTTCGATGTGCCCCGGCGTAGTGCCGCAGCAGCCGCCGACGATGTTCAAGAAGCCGCTCTGGGCGAACTCTTCGATGACCTTGGCGGTTTCCGACGGCAGTTCGTCGTACTCACCGAATTCGTTCGGCAGGCCGGCGTTCGGGTGCGCGGAAACGTGGGTATTGGCCTTGTTCGACAGCTCTTCGAGGTACGGGCGCAATTCTCGGGCGCCGAGGGCGCAGTTCAGGCCGACGGAAATCGGCTTGGCGTGGGCCACGGAGTTCCAGAACGCTTCAGTGGTCTGGCCCGACAGGGTACGGCCCGAGGCGTCGGTGATGGTGCCGGAGATCATGATCGGCAATTCAATGCCCAACTCCTCGAACACGCCTTGTACGGCGAAGATCGCCGCCTTGGCGTTGAGGGTGTCGAAAATGGTTTCGATCAGGATCAGGTCGGCGCCGCCTTCGATCAGGCCCTTGGTGGACTCGGTGTAGTTTTCCACCAGTTCATCGAAGGTCACGTTGCGGTAGCCGGGGTTGTTCACGTCCGGGGACAACGAGCAGGTGCGACTTGTAGGACCGAGCACGCCGGCAACGAAGCGCGGCTTGTCCGGGGTTTCCAGGGTCTTGGCGTCGGCGACCTTGCGCGCCAGGCGCGCGCCTTCTACGTTTAATTCATACGCCAGGCCTTGCATGCCGTAGTCGGCGAGGGAGATCTGGGTGGCGTTGAAGGTGTTGGTTTCGAGAATGTCGGCGCCGGCGTCCAGGTAGGCTTTTTCAATGCCGCCAATCACATCCGGGCGAGTCAGTACCAACAGGTCGTTGTTGCCTTTGACGTCGCTTGGCCAGTCAGCGAAGCGTTTGCCACGGTAATCCTGCTCTTCGAGCTTGTAGCTCTGGATCATCGTGCCCATACCGCCATCGAGAATCAGGATGCGCTCTTTGAGGGCGTGCTTGAGAGCTTGAAGGCGAACGCTGCGATCGGACATTTGGACTACTCGGTAAGGCCATGACGAAGGGCCGGGATGATAGCAAACCTGTGCGCTTTTGGAGCATGACTCGAATTTGCATGAATATCGTTCATGTTGGTAAGGATGACAGACCGGTAGAATCGCGGCGTTTTTTCAGGATTCAGGACCAGGGACATGTCGTATCGCTTCGTCATCGGCACATTGTTGTTGTGTTTAAGCTGGGGCGCTCTGGCGCAAGGCCTGGTGATTCCCACTGCCATTTCACCTGCTATTTCCTATAGCCGCGACATTCAACCGATCTTCACTGAAAAGTGCGTGGCCTGCCACGCCTGCTACGACGCCGCCTGTCAGCTCAACCTGGGCAGCGGTGAGGGCGCGGCACGTGGCGCAACCAAAGTCCCGGTCTACGACGGTGACCGTCGTCAGGCGGTTGCACCGACCCGACTGTTCTATGACGCTTCCGGCAAACAGGCCTGGCAGCAAAAGGGCTTTTATTCGGTACTCGATACCCAGGGCAGCCAGGCTGCACTGATGGCGCGGATGCTGGAGCTTGGCCACAAGACTCCGTTGCAACCCAACGCGAAGTTGCCGGAAGACATCGTCCTGGGCCTGAATCGGGAAAACATGTGTGCCATGCCCGGGGAGTTCGACGGCTATGCCGCCAGGCATCCAAAAGAGGGCATGCCGCTGGCAGTGACCGGCCTGACCGACCAGCAGTACCAGACGCTGCAACGCTGGCTGGCGGCAGGCGCGCCGATCGATCAGCTGGCGCTGGCGCCCAGCGCCAGGGAAGCCTTGCAGGTGGTGCAATGGGAAAACCTGCTCAATGCGCCGGGCGCCCGGGAAAGCCTGGTGGGGCGCTGGCTGTTCGAGCACTGGTTCCTCGCCCATCTCTACTTCAAGGACGGCGAGCCTGGGCATTTCTTCCAGTGGGTGCGTTCGCGCACCCCGACCGGCCAGCCGATTGACCTGATCAACACCCGTCGCCCGAACGATGATCCGGGCACGCAGTTCTACTATCGCTTGTGGCCGGTGCAGGGCGTGATCGTGCACAAGACCCACATCACCTATGCGCTGAGTCCGGCGAAACTGGCGCGGGTCAAGAGCCTGTTCTACAGCGGCAACTGGCAGGTCGACGCATTGCCGGGCTATGGACCGCAGAGCCGGGCCAACCCGTTTGCCACCTTCGAAGCGATTCCGGCCCAGGCGCGCTATCAGTTCATGCTCGATAACGCCGAGTATTTCGTGCGCACCTTTATCCGTGGGCCAGTGTGTCGCGGTCAGATCGCCACGGACGTGATCCGCGATAATTTCTGGGCGCTGTTCCAGGCGCCCGAGCACGACCTGTATGTCACCGATCCGAACTATCGCGGGCAAGCCACGCCGTTGCTGGCCATGCCGGGGCAGAACGATGATGTCGGCAGCATCCTCAGCCTGTGGCACGACTACCGTGACAAGCGAAATGAATACGAAGCCTTGCGCCGGGACAGCTACGCCGATGAGCCCGCGCCAAGCTGGTCGACCCTCTGGGCCGGCAACGACAATGCGTTGCTGAGTATCTTCCGCCATTTCGACAGTGCTTCGGTGACCAAGGGCCTGATCGGCGAGGTGCCGCAAACCGTATGGCTGTTCGACTATCCGCTGCTGGAACGCACCTACTATCAATTGGCGGTGAACTTCGATGTGTTCGGCAACCTGTCCCACCAGGCCCAGACGCGCTTGTATTTCGACCTGATCCGCAACGGCGCCGAGCAGAATTTCCTGCGCCTGATGCCCGCCGACTCCCGGGATGACTACCTGGACGACTGGTATCAAAATAGTGGCAAATTCAAGATGTGGCTCGACTACGAGACCATCGATGACGACAAGCCGACCGCGCTGAAGCTGAACCCGGCTGATCCCAAGCGTGACTTTGCCAATCAGCTGCTGGCCCGATACGGCGACCTTAACGCCAGGCCTGACCCGATCAATCGCTGCGACGGCGCCTATTGTTCACGGCCGAACATCGACCCGGACCTGCAAAGTGCCGAGCAGGCGCTCAGTCGCCTGACTTCGCGTCCGGCTGCGGGGCTGAAGGTCATCGACCTGTTGCCGGAAGCCACTATGCTGCGTATCGAAACCAGCAGCGGCAAGCGTGAGGTCTACAGCCTGCTGCGTAACCGTGCCCATAGCAACGTGGCGTTTTTGCTCGGTGAATCACTGCGTTACCAACCGGGGCTCGACACCCTGACGATTTTCCCGGGTGTGCTCAGCAGCTACCCGAACTTCATGTTCAACATCCCGGCCGGGCAAGTGCCGGCGTTTGTGGATGCGATGGAAAGCGCCAAGGACACCGACAGCTTCGAGAAAATCGTCGAACGTTGGGGAGTACGTCGCAGTCATCCGCAATTCTGGTTCTATTTCCATGATCTGAGCCGCTACATCCAGGAAAACGATCCGGTGGAAGAGGGTGTGCTGGACATGAACCGCTACGAGAACCTTTGAACCACTGGGCCCTCCTGTAGGAGCTGCCGCAGGCTGCGATCTTTTGATCTAAAAAACAAATCAAGAGATCGCAGCCTGCGGCAGCTCCTACAGGGAGAGATCATCGGGATCTTTTCCCGACAAAAATACTAGGACTTTGTCCGGCGCGTTGATTGGCGTAAACTGCGCCCAAGCCTGCGAGGAGTTTCCATGACCGCTATTACCATCACTGACGCCGCCCACGATTACCTGGCTGATCTGCTCTCCAAGCAGAACACCCCGGGCATCGGCATTCGCGTCTTCATCACCCAGCCTGGCACCCAGTACGCCGAAACCTGCATTGCCTACTGCAAGCCGGGCGAAGAAAAACCCGAAGACACCGCGCTGGGGCTCAAAAGCTTCACCGCGTACATCGACCACTTCAGCGAAGCTTTCCTGGACGATGCCGTTGTCGACTACGCCACCGACCGCATGGGCGGCCAGCTGACCATCAAGGCGCCAAACGCCAAGGTACCGATGGTCAACGCCGACAGCCCGGTCAACGAGCGCATCAACTACTACCTGCAAACCGAGATCAACCCCGGGCTCGCCAGCCACGGCGGTCAGGTCAGCCTGATCGACGTGGTCGAAGACGGCATCGCCGTCCTGCAGTTCGGCGGTGGTTGCCAGGGCTGCGGCCAGGCCGATGTGACGCTGAAGGAAGGCATCGAGCGCACTTTGCTCGAGCGCATCCCTGAGCTCAAGGGTGTTCGCGACGTGACCGACCACACGCAGAAAGAAAACGCCTACTACTAAGTAAGGTGTTCGCTGCGGCATAAAAGACCGCAGCCTTCGGCAGCTCCTACAGGTGTACGCATTCTGTTGTAGGAGCTGCCGAAGGCTGCGATCTTTTGATTTTAAGGGCGGTAGAGATGCGCATGCCCCGCGCGATACAGCGACGACTCGCTGAAGTGGTCACTGCCCAGCACCCGACCCACCAGAATCAACGCCGTACGGCGAAAGCCCTTGGCTTCAACTTTCCCGGCAATATCCTCAAGCGTGCCCACCACCCAATCCTGATCCGGCCAGCTCGCGCGGTGAACCACTGCAATCGGGCAATCGGCGCCGTAATGGGGCAGCAGTTCCTCAACGATCTTCGCCAGGTGATTGACCCCCAAGTGAATCGCCATGGTCGCGCCGTGCTGCGCCAGGCTGGAGAATTCCTCTCCGGGAGGCATGGCGGTTTTGTCGGCGTAACGCGTCAGGATCACGCTTTGCGAAATGTCCGGCAGCGTCAGTTCCGCGCCCAAGAGCGCAGCGCAAGCGGCTGTGGCCGTCACACCAGGGACGATTTCGAACGCAATGCCCAGCTCACGCAGATAGCGAATCTGCTCGCCAATGGCGCCATACAGACTCGGATCGCCGGAGTGCACCCGGGCCACATCCTGGCCCTTGGCGTGGGCGCTCTTGATCAGGTCGATGATCTGTTCCAAGTGCAGTTCGGCGCTGTTGACCACCTGTTCGGCACAGTGACCTTCCAGCACGGCGGCAGGCACCAGGGAGCCGGCATAAATGATCACCGGACAGCTGCGAATCAGCCGCTGGCCCTTGACGGTAATCAGTTCGGGGTCGCCGGGACCTGCGCCAATGAAGTAGACGGTCATCGTCGGTTCCTGTGGGGAAAAAAAGGGGCTGAACAGGGCTTCAGATGAAGAATGTTCATGATCAAAGGCGGAGATTATCGGTTTTTTACGCAGCGCCAGCCAATGCCAGGGTTGCCTGGGCATATTTTTGTCGTGGAATCAGCAGTTTTGCCGGGGCCTGGGCCAACTGTTCCGCCAGCGCCAGGGCGGCGCTTTCCGCCACGCCGTAGCAACCGGTGCGTTCAAAGGCTATTTGCGATTGATGACTGAGTTGCGGTTCATAAGCGGCCAGTTGTTCACTGCTGAAATACATCAGTTCCAGGCCAAGCTGCTGAGCCAGTTCGATCAGCGCAGGTTCGTCGCGCTTCAAATCGATGCTGGCCAGTGCCTTGATTGCATGCAGGGGAATTTGATGCGCGGCCAACGCCTGGTCGAGCAGCGCCCGCAACGTGCTGACAGGGCAGCCTCGCTGGCAGCCCAGGCCGACCACCAGGGTCGGCGCTGTGCTGATATCCGTCATGCGTGGTATTGACCATCGCTTTTGCGACGGAACAACCAGGCGCTGATCAGGCCCAGGGCCAGCCAGAACGCCACGTTGGTCAGTTGCGAAGCGATTTTGAACTGGGTTTCCAGTGCCTCTGGAGCGAGCATCGAATGCACTTGCGGTTGCGGTGCGCCAATCACATGGGGAACGGCGAGGATCGCCGCACCGAGGACTTTCATCAGCCAGTGACGGCTGAACACGATCAGCGCGATACCGACGGCGGTGGAGGCGGCGGTACCGATCCACCACAGTTGCCGTTGTGCCAGGTCGGCCGCGGCAGTGCCTGGCAATTCAGGCGGCAGGCCGAGGGTCGGCGCGAGCACGAAGGTCGCGTAACCGGCCAGGCCCCAGAGCAGGCCCTGCGAGGTTTTGGTCGGCGCACGCAAGGTGTACAGACCGGCCAGCATCAGGGCGAAACCGACGGCCACCACCAGGTTGCCACCGGTGGTCGACAGCACGCGCTGCCAGCCATCTTCCGGCTCCCAGGCTTGTGCATCGTGGGTGTGGGCAGCCATCGCACCGTCGGCGTGTTCATGCACTTCAACAGCGGCCGGTTCGGATTTTTCGTAGGTCTCGGCCTGCAAAATCAGCGGGGCGACCCAGAAGCTTTGCAGCAGCGTCAGCAACAGGGCGGCCAGCAACCCGGTGAAACCTGCGGTTTGCGCAATACGCTTGATCATGTCGACAGCTCTCAATGGCACGGAAACGCGGAGCTGTGGCGGGTATCGTGGGCGGCATTGTGCACCGCTTCGATGTGCGAGAAACCGGCAAAATACACAAGGCACGCGCCCAGGATCGACGCGCAGACGGCAACGGTCAGACGTTGGGTCAGGGTTGAAGTGGTACTCGCGGCTGTGTGTTCGGCGCTGCTGATGATCGACATGGCGTTTCCCTCTGGTCTGTCAGCGGGGAATAAGAGCGCATGCAAAAACCCGCGCGACCAGGCGCGCAAGGTTTCGAACAGCGCCCGCCCACCGCGGGTTTGTTGGTTCAGTGACCGTACTGGTCACTTTGTGTTGCGGGCCGGTCTCCGGGCTCACGAGGGGCGAAGGCTTGCGCCTGAACCTGAAAACGTCACCTTCCCATGCCGCAGTGGCACAGTGGATCTGACGCTTCGCTCGCTTACCGTTGCGGGGGCAGCACCGGACTGACATGGCTTAAGAGTAAAGCACATGATTCACCGGTTTCCCGTTTCACCCTGTGAAGGGCACCCGTAACAAGGCGTGTAGGAGAGCATGGGCGGGGGTTGGGCGTCAATTGGCAAGGGTTCTCACTTGAGACTGAATGATGCTCGGCTCTTTGTAGGAGCTGCCGAAGGCTCGGGCCGCGTTCGGACGATCTTTTGATCTTGTTTTTAAAAGGGAAATCAAAGGATCGCAGCCTTCGGCAGCTCCTACAGTGATTGACCGGTCTTCCCACCATGCGTAGCCTTGCGCTTTCGAGGTTCTTCGGCATTTGCCGAAGCTAAGAAGGGAACGCGGTCGATGCCGCGGCTGCCCCCGCAACTGTGAACGGTGATGTTCGTTGCCACGCCACTGCAGGCTCAATCCATGAGGCCGGCGGGAAGGCGCAGCGAATGCCAGGCTCAAGGCCGGCACACCGTCAGCCAGGAGACCTGCCTCGTCACAGATTCTCACTTTCAACCGGGCGGGGTGATCCGGTGGCGAACTCTTCAGGCACGCGTGTCCGCGTTGCCGGTCGTCGTCCCGTATGCCCGCCACATTAGCCATAGGGCATCCGATGAAAACACTGGCCAAACTCCCCGTTACCATCGTTACCGGCTTTCTCGGCTCGGGCAAGACCACGCTGCTGCGGCACATGCTCGACAACGCCCAGGGTCGCCGCATCGCAGTGATCGTCAACGAATTTGGCGAGCTGGGCATCGACGGTGAAATCCTCAAGCAGTGCTCCATCGGTTGCACCGAAGAAGAAGCCAACGGCCGTGTCTATGAGCTGGCCAACGGCTGCCTGTGCTGCACCGTCCAGGAAGAATTCTTCCCGGTGATGCGCGAACTGGTGGCCCGTCGTGGCGATCTTGACCACATCCTCATCGAAACGTCCGGTCTGGCCCTGCCCAAGCCGCTGGTGCAAGCCTTCCAGTGGCCGGAAATCCGCAGTGCCTGCACGGTGGATGCGGTGATCACCGTGGTCGACAGCCCGGCCGTGGCCGCCGGCACCTTCGCCGCGTTCCCGGATCAGGTCGACGCCCAGCGCAAGCTCGACCCGAACCTGGACCACGAATCGCCGCTGCACGAACTGTTCGCCGACCAACTGGCCAGCGCTGACCTGGTGATCCTCAACAAAGCCGACCTCATCAATCCGGCGGACCTGGCCCGCGTGCGCCTGGAAGTCGCCGAGGAATTGCCGCCGGCGGTGAAAGTCATCGAAGCCAGCAGTGGTCGCCTGCCGCTGGACGTGCTGATCGGCCTGGGTGCCGGCTCCGAAGAACACATCGACAGCCGTCACAGTCACCACGACCATCATCACGATGGCGACGACGATCATGATGACCACGATCACGACGCCTTCGATTCGATCTCCATCGAACTGCCGCAAGCCGACGAAAGCCTGCTGCTGGACGCGCTGACCCAACTGGTGGTCCAGCACGGCATCCTGCGGGTCAAGGGTTTTGCGGCGATCCCGAACAAGCCGATGCGCCTGCTGATCCAGGGCGTGGGCACGCGTTTCGACAAGCATTTCGACCGCCAGTGGGGCGCTGAAGAAGCACGGGTCACCCGTTTGGTGCTGATCGGCCAGGAACTGGACGCCACTGTACTCGAAGCGCAATTGCGCGCCGCGCTCAGCGTGTAAGCCATGCACCTGCTCAGGACCCAGCCCGGCGGTTTCGTGTCGGATGACAACATTGCCGACCTTGGACAAACCCCCGCTGAACTGGTGGTCCTGTGCAGCGGCGATTCCAGCCTGGCGCTGCTCGCCGAAGCGGCGCAGCAGTTGCCCGACGATTACCCGAGCGTACGCTTGGCCAACCCGATGCAGGTGCAGAACCATGCCTCGGTGGATTTGTACGTCGATGAAGTGCTGCGTCACGCCAGGGTGATCCTGATTTCGCTGCATGGCGGCATCGCCTATTGGCGTTACGGCATCGAGCGCCTGGTCGAACTGTCGCAGCGTGGTGTGCAGGTGATTCTGGTGCCGGGTGATGATCGTCCGGACCCGGAGCTCAGTGACTTGAGCACCGTCGGTGCCGAGGATCGCGACCGGCTCTGGCAGTTTCTGCGCCAGGGCGGCATGGGCAACGCCCTGGATTTCTTCCGCTGCCTGGCCAACCGCTGGCTGGCCCGTGATTACACCTGGGGCGAGCCGCAAACCCTGCCGCGCACGGCGATCTACCATCCGCACAAACACCGCGCTGCACTGAGCGACTGGCAAGCCGACTGGCACGCCGATCAACCGGTGGCGGCGGTGCTGTTTTACCGATCGCATTTGCAGGCGGCGAACACCGCTTTCATTGATGTTTTTTGCCAGCGCTTGCAGGCGGCGGGGTTGAATCCGTTGCCGATCGCGCTGGCCAGCCTGAAAGAGCCTTGTTGCCTTGGCGTGGTCGAGGACTGGCTGGATGAGGCCAGCGTCTCGGTGATACTGAACACCACGGGTTTCGCCCAGTCCAGCCCCGAAGCACCCCATCTGCGCCCGTTTCGCCGCAATATTGCGGTGATCCAGGCGATTTGCGCCCAGGACAACGAACCCGGTTGGCGCGCCAGCGAACAGGGACTTGGCCCTCGTGATCTGGCGATGCATATCGCGTTGCCTGAGCTGGATGGACGCATCATCAGCCGCCCGATCAGTTTCAAGGACCTGGCATGGCGCAGTGAGCGCAGCCAGTCGGATGTGGTTTGCTACCGGCCACAACCGGAGCGCATGGATTTCGTGGCCGAACTGGCGCGGCGCTGGGTCGATCTGGGACGGGTACCCAATGCGGAAAAACGCATTGCCTTGATTCTCGCCAATTACCCGACCCGCGATGGTCGCATCGGTAATGGCGTCGGTCTCGACACCCCGGCAGCGGCGCTGAATATCCTGCGGGCGCTGCATGCCGAAGGTTACCCATTGCCGGCCCAATTGCCCGACAGTGGCACCGCGCTGATCCAGCAGTTGCTGGGCGGCGTCAGCAACGATCTCGAGACCCTCGACCTGCGTCCGTGCCAGCAAAGCCTGGGAATGGATGACTATCTGGCGATGTTCAACGCACTGCCCGAAGCCAACCGTGCGGCGGTGCTTGAACGTTGGGGCACGCCGGAAAGCGACCCGATGTGCCGCAGCGGACGGATGATGATCGCCGGCCTGCGTTTTGGCCTGACCTTCATCGGCATTCAGCCGGCCCGGGGTTATCAGGTCGACCCGAGCGCGGTGTATCACGACCCGGACCTGGTGCCGCCCCATGGCTACCTGGCGTTCTACTTCTGGTTGCGCAACACCTATGGCGCCCACGGTGTGATCCACGTCGGCAAGCACGGCAACCTTGAGTGGCTGCCGGGCAAAGGCGTCGGGCTGTCGGAACATTGCTGGCCAGATGCGTTGCTCGGGCCGCTGCCGAACATCTATCCGTTCATCGTCAACGACCCGGGCGAGGGCGCCCAAGCCAAGCGGCGCACCCAGGCCGTGATCATCGATCACCTGATGCCACCGCTGACCCGCGCCGAAACCTACGGCCCGCTGCGCAACCTTGAGCTGTTGGCCGACGAGTATTACGAAGCGCAGTTGCTCGATCCGCGTCGTGCCCGAGAGTTGCAGCGCGACATCCTGCAACTGGTGCGCGACACCCACATCGACCGTGAACTGCAACTGGACGAACAACTCGACAGCGATGCCGACGCAGCGATCTGGTTGCCGCGGCTCGACACATACCTGTGCGACTTGAAGGAGTCGCAGATCCGCGACGGCCTGCATGTGTTCGGCGAATCGCCCACCGGGCGTTTGCGTATCGACACCTTGCTGGCGTTGTTGCGCATTCCTCGGGGCGATGGCCGGGGCGCGCAGTCGAGTCTGCTGCGGGCACTGGCCAAGGCATTCGGGCTGGGGTTCGATCCACTGGATTGTGCGCTGGCCGAACCTTGGACAGGGCCGCGCCCCGAGGCTCTTGTGGGCATCAGCGAAGAGACCTGGCGTACGGCGGGCGATACCCGCGAACGCCTGGAGTTGTTCGCCGCACAGTTGATTTCGGACGCTTTGAACAGCCCCTGTGGGAGCGAGCCTGCTCGCGAAGCTCTTGACTATTCATTGTTGATGATTGACCCACCGCCTTCGCGAGCAGGCTCGCTCCCACAAGGGGGCAACTGGATTGAGGTACAAGCCATCATCGATGGTTTGCGTGACGTCATTGCCCCGCGTCTGGACGCCTGCGGTCCGGCGGAAATGCGCGGATTGCTCGATGCCCTGAGCGGTCGCTTCGTCCCGGCCGGTCCCAGCGGCGCGCCGAGCCGTGGCCGCCTGGACGTGCTGCCCACCGGTCGCAACTTCTATTCGGTGGACGTGCGCAACCTGCCGACCACCACGGCGTGGCGCATCGGGTTCCAGTCGGCCAACCTGATTCTCGAACGGCACCTGCAAGACCACGGCGATCATTTGCGCCAGCTCGGTCTGTCGGTGTGGGGCACCGCGACCATGCGCACCGGCGGCGATGACATCGCCCAGGCCATGGCGCTGATGGGCGTGCGTCCGGTGTGGGCCACCGGCAGCCAGCGGGTCGATGATTTCGAGATTCTGCCGTTGAGTTTGCTCGACCGTCCGCGGGTGGACGTGACCTTGCGCGTGTCCGGTTTCTTCCGCGATGCCTTTGCCAATCTGATTCGCTTGTTCGACGCGGCAGTGCAAGCGGTGGCCGACCTCGATGAACCGGATGACCTCAACCCGTTGGCGGCCAAGGTACGCGCCGAACGCGCAGCCTTGCTGCAGTCAGGGCTCGATGAAGTGGCTGCGCGGCGTCAGGCCGGCTGGCGGATTTTCGGGGCCAAACCCGGTGCCTACGGCGCGGGAGTGCAGGGCGCCATCGACGGTCGCCTGTGGCAGAGCCGCGAGGACCTGGCCGAGGTCTACCTCAACTGGGGCGGCTACGCTTACGGCGGGTCCGACGAAGGCACCGCCGCCCGTGAACAGTTCAGCCAGCGCCTGAGCCAGGTACAGGCGGTGCTGCAAAACCAGGATAACCGCGAGCACGATCTGCTCGACTCCAACGATTACTACCAGTTCCAGGGCGGCATGCTCGCGGCGGTGGAAAGCCTGAAAGGCGAGGCGGCGGCCAGCTATCATGGCGACCACAGCCAGCCGGACCTGCCGAAGATTCGCACCCTGAAGGAAGAGCTGAACCGGGTTATCCGCTCCCGGGCGGCCAATCCGAAGTGGCTCGAAGGCGTCAAGCGTCACGGCTACAAAGGTGCCTTCGAGATGGCCGCGACGGTCGACAACCTGTTCGCCTTCGATGCCACCACGCAGTTGATCGACGATCACCAGTACGCGTTGCTGGCCGATGCCTACTTGCTCGACCCGGACACCCGGGATTTTGTCCGTGAACACAACCCCCATGCCTTGCGCGACATGACCGAGCGCATGCTTGAGGCGCAACAACGGGGGATGTGGAAGGAGCCCGGCGAGTACCGCGAGGCGCTGGAAAATCTGTTGCTGGATATAGAAGAAGACGGCTAATCACCGCAAACCCTGTGGGATTGGGGCGCCAGTGAGATCATCGACCATGACCGAGATAAAACAATGACCGACACCCCGCATTTCCCGCTCTCCGCCGTGGTCGGCGCCGACGATTTGAAGCTGGCCCTGTACCTGACCGCCATCGACCCGAAAATCGGCGGCGTGCTGATCGAAGGCCCGCGGGGCATGGCCAAGTCGACCCTGGCCCGTGGTCTGGCGGACCTGCTGGCCAGCGGTCAGTTCGTCACCTTGCCGCTGGGCGCCACCGAGGAACGCCTGGTCGGCACCCTCGATCTCGACGCGGCGCTGGGCGAAGGTCGCGCACAGTTTTCCCCCGGTGTACTGGCCAAGGCTGACGGTGGCGTGCTCTATGTCGACGAGGTCAACCTGTTGCCCGATCACCTCGTCGACCTGCTGCTCGATGTGGCCGCCAGCGGCACCAATCTGGTGGAGCGTGACGGTATTTCCCATCGGCATTCGGCGAAGTTCGTGCTGATTGGCACCATGAACCCGGAAGAGGGTGAACTGCGTCCGCAATTGCTGGACCGTTTCGGCTTGAATGTCGCCCTTGGTGGCCACACCGCGCCGGTCGAGCGCGGTCAGATCATCCGCCGTCGCCTGGATTTCGACAGCGATCCGCAAGGTTTCTGCGCCGAATGGGAGTCCGCGCAGGCGTCTTTGCGCGAACGTTGCCAGAACGCACGCAACGCGCTGACAAACATTGCCCTCGACGATCAGGCGCTGGCGCACATCACCGAGCGCTGCTTTGCCGCCGGCGTCGATGGTTTGCGCGCCGACCTGGTCTGGCTGCGCGCCGCCCGGGCGCACGCCGCCTGGCGTGGGGCGAACGCCATCGCCGAGGAAGATATCGACGCCGTGGCCGAGTTTGCCTTGCGCCATCGTCGTCGCGAGCATTCACCGCCGGCACCTCAGCCATCCCAGGCTGCGCAACCCTCGGCGCCGCAGAACACCAACCCGAGCGAAGGGCAGGGCCAGTGGGGCGAGTTGCCTGCCCAGGCGCTGGCGGTCGGCGCACGACGTGAAGTGCCGAGCTGGCCAAAAAAGCCCTAGGCATTCGCCTTCGCCGCGACGCGGGGGCGAATGCCAGACCCCGGGCCGGGCGGCTGGACCACGGCAAACAGGGCAAGCGTCATGCAGCCCCCAACGGCTCGGTCAACTGGCCTGGCACATTGCTCAATGGCCGACCGCGTCAGTGCGAAGACCTGTTGTTTCACCTGCGCACTCGCTCGCCCCATGAACTGTGGCTGGTGATCGTTGATGCCTCCGCATCGACCTGCCGTCATCATGCATTGAGCGATGCCAAGGGGTTGCTGGCACAGCTGTTCGACGATGCCTATCGCCAGCGCGCCCGACTGGCTTTGCTCACGGCCAGCGGTGCAGTACCGAAGTGGCAGGTGCAGGGATTGAAGGCCTCGACCGGGTTGCGCCAGTGGCTCGAGGGTCTTGGTGCCGGTGGTGGTACGCCGTTGCTGGCGGCATTGGGCGAAGCCGGTCGATGGCTCGCCGCACGGCAAAAGCGTTTTCCGGCGGAGCAACAGCGGTTGCTGCTGGTGACCGATGGCCGGCTCAAGGACTGGTCGTTGTTGCCCGTGCTGGAGTGCCCGGGGCTGTTGATCGACATCGAGCGCGGGCCGATCCGGCTTGGGCGCAGCAGGGTGTTGGCGGCGCAGTTGCAGGCCGAGTATCGGCACATTGACGAGCTGCTTCCTGGCTGAATTCCGGGTTGCCTGGACTGGCCTCTTCGCGAGCAAGCCCGCTCCCACATTTGGAATGCGTTCCCCTGTGGGAGCGGGCTTGCTCGCGAAAGCGGTGGGTCAGTCACCATCCATTTCGGATCACTTACCCATCGCCTGCCGATACTGCCGGGTGCGCTTGCCAATGTATAACTGGTCGAGAATCAACGCCCATAGCGCCGAGACTTCAGGTCGGGTTTTGCGCCCACGGCTCAAGCGATGCAGCTGGAACTTGACCACCGCCATGCTCGCCAGCGCCACCAGGGGCTTGCGCTTCCAGCGGATTGGCGGCAGTTGCGGATGGCTGTCCTGGCCTTCGCGCCAGTGCTTGACCAAGTGCGGCTCAACGGCCAGCGCGGTGCCGATGCCGGCCATGGCAAGGCCGCTGTCGAGCACGTGTTCGACGATCGCCAAACGGCGGATCCCGCCAGTCACCATCACGGGCATGCGCGCCACGCTGGCCAGTTCACCGGCCATTTCCAGAAAGTACGCCTCCCGTGCCAGGGTCCGGCCGTCGCGCGCTTCGCCTTGCATGGCCGGTGCCTCGTAACTGCCGCCGGAGAGTTCCAGCAGGTCGATCGCTTGTTCGTTCAGCCACTGGATCACTTGCCGCGCATCCTCGGCATCGAAACCTCCGCGCTGGAAATCCGCCGAGTTGAGCTTTACCGACACACAAAATTGCGGCGACACCGCCTGGCGAACTGCCTCGACAACGGACAACAGCAGGCGCGCACGGTTTTCCAGGGAGCCACCCCACTGATCGGTGCGCCGATTGGTGAGCGGCGAAAGGAACTGGCTGAGCAGGTAGCCGTGGGCGGCGTGGATCTGCACACCGGTAAAACCGGCTTTCTCGGCCAGTGCGGCGCTGCTGGCGAAGCGTCGGATCACCTCCTGGATGTCGTCCTCGGTCATGGGCTTGGGTTCGGCGAACATCTTCGAGAATTGGCCCAGATCCAGCGCAACCGCCGACGGTGCCAGGGCTTGCTGGCCAAGGTTGGCCATGGTCTGGCGGCCAGGGTGGTTGAGCTGCACCCAGAAGTGCGCACCGCCGGCCCGGCCGACGCTAGCCCACTGGCGGAAACGCTCCAGGTGGCGCTCGTCTTCCAGTGCTACACCGCCGGGGCCGGTCATGGCGCGGCGGTCGATCATCACATTGCCGGTCAGCAACAAGCCGGCCTCGCCCTCGGCCCAGGCCTGATACAGGCGAAACAGCGCTTCATCGGGCACTTGCTCGGTATTGGCGAGGTTCTCTTCCATCGCGGCTTTGGCAATGCGATTGCCGATGGTCTGGCCGTTGGGCAAATTCAACGCTTGAAAGGGCGACATGCTTGACTCCTCGTAGTGATGAGCAGAGGCTAAGCTTAAAGTTAACTTTAATGTCAAGCAGGTAAACGAGGCCGCAATGAAGATTGGTGAATTGGCGCGGTTGAGCGGGTTGACCGCATCGCGAATTCGTTTTTACGAGTCTCAGGGGTTGATCCGCCAGGTCGAGCGCTCATCCAACGGTTATCGACGTTACTCGCAACAGGCGCTGCAAACCCTGCAAATCATCCAGTGCGCGCAGCAAGCGGGTTTCAGCCTGGAAGAACTCAGACAATTACTGCCGGATAATGTGACGGGCGCGTTCAAGCATGATGAGTTGATGGCCGGCCTGCACCGCAAGATCGAGCAGATCGAAGAGATGCAACGGCACCTGGCCCATAGCAAGGCGCAGTTGCTGGGCTGGATCGACACCATCCAGGCCCGGCCCGAAGGCATGAGCTGCGATGAAAATGCCGAGCGGGTGATGACGTCATTCAAGCACTAGCCCGGTCGGGACCAGGGAGCAAGCCTGCTCGCGAATCGGATGGATCAGTTCATTGATGAAACGTATACCGATCTTTCCCGGTATGTTTTGACTCATACAAGGCCGCATCGGCCTTGATCAGCGCCTGGTTCAGTGTGTCCCCGTCGAGTACCCGGGCCAGGCCGATGCTGATGGTCACCGGGTGTCGAGTGGGTTGCTCGCGCACCACCCGACACAGTTCACCGGCCAGAGTCTCGACGTCTTCGCGGCGAACCCCGGCCAGGTAAATCGCGAACTCCTCGCCACCCAATCGCGCATATTCGTAGTGGGTCATCACCGACTTGATGTCCTGCGCAATGCGCTTGAGCACCTCATCGCCAATGTCGTGGCCGTAGACGTCGTTAACCTTCTTGAAGTTGTCGATGTCGATCATCGCCAGGTAGTGGTCGGTTTCCCGCGGCACGTTGTTCAATTGCAGGTTGGCGCGTGTCATGAACGAACGGCGATTGGGGATTTCGGTGAGCGTGTCGATGTAGGCCTGGTCCAGCAGCAGCTTGGACATGATGAAGTTGTAGAGCTTGGCCTTGCGCAGTGTCAGGAAGCTGTAGATGGTCAGGCCGCCGATAAATGTCGTGTAACTGAGGGCCATCACGCCCCCCAGTTCAAACTGTTCGATACCGGTGTGGTAGAAGGGGTTGAGAAACCACCAGGTCACCCATTGCGCGGCAAAGAATGACCAGCGGCTCAGCGGCAACACCGAAGCTGTGAACAGAGTGGTCGAGGCCGCCAGCAACAGCCAGGCCGGTTGGTGGTCGTTGCCCAGGCCTTCGATGAGCAGCCGCGTGCCGAAGGCAATGGTGAGCACAAACAGCAGGTTGAGTTTCTGGAAGTGCCGGGCGTCGCGGATGAACAGCAGAGTGATGAGGAGAATCGCGAAGACACCGAAAAACACCAGCGAACGCCAGGTGAATGGCTGCCCGCCGATGAAACTCAGGATCAGGTCGTAAGCAATCCAGACCACGATACTGGCGATGTAGATCAGCACGCAAAAGGTGTGCAGCCGTTCGAATTCATGCTGGAGAAACTCGGCCCTGAGCTCAGTCGGCGCCGATTTTTTCAGCACTTCTTCTTCAATGGTTTTGTACATCGCCGACCTTGCCGTTGTGCTGGTTGTCGAGAATCACCTTGCCCCAGGGGCGGTAGCGCAGGGAGAAAACCGATGTCGGGTGGCAACCCGGCGAAGAGGTTTGCGGGGCCATCGCTTCGGCACGGAAGGGTTGCCCGGCAGCGCTGACTTGCCGGAAGGCTTCCCTGACAATGCCGATGGAGCAGGGCAGTGCATTGGCGTAGCCATTGCGAATCAAGGGTGGCAAGCGTCCAGTGCCGGCACCGTCCTGCCACCACACCTGGATTCCGGCGTTCGCCAATTCTCCTAGCCATTGGCCATTTACTTGCGGCGCGAGTTTGCCGACGTTGAACACACTGATGTGCAATGGCGCATCGAGCTTGGCGGAAAAGTCCTTGAGCTGGCGTTGCAACCTTTGCCGGCGATCCAGTGCTAGAAAGTGCAGGTCATCCAGTTCCATGGGCAGATACCAGCCGCTGACCGGGAGTTTCCAGTCCTTGCGCAGCTTCTGCTGCCGGGCCAGCGACTGCCCCAGTTGCGTCTGCCAGTACGTTGCCAGCCCGGCACTGTCCAGCTCATTGATGCGTTGGTAATAGGCCGGGTCCATGTACAGGCCCAGCACCAGTTTCAGGCCCTGGGCCTGGGCCTGTTTCAGGCTGCCGGCGAGCCAGCCGTCGGCGCCGCCGAAGTCCGAATCGCCGTAGGCCGTCCACTGCACGATCACCGTGTGCACACCCTCGCGGGCGCTGTCCTGCCAGATCCGCTGCCATTGCGCCTGGCTCAGGTTGGCATCGACATTGAGCGGTTGATAGAAAATCCGCTCGTCGGCATGGGTCGCCGTGGTGCCCAGCAGCAGGCACAAAGCCAAAAGAAGTCGCTTCATCAGAAATTCAACTCCACGCCCAGCAGCACGCCGTTACCGCCGTCATACAGATTGCCGCCCAACGCTTGTTGATACTCGGTGCGTACTGTCAGGTGCGCGCGATAGGCGTTGTAAATGTCATCGTCGAACCACCATTGCCAACGCAGGCCCAGACCGGTGCGCAGGTCCTGGCGCCAGTCGTTGCTCGGGTCCTGGCTGGCGAATTCGAGGAAACCGTACGGCATGATCGTTTGTGCGCCGTTGAACGGCAGCTTCCAGGTGTGACCTTGCTGGAAGCGCGACAGCCATTGATGGTCGCCGGCCTTGGTCCACCACGCCGCGTCGAGGTAGAGGAAGCGCTCCTCCCAATCGCTTTCATCGACCCGCCAATCGTTGCGGAATCGACCCTGATCAAGGAACGACGCCGTTGTCCGCAGCAGGTAGTCGGTGGTGGTGTGGCCATCATCGCGGTGATCCTCGGCCTGATCGGATACCTTGTCGGGGACCAGCATCTGGCCGAGGCTCAGGCCATGGTTGTCCTGGTCATCGAACTGGCTTTGTTTGTAGATCTCGCCATAGAAGTTGATGTTGGCGGTGCCCCAGGGCTTGTAGCGCAGGCCGACGCCGGTGCCCAGGGATTCGGCATAGCTCGAGCGGCCCACGCCGCCAAGCAACACGCGGCCATAGACCGACAGCGTGCTGCCGGCGCGGCTGGGTTCATCGCCCAATGCGTGGTCCCACATGGCCAGTTGGACGTTCTGCGAACTGGAGCGTCGCTGCGTGCCGGTGCTCTGGTCAGGGCGCACGAAGTCGTTGGTCGATATCCCGGCCGGCGACCAGGTACTGGCGATGGTGACTGAGTCGCGACGGGACAGGCTTTCGTGAGCACGACGCTGGCGATAGCGCCGCGCTTCCATGCTGCCATCCTCGTCATCGGCGGCCACCGGGTTCTGCTCCAGGTCGATCACGCGTTCCAGTTCCTTGCGCGCCGAGGCGCTGTCTTCGACCTCGTCATAACGCCAGGCCAGTGTTTCGCCGAGGCGATAGTCTTCCGGGAAGTCCTGGGTGGCGCGTTGCAGGTACGGGATGGAACTGGCGCGTGCTGCCTTGGTCTCGGCACCGGCCAGGCGTACGCCGTAGTCGGCACGATAACGGGGGTTGTTCGGCTCGCGGCGCACCGCTTCGGCAAGCCATTCGGCACTTTGCTGCAGGTCGCCGGCCTTTTGCGCCGTGACCGAAGCCGCGTAGTAATGCTCGGCATCCGGTACCAGCTGCAGGGCGGAACGCTGGCGTTGCAGCGCGAGCGCGTGATCGCCCCGGGCATCGGCAATCGCCGCGCCCAACGTCCACTCATTGGCGCCACGGGTACGGCTTAGTTGCCAGTAGCGTTCGGCCGTTTGCGTGTCGCCGATATTCAGGGCGCCGCGGCTGGCAGTGAGGCGGGCATTGTCGCTGAGTTCGGCGTCCGGAATGCTGCGCCAGATGGCCAGGGCACCGGCCGAGTCTCCGGACGCTTCCAGGGCGTAGGCGAGTGGCAGGCGAGTGTTCGGGTCACCCATTTTTTCGGCGGTCTGGTAGTACACCACCGCTTCGCCGGGGCGCTCGGGCATTGCACAGCGGCCGAGGGCGCGGTAGTCGCCTGCGACTTGCGGGTGATCGCCAATCGCCTGTTGAACCGCGCCACACTGGCCGTTTTCCGCCAGTTGCGCCAGCAGCTGCCCGCGAGTGGCGGGGTCGACGCGGTTGAGCAACGAAACGATGCGTTGCTGTTGTGCCGCGGTTGGTGTCGATGCGGCATACAACCCCGCCAATCGTTGCAGCAGGGGCGTCGGCAGCTTGCCGCCGTGGCGGTCGAAGGCGCTTTCGAGCAACTGTTGCGCATGTTCCCGCTGGCCGGCTTTGAGCGCCAGGTAGGTCGCCTGATTCAGCGAGTTGAGGTTGCCGGTCTGCTGGTAGTGCCGCTCCCAGAATGCCGCCGCTTCGGTATCGTGATCCGATGCCTGGAGCAGTTCAGCGCGACGCTTGACCACGTCGGCGGTCTGCGGCTGGCTGGCGAGGTAGGCCATGACTTTGTCGTTGCGGCCTTCATCCCGCCAGACGTCGAGCAGCTGTTCGCGGCGTTGCGTGTCCCAGGGTTCCGGCAGACGGGTCGCTTGCAGTAGGTCGGTGGCTTGCAGGCGCTGGGCGAGGACCAGCCATGCTTGCGGATTTTCATCAGGCTGGCAACTTTTCAACTGGGTCAGCGCCGCTTGCGGATCACGACGTGACAGCCAGTCGGCGGTCTCCAGGCACGGCCGCTGCAACTCACCACTCAAGCGTTGTACCGTGGCGCTGTCGCCGGTTTGCCGCGCCAGTTCCCACAGGCGCTGGCGTTGCGCCGGATCGGCAAGATCGGCGGGCGGCAGCGATTGCATCCAGCGCTGCGCCTGCTGGACCTGGCCCATGGCAATCGCCCGGTCGACCATGGCCAGTCGGGTCTTGCGCGCGGCTTCCGCGCTTGGCGCCGTTTGCAGCAGTTGCTGCAAGGGTTGCTCGTCGAGGCGTTGCACGTAGGCGTTGGCCAGGCGTTGCCAGCTTTGGGCATCGAGTTGTTGTTTCGCGGCCAGGGGCGCCAGCTCCTTGATGGTGCTATCCCAATCGTGCAACTGCTCGGACCAGTTGGCCCGGGCCTGTTGCAGCGCTTGCTCATCACCCTTGGCTGGCAGTTGGGCCAGCCAGTCATGGGCCGAGGCCGCGCCACCGCGCTTGGCCAGGCTCGCACTGTAGGCCTGCCACAGGCGCACGCGATGCTCGATATTGCTGGAGGCGATCCATTGCTCCACCTGTTTTCTGTCTGGCGGATCCTGTTCGATCCAGGCCAGGCGCAGGTTGAGCAGGGCTTCGCTGTTGGCCGGGGTATCCTGCAGCGCTTGCACGGCGTCTTCGTAGCGTTGCTGCTTGACCAGCGATTGCACCAGCAGCGCCCGTGCTTCATCGTTTCCTGGTACTTGACCCAGCAGGTGACGCATCAGCCGTTCGACTTCCTTCCAGTTGCCGTTTTTCGCTTCGCGGTAACTGCGGTCCATATAGGGGTAACTGCGGAACTGATCGAAATCGGTCAGGGGTTCGGCTTGCACCCACGCCGGCGTGGTCAGGCAGAGCAACAGGCTACCGGCCATCAGGGTCTGGCGATGGACAGGCTTCATGCGGCCTCCCGGGCAATGCAGTAGGCAGCGTGCTGCTCACTCGCCTGATCGACCAAGGCCTGTTCGAGAATTTCCTGTGTGATCATGCCGCGTTCAATCAAGTGTTCACCTAGAGACATTTTTTCCGCATCGAAATCGATCAGTGCCTGATTGAACAGGGTTGGCGGCACCATGCCGCGTACTTGCAACAGATTGCCCAGCAACACCTGGTGATGGCTGATGCGCTCGATCAGGTCTTCGTCGTCCTGATTTTTTTCCAGCACCTCAAGCATCTGATGTACTTCTTCGCTTTGACGAGGGCTGGCGTACCAATAGCGGATCCCCAGTGTCACCCGGCCTTGCGGTGCAAGGCGGCAACGCACCTTGCGTTTCAGTTGACGGCTGATGGCTCCCAGGGACACCTGGCTCACCGGACCTTCGGAGGCCAGTACCAGGGTTTCGTTTTCCTCGCCGACCGGCAGCACGCCGTAGTGTGTGGCGATTTTGCGCGGCACCGCGTCGATCAGGCGTTTGTCGAGCTTGAACGGATTGAGTGGCGCCCATTCCAGGTCCAGTTGCTCGGCCAGGGCCTGCACCAGTTGCGTGGTGTCGATGTGCCCGCGCAGCAGCAACTCCTGACCCAGGCGTCGGCGCACCGGGTTGGTGATCGCGGCTTCGAGTTGATCTTCAGAAAGCAGGCCTTTTTCCACCAGTCGATGTCCCAGCGGGGTGCGCTGGGCCTCGGCCAGGGCCGGAAACTCATGGGTGGTCTTGTCCCAGGCGACGCGACGCGAATCGCCCATTTCCATCACCTGGCGCAAGGCCCGAAGGTTGGCGAAGAAATTGACGAAATTGCTCCACACCATCCGGGGGGCCGACAGCAGTCCTTCGCCCAGTCCGTAAAAACGGGTGACAAACCAACCGCGCTGGAATAGCCGATTGAGCAGCATGAAACCATTGAGCCAGAGCAGGCCCGCCAACAACGTGCTGTCAGAGAGGATCGAGGGGAACCGCCAGGCGTTCGGTGCGATTACTGTGACCAGCCACATCGCCAGCAACACCACCAGCAGTATGTTCACCAGGAAGCTCAACAGGTACGCAATCAGGCCACGGCGGTCGCGCCACAGAAAATAATTGAGCAGGCCTTTGCTGCTCCAGCCCAGATTCTTGGTGCCCTGGAACACAATGCCGACGATCCAGCGCGACTTCTGCCGGATCGCGTACTGCAAGTCCCGGGGAAAGTGCTCGCGCACGCAGATCACCTGGGAAAAGGCGCGATCCATGCCGAACACCCAGGGTTGTTCCAGTGCCAGTTTCGGATCGGTTACCGAATAGCGGGCAAAGATGCACTTCATGCCTTTTTGCTTGAGGCGGAAACCGATGTCGTAGTCTTCGGTCAGGCTCTGCACGTCGAAAGCGATACCGTCACCGTCCTCGAGCAGGGCACTGATGGCCTTACGGCTGAAGCAGGTGCCGACCCCGGCGCTGGGCACTTGCCCGGTCAGTGCTTCACGCACGATGACGTCCTTGCCATGGTTTTCGGCGAACTCGTCGACGTAGTGCCCGGCGGTGAAGCCATTCCATTGCGGCGCGTAGGGATAGACCGGAATCTGGATCAGGTCCTTGGCCGGCAGCAGGTAGTTGAACAGGCGCAACTCCATCGGCGAAATCACGTCCTCGGCATCGTGCAGGATGAAGCCGGCGAACTGGATCTTTGCGTCGTTTTCAAAGCGCAGGATGGCGTCGATCACGTTGTTCAGGCAGTCGGCCTTGCTGGTCGGGCCGGGGCGTGCGCACACCACTTTGTGCACATTGGGATAATGCCGGCACACCGCATCGACGTCGGCCTGGGTCTCGGCGTCGTTGGGGTAGGTGCCGACGAAAATCTGATAGTTCTCGTAGTCGATGGTCGAGGCGGCCAGGCGCGCCATTTCACCGACCACACCGACTTCGTTCCACGCCGGCACCATGATCGCCAGGGGTTTTTCGCCGATGGAGTACAGCCGTTGCTCATCGGCGCGGTCGAATTTTTCATAGATTCGCCAGCGCCGGATCAGTTTGCGGGTCCAGTACACCAGGTCGATGAACAGGTCATCGAGCCCGAGCAGGAACATCAGCAGGGCCAGGGTAATCGCGAGGTATTTGAGTCCGAACAACACATAGGCAAAGAGGTCGACAAACACCAGGCTCATACGGCTTTACCCGCTGTACGGTGTTTGAGCCATACGCCGAGTCGATTGGCGATGCGTTCACTGGCGTGCCCGTCGCCATAAGGGCTGTGGACCCGGCTCATGCGCTCGAAAGTGGCCTCATCATCGAACAACAGGCTCGACTCATTGACGATGCGGTCGGTATCGGTGCCCACCAGCACCACCGTTCCGCCTTCGAGCGCCGTTGGCCGCTCCGTGACATCGCGCAGCACCAACAACGGCTTGCCAATGGCCGGGGCTTCCTCCTGGATGCCACCGGAGTCGGTGAGAATGAAATAAGCGCGGTCCATCAGCCAGACGAAGTGCTGGTAATCCTGCGGCGCCACCAGATAGATATTGGGTTTGTCCGAGAGGACGCTGTAGACCGCCTTTTGCACCTGCGGATTGAGGTGCACCGGGTAGACGAATTGCACGTCGGGATAACGTTCGGCGAGGATGGCCAGGGCCTGGCAGATGTTGCGAAAACCGCCGCCGAAGTTCTCCCGGCGATGCCCGGTGATCAGCACCATGCGTCGGTTGTCGTCGAGCACGGCCAGCGGCGAATCGGCGGCCGGGTGCCAGTGGACTTCCTGTTGGTGTTTGCGCATCCATACCAGCGCGTCGATCACCGTGTTACCGGTGACTTCGATGTTGGCCTTGGACACACCTTCGCGCAGCAGGTTGTCCTGGTTGATGAGGGTCGGTGCGAAATGCAGGTCGGCGATGACGCCGGTCAGGTGTCGGTTGGCTTCCTCCGGCCAGGGTGCGCGCAAGTTGCCGGTACGCAACCCCGCCTCGACGTGGCCGATGGGTATCTGGCGATTGAAGGCGGCGAGGGCGGCAATGAAGCTGGTGGTGGTATCGCCGTGCACCAGCACGATATCCGGATGCACCCGCTCGTAGGCTTTGTCGAGATGCCCCAGCAATTGTTCGGAGAGACCGTTGAGGGTCTGGCCCTGGGTCATCACCTGCAAGTCCTCATCAACCGTCAGTTCGAACGAGTCGAGGACCTGCTTGAGCATTTCCCGGTGCTGGCCCGTGGAGCAGATGTTCAGGGTGATACCCGGCCAATTGCGCAGAACCCGTGCCAATGGGGCCATCTTGATGGCCTCCGGACGCGTACCGAAAACCATCATGACTTTAAAAGACATCAACCCTCCTGGGACCGCGCACGCCGATTACGTCGCGGCTGCTAAAACCGGTTATTTCCTGGACATAGAATAAAGCAGCCGGATGGGCGGTTGTCCAATGAAGCTGCTCTGAGTCGCGGGTTTTGCTTCGAATGGGTTCATGAGCAGCCAATTGAGAACCTGATACCCATTGCTCTGATTGAAAACAAATTCCAATCTCCCTCACATTCCCTCCACATCCTGTGGCAAACTTTCTGCTCTCTATTCCGTTGTTGCACACCTAGTTCCGGTATAGCGGAATAAACACTTCCAGTCAGGAGAAACACTCATGAGCATTACTCGTTACGGCACCGGCAGCACCGCCGCTGGCGGTCAGCCTCGTCCATTCGCCCGCGCTGTCGAAGCCGATGGCTGGCTGCACGTGTCTGGCCAGGTGCCGGCGCTGGATGGCGAGATCGTTGTCGGTGGCATCGTCGAGCAGACCCACCAGGCCATGAAGAACCTGATCGCGATTCTCGAAGAGGCAGGTTTCGGCCTGGAAGATGTGGTGCGTGCCGGCGTGTGGCTGGAAGATCCACGGGATTTCACGAGTTTCAACAAGGTTTTCTCCGAGTACTTCAAGCCCGAACACGCACCAGCGCGGGCCTGCGTGCAGGCGAACATGATGGTCGACTGCAAGGTCGAGATTGACTGCATTGCGTACAAGAAGAAGGCTTGAGTCCGCGGTTGCTCTTGTAGGAGCTGCCGAAGGCTGCGATCTTCTGGCGTTTTTTGATGGGTGCAGCCAAGACCGGATCAAAAGATCGCAGCCTGCGGCAGCTCCTACGGGCGACTATGAATGGGAACCACTGAAATGACCGAAGACACCATCAAGCGCCGGGCACGCGGGCTGGACCGGGCGTTCGATATCCTCGATTTCCTCAAGGAGATCGGCCAGCCCCTGCGCCCGAACGACATCGCCAACGGCATCGGCAGCCCCAAATCCACGGTCTACGAACTGGTGGCCTCGCTGCTGGAGCGACGGATCCTGGAACCGGTGGGCAAGGACGGTCATGTCTACCTCGGTCGCCAGTTGTACTTTCTCGGGCAGGCACACCTGCGGCATTTCGACCTGACCCGCGAGGCCGATCATGCCTTGCAGGACATCGTCAGCCAGACCGGTGAAACGGCGCAGATGTGCCTGCTCAACGGGCGCAAGTACACCGTCGCGCTGATGAAGGAGGGGGAGCGGCATTTCCGTATTTCCTCGGACATCGGCGAAAACGCGCCCATCCCCTGGACCGCATCCGGGCGCCTGTTGCTGGCGCACCTGAGCGACCAGGCTATCGTCGACCTGATCGACCACGACGACTTCATCCTGCCCAATGGCGATCGCCTGGAACTTGCGCAGTTTCTCAAGGAAATCCGTCAGGCCGGTATCGATGGTTTCTTTTCCTTCGATAGCGTGGCCGATACTTTTACCCATTGCTTCGCCGCCCCGGTCAAAGACCCCGACGGCGTGGCCATCGCGACCCTGTGCATCGTCGCCCCACGGGCCGATGCCAAGAACAACTACAACGACTACCGCCGGGTGCTGATCGCAAGCGCCAACAGCCTGGCCCGTCGCATCAACGAATAACAGCGGCTACCTGCGGCCGCGTGAACGAGGAGTTCGACCATGTCTTCTGTCCCCAATACTGCCGCCGTGGAAAAAGGCATCGCGCTCAAGGGCGCCAGCCTGGTGCGTGACGTCAGCTTGCCTGCGCTGGTACTGCACCGCGATGCGCTGGAACACAACATTCGCTGGATGCAGGCGTTCGTCAGCGACAGCGGCGCGGAACTGGCGCCCCATGGCAAAACCAGCATGACCCCGGCGTTGTTCCGTCGCCAACTGGACGCCGGTGCCTGGGGTATCACCCTGGCCAGCGCCACGCAAACCCGGGCGGCCTACGCCCATGGGGTACGCCGGGTGCTGATGGCCAACCAGTTGGTCGGCACGCCGAACATGGCATTGATCGCCGACCTGCTGGCCGACCCGACGTTCGACTTCTATTGCATGGTCGATCACCCGGACAACGTCGCCGACCTCGGCGCTTATTTCGCCTCCCGTGGTATGCGCCTGAACGTCATGATCGAATACGGCGTGGTGGGTGGTCGTTGCGGTTGCCGCAGCGAGCAGCAAGTGCTGGATCTGGCCAAGGCCATCGGCGCACAACCGGCGCTGGCCCTGACCGGGATCGAAGGCTACGAAGGCGTGATCCATGGCGATCACGCGGTGACCGGCATTCGTGATTTCGCCGAGTCACTGGTGCGTCTGGCGGTGCAATTGCAGGACAACGCAGCCTTCGCCATTGCCAAGCCGATCATCACCGCGTCGGGGTCGGCCTGGTATGACCTGATTGCCGAGTCCTTTGAAGCACAGAACGCCGCCGGGCGCTTCCTCAGCGTACTGCGTCCCGGCAGCTACGTGGCTCATGACCATGGCATCTACAAGGAAGCGCAGTGTTGCGTGCTCGACCGTCGCAGCGACCTGCACGAGGGCCTGCGTTCGGCGCTGGAAGTGTGGGCGCATGTGCAGTCGCTGCCGGAGCCGGGGTTTGCGGTGATTGCCCTGGGTAAGCGCGACGTGGCCTACGACGCCGGTTTGCCGGTGCCATTGCTGCGTTACAAGGCAGGCACCGTGCCGGCCAAGGGCGATGATGTGGGCGCCTGCAAAGTGACCGCGGTGATGGACCAGCATGCGTTCATGAGCGTGGCGCCGGGGGTTGATCTGCGGGTGGGCGACATCATTTCGTTTGGTACCTCGCACCCGTGCCTGACGTTCGATAAATGGCGTATTGGCTGCCTGGTGGATGAGCAACTGAATGTCATCGAGACCATGGAAACCTGTTTCTAAGACTGAAACCCGCGGCGCGGCTTTCGCGAGCAAGGCCGCTCCCACAGGGTTTTGTGTACACCGAAGATCCAATGTGGGAGCGGGCTTGCTCGCGAAGAGGCCCTACCAGACAAAAGAGAAATCCGCGTATGAACACCATCAACACCCTGGGCCCCCACACTCCACGCATCGCCCTGATCGGCGAATGCATGATCGAGTTGCAGCATCGCGCCGACGGCAGCCTGCAACAAAGTTTCGGCGGCGACACCTTGAATACGGCGGTGTACCTGTCCCGGGAACTGGCAGAGGACGGCTGCGTGGACTACGTCACCGCCCTGGGCGATGACAGTTTCAGCGACGCGATGTGCCAGAGCTGGGCGGCGGAAAACATCGGCCTCACCATGGTTCAGCGCCTGCCCGGACGCCTGCCGGGCTTGTATTGCATCCAGACTGACGCCGCCGGTGAGCGACGTTTTCTGTACTGGCGCAATGAAGCGGCCGTCCGCGATTGCTTCACCACCCCGGCCGCCGCGCCGATCCTCGCGGCGCTGTCGGATTACGACGTGCTGTATTTCAGCGGCATTACCCTGGCGGTACTCGGCGAGCAAGGTCGGGAAAAACTGCTGGAAACCCTGATCGAAGCCCGCCAGCGCGATGCGCGGATCGTGTTCGACAACAACTACCGGCCACGGCTGTGGGCATCGGTCGAGGATGCACAAGCGGCGTATCGCTGCGTGCTGTCACATGTCGACCTGGCGTTGCTGACGGTGGAGGACGAACAGGCGTTGTTCGGTTATGCCGATTGTGACGCGGTGTTTGCCGCGTATGCGCAGATCGGTACGCCGGAAGTCGTGCTCAAGCGCGGTGCCCAGGCGTGCCTGATTCGTTGTGATGGTGAGTCATTCGAGGTGCCGGCGCAGAAGGTCGAGCGGGTGGTGGACACCACGGCGGCGGGGGATTCGTTCAGCGCGGCGTATCTGGCTTCGCGGCTCAAGGGCGGGAGTCCTGCGGACGCCGCCGAGGCCGGGCATCGGCTGGCGAGCCGGGTGATTCAGGTGCCGGGGGCGCTGATCCCAAGGGATTGATGCAAATTCTGTGGCGAGGGAGCTTGCTCCCGCTGGGTCGCGAAGCGGCCCTAAAACCTGCCAGCCATGATCTGCCTGATACACCGCATGCACGACATTTGCGACTGCCGCGCAGCCGAGCGGGAGCAAGCTCCCTCGCCACAGGGGTCTGACCAGCCATTCAATCCCGGTAAAACACCTGCACCAGGTGATACCCGAACTTGCTCTTGATCGGCCCATGCACCACCCGCAGGGGCTTCTTGAAGATCACCGCATCGATCACGCCGACCATCTGCCCCGGCCGCACCTCACCGAGATCGCCGCCGCGCTTGCCCGATGGGCAGGTCGAATACTTCTTGGCCAGCACATCGAATGCTTCACCCTTGGCGATACGTTGTTTGAGCTGCTCGGCTTCTTCCGAGGTTTTCACCAGAATATGGCGGGCTTGAGCTTTCATTGGCGGTACCTTGCAACGGTGGTGGCTATGTGGGTGGCAGCGGGGGCGCGCGATTATGCCTCAACTCAGTCCGGTTGACTGATCATCGTGCGAATCTTGTTGGCCAGCAGGTCGATGGAAAACGGCTTGGCCACCATGTCCATGCCTTCTTCGAGGAAACCCTGGCGCTCGGCGGCGATCTCGGCGTAACCGGTCATGAACAGCACTTTCAGTTCAGGACGATGCTGGCGGGCGATTTCCGCCAGTTGGCGGCCGTTCATGCCCGGTAAGCCAACGTCGGTCACCAGCAGGTCCACCCGCTGGTCCGACTCCAGCAGCGGCAGGGCGCCCTTGGCATCTTCGGCTTCATGGGCGCGGTAACCGAGCTCCTTGAGCAGGTCCAGCACCAGCATGCGCACCGCCGCATCGTCCTCGACCAGCATCACGGTTTCGCCGGCAATCGCCGCCGGTGCCTCGCTGATGACAGGCGACAAAACCTGTTCCGGTTCGGTTGAATGCAGGCGCGGCAGGTACAAGCGCACGCTGGTGCCCCGTCCGGGGAGGCTGAACAGGTTGACGTGGCCCCCCGTTTGCTGGGCAAAACCGTAAATCATCGACAAGCCCAGACCGGTGCCCTGGCCGATGGGCTTGGTGGTGAAGAACGGGTCGAATGCCTTGGCCAGCACCGAGGGCGTCATGCCGGTGCCGTTGTCGCTGACGGCAATCATCACGTAGTCGCCGGCCTTGACCGGTTCCAGGGTCGTGATGTCGCTGCCGTCGAGGTACACATTGGCGGTTTCAATCTGCAACTGGCCGCCATCGGGCATGGCGTCCCGGGCATTGATCACCAGGTTGAGCAGGGCGTTTTCCAGCTGGCTGACATCGGTGCTGACCCGCCAGATGTTCTCGGCCAGTTGCAGGTTGAGCTCGATGTTGTCGCCCTTGGTACGACTGAACAAGTCTACGAGCGAGTGAATCAAGTCGTTGGGGTTCAGCGGCTTGCGGTTGAGCGACTGACGTCGGGAAAACGCCAGCAGGCGATGGGTGAGGGCGGCGGCACGGTTGGCCGAGGACACGGCCGCTTCGGTGAATCGGCCGATCTCGCTGGTGCGGCCGTCGGCAATGTAGCGTTGCATAAGGTCGAGGCTGCCGATGATGCCGGTGAGCATGTTGTTGAAGTCATGGGCGATGCCGCCGGTAAGCTGGCCGACCGCTTCCATTTTCTGCGCATGGCGCAAGGCCTCTTCGGCACGCTCGCGCTCGAACATCTCGCTCTGCAAACGCTCGTTGGCCTCGGCCAATTGGCGGGTGCGGGCGGCAACCCGTTCTTCAAGGGTTTCGTTGAGGTTGCGCAGGGCTTCTTCGGTCTTTTTGCGTTCGGTTTCGTCGATCACGAAGATGTAGAAACCGTTCACCGCGCCATCCGCGCCGTGGCGTGGCAGGTAATTCATCAAGGCCTGGCGGATGCTGCCGTCGCGGTGCGGCGTGCTGATGCTGAAGCAGCAAGGCCGGCCGGACAGTGCCTCAGTGATGTACGGGGCGCGCAGTGCATAGGCTTGTTCGCCAATCACTTCAAGAATGGTCCGCCCGTAAAGCTCTTGCGGCGTCAGCCCATACCAGTCCAGGTACGCCGCATTGTTCAGGCGAAAGCGTTCTTCACGGTCGACGTAGCTGATCAGGATCGGCATGGCGTTGATGATCAGTTGCAGCTCGGTCTGGCTCTGGCGCAGGGCCTGTTCGGTGTGTTTGCGCTCGGTCAGGTCCAGCGCCGCGCCGAGGAAACGCATCGGCCGGCCATGGTGATCCTTGTAGCAGCGTCCGCGGGCGAATACCCAGCGCATCTGGCCGTCGGTTTGCAGCAGGCGATATTCCTCGGCGTATTCGCTGCCTTGGGTGATGCAATGCTTGATGCTGCGGGCGATCAGGGCACGGTCTTCGGGGTGTACGCCGTGCAGGTACTGACTGATCGGCAACTGACTGGCCATGGCCGGGTCGATGCCGTGCAACTGGGCAAAATGCGCATCGGCGATGAAACGGTCCTCGCTGATGTCCCAGTCCCAGGTGCCGACCGCATCGGTGGCGGCAAGGGCCAGTTGCAGGCGTTCCTCGGTTTCACGCTGGGCCTTGAGGCTGGCCGCCGAGCGCTGTTCGAGTTCGAGGGCGATGCGCCGGCGTTCGTTGGTTTCAATGGCGGTGACCAGGATCCCGGCCACTTCGGCACTTTCGTCGCGGATCGGGCTGTAGGTCAGGTCGAGCCAGAAGTCCGACTCCCGGTCCCCGCGTTGCAGGGTAAAGCGCTGCTCACTGTAGGTTCGCACCTGACCTTGCAAGACGGCGTTGTAGATCGGGTCGGTAAAGTCTTGCAACTCTGGCCAGATCAGGTGCGTCGGTTGTCCGAAAGCGTGTGGATGCTTGCTCCCGGCGAGCAGGGCGAAGCCGTCATTGTAGATCTGCGTCAGTTGCGGGCCCCATAGCAACAGCATCGGCATCGGTGAGTGAATGACGATGTCCACGGCGGTTCGCAGGCTTTGTGGCCAAGTGCTGGCAGCGCCCAGCGGGCTGCTGGCCCAGTCGATTCGGGCGATCAAGGCCTGGGCATCGCTGGCGGTTGGTGTTGCGTTCATCAAAGAGTCCTGCACGTGAGTCGCTTTGGCTGACGTCTATTCTTGCACAGGTGGTTGAAACTGGAGGATTCGTCGGCGCGAGTGGTTCAGAGACACCGATTCCACAGGGATTTGCGTGGTGCTTCAAGATTTGAGTTCGGGCCGGTCACGAAATTGCTCCAGCGCTTCGGGATTGGCCAGTGCATCAGTGTTCTTCACCTTCTGCCCATGCACCACATTGCGCACCGCCAACTCAACGACCTTGCCGCTGATGGTCCGGGGAATGTCCGTCACGGCAACAATTTTCGCCGGTACATGGCGCGGCGTGGTGTTGGCGCGAATCGTCTCGCGGATCTGCTGTCGCAGGGCTTCGTCCAGCTCGAGCCCGTCGCGCAAGCGTACGAACAGCACCACTCGCACGTCGTCCTGCCACTGCTGACCGATGGCCACGCTGTCGAGTACCTGGGGGACTTTCTCCACCTGACGATAGATTTCCGCCGTGCCGATGCGTACGCCACCGGGGTTGAGCACGGCATCGGAGCGACCGTGGATCATCATCCCGCCATGGGGCAATTGTTCGGCGTAATCCCCCTGGGCCCAGACGCCGGGGAACAGGCTGAAATAGGATTGGTGCAGTTTCTCGCCATCGGGGTCGTTCCACAGGCCAATGGGCATCGCCGGGAAATGCCGGGTGCAGACCAGTTCGCCCTTTTCACCAATCACCGGGTGGCCTTCGTCGTTCCACACTTCGACGGCCATGCCCAGGCTCTTGCCCATGATTTCGCCGCGGCGCACGGGCGACATCGGGTTGCCATTGACGAAGCACGAGACGATGTCGGTGCCGCCGGACATCGAGGCCAGGCACACATCAGCCTTAAAGTCCCGATAGACGTAGTCGTAACTCTGCGGCGACAGCGCCGAGCCGGTGCAGAGCAATGTCTTGAGGCTGCCCAGGTCATGACTTTCCCGGGGCTTGATACCGCTGCTTTCCAGGGTCGCGAGGTATTTGGGGCTGGTGCCGAAGACGCTGATGCATTCGTCGTCGATCAGGTCGATCAGGCGTTGCGGTTCGGGCTGGAACGGTGAGCCGTCGTACAGCACCACGGAGCTGCCTGTCGCCAGCGCCGACACTAGCCAGTTCCACATCATCCAGCCGCAGGTGGTGTAGTAGAACAGCCGTTCACCGGGGCCGAGATCGCCATGCAGACCGTGTTCCTTGACGTGTTGCAGCAACACGCCGCCGGTGCTGTGGATGATGCATTTGGGTACACCGGTGGTGCCGCTGGAGTAGAGGATGTACAGCGGATGGGCGAAAGGCACCGGGACGAAATCCGGTTCGCCGCCGGAGGTGTAGAAGTCGTCCCACAGCGTCACGTTGGCCTGGGTATGGAATTGTTCGATGTGTGCGTGTGGACGTGCGTAAGGCACGACGATCAGCTGTTGCAGCGACGGCAGGCGCTGGAGGATTTCGTTGACCTTGGCGGTCTGGTCGATCTCTTTGCCGGCATAGCGGTAGCCGGCGCAGGTCACCAGCACTTTCGGTTCGATCTGGCCGAAACGGTCAACCACCCCTTGGGTGCCGAAGTCCGGCGAAGAGCAGGACCAGACGGCGCCAAGGCTGGTGGTGGCGAGCATGGCCACCAGGGTCTGCCAGGTGTTGGGCATGCAGGCGGCGACCCGGTCGCCCACAACGACGCCGGAGGCGATCAAGCCATTCTGGAAGCCGGCGACCTGTTCGGCCAGTTCAGCCCAGGTCAAATGTTCACGCTGACCGTTTTCGCCGACGGCTATCACGGCAATCGCATCATCGCGACGCTGCAGCAGGTGTTCGGCAAAGTTCAGCGTTGCGCCGGGGAACCACTGGGCGCTGGGCATCCGCGGGCCTTCGAGCAGCACGGCGTCGGGTTGCTCGTGGAAGCGGATGTCGAAGAAGTCGACGATGGCCTGCCAGAAGTCCGGCCGTTGATCGATGGACCATTGGTGCAGGGTCGGGTAGTCGTCGATCTTGAGGTGATGCCGCTGATTGATGAAGCGCCGAAAGGCCTCCATGCGGGTCTTGCCAATGCGTTTGGCGTCGGGTTGCCAGAGGATGTCGGACATGGTTTGCCTCTTCTTTTTTAATGCCTTCGCACAGGTTGATGTGGAGCAGGCTCTTGTGGCGAGGGAGCTTGCTCCCGCTCGGCTGCGTAGCAGACGCAATCCAGGCAACCGGTTTTGCATGTGAGACTCATGGGGCGGCTTCGCCACCCAGCGGGAGCAAGCTCCCTCGCCACAAAAGCAAACGGTTGTTACTGCGCCAACCACCCACCATCAACATTCCACGCCGCGCCGCGTACCTGGCTGCCGGCTTCGCTGCACAAAAACAACACCAGTTCACCCAGTTGCGGCGGTGTCACGAACTCCAGCGATGGCTGCTTTTCAGCCAGCAGATCATGCTGCGCCTGCTGCGGATCAACCCCGCTGGCGGCACGATCATCAATCTGCTTTTGCACCAGTGGCGTCAATACCCAGCCTGGGCAGATCGCGTTGCAGGTGACCTGGGTGGTCGCGGTCTCCAGCGCGACCACTTTGGTCAGGCCGATCACCCCGTGCTTGGCGGCGACGTAAGCTGACTTGCCCACCGAACCGACCAGGCCATGCACCGAGGCAATGTTGATCACCCGACCCCAGCCCTTGGCGCGCATGCCCGGCAGGCTCAAGCGGGTGCTGTGGAACACCGACGACAGGTTGATGGCAATGATCGAATCCCAGCGCTCCACCGGGAACTCATCCACCGCTGCCACGTGTTGAATGCCTGCGTTGTTGACCAGAATGTCGACGCCGCCAAACTCACGTTCGGCGTAGGTGATCATGTCGGCAATTTGTGCCGGATCGCTGACATCGGCGGGGTGATGGCCGACCTTGCCGCCGAACTGTTGCACCTGGGCGATCACTTGGGAGGCATCGCCAAAGCCGTTGAGGATCAGGTTGGCCCCGGCCTTGGCCAGGCTGAGGGCGATCCCCAGGCCGATGCCGCTGGTGGAGCCGGTGACCAGTGCGGTCTTGCCCGAAAGAGTCGTCATGAATACCTCACACAATGCCAGTGGCGTAGAAAGTGCCGATCACCACGAAAACCGCCAGGGTCTTGATCAGCGTAATACAGAAAATGTCTTTGTAAGCCTCGCGGTGGGTCAGCCCGGTGACCGCCAGCAGGGTGATCACCGCGCCGTTGTGCGGCAAGGTGTCCATGCCGCCACTGGCCATCGCGGCAACCCGGTGCAGCACTTCCAGCGGAATGTTCGCCGCATGGGCGGCGCTGATGAACTGTTCGGACATCGCCGCCAGCGCGATGCTCATGCCGCCCGAGGCGGAACCGGTGATGCCGGCCAGCAGGGTCACGGTAATCGCTTCGTTGACCAGTGGGTTGGGAATGCTCTTGAGCCAGTCGGCCAGCACCAGAAAGCCCGGCAAGGATGCGATCACGGCACCGAAACCATATTCCGAGGCGGTGTTCATCGCCGCCAGCAATGCTCCGCTGACCGCACTTTTACTGCCCTCGGCGAGTTTGCTGCGAATCGCCTGGAAGCCAAACACCAGCACCATGAGGATGCCGACCAGCAAGGCTGCCTGTACCGCCCAGATCGCCGTGAGCTTGGCGATTTCCGTGGTCACCGGCGCGGCCATGCCCGGTAGCGCCAGGCTGTGGGTCTTGCCGTACACCTGGGGAATCCAGTGGGTGAACAACAGGTTCATGATGCCCACCGCCAGCAGTGGCGAGAGCGCCAGCCACGGGTTGGGCAGCTTGAGGTCGGCGGCGGTTTCCGGCTCGTTGCGCAGGTCCGAACCATAGCCTTCACCGGCACGCTGCGCCTTGTTGCGCTGGCGCTGGAGAAACAGCATGCCGGCGCAGAACACGAAGATCGTGCCGATCACACCTAGCCACGGCGCCGCCCAGGCGGTGGTGTTGAAGAAGGTGCTGGGGATGATGTTCTGGATTTGTGGCGTACCGGGCAGGGCGTCCATGGTGAACGAGAAGGCGCCCAGGGCAATGGTCGCCGGGATCAGTCGCTTGGGGATGTTGCTCTGGCGGAACATTTCAGCGGCAAACGGGTAGACCGCGAACACCACCACAAACAACGATACGCCGCCGTAGGTCAGCAGGGCACAGACCAGCACGATCACCAGCATCGCCTGACGGGTGCCGAGCAAGCGAATGGCCGCCGCGACGATGGAGCGCGAGAAACCGGACAGTTCGATCAGCTTGCCGAACACCGCACCGAGCAGGAACACCGGGAAATACAGTTTGATGAAGCCGACCATTTTTTCCATGAACACCCCGGTGAAAGCGGGGGCGACGGCAGACGGGTCAGTCAGCAGGACAGCGCCGAGGGCGGCAATCGGGGCAAAGAGGATAACGCTGTAGCCACGGTAGGCAGCCAGCATCAGCAGCGCGAGGGCTGCCAAGGCAATGATCACACTCATGGTGTGTCTCCTGGGTTGTTATTTTTGTTGGGTGAAGCCTGGTAGGAGAGGCGTATAGCGAGTTTTGTGCCAGATAGTTAAGTTGTTGAAATATAAGGATATATTTTCAGGTTGGCGGGCTTGTCGAGTAGATTTGTCTCTGTTCTGAGACTTGCATTGGCAGTGCTGGCCTCTTCGCGGGCAAGCCCGCTCCCACAGTTGACCGAGTTGATCAGTAGAGCGTCGTCTCCTGTGGGAGCGGGCTTGCTCGCGAAGGACTATCTAACAATGGAGATTAATGTCTCTTTATTGAGACTCCACGATCCCCAGCGCCACCATCTTTTTGTACAACGTCGACCGCCCAAGGCCCAATCGTGCTGCTGCATCAACCACCTTGCCCCCGCATTGCGCGAGGGTGGACTCAATCAGTTGCCGGTCAAATCGCTCTCGCGCCGCACTGAACGTCTCATGGGCGATCGGTTCGATGGTCAAGGGCGCCACGCGTTCCACCGGCGTGAACGTACCAATCGCCGCGCGGATATCTGCTGTCGTCAGGCGCAAGTCATCACTGAGCAACGCGGCCCGCTCCAGCACGTTGCGCAGCTCGCGGATGTTCCCCGGCCAGGCGTGTTGGCCCAACAGTTCCAGGGCTTCATGGTGAAGTTCATGCTGGCTGCGCAGTTCTTCGAGAATCGCTTCACTGAGCGCCGGCACGTCATCGAGGCGGTCACGCAGGGGCGGAACCTGGATCGGCAGCACGTTGAGCCGGTAGTACAAGTCGGCGCGGAATTCGCCGCGTTTGATCGCGGCCTCAAGGTCCGTTGAGGTCGCGGCGATCACCCGCACATCGCTCTGGATCACTTCGTTGGAGCCCACCGGCTCGAATTCCTTTTCCTGCAACACCCGCAGCAGTTTGCTTTGCAGGGGCAGCGGCATGTCGCCGATTTCGTCGAGGAACAGCGTGCCGCCCTGGGCGATCTGCAATTTTCCGGCGCGGCCCTTGCGGTCGGCACCGGTAAACGCGCCCGGAGCGGTACCGAAGAATTCGGCCTCCAGCAGCGATTCGGGAATTGCCGCGCTGTTGATACTGACAAACGCCTTGTGCGCGCGGGGCGAAGCATTGTGGATCGCCTGGGCCAGCAGTTCCTTGCCGGTGCCGGTTTCGCCGAGCAGCAATACCGGCGATTCGGTGCTTGCACTGCGTCGGGCACGGCGTTTGACTTCGAGGCTGGCGGCGCTGGTGCCGATGAAGTGGGCGAAGTTGTATTTGGTCTGCCGCGCCCGCAGCAGCGAGCGGGTGGAGGCCAGTTCTTCCTGCATGTTCATGTAGCGCTTGAGCATTGGCGACAGGCTGCGCAGCTCGTCGAACAGGGCGAATCCGATGGCACCGATCACCACGCCGACATCGTCGTGAATCGGCAGGCGCATGACCACCAGCGGCTCTTTGGGGGTGTCTTGCATGTCCAGCAGAATCGGCCGGCCGGTGCGCACCACCTCACGCAGCAGGCTGCCGGGGATCACGCTTTCACAGGGCTTGCCGATCGCGACTTCGGCCGATTGCAGGCCGAAGCGCCGGGCGTAGCGCTCATTCATCCAGACGATGTTGGCATCGCGGTCGACAATCACCGTGCCCTCACTCGATTGCTCGATGATTTCGAACAACGAACGGATCGCCAGCAGGCGAACGCGCTGGTAGTCCTTGAGGCTTTCGGTGGTGTTCATCGGTATTGATCCTGATTGTGTTTTGCCTGTGCCGGCCTCTTCGCGAGCAAGCCCGCTCCCACAGGGGATTTGTGAACGACACAGATCGACTGTGGGAGCAGGCTTGCTCCGGGCGGCGTTCCGACGAAGGCCGCGCCTCGGTCCAACTTCATGCGACGGATTATGCCTGCCCCAACAGCGCCGCCGCCAACAGCTCCTTGGTGTACGGATGCTGCGGTGAGTCAAACACCTCATGGCTGGCGCCGCGTTCCACCACTTTGCCGTCCTTGATCACGATCATGTCGTGGGCCAGGGCGCGCACCACAGCCAGGTCATGGCTGATGAACAGATAGGTCAGCCCGTATTTTTCCTGAAGCTGACGGAGCAGGGCGACCACTTGTTTTTGCACCGTGCGGTCCAGCGCCGAGGTCGGTTCGTCGAGCAGGATCAACGCCGGCTTGAGCACCAGCGCCCGGGCGATGGCGATGCGTTGACGCTGGCCACCGGAGAACTCGTGGGGATAACGATGGCGACTTTGCGGGTCAAGACCGACTTCGTTCAGCGCCCGGATCACTTCGGCGTTGCATTCTTCTGTGCTCAACTGGCTGTGCACTTCCAGGCCCTCGCTGATGATCTGCGCGACCGACATTCGCGGGCTGAGGCTACCAAAGGGGTCCTGGAACACCACCTGCATCTTCTTGCGCCATGGCCGTAGCTGTTTTTGCGTCAGGCCATCCAGCGCCTGGCCCTGAAAGCGGATACCGCCTTCGGAGTCGAGCAAACGCAGGATCGCCTGGCCCAGGGTGGACTTGCCCGAACCGGATTCGCCGACGATGCCCAGGGTCTTGCCGCGCTGAATATTCAGGCTGATGCCATCGACGGCCCGCAGCCAGGTTTTGCGCTGGAACAGGCCACCACCGACGGCAAACCGCACCTGCAGGTTGTCCACCTCCAGTACGTTTTCGCGCTCGTCCCGGGGCAAGGCTTCGCCCTCGGGTTCGGCGTGCAGCAATACGCAGCTGTAAGGGTGCTTCGGCTCAGTGAAAAGGACTTCGCAAGGCGCCTGCTCGACGATTTCCCCGGCCTTCATTACGCACACGCGCTGGGCGATGCTGCGCACCAGATTGAGGTCATGACTGATCAGCAGCAGCGACATGCCCAGCCGCTGTTGCAGGGACTTGAGCAGCAGCAGGATCTTGCGTTGCACCGTCACATCCAGCGCGGTGGTCGGTTCATCGGCAATCAGCAGTTCCGGCTCGCACGCCAGGGCCATGGCGATCATCACCCGCTGGCGCTGCCCGCCGGACAATTGATGGGGATAGGCCTTGAGGCGCTCCTCGGGTTTCTGGATGCCTACCAGGTGCAGCAATTCGAGGATCCGCGCTTGCGCCGCCTTGCCCGCCAGGCCTTTGTGCACCAGCAAGGTTTCACCGATCTGTTTTTCGATGCTGTGCAGCGGGTTGAGGGAGGTCATCGGCTCCTGGAAGATCATCGCGATGCGATTGCCGCGCAGTTGTCGCAACTTGCCGGCATCGGCACCCACCAGTTCCTGGCCGCGATAGCGGATGCTGCCCGTCGTCTCGGACTCGGTTTGCGGCAGCAGTTGCAGGATCGAGTGGGCCGTCACCGACTTGCCCGAACCCGATTCGCCCACCAGCGCCAGGCATTCGCCGGGGCGGATGTCCAGGCACAGATTGCGCACCACGGTCTGGCCGCTGAAGGCCACGTTGAGGTCACGGATTTCGATCAGGTTGGTCATCTCTACATTCCGAATCAAGATCGAGGATCAAAAGCGTCGCGCAAGGCTTCGCCAATGAACACCAGTAAAGAAAGAATCAGCGCCAGGGTGAAGAACGCCGTCAGCCCCAGCCACGGAGCTTGCAGGTTCTGCTTGCCCTGGCCGATCAGTTCGCCCAGGGAAGCGCTGCCGGCAGGCATGCCGAAGCCGAGGAAGTCCAGCGCCGTCAGGGTGGAAATCGCCCCGGTGAGAATGAACGGCAAGTAGCTCAAGGTCGCGTTCATGGCGTTGGGCAGAATGTGCCGCACGATGACCTTGCGGTCGGTCAGGCCCAGCGCGCGCGCGGCCTTGACGTATTCCAGGTTGCGCCCGCGCAGGAACTCGGCGCGCACCACGTCCACCAGGGCCAGCCATGAAAACAGCGCCATGATCCCCAGCAGCCACCAGAAATTCGGCTCGACGAAGCCCGACAGGATGATCAGCAGGTACAGCACCGGCAACCCGGACCACACCTCCAGCAGACGCTGGCCGAGCAAGTCCACCCAGCCGCCGTAATAGCCTTGCAGGGCCCCGGCGGCAATGCCGATCAGGGCACTGACAAAGGTCAGCATCAAGGCAAACAGGATCGACACCCGGGCCCCGAAGATCACCCGGGCCAGAACGTCCCGCGCCTGGTCGTCGGTGCCCAGCCAATTGACGCTGGAGGGCGGGCTGGGGGCAGGTGTGTTCAGGTCGTAGTTGGGCGTGTCGTCACTGAACGGAATCGGTGGAAACAGCAACCAGCCGCCATCCTTCTTGATCAGTTTCTGCACGTAGTCGCTGCGGTAGTCGGCCTGGAACGGCAGCTGCCCACCGAACGCCTGTTCGGTGTGGCGCTTGAAGACCGGGAAGTACCATTGGCCCTGATAGCTGACCACCAGCGGTTTGTCGTTGGCGATCAGTTCGCCGCCCAGGGTCATCAGGAACAGACCGATAAACAGCCAGAGCGACCACCAGCCCCGACGGTTTTTCTTGAAACGCTCGAAGCGACGACGGGCCAGCGGTGAAAGCTTGAGCATCAGGCGTTCCTCGCGGCGAAGTCGATACGCGGGTCGACCAGGGTGTAGCAGAGGTCGCCGACCAGTTTTATCAGAAGGCCGAACAGGGTGAAGATGAACAGCGAGCCGAACACCACCGGATAGTCCCGCGATACCGCCGCTTCGTAGCTCATGCGGCCCAGGCCGTCGAGAGAGAAGATCACCTCGATCAGCAGGGAACCGGCAAAAAACACACTGATGAACGCCTGGGGAATGCCCGACACCACCAGCAGCATGGCGTTGCGGAACACGTGCCCGTAGAGCACCCGTCGTTCACTCAAGCCCTTGGCCCGGGCAGTGACCACGTACTGGCGGGTGATTTCATTGAGGAACGAGTTCTTGGTCAGGATGGTCAGTGTGGCGAAGCCGCCGATCACCAGCGAGGTTACCGGCAACACCAGGTGCCAGAAGTAGTCGGCCACCTTGCCAAGGGTCGACAGTGATTCGAAGTTGTCCGAGACCAGCCCGCGAACCGGAAACCAGTTCAGCGAAGTGCCGCCGGCAAAGACCACGATCAGGAACATCGCAAACAGGAACGCCGGCATGGCATAGCCGATGATGATCGCGGTACTGCTCCAGATGTCGAAATGGCTGCCATGGTGCACGGCCTTGCGGATGCCCAGGGGAATCGACACCAGGTAGGTGATCAGCGTCGCCCAGAGCCCGAGGGAGATGGTCACGGGCATTTTTTCGAGGATCAGGTCGGTGACGGTGGCGCCACGGAAGAAGCTCTTGCCGAAGTCCAGGCGCGCATAGCTGGTGAGCATCAGCCAGAGGCGTTCGTGTGCCGGCTTGTCGAAGCCGTACTGTTTTTCAATGTCCTTGATCAACTGCGGATCGAGCCCTCGGCTGGACCGGGACTTGCCGCTCATGGCTTCGCCGGAACTGCCACCAACCGCGGCGCCACCAATGCCTTGCAGGTGCGCAATGGCCTGTTCGACCGGCCCGCCTGGCGCGGCCTGGACGATGACAAAGTTGACCAGGAGAATGATCACCAGCGTCGGAATGATCAGCAGCAGGCGCCGCAATATGTAAGCCCACATCAGTGCGGCCCTCCGGGTTTGCCACGGCTGATACGCTCGGCCGTCATCTGTTGGTTGGTCAATGGCGTGGTGCTCATCTCCCACCAGCTTTCGATGGCTTCGTCATTGCTCGCTTGCTCGTTCGGGATACCAAAGCGGTTCCACCACACTGTCGAGGTACCCGGCGGGTAATAGTTGGGAATCCAGTAGTAATTCCATTGCAGTACCCGGTCCAGGGCATGGGCGTAGTGCAGCATGCCGGCCTGGGTATTGGCGCGGATCAGCCCGGTGATCAGGGTGTCCACCGCCGGGTTCTTCAATACCATGTAGTTGTTGGAGCCAGGGTCGGTGGCCGCCGCCGAACCGAAGTAATTGACCAGTTCGCCCCCCGGAGAGGTGGTGACCGGGTAGCCGGTGACGATCATGTCGTAGTCGCGGCTCATCAGGCGATTGACATACTGGGACGAGTCGATGCGGCGGATGTTCAGGTCGATGCCGATCTGTTTCAACGTGCGTTTATAGGGCAGCAGCAGGCGGTCCATGCCGTTCTGGCTGACCAGGAATGTGAAGGTCAGCGGCTCGCCGTCGGCATTGACCAATTGGTCGCCATCGGGTTTCCAGCCGGCCTCTTCGAGCAAGTCCAGGGCTTGCAACTGCTTGTCGCGAATCACGCCGCTGCCGTCGGTCTTCGGCGCTTCGAACACCTGCGTGAAGACTTCGTCGGGAATCTGCCCGCGCAGCGGTTCGAGAATCGCCAGTTCACCGGCATCCGGCAGTTGCCGGGCGGCGAGGTCGGTATTGGAAAAAAAGCTCTGCTGGCGGATGTACATGTCGCGCATCATCTGCCGGTTGCTCCACTCGAAGTCCCACAGCATCACCAGCGCCTGGCGCACGCGACGGTCCTGGAACATGGGCTTTTGCAGGTTGAACACAAAACCCTGGGCCGGCTGCGGCGCCTCGGTGGCGAGGTGGGCCTTTTGCAGGCGACCGTCGCTCAGGGCCGGGCTGTCGTAGCCGATGGAATAGCCGGTGGCGGAAAATTCGCGATTGTAGTCATAGGCGCCTCCGCGCAGGACCTGGCGCGCCACGTCGGTATCGCCGAAGTACTCGATGCTGAAATGATCGAAGTTGTACAGGCCGCGACTGACCGGCAGGTCCTTGCCCCACCAGTCGGGATTGCGCTCGAAGGTGATGCTGCGTCCCGAATCGATCTTGCCGACTTTATAGGGGCCGCTGCCCAACGGCGCTTCATAACCACCGCCACCTGCGAAATCGCGGCTCTTCCACCAGTGTTCGGGAAACACCGGCAAGGTCGCGATGTCCAGGGGCAAGGTGCGGTTTTCGTTGTTCTTGAAATCAAAGCGCACAGTCAGTGGCGATTCCACTTCGACGCCTTTGACGTCGGCGAACTGGGTGCGGTAGCGCAGGCTGCCCTGGGTCATCAGCAGGTCGAAGGTGTAGCGTACGTCTTGGCCAGTAATGGGTTTGTCATCGGCAAAACGTGCCTTGGGGTTGAGGTAAAAACGCAGGGACAGGCCGTCTTCGGAACGCTCCATCTTCTCTGCCACCAGGCCGTACACGGTGTACGGTTCGTCCAGGGAACGCTGGGCCAGCGGCGAATAGAGCAAGCCGTCGATCTGTGTGACGCCGATGCCTTTGTCGATGTAAGGCAAAACATGGTCGAACTGACCGATTTCGATCGCCGAGCGCCGCATCGTGCCGCCCTTGGGGGCCTGCGGGTTGGTGTAGGCGAAATGACTGAAGCCGGTGAGGTATTTGGCCGGTTCGCCGTACACGGTCATTGCCGGTTGCGGTGCCGCATTCACACCCGAGGCATCCATCAGCAGGGCCACGGCCGTGAACAGCAAGGTAGGGAAAGCCAGTCGCATTGTCAGCCTTAGAGCCGGGTAGTCGTTAACGACAATTTGTACGCTAGCGGCGCGTCCCTCGCCAGCCGTATTGCGCATCACAAACACGACGGCCCACCAATAGGCGGGCCGTCGTGTGAATAGCTCAGGCGTCGATCAGTCCTGACGGCTGGTCACTTCCAGCAGGTGGAAACCGAACTGGGTCTTGACCGGGCCCTGGACCACGTTGAGTGGTGCGCTGAAGACCACGGTGTCGAATTCCTTGACCATCTGGCCCGGCCCGAACGAACCCAGGTCACCGCCCTGGCGGCTGGATGGGCAAGTGGAGTTTGCCTTGGCAACTTCGGCGAAATCGGCGCCAGCCTCAATTTGGGCCTTGAGTTCGTTGCACTTGGCTTCGGAGGCAACAAGGATGTGACGGGCAGTGGCTTTAGCCATGGGAAAATACTCCTTTCAATACTCGATAAAGTGCTGAGCCTACCGGATTCAGTGAGCGATTTCTCCTCAAAGTTCCGTTCCACGGGGGATCCACGGCAGGTGGGTGCTCAAAGGCCGGCGTCCCGCAAGCGCCTGGCATGCTGGACATACAGATCAATCGGGTCGACACCCCTACGCAGTTGCCCGGTCGGTTGGCCAATGGAGTCCAGGTGATCCAGCGCATAGTCGGACCGGATAACCGTGCCCAGATGGGAGCTGAAGCGACCGACCAAACCGTCGTTCTGTTCGCTTTCCGTGACGAAATAACCGGAAAGGGCCCGGCAAAAGGCGTTGAGCGGATCGAGCGCATAGCGCCCTTGTTCGAGAACATTCGCTGGCAGCACGCCGCTCCACGAGTAGTAACGAACACCGTTTACCTGTTCGCACCCCTTGCCACCCCAGGTGGTGGGCAGCCCTTGCGGGTATTTGTCGTTGAATGCGCCTACGCCTTCGGTGGTCAGCGCATTGAGGGCGGCAATGGCGTTTCGCGGTTGATACTGATTGTCGCTCAAGGTCGCGAGGAAGTCGGCGAACAGAGTCACCACCGTCTCGGCCACATGTTCCGGCAGGCATCCCGGTGTCAATGCCTTGCGCAGGAAGTCGGCCAGTTCCGAACCATGGTTCGGCCCGCTGACGGAGGTGACCGACGCCACGCTGTGTGGCGCAATCGCTGCGGCATAACGTGCGGCCAGTGCGCCCTGGCTATGGCCTATGAGGTTGACTTTGCGCGCACCGGTTCCTTCCATTACCCGCTCGATCTGTACGAGCAATTGGTCTCCGCGTACCTCGTTGTCATGGATGGCCGACAAGTGGGGAACGAACACCCTGACTCCGGCGTTCCTCAGTGCCTGCCTGATGTCGTGAAAGAGCTCGAACTTGCCGATTTTTTCGAAGCCGAAAAGCCCGTGGACCAGCAGTATTGGGTAACGAGTGCTTGCATTCCTTTGCATGTTCATACCTTTACGCAGAAGTTCATTGGGACTGCATGGCGCTTCACTCTAAAACACTCGAGGTTGGCGCGATGTATGAAAAGTCCGCCGAAACTAGAGGAAAACGGAATAGAACAAGTGCGAATGCTCAAGAGCAGTTGAAGCCTTAGTCGGAATAGATCGAGGACTTTTCGCGGCAATCAGGTTGCTGCTGATCAAAGACCTACTTTGCATGTATCGATTTTCCGAGCAGGTCGGAGTGAGAGGCCGACATCACGACTGTTCGGCATGAGGTTAAATAGCCGTACGGAGCCGGCCACCTGTCCGGTGTTTATTCCAGGGAATGGAGCGAATGAATGACTGTTTATGAACCCGACACCTTGAATCTCGCCCAGCAACCATTGCCACCGCCGATCCTTGAGCAGGCGCAAAACGGCGTTCTCAATCCCTGTGAAAAAAAAGCCGTCATCAGGGTCCGGCCTTATCCAGGCATGACCTGCGGCGACAAATTGCTATTGAATTGGGCGGGGCTGGATGCCGATGGCCTTGCCTGCAATCACCAGGTGGCGCGTTTTGTCAGTGACGACCGGGTCGGCGAGGACATTATCTTTGCCGTGGGTAGCATGCATATCGAGGCGCTTGAGGGTGGTTCACTGGAAATCGGTTACTCACTCACCAGTACCCGATTGGCCGAGCCCGTGCATTCCCGTCGATTGCAGCTCAGTGTCGGTGATGTGCAGTGCGACCTGTTACCCGCGACGGTGAGCGATGCGGTGGGGAGAACGCTTGATCCGGATCGGGTGAAGGAAGGGGCGATCGTTACGATCAAACCCTATGCGCGCATGGCGGCGGGCGACTGGGTGTTGCTGACCTGGGCGGGTGTTTCGGTTGAAGCAAGTTTCAGTGATGCACTCAAGGTCGAGGCTTTCGCTGTGGGGGAGGAACTGTCGTTTTGGGTCAGTCCGGAGTGCATTGCGCTCAACCTGGGCTCCTCGGTGTCCGTCGACTATTGCGTCAAGCAGGCGGGGCAGGGGCCTCGTTATTCTGAAGTAACGGCACTGATGATTGGCATCCTGGAGCGGCGGCCGCTGCGAGCACCCACTGTGCTGGAAGCCAACGAGGGTTGGGTGGATCTGCAAGATGCGCAGGATGGCGTGTCTGTCGTCATCGAAAACCCCAAGGCTGAAAAAGGAGAACGGATTTGCCTGACATGCGACGGGGAGAAATTCAATCACTGTGACGACCGCGTAATAACCAGGGACATCGCGGGTGAGCCATTGGTGTTTATCGTTCCCTACCCGTTCTGGAGGGAACATCGAGATACTGCGATCCGTGTTTCCTGTTCAGTCGAGCGCCTTGACGGCACCCGTCAGCAATCGGGGGTGACACTGGTTCAGGTGCAGTCCCTGATGGGACATTGATTGCCATTTGCCCTCCACTTTCCATGAAGGCTGGAGGGCGCACGGAGGATGGTGATTATCGGGCGTTGTTCGACGCTCGCAGTCGGTCTGCGGCTTCAAGTAACAGTTGTTCTGTGCCTCAAATACATCCTTGAACACGGCTTGCAATCGACCATGATTCGAGTCGGATCCCTAGTCTGGTCAGGTCGCTTTTTGCCTGGGCGACCGCGTGGTCAGTGTTCCGTGGCGATGTCCTATGAGGTTGACTTTGCGTGCACCAGTTCTTTCCAGTACCCGCTCGATCTGCGTAAGCAATTGATCATCAAGTACTTCGTTGTCATAAGTGGCTGATACGCAGGGAACGGACACCCTTGCTCCGGCGCTCTTCCGCGTCTACCTGGTGTCGTCAAAGACCTCGAACTTGCCGATTCATTCGACGCCGAAAAGTCGTGGGCCAGCAGTATTGAATACCAGGTGTTTGCATTCCTTTGCATATCGCACATCTTCGCAAACATTCGTGTGAGTGGTATTACGCCTAACTCTAAAGCCATTGACGGAAATGGGGTATACGAAAGTTTCATGAGTATTGAAGAAGACGGAAATCAGTAGGTACATTCGAATTTATGGACGGTCTTCGCCGAAATATCTCGACGTAATTCGTTGGGTAGAAAGTTGTAAAGCGCTAATTCCTACCACATCAATATCAATATTCCCTGTAGTACTTAGTGCTCTCCTGACATCACAAGATTTTTTTATGACGTTCAATAGGCCTCGTTCGATGTCGATTGTTGGATGGCGAACTTTCAATGGATTGATGGGGGAAGTTACACATGGCAGATGATGGATTTGTTCGAGGCGAAACTTACTACATTAAACCTACGCACATTGTTGCTGGGCGTCAGCAAACCTTCGGTCCTGGTGGTGGCGGTGGTTACAGCGGAAATAATGGTGGATGGGGGTTGCAGGACGGGCCACGTAGAGGGGAGGGAGGTCCAAGTGGAATTCGGGATATCGCGTTGCCAAACGTTATGGCCGAGTTTATGAACGAACAAGTCTACAGTCAGCAGCAGATTGATAATGAATACAATGCACGATTCAATACACTCATCACCGATACCGCGCGTGAATTGGAGGAAAGAAAAGTCGTTGCAAAAAGCGCTCAAGTTGTAGCACCCTCAGAATCTGCTGCCGTAGACCAACAGGTCACCCTGGAATTTATTGACTCAAAAAAGAAGCAATACATATCCATTGCGCCAAATATCTACGGCCTTTATGGTCAGAGTCCATTCTTTATGATGGGGGTGCTGCCGCGTCAGAAAATGCGTGAATTTCTGAACTCCGGTAGCGCCGACTCCCAAGCTCTCATGAGCCTGTATTCCATGTTTGACAACGTCTATAAATCTGCATTGGAGCTCAAAGCGCTTTCGCTCTCGGTGGATATTCTGGCTGGCAAACTTGCCGAGCTGGCTAACAGCAGAAGCCAAGCGGAGTCGGTTGTTCCTCTAGATGGCGCCGCATGGTTCGCTGTGCAGAATCAGCGACTTAGCATTATTGGTTTGGAACTGGATATTCACGCTCAGCAACTTCCCGAGTTTCTTCAAACAGAGCTCGTTGCTGCGGCAGGTTCCCTGACTGGCATGACCCAAACTCAAGTATTGTTACATTACAAGGCGACGCTAGAGCGTATGGCTTCGACCAAAATGGCAGAGATCAGACCTGTCGTTGCACCGCCTCCATTCAAAAGAGGTGGTGTAACCATCAATTTCACAGCGGCGAACCCGAAGATCAGTTCGCCATTGAGCAAGCCTGAATTAGAGGCTCTCAATGAGTTGGTTTATCTGCAAACCCACACCCCGATTGGGACAAAGTGGCTCAGCTACCACGACGCCTTGTTGAAGGCCGAATCTGCAAGACACCTGACTTCAACTTCAAGCGCCTTGGGCGGCTTGGCCGAGCGGTCGAATGAAGCTGAACAGATCCAGAGTGCAATCAAGTTTACCATGGATTTTTATAAGGAGGTGAGTGAGCGATTTGGTGTAAGAGCCGAGGCGCTGGCGAAAGAACTTTCGAAAAATGCCAAAGGGAAGACGATTCGTAATGCTGGTGAGGCAATAAAGGCTTTTGATCAGTATAAGAATGTTTTGAGCAAGAAGTTTGGAGTCAAGGACCGGGAAGCGATTGCTCGGGCTCTTGACGCTCTAGATAAAGATGTGATGTCTAAAAACCTGACGGCATTCGGTAAAGGTCTGAAGGCTATTGGTAACATCACTGATCTTTTCAGCTTGCTCGCTGAAGCGAAAACATCATCTAGGAGTGGTGATTGGGTGCCATTTTTTGTAAAAGTTGAGTCTTTAGTTGTGGGTAAGGGTGCAACCACTCTGGTAGCGTTCATGTTTGGCCTGACGGCCGCGACACCCTTGACTATTCTGGGATTTGCATTGCTAACGGCTGTGATGGGGGCATTGATTGATGATGCACTGGTGGGCAAGATCAACGACTACGTGATAAATCTCTGATGTGTAAAGGGGGTGGCAGCTTTCACCCCCTTTTTAATATCATGAATATCAAGTAAGTGCTGCCCAGTGGGATGGCGAAGACGAGGCAAAAAAATATAAAAAGTGCATTTATTCCTGTAGAGTCTCCCTTGATAAAAAAATCCTTTCTCCAGAACTCCGGTCCTGTCAGTTTGTAGGCGCTGGCGGTTGTAAAGTACCTAGAGAGTGGGTATAGCAATGTGCTGAGTAGCATAAGTGTGACAAGTTTAATGTCATGGTAAAAAAGGTTGTCATCAATATAAAAAGCAGCACTAGCTGTAATCAGGTACAGCGCGCTCAATAGTAAGTGTTTAGTGAAATATTTTTTATCCATCCTTGACCTCGTTACTGCTGATGATAATGCGCTGTGCCTGCTTGAATCGAGCTGGCGTTACTTTTTTCTTACTCTGTAGATTTGCTTCCATGCATAATCATTCAGATTTTTTTCGTCAGAACTCTTGTGCTTCAATCGTCGTCCAAAAGCATTCACGAATGCAGCATCTAAACGTTACAAATTGTACGGGGAGCGAGGAACTCAGCTTGCGCCGTAGAGGGCGCAAGGGAGCTCAACACCAGAGCGATTGTTAAGTGCGAATTTGTTTCCGCAATCTATCCGCTGCATCGCGCAACAACATTTCCGTCCCGGACCAGCCAAGGCAGCCATCCGTAACTGACACGCCATACTTCAGCGGTGAACTCAACGGCTGGCAGCCCTCGAACAAATGGCTCTCGATCATCATGCCGATCAGCGAACGATCACCTTGCAGGCGTTGTTCAAGTACATCCTGGAACACGGCTGGCTGGCGCAACGGGTCTTTGCCGCTGTTGGCGTGACTGCAATCGATCATGATTCGAGGCGGAATCCTGAGCTTGGTCAGGTCGCTGTTCACCTGGGCGACGCTGGCGCTGTCGTAGTTCGGCCCGCGATGGCCGCCGCGCAATACCAGGTGTGTGTCTGCATTGCCCGGGGTTTGAATGATCGCCGGATGTCCCTGGCTATCGACACCGAAATGGCGATGAGGATGAGCGGCGGAGCGCATGGCGTCGCTGGCGACACCGACACCGCCGTCTGTCCCGTTCTTGAACCCTACAGGCATGCCAAGGCCGCTGGCCATTTCCCGGTGGATCTGCGACTCCGTGGTCCGGGCGCCAATCGCCACCCAGCTCAACAGATCGTCGAAGTAGCCGGCGGCCATCGGTTGCAGCAGCTCAGTGGCAACGGGCAGGCCCAGGCGGAGCATTTCGCGCATCAGCTCGCGGGACAACGTCAGGCCGGCGGCCATGTCATCGCTGCCATTGAGGTGCGGGTCGTAGGCCAGGCCTTTCCAGCCAACCGTGGTGCGGGGTTTTTCCACGTAGGCACGCATCACCAGCAGCATTTCGTCGCTGACTTCGGCGGCGAGGCGGGCAAGATTACCGGCGTATTCGAGGGCTGACTTTGGATCGTGTATCGAGCAGGGGCCGACGATGACCAGCAGTCGGGAATCTTCACCGTTGAGGATCGCGCGAACCGCCTGGCGGTGGGCGGCGACTTGCCGGGTCAGGGCGTTGCCGAGGGGCAATTGCTGTTTGAGTTGCAATGAGCTGGGCAGGCGCAGGGTCAGCGCTTCATTGGCAGGGCTCATGGTGGACAGCGGCAGTGCGGAGATGGACGAGTTCATATTCAAGGCTTCCTGGGCTGGTGGCGGATTCGTGCCCGCGCGCTCGGCCCTACTGGGGTGTTCGACAATTGGCCGGATTGGCTGCGTGTGTGTGCTTGCCACCTGTGGGTGACCGATCGGAGGCGGCAGGCTGTCCCGAGCGGAGGGTGGTAAATCGCCAGGCGGTAAAACTGTCGTAACGGTAATAAGTGGCGTAGTTCATGTTTTGAATCCTCTGAATGTCTGGTGTGTCGCTAAAAGTGTTGGGGCTGAAAAAACAAAACCCCCGGTCGGGAGGCCGACCGGGGGTTGAGAATTCTCTGGTGGCGACCCGTTTGAAGTGGGCGCCATGTGGGTATCAGGCGCGCCAGTGGCTAAACCAATACCCAAAATAAAAGCTGACCGGAGTACAACCGTCGTTCACCCGGGCAGCCGCAACCGAGCGCGGGGCGCTGGCGGTACGAAGCTGTAAGAGGGCGTTGAACATGGTCTGTCTCCGATGGAGGGTCCGAGCTTACTAGAGGCCGGTACGCAGATTCAATCAGAAAATGCTATCGGCCAACGATGGCGCTTTCTATTGCTTGAGTGCCCCCACGGTTGTGACACACTTTGCGCTGCAACAACAATCCTATCGTCACAAGGACGCACATGACCCTCGCTGTGGAATTGGAATGATGGAGCGCCAATGGCGCCCGGCAACACCGGATGACCTGGAATTCGCCCGCGAACTGACCTGCAGAAACATGCTGCGTTACTACATTGAGCATGAACTGTTGTGGCAGGACGAAGCGTTTGACGTGGCCTGGGCCGGGCGGGACAACCGTTTGATTACATCGAACGACGGAGTGCTGGGCTATGTCAGCCTGAGTCGTGATGCCAGAGCCTTGTATATCCGCGAATTGCATATCGTCGACGCGTTTCGTGGGCAGGGCACTGGATCCTGGGTGATCGATCAGGCATCGGCTCTGGCGCGCCAGGAGCGGCGACCGGCATTGCGCCTGACGGTTTTCGAAAACAATCCGGCGCGAGCGTTGTACGAACGCAAGGGGTTGAGGGTGGTGGGCAAGGACGAATGTTTCCTGAGGATGCAGCTGGATATCCCCGGGCTGGATCGCTGCAACACGCTTGCGACAAGCCTTTCAAGATGAATTGAAACTTTTAATCTGACGCTTTCCGCTAGGTCTGCCAGAAGCTTTTTGCTAAGGTGTCTGGCAACCCAATAAGACCATATCACGAGGTGTCTGCTTGATTAGGGTGCTAGTAGTCGATGACCATGATCTCGTTCGTACAGGCATTACACGAATGCTGGCTGACATCGATGGCCTGCAAGTAGTCGGCCAGGCCGAGTCGGGTGAGGAATCCCTGATCAAGGCGCGCGAGCTGAAGCCCGATGTGGTGTTGATGGACGTCAAGATGCCGGGTATCGGCGGTCTTGAAGCCACTCGCAAATTATTGCGCAGTCACCCGGATATCAAGGTCGTCGCGGTGACTGTATGTGAAGAGGACCCGTTTCCTACACGGCTGTTGCAGGCCGGTGCGGCAGGTTACCTGACCAAGGGGGCAGGTTTGCCGGAAATGGTCCAGGCCATTCGACTGGTGTTTGCCGGGCAACGCTACATCAGCCCGCAAATTGCCCAGCAACTGGCGATCAAGTCCTTCCAGCCCACCAACGATTCGCCTTTCGATGCCCTGTCGGAGCGGGAAATCCAGATCGCGCTGATGATCGTCGGCTGCCAGAAAGTACAGATCATCTCCGACAAATTGTGCCTGTCGCCGAAAACCGTGAACACCTACCGTTACCGCATCTTCGAAAAGCTTTCGATCAGCAGTGATGTCGAGTTGACGCTGTTGGCGGTTCGTCATGGCATGGTCGACGCCAGCCTCTGAAAATGAACGACACCTTTGATCCGAGCGCCTTTCTGTCGACCGTTAGCGGGCGCCCCGGCGTGTACCGCATGTTCGACAGCGAAGCGCGGTTGCTCTACGTCGGCAAGGCGAAAAATCTCAAGAGTCGCCTGTCGAGTTACTTTCGAAAGACCGGGCTTGCCCCCAAGACCGCCGCGCTGGTAGCGCGTATCGCCCAGGTCGAGACGACGATCACCGCCAACGAAACCGAAGCCTTGCTGCTTGAGCAGACGCTGATCAAGGAATGGCGTCCGCCCTACAACATCCTGCTGCGCGACGATAAATCCTACCCCTACGTCTTTCTCTCCGACGGAGAGTTTCCGCGCCTGAGCATTCATCGCGGCGCGAAAAAGGCCAAGGGCAAATATTTCGGGCCTTATCCGAGTGCCGGCGCGATCCGCGAAAGCCTGAGCCTGCTGCAAAAGACGTTTTTCGTTCGCCAATGCGAAGACAGTTATTACAAGAACCGCACGCGCCCTTGCCTGCAATACCAGATCAAGCGTTGCAAGGCGCCCTGTGTCGGGCTGGTGGAGCCGCAGGTGTACGCCGAGGATGTCCGCCATTCGGTGATGTTTCTTGAAGGGCGCAGCAATGCACTGACTGACGAGTTGTCCGCCGGGATGGAAGAGGCGGCGATCAATCTCGAATTCGAACGGGCCGCGGAGTTGCGGGACCAGATTGCTTTACTGCGCCGGGTCCAGGATCAACAGAGCATGGAGGGCGGGACCGGGGACGTCGATGTGATTGCTGCCTTCGTCAACCCGGGTGGTGCCTGTGTTCACTTGATCAGCGTGCGGGGCGGTCGGGTACTGGGAAGCAAGAACTTCTTCCCTCAAGTCGGTATTGAAGAAGACGTTTCTGAAGTCATGGCCGCGTTTCTCGGCCAGTACTTCATCAGCAGCCCTGAACGCGACTTGCCCAGCGAGCTGATCGTCAACGTGGTCCACGATGACTTTCCCACGCTGATCGCCGCCATCGACGAATTACGCGGTCGGGAGCTGACCATCAGCCATCGCGTGCGGGGCACGCGGGCGCGCTGGCAGCAACTGGCGGTGACCAATGCCGAGCAGGCTCTGAGTGCGCGCCTGGCGAATCGTCAGCACATTACGGCGCGCTTTGATGCACTGGCCGAGGTGCTGAAGCTGGATGAGCCTCCACAGCGACTTGAGTGCTACGACATCAGTCACTCCAGCGGTGAGGCGACGGTGGCGTCGTGCGTGGTCTTCGGCCCCGAAGGTCCGATCAAGGCCGATTACCGCCGGTACAACATCGAGGGCGTTACGGCCGGCGATGATTATGCGGCGATGCATCAGGCGCTGACCCGACGCTTCAGCAAACTGAAGGACGGGGAGGGCAAGTTGCCGGATATCCTGCTGGTGGACGGCGGAAAAGGCCAGTTGTCCATGGCCCGCGACGTGCTCGATGAGCTGGCCGTGCCTGACCTGATTTTGCTGGGTGTGGCAAAAGGCGCGACGCGCAAGGCCGGTTTCGAAACCCTGTACCTGAACGACGCTGCACATGAGTTCACCTTGCGCGGCGATTCACCCGCGCTGCACCTGATCCAGCAGATTCGCGACGAAGCCCACCGGTTTGCCATTACCGGGCACCGAGCCCGACGTGGAAAAACCCGTCGGACGTCTACACTGGAAGGCGTCGCCGGCGTCGGACCCACACGTCGGCGTGACTTGTTGAAACATTTTGGTGGATTGCAGGAGCTGTCTCGTGCAAGCATCGAAGAAATTGCCAAAGCCCCCGGGATCAGTAAAAAGCTCGCAGAGTTGATTTATGCAAATCTGCACAGCGAGTAGAATGCCCCCTCACCTCGTAGCCAGTTGTGCCGATGAATATCCCTAATCTGATTACCGTTCTACGCGTTCTGCTCATACCGATCTTCATTTTGCTGTTCTACCTGCCTTACCAGTGGAGCTACATGGCCTCCGCCTCGGTCTTCGCATTCGCTGCGGCGACCGACTGGCTGGACGGGTACCTGGCGCGCCGCCTGGAACAAAGCACGCCGTTCGGGGCTTTCCTCGATCCGGTTGCCGACAAGCTGATGGTTGCGGTTGCATTGGTCCTGTTGGTGCAGGAACACGGAAACCTGTGGCTCACGCTGCCTGCCGCCGTGATCATCGGTCGCGAGATTGTCGTCTCGGCACTGCGCGAATGGATGGCCGAACTGGGCGCTCGTGCCCACGTCGCCGTATCGAACCTGGGCAAATGGAAAACCGCCGCGCAAATGCTGGCGCTGGTGATCCTGCTGGCCAATCCAAAGGATTTCAGTTTCTGGGTCTTGCTGGGCTACACCTTGTTGATGGTGTCGGCTGGCCTGACTTTGTGGTCGATGGTCCAGTACCTGCGGGCTGCCTGGCCACATCTGAAGACTGACGTTGAAAAGAAATAAAACTTTTTTGAATCAAGGGGTTGACGGGGCTTCTGGATTCTATAGAATGCGCCACACCAAGACGCGGGAATAGCTCAGTTGGTAGAGCACGACCTTGCCAAGGTCGGGGTCGCGAGTTCGAGTCTCGTTTCCCGCTCCAAGTTTGTACGCATTTGATGTCGCGCTACTGACAGCAAATGTTTTGAGGCCGAGTAGCAAAATGGTTATGCAGCGGATTGCAAATCCGCCTACGCCGGTTCGATTCCGACCTCGGCCTCCACTAATAAACAAGCTCCGTAGATCTATGATTTACGGAGCTTTTTTATTTGCAATAGCCTGCAAGATTTAGTCTTGAAAAGGGTATTTGCGAACTTGCTTCACTGGGGCGGGATGTATATATTTCCACCTCTGCTGCACAAGCGTCAGAACTGCCGGATCGTTATCTGGCAAAACCTGGACGCTTCACCGCGCTACCGCCCGAATGGCGAAACTGGTAGACGCATGGGACTTAAAATCCCCCGCTCGTAAGGGCGTGCCGGTTCGATTCCGGCTTCGGGCACCATGAATATCAAGGGCTTGCGTGAGATACCTCATGCAGGCCCTTAGTTTTTTCCGCAATCAAAATCCTTCCGCAATTCGCTACCGGCTTCCTCCCACGCGTCATAAAACCTGTTCCTGCCCACGCCAGTGGTCATCGTCTGTCCGGTATCACTGACGCCCATGACCGAAGCCAACCTGGTTCGGGTGCTGCAATCGCAGACCCGCCTGAATGTCAGCCTGTTGCGCTACGACACGATCGCCCAAGGCGCTGAGCAGGTGCAGGCGCGAATCGCTGAACTGAGGGCTCAAGGTGTCGGCATGGCCATCGCCGATGCCTTGTCGGACAGCGATCTGTACACCCTCGGTAGCGCCTGCGCCGATCTGCCGTTGTTGACGGGTGGTTCGGGGCTGGCCCTGGGCCTGCCGGAAAACTTCCGTCGCGTCGGCAAGTTGCGCGACCTCGACGCCTCGAAACTCCCGGTGGTGTCCGGTGGGGAAGTGGTGTTGGCCGGTAGTGCTTCGATCGCCACCAATGGGCAAGTGGCGGCCTGGCTCGAAGCTGTTCGTCCAGATTTGCGGATTGATCCGTTGGCCTTGGCGGCGAGGGAGCCGGTGGTGGCGCAAGCGTTTCACCCGTTTTGGCAACCGGCGCACGCCCCTGGCGTTGACGATTGCCGGCTTCATGGTCGGGTGGCGTATTCGGCAAGGTGCTGGTGGATACCGGAATCGGTGCCGTGGTCTCCGACATGCTGCGCACCTGGACGGTGATGACCACTTTGCTCGGTACCTTGGGTTTCTGTATTACCCTGCTGATCTGGCCCTTTGTCTAACCCTTTATTTCAGGAGCTACCATGCCTTGTTTTGCTGCCAATCTCAGCATGCTCTACCCGGAACATGAGTTTCTGGATCGTTTCGCCGCCGCTGCCTCTGACGGTTTCGAAGCGGTCGAATATCTGTTTCCCTACGACTACTGTGCTGAAGAACTCAAGCAACGCTTGAGCGACAACGGCCTGGTGCAGGCACTGTTCAACGCACCGCCCGGTGATTGGGCAGCGGGGGAGCGGGGCACGGTGTCGTTGCCGGGCCGGGAGAGTGAATTTCGTAGCGGTTTTGATCGTGCCCTGGACTACGCCAGCGTATTGGGCAATTTACGCATCCATGTCATGGCCGGGCTGTTGCCGTCGGAAAACGATCGCCCGCGGCATCACGGCGTGTACCTGGAGAACCTCGCCTACGCCACCACCCAGGCAGCCAAGGCAGGCGTCACCGTATTGCTCGAACCGATCAATACGCGAGACATGCCAGGCTTTTTCCTCAACCGCCAGGATCAGGCCCAGGCTATCTGCAAGGAAGTGGGCGCCAGTAACCTGAAGGTTCAGTTCGACTGCTACCACTGCCAAATCGTCGAGGGCGACCTGGCGGCCAAACTGCGTCGCGACTTCGATGGTATCGGCCATATCCAGATCGCCGGGGTGCCGGATCGGCATGAACCGGACCTGGGGGAAGTCAATTATCCTTATCTGTTCGAGCTGATCGATCAGTTGGGTTATGACGGCTGGGTAGGGTGCGAGTATCGGCCTCGTGGCAATACGTCTGCCGGCTTGCAGTGGTTGCGCGACTGGAAGGTGCGCCAGGCGCTATAGAGGAAGGCTGGCCTGCACCCGGTCCCAGGGCGCTTTCATACTCAAGGCGCAGCTGCCGTAAAATTTCGACACGTTGCTTGAAACGGGCTTTACTGGAATAAGTCGTGCGGATTATCGAGGGCTGCATGTTCTCGGCAGCCAGTACTGGCTGGATGCCGAGTGCAAAACTACAACCGTCGAGGTTGAGGAGCAGTCCTTGCCCATGTCCCGGTTCCTCTGCGCCATGCTGTTCGCACTGCTGCTCGTTGGCTGCGCAACCACGCGCCTGCCCCACGAATTCAGCGAGGCGATACCCGCCAGCGATTCGGCGTTCGGGCGTTCGATCCAGGTTCAGGCCGCCGCACACGAGGGGCGCTCGGGTTTTCGCTTGCTGCCCAACAGCAGTGAAGCATTCCGGGCGCGCGCCGAGTTGATCCGCCATGCGCAGAAATCCGTCGATCTGCAGTACTACATCGTGCATAACGGTCTGAGCACCCGGGCGCTGGTGCGTGAAATGCTGCTGGCTGCCGATCGCGGCGTACGGATACGCATCTTGCTCGATGACACGGCCAGCGACGGCCAGGAAGAAGTCATTGCGACCCTGGCGGTGCACCCGAACATCCATATCCGCGTCTTCAATCCTTTGCATCTGGGGCGCAGTACCGTGGTCACCCGAACCATGGGGCGTCTGCTTGATCTTTCCCAGCAACACCGACGCATGCACAACAAACTGTGGCTGGCCGACAACAGCGCAGCCATCGTCGGCGGACGCAACCTGGGGGACGAGTATTTCGACGCCAAGCCCGATCTCAACTTCACCGACATGGACCTGCTGTGCATCGGTCCGGTCGCCGAGCAGTTGGGACACAGCTTCGATCAGTACTGGAACAGCGCCTTGAGCCAGTCGATCAGTGACTTCCTGCTCAACAAGCCGACAGCACAAGACTTGCTCGAGAGCCGTCAACGCCTGGAGCAATCGCTGCAGACCTCACGTATCGAGAGCAAGGTGTTGTACAACCATCTCATGACCTACCAGACTCAGCCGCAATTCGAGACCTGGCGCAAGCAACTGATCTGGGCCCATAACAAGGCGATGTGGGACGCACCGAGCAAGGTCCTGGCCGACGGCGAGCCGGCACGCGCGCTATTGATGGCCACACAGCTGCGTCCTGAACTCGATGGCGTCAATAACGAGCTGATCATGATCTCGGCCTATTTCGTTCCGCAAAAGCCGGGCATGGACTATCTGCTGGGGCGTGCCGATGCCGGCGTCGATGTGCGCCTGCTGACCAACTCACTGGAAGCCACCGATGTGCCGGCTGTGCATGGCGGCTATGCACCGTATCGCAAGACTCTGCTCGAACATGGCGTGAAGCTCTATGAGCTGCGACGCCAGCCGGACGATCCCGGCCGCAGTTCTTCGTTTGGCTTCAGTGGTGGCTCGGACTCCAGTCTGCACACCAAGGCCATGATCCTGGACAAGCAGAAAGTGTTCGTCGGCTCGTTCAATTTCGACCCGCGTTCAGTGTTCTGGAACACTGAAGTCGGAGTGCTGGTCGATAGTCCCGAACTGGCCGGCCAAGTGCGCCAGCTGGCGCTTGAGGGCATGGCGCCGGCCATGAGTTACCAGGCCCGACTGGAAAACGGCGAAGTCGTCTGGCTCACCGAGGATGACGGCCGCGAGCATACCTTGCGTAAGGAGCCCGGCAGCAAATGGCGTAGCTTCAAGGCCTGGCTCAGCGACAAGATCGGCCTGGAGAAAATGCTCTAGATCGAAACCCGGCGTACGGCCTCCGGCTGCAACACAACTAAATTCTGAGTAAGCGGAATTTTGAACTCCCGATCCAGAGGCCAACTCCTAACTCACAAGGCACTGTACACGACAACGATGTGGCGATGACCCACCAACAGCTGCATAGCCGCGAGCCCGGCGCGATATTCGAAACCAATCTTCCAGCGCGCCTGGACCGCTTACCGTGGGGCCGCTTTCACTCCCTGCTGGTGGTCGCGCTGGGCGTCACCTGGTTGCTCGACGGTCTGGAAGTGACCCTGGCGGGCTCGGTGTCCGGCGCGCTGAAAAACAGCCCCGTCCTGCGCATGAACAACTTCGATATTGGCCTGGCCGGCGGCATCTACATCGCCGGCGCAGTGCTCGGTGCCTTGCTGTTCGGCTGGCTGACCGATCGCCTGGGGCGGCGCAAGTTGTTCTTTGTAACTTTATGGCTGTATGTAGGCGCCACGGCGGCCACGGCGTTCTCGTTCAGCCTGGAAAGCTTCCTGCTGTTTCGCTTCCTCACGGGCATGGGCATCGGCGGCGAATACACGGCGATCAATTCGACCATCCAGGAATTTACCCCGGTACGCTATCGCGGCTGGGTCGACCTGAGCATCAACGGCACATTCTGGCTAGGTGCAGCACTGGGTGCCGGCGGGGCCATCGTCCTGCTGGACCCGCGCGTGGTCGGTGGTGAGCTGGGCTGGCGCCTGTGCTTCGGCATTGGTGCCGCGTTGGGCCTGGTGATCCTGGTGATGCGCCTGTGGTTGCCGGAAAGCCCGCGCTGGCTGCTGGTCCATGGTCAGCGCGATAAGGCGCGACACATCGTCGAAGGTATCGAAGCGAGTCTGCGCGAACAAGGCCACGAACTGCCGGCGGTGACCAGCAAACCATTGCGCCTGTACGCGCGGGACCATACGCCGCTGGGGGAGGTCTTCCATACCCTGTTCGTCAGATTCAGCCGCCGCGCGCTGGTGGGGATGACCCTGCTGACCGCGCAGGCGTTCTTTTACAACGCGATATTCTTCACCTATGCGCTGGTGCTCACCGATTTTTACCAGGTGCCCGCCGAACAGGTCGGTTGGTACGTATTGCCCCTGGCACTGGGCAATTTTTGCGGACCGCTGCTGCTGGGGCGCCTGTTTGACGTGGTCGGCCGACGCGTGATGATCAGCTTCACTTATGCGACGTCCGGAATGTTGCTGGCGCTCAATGGCTACGCCTTCCAGCAGGGCTGGCTGGATGTCACCCAGCAAGCCGCGGCGTGGATGGTGATCTTCTTTTTCGCTTCGGCAGCGGCCAGTTCGGCTTACCTGACGGTGGCAGAAACCTTCCCGCTGGAAATCCGCGCCTTGGCCATCGCCGTGTTCTACGCGTTCGGCACTGGCCTGGGCGGCATCATCGGGCCGACGCTGTTTGGCCAACTGATTCAGACCCAGCAGCGCGGCAGTCTGTTGATTGGTTATCTGGCAGGCGCTGCACTAATGTGTGCGGCGGCGGCGGTGCAAGCGGTTTGGGGGGTGTCTGCCGAGCGTCGAGCGCTGGAACATGTGGCCAGGCCTTTGTCCCAGGCTGAGGATTGAGTGGGGGCGACTGTCCAAAGAGCCGTTTGAGAAAGCCGGCGCAAATCCAGAGGCAATTCACTCAAAAGGGTGACGCGGTCAAGCTGGATGTCTTCTGACATTTTTGCCTGCACCTGCCTGACTCAGGCTCCTTGCAGTAAACGGAGGGTACCTGTGCCCTTATTTTCGAGGGTATTGAATGAAACAAGGACAAGTTCTGCTGTTGGCTTTGTTGATGATGTTTTTAACGGGGTGCACGACTACGCCGCCAAAAGACCAAGGCAATCTCTGCAGTATCTACCGTGAGTATCCCGACTGGTATGAGGACTCGCTGCAAATGCAGAGCGAATATGGGACGCCCCTGCATGTGGCCATGGCGATCATGAAGCAGGAAAGCAGCTACGTGGCGGACGCATTGCCGCCTCGTGACTACCTGCTATGGGTCATCCCCTGGGGGCGAGTCAGTTCGGCCTACGGTTACGCGCAGGCTCAAGACCCGGTGTGGGGTGAGTACAGGGACAATACGGGCAACGGTGGTTCGCGTGACAGTTTCGACGACGCGATCATGTTTATCGGTTGGTACACCACGGGCACCCAACGTCAGCTCGGGATCTCCAAATGGGACACCTACAATCAGTACCTGGCTTATCACGAGGGGCGAGGGGGCTTCAGCCGCGATTCCTATCGCAGTAAACCGTGGCTGATGCAGGTTGCCCAGAAAGTGCAAAAGCAGTCAGAGATTTACAACGCGCAACTAAAAGTGTGTCGCCAAGAGTTGGATGATGATCGTAGCGGGTGGTTTTAACGCATTTACGAAAAAAATCCCCGCACCTCCTGGGGGAAGATGCGGGGCAATGTATTACACATGGTGAGGAAGGTCGGCCTCCTCAAATGCAGACTGGCTGTATTCGAAGCGTCCGTTAGAGGCACCACCTGTGAACCCCTTGGCCAACCTCCCTCGACGCATATTTAAAGCCGAGGGAGAGGAACGAGCGAAATCAATAATTATCAAAAGCAGATCAATCAATATGGATATGGCGTCGTGGATAGCTTCTCGGTGAGGGCATCGCGAGATTAAGCCAGTTCCAAAAGAAGTCTGTTGGTGCTGCCAGGCAAGGGGTGAGGTGCATTGATCCGGCCTTCCAGTCTGTTCACGAACGCGAGGGCTTCTGCGTAGCTGCGAAATTCAACGCACCACGCGTTCATCCATACATTCCAGCCTTCCGGCTTGCTCGCTTTCTCGATTTTTATCAGCATCCTGGAATCCCTCCATGTGGTGGTTAAGCCCACATTTAAAGCCAATAGAGGGGGGTGTTTGGAAATTAATAATTATCAAAAATGGATTTACGGCGGCGGGGGATTCAGACGTTGGAGCCGTGTTTGCGATCGATTGGGCATGCTCTAAACCAAGGGTTTGCAAGCGAAAGCATTGCAAACCCTTGTATGTTTCTGCGTCATTATTTCGATCTTGATCATGGTCGCCTGATGCTTCAGGGGGCCGGGTCTGCCTTGCGGCGATCGCTGCCGGCCGGGTTGCCGGTATCGATCAGCCTTCTTTCCAGCAGTACGTTTTCCAGGGCCTGGCGGTCTGACGGGTTCATCTGATGTTCTCGCTCCTTGAGTTCCAACAGGATCGGGGTCGACCACTGGCGGTAGGTTTGTTCAGCACTACGATTAAGTGACATGGGTTCCTCCTTAATCAGGCTCCTGCCAATAAGGCGCCGCACTTCGATACGCCCAAAAAACCTAGTCGACGAAGCGGGTTCCCGCCACTGCTTTACGTCGGACTGCCATTGCCCCAGATGCCCGTAGCGGCAGTGCGCTGTACGTAGTCGCCGAAGTCGCGCGCCGGTCGTCCCAGTGCCCGCTGTACGCCATCGGCCACGGGTGTGTTGCGCCCGTCCAGCACCGTCGTGAAGAGATACAACACCAGATCGATCAACGCCGGGGGAAGCTGTTCCTGTTCCATTGCCTGTCGATAGGCATCCGGCGGCACGGGCACGAATTCGATGTTGCGACCGGTGGCGCGGGCAATCTCGGTCACGGCTTGAGCAAAGGTCAACGCCCGAGGGCCGGTCAATTCATAGAGCTGGCCAGTGTGCCCGGGTTGAGTCAGTGCGGCGACGGCACACTCGGCGATGTCTTGCGCATCGACAAAGGGCTCGGCGACCTGGCCGATGGGGAGTGCGAGTTCACCTTGCGCAATGGGTTCAAGAAAGTGTGCCTCGCTGAAATTCTGGCAGAACCAACTGGCCCGCAGAATCGTCCAGTCAATCCCGCTGTCCTGTACAACGCGTTCGGCCTGTTCGGCTTCCACTTCGCCACGTCCGGATAACAAGACCAGTTTGCGGACGCCGCTTTTCACCGCCAGGTCAGTGAACGCCTGGATGGTTTCAACGGCGCCAGGAACGGCAAGATCAGGTTGAAAGGAAATGTAGACGCGATGAACGCCATCGATCACGGCGTCCCAGGTCGATCGATCTTCCCAGTCGAAGGGAGGATTGGCGTCGCGGGAGCCCCGGCGAACGGGCAGGCCGGCGGCTTCGAGGCGTTGTGCGATGCGCCGTCCGGTTTTGCCGGTGGCGCCGAGGACCAGTGTGATTGGTTGGGCGGTTTTCATCGCGTTCATCTCCATCGGTTAATGTGAGTGATGCTCATGTTAAAAAAGATGATAGATGCTCATGTTTTACCGTCAACCCATCAGATCGAATTCCCCGACGTGTGGCATCTGTTGTTGGGCGCAGGGAGTGGCGATGCTAAGGTGAGCACATGTCACGTTTTTGATCGGGAATTCACTCGTGCGCAAAAAGCCCTCTGAAAACCTCGAACAGCCTGCTGCAGAAGCGGTTCGACGCAACCCCACGCAACAGCGCAGCCGCGATCGTCAGGAGCGGATTCTGGCCATGGCCACTCAATTGATCGCGGACAAGGGCAGCGACCAACTCAAGATGAGTGAAATCGCCGAGCGCTCCGAGATCTCGATCGGTTCCCTTTATCAATATTTTCCCGACAAGAGTTCCGTGATCCGCACGCTGGCCGAACGCTATAACGCTGAGAGCCGCCGTTGCATTGCAGAGGCAATGGCGGCCGTCGAGGACGCCCAGGGTTTGCAGGCCGCCTATTCGCAGTTGCTCGATCTGTATTACGAGATCGTGATGGCGACACCGGTGATGCGTGACATCTGGTCCGGCATGCAGGCCGACAAGCAGTTATTGCAGCTGGAGTTGAAGGAGAGTCGGGTTGCCGGAGCGCTGCTGTCCCAAGCGATGCTTCGCGTGTATCCCGACTGTGACGAACAACAGGTCGAGGAGTCCGCGTTTTTGATCTGGCACTTGGGCGAGGCAACCATGCGCTTGGCTGTCACTTGTGCACCCGATGAGGGACGAGCACTGGTCGAGGCGTTCAAGCGTATGTCCCTGCGCGAGATCATGGAGCCCGCGCGCAGGAACATCGATTCACCGTAAAAGCCTGGCGGTCGGTTCAGTTTCCCTAAACGAAGGGTTGACCGCCAAAACCGCGGGGCAGTCGTTGCAGGCCGGCCATCGCGGTCAGTCGCTCGGTCCAGGCTGAACGCCAGTCATTGGCGGTGTGCATGGCTTTGGCTTTGCGTGCTGCGCGGCGGGCAGCGTTGCGTTCAGCCTTGCGGGCCTCTTTGTAGGCGTCGGTGTTTCGGCAGCTTCGGCATTTAACCCGATTGAGTTCGCGGGTCGATACGAGGTTGCTGCCGTGGTGACCGCAGGCCAGGTGCCCGCTGACTTTGAAATGAGTGACCATTGGAACGTCTCCTTCGTGACGTGTGAGCGGTTGACTCCACGTGAGCGGGGACGTTCGATTGGTTTTGCGCAACAAAAATCCCGACACCAGGCCGGGTTGTGAGAAAAGCTGGAAATCCGGCAGGCAGCCAAAGATTCGCAGACGCACGGTCAACGATCATGCTGCCCGAATCGGGCCTGTCCTCGCGCTGCGAATCCGTGACGGATCATCTGAACCGTGGCAGAGGCGGGTCGACAGGCTTGAGAGACGACAGCGTGTGCCGGATCAGCGGCGTGTCCTTTTCGATGTCGTTCAGGCGATCACGAATTCTGAGGGCGGTAGGGTGTCCGCCTTGATGATCGACCCAGTCGGCGATTTCCTTGCAGGCGGCGGCCAGGCGGGCCTGACGGGAGTCCAGCAAGGTGAGCAGGGTGGTGATGGACTCTTTTTCGGACATGGGAGACACCTCCGTTCAAGAAACCTGTGTGTGGCAGCAAAAAGCCCGCCGGGAGCGAGCTTTCTGCCGAAAGGGTTACTGATCCTTCAGCCATTTCAGTATAGACCCGTTAAAAAAGGGTGACACCCCTCAACTTTGTCGGGCTGTCACTTGTGATTTAGCGTTCAACTGACGGCAAACACGCGCGGCGTCCTCTTCAACCTCGTAGCCATCTCCGATGAAGCCTTGGGTGCGGGTATCGGCGATGCGGTACCAAACCGCGGCATCCGGTGGCAGGTGGTCATTTTCACCGGCACGGCGGCCATGGATGATGATCTTGTTGCAACGCTTCACGACGAAAATGTCTTCCATGGCGTCTCCGCGGCGGATTCGTGTTCAGTTCAACTATAGAAGTCATTGCTGATCGTGCAAAAAATAGGCAGGTCAATTCGTCGGTTCAGGCGCTGCCAGCGTTCTCTCCAGAAAATTCGCCAGCCCGACTTCCGCGGCCGAGAGCCCCTTGCGCGCTCTCGGCCTGGGCAGTTGCGCCAAAGCCCCTAGAAGGAAACCATCTAGCACCGCCGGGTGGATATAGCACTTGCGGCACACCGTCGGGGTATTGCCCAGTTGCCTGGCAACGTCCTTGACCATCTCCACCAGGTGCCGTCGGGCGTCCATTTCAGGCTCCCAGCGACGCTTGCGCAGTATTGCCAGGGCCAGAACACTGCCGGCCCAGGTGCGGTAGTCCTTGGCGGTGAAATCGGCGCCGCTGAGCCTTTGCAAATAGCTGTTGATGTCGGATGAACTGACGGTGTGCCGGTCACCGTTTTCATCCAGATACTGAAACAGGTTCTGCCCGGGTATTTCCTGGCAGCGCCTGATGATCCGGGCCAGGCGCCGGTCTTTCACGGTGATCTGGTGTTCGACGCCACTTTTGCCGCGGAACTGGAACAGAATGGCACTGCCGTTGATCTCTACATGGCGGCTGCGCAGGGTCGTCAGGCCATAGGAGCGGTTGTCCCGGGCGTATTGGCTGTTACCGATGCGGATCAGCGTCGAGTCGAGCAGGGTAATGACAGTGGCCATGACTTTGTCGCGACTGAATCCCGGTTCCGTTAGCACGGCTTGCAATCGTTGGCGCAGTTTCGGCAGGGCCAGTCCGAATTCACGCAGGCGCAAATACTTGTCGGCGTCACGCACCTCTCGCCAGCGGGGGTGATAACGGTACTGCTTGCGACCCCGGGCATCGCGCCCGGTGGCCTGCAGATGCCCGCGTGGATCGGCGCAGATCCACACCTCGGTATAGGCGGGCGGCACCGCGAGGGAGTTGAGGCGCTTGATTGCGTCGGGGTCGGTGATGCGCTGGCCGGCCGGGTCGAAATAGGCGAATTTTCCGCGCAGTTTCCTGCGGGTAATGCCCGGCTGAGTGTCATCGACATAATGCAGGTCAGGTGGCAGTCCATCGGGCATGACAAGCGTCCTGGGCAAGGAGTCACGGAGCATTACAGCCATTGACCTCGCCCCGGTGCAGTCGTGCCTTCGGAGTTACGCCAGCACCGCGACCGCTTTTATTTGTGCCCAGAGTGGCTGGCCAGGATGAATGTTCAGTTGGTCACGGGAATAACGCGTGATCCGCGCAAGCAGCGGCGTGCCGGCGGCATCCAGGCGAACCAGCACGTGGGCGGCGTTGTCGGCGTTCATTTCACTGACCACGGTGACCGGCAGGCGATTGAGAATGCTGCTATGCCCGACATTGTCCAGGCTCAGGCTCACATCCCGCGCCTGGACCTTGCAGCGCAGCGCCTGGCCCACGTCCATTGGCGTATGCGGCACACGAATGTCGAGGGCGGTGTCGGGCAGTTGCAGGCTGAGCAATTGATAGTCGGCGTCATAGGCGCTGACGCGACCTTCGATCACCACACCGGCGTCATCCCCCATTGCCAACGGCAAGTCGAGGCGCGCCAGGGTCTGGCCGATCGGGCCGCTGGCCAGTGCCTTGCCGTTGCTGAGCAGCACGATATGGTCGGCCAGCCGCGCGACTTCATCCTGGGAATGGCTGACGTACAGCACCGGGATGTCGAGCTCGTCGTGCAGGCGTTGCAAGTAGGGCAGGATTTCACCTTTGCGTTGGGCATCCAGCGCCGCCAGGGGTTCGTCCATCAACAGCAGTTTCGGGCTGGTGAGCAAGGCGCGGGCGATGCCGACGCGCTGACGCTCGCCGCCCGAAAGGTGTTGCGGGTGCCGGTCCAGCAAATGACCGATGCCCAGCAATTCGGTGGCGTGGGCCATGTCGACCCGACGCTGTGGCTTGGGAATGCGCTTGAGGCCGAACTCGAGATTGGCCAGCACCGACAGATGGGGAAACAGGCTGGCTTCCTGGAACACGTAGCCCAGCGCGCGCTTGTGCGGCGCGACGAAGATCCGGTTGGCGCTGTCTTGCCAGACTTCATTGTTGACCTGGATAAAGCCTTGATCGGCCCGCTCCAGGCCGGCGATGCAGCGTAGACAAGTGGTCTTGCCTGAACCGGAGTGGCCGTAAAGTGCCGTGACGCCACGGCCCGGCAGTTGCAGATCGACGTCCAGGGCGAAGCCCGAATAACGCAGTTTCAGACGCATTTGAATCATCGATCAGCTCCAGCCCGCTTTGGTTTTACGGCTGGAATACAGCGCCAGCAGGACGACAAACGAGAACACCAGCATCGCCCCGGCCAGCCAATGGGCCTGGGCATACTCCATGGCTTCGACGTGGTCGTAGATCTGCACCGAGACCACGCGGGTCTTCTCGGGAATGTTGCCGCCGATCATCAGCACCACGCCAAACTCGCCGACGGTGTGGGCGAAACCGAGAATGGCCGCGGTAATGAAACCGGGGCGGGCTAGGGGCAGGGTCACGCTGAAAAAGCTGTCCCAGGGATTGGCCCGCAAGGTCGCGGCCACTTCGAGCGGGCGCGTGCCAATCGCGGAAAAAGCGTTTTGCAGCGGCTGGACCACAAAGGGCATCGAATACAACACCGAACCGATGACCAGCCCCGCAAAACTGAACGTGAGGGTCCCAAGGCCCAGTGACTGGGTGAGCTGTCCAAGGAACCCGTGAGGGCCGAGAGCCAGCAACAGGTAAAAACCAATCACCGTCGGCGGCAGCACCAGGGGCAGGGCGACAATCGCCCCGACCGGGCCGCGCAACCAGGAGCGGGTGCGCGACAGCCATAACGCAATCGGAGTGCCGACAATCAGCAGGATGACGGTCGTCAGGGACGCCAGTTTCAGGGTCAGCCAGATGGCGGAAAGATCGCCACTCGATAGCGACATTTAGATTTCGTAACCGTAGGACTTGATGACAGCTGCCGCTTTCGGCCCCTTGAGGTAGTCAACCAGTGCCTTGGCGGCCGGGTTGTCCTTGCCCTTGTTGAGAATCACCGCATCCTGCTTGATCGGGTCGTGCAGGCTGGCGGGAACGATCCAGGCCGATCCGCTGGAGATCTTGCCGTCCTTGTAGATCTGCGACAAGGCGACAAAACCCAGCTCGGCGTTGCCGGTGGAAATGAACTGGTAGGCCTGGCTGATGTTCTGGCCTTCAACGATCTTGTCCTTGACCTTGTCGGTCAAGCCTTCTTTTGCCAGTACCTGGGTCGCCGCCAGGCCATAAGGCGCGGCTTTCGGGTTGGCGATGGACAGGTGTTGGTAGGCGTTCTTTTTCAGCACATCGCCCTTGGCATCGACGTAGCCTTCCTTGGCCGACCACAGCGCCAGGGTGCCGACCGCGTAGGTGAAGCGCGAGCCCTTGACGGAGTCGCCTTCGGCTTCAAGTTTTTTCGGGGTGCTGTCGTCTGCCGAGAGGAACACTTCGAACGGCGCACCGTTTTTGATCTGGGTGTAGAACTGGCCGGTGGCGCCAAAGGAGGCGACCAGTTTATGCCCGGTGTCTTTTTCGAAATCAGCGGCGATGGCCTGGATGGGCGCGGTGAAGTTGGAGGCGACCGCCACCTGGACTTCGTCCGCCTGGGCTGAGCCGAAGGCGAATGCGGCGAGAAGGCTCGCCAGGCAGGTCGGGGCAAAACGTGAGGCACGAATGAACATGAAACGGCTCCGTCAAAGGCAATTGCGGCAGGTTAATCGTTATGTACAAAAATATATAGCGAATTGCCTTTGAACGGAATGTGCTGGTGAAAAATTGTATACAATTTTAATGGAGCAGATGCTCAGAAGCGACCTGAGAGTCTCGCCAACCCTTCTTCAGCCAGCTTTCGAGTCAGTGCCTCGCTGGTCAAATCGACGCCGAGGGTAAATGCCTGACCGGCCCAGAGGTTGCTGAAATCCGCTTCACCTTTGGCCCGCAACGGCATCAGCGCGCCACCGGCAAGGGGGAAGGCCGGGGCCTTGGCGCTCATGGGGCCCAGTTCACGCATCACCCGATTGAGGATGCCCCGGGCCGGGCGACCGGTGAACACGTTGGTGACGGCTGTCTCGCTTTCCCTGGCGGTGCGCAACGCCTTGTGATGGGACGGGCTGACCTTGGCCTCTGGGGTGAACAGGTACGCCGTACCCACCTGCACCGCCGAAGCACCGAGCATGAAGGCAGCGGCGACGCCTCGGGCGTCAGCGATGCCGCCAGCGGCAATCACCGGCACTTTCACCGCATCGACGACTTGGGGCACCAGGGCGAAAGTCCCCACCTGACTGCTCAGGTCATCGCTGAGAAACATCCCGCGATGGCCCCCGGCCTCGTAGCCCATGGCAATGATTGCATCGCAACCGTGCTGCTCCAGCCACACGGCTTCTGCGACTGTGGTGGCTGAGGACAGCACCTTCGCACCCGTGGCCTTGACCCGGTCGAGCAGGGATTTTTCCGGCAAGCCAAAGTGAAAGCTCACCACTTGCGGGCGAAACGCTTCGACCACTTCGCAGGCCGCGTTATCGAACGGTGCCCGGTTGGACACCGGCGTCGGTGCATCGAAGTCGGCGCCGAGTTCCTGGTAGTAGGGTTGCAGCAGGTTTTTCCAGTCCTGTGCGCGTTGCTCATCCGCAGCAGGCGGCTGATGACAGAAGAAGTTGACGTTGATCGGGCGTCGGGTGTGTTGGCGGATGGTTTTGAGCTCTTCGCGCAGTTGATCGGTGCTGAGCATCGCCGCCGGCATCGAGCCCAGGCCGCCGGCATTGCAGGTGGCGATCACCATGGACGAGTTTGTGGCACCGGCCATCGGCCCCTGGATGATCGGCAGTTCGATCCCGAGCAGGTCAAGGATGCGGGTATCTGGCCATTGGTTCATGTGCTGTGTTCTCCGACGTTGAATCCGGGCAGGGGCGGTAGAACAGGATTTGTAACGCAACGACTGGCGCAAGGCCAGTCGTCTTTTCAGCGGGTAAGGCGTTAGCGTCGGTGGAAGCCGCCACCGCCGAAGGAGTGATACATGAACCGGGACGAGTCGTGATAACTGTTGAAGCGATCATTGCCGAAGGAGCGCGCATCGTACTCCCGGTTGAGATTCTGGACCTGAGCCGTGTTGGCCGAATCGAGACGGGTTGCTCCGCCCTGGACCATCGATTGCCAGCCGCTATCGGTCCTTTTGTAAACGTTGCCATCACGGCCGGCGTACACGTTGTCGCCGACATGCGCCATGCCGCCGTCGCGATCATGGATACCGCCGTACTGGGTGGTGTTGCCGGTATTGGGGTTGTAGATGGCCCCGCGATTGGCGGTGACCTGGGTGCCGGTGCGAACGTTGCCGGCGGTCACATGCTGGCCGGCGATGGCTCCGCCGTCCGGGCCGACGGCCATACCGCTGCGGCCCGCGGCATAGTTGCCGTTGTAAACGTTGTGTACCGCGCCGCGCTGGCCTGCCGCGGCGATGCCGGTACGCGAGTTGTAGGAGGCGCCAACCTGGCCGGCCCAGCGATTGCCGGTCCAGGCGTTGTAGCCGCCGCCGTAGCGGCTGACCGAAGCGCGGTCGCCCCATTGGCGGTAGATGTTGCCGGTCGTGCCGGCCCAGCCACCGGGGCCCCAGGCAACGGCGCCACCGTGATAGCCGTAAGCGGCACCGCCCCAAGGCATTGGCGCCGGGTACAGATGCGGCCCCCAGGCGTAACCCCAACCGTAATTGCCCCACCATGGATAGGCGCCCCAGCCCCAACCCACGGCGGCCGTGCTGCCGCCCCAACTCCAGCCGAAACCGAAGCCAAACGTCCAGCCCGTCCAGGGTGTGTAGCGAATCGCCACGCCAAAGCCATAGGTCACCGGTGGGCCGTACCAGACACTGCCCACCCACGGCGTATAGGGATAACCGGTGCCATACACCACCACACCGCTGTCAGGGTCCAGCGTCGAACCCTGGTAACCCGGCGTGTAACCGACGACGACCGTATCGCCACTGGCTTCGTAGACTTTCACGTAAGTGACGTAGTGCATTGGTGAGCTGGGCGGGATCGAATAGATCACCGCCGGTACCGAAGAGGCGACCGTCCAGGGGCCTTGCACCGAGGTGGCCACGAACCAGATGCCGTTCTCCACCGCGTACCAGCTTTGTGCATCGACCATGATGATCGGCATCGGGCTGTTGACCACGTATTGCAGGGGCGTGCCCTTGATGGCCTTGAGTTGCGGCTCGCCGTCAAAGGTTGGCTTGGTCATTTTGACCTGGCTTTTCTTGATCGCCGAGGTCTGTGGAATGGTCGCTGCAATCGCCGCTTCCTTGGCCTGCGGTGTTCCGGCCACCGAGGCCTTTACGTTCTCCTTGGGGCTGTCATCGGGAATGTTGGCGAAGTCCGCCGGCAACTGGTCTGCGCCTACAAAGGTCCAGGGGCCTTTCATGTCACTGGCACGGAACCAGCGACCCGAGATCAGCACGTAGCTGTCCTGGTCACCGATCTCCTTGAAAATATGCCCGGTGGTGTTGGTCACATACAGCAGTGTGGTGTTCTGGATCGGCTGCCATTGCGGCGCGCCGTCAGTGACGATCAACTCGGTCGGCACCGTGGCGATATGGATCTGCGGAATCGGCGGCTTGGCCAGCGTCGGTATCTTCTCCTTCGGATCGCTCTGGCCTGTCAGCAGGTCTACCTGTCGGCCCTGGATCGCAGCTTTCTTGGCCTTCTCCAGCTCGGCGGAGGGCGAGGGCAGTGGCGCATATTGTCCATCCAGATTGTCCGCTACCATCCAGCCATCGAACACGTGCAGGTAATGCTTGCCCTGTGCATCCTTGAGCAGCAACGGCCGGGTGTTGATCACTCGCTGCAGCGAGGTGCCATCAACGGGGCGATAGGCGGGTTCGCCATCGATGTACACCAGCAGCGCGGGCACCTCGGAGGAAATAATGGTCGGCGGGGTATTTTCCAGCGGCTCGCTGTTGGACTTCTGTTCGGCGGCGATGACACCGAGCGCGGCTTCGAGTTGGTCCAGGGAAATGGTTTTCGTGCGGTTCCCGGCGTCTTGCTTCACCGCGGCGACCCAGCTGTCAGCCTTGGTTGCGCTATCGGGGAAATCGGCCTTGGTGATGGTGTACTGATCGAGCGCCACCCAGCGCGTGGCCTTGTCGACCAGGGTGTGGGCGCTGAACTGCACGATGCCATAGGTGGCCTTGCCATCGGTGCTCGTGGCCTCCACGGCAGCCCGCGCGTGCAGGGTGTAACCGTCCCAGCTGTCCAGTTGCGGTTGGTAGATGGTCAATTTGGTGTCGCCGGCCGCCAGCACCTGTGGCCAGCTAGGGGCTGTCGGCGCCAGATTCCCGGGAGTTTGGGCGGGTGGCTCTGGTGTGGCCTGGACGCCGCTGAGCGGAATCATGCAGAGCATCAGTAAAACGGTGAGTAAACGCAGTTGAGGCATTGTCAGCTCCATCGACAAGACAGTTTGTTGCGGCACTTCAGGGTTGCGAAAAGCATAGCTGCCGTTAATCAAAACGCCCGGCGGTTTGCCTGATTGGCTTAAAGTCGGGTACGGCAATCCATTTCCATGTGTTATTTGAAATGCTCCACCAACCGACTGATTCCATTGAGAGGCCGTAATGTTCAAAGGTGTTTTGATCGACAAAGACGACAGCGGTTATCGGGCCACACTGCAAGAGATCCAGGACGATCAACTGCCCGAGGGCGACGTCACGGTGCGTGTTGCCTACAGCACGTTGAACTTCAAGGATGGCCTGGCGATCACCGGCAGCAGTCCGGTGGTGCGCAAATTCCCGATGGTGCCGGGCATCGACCTGGCCGGTGTCGTCGAAGCCAGCGGGCATCCGGACTACAAGGTTGGTGACCCGGTCCTGCTCAATGGCTGGGGTGTGGGCGAAGGGCATTGGGGGGGATTGGCGCAGAAAGCGCGCCTCAACGGTGACTGGCTGATCCCGCTACCCAAGGCGTTTACCGCGGCCCAGGCGATGGCCATCGGTACGGCGGGCTACACGGCCATGCTGTGCATCATGGCGCTTGAGCACAACGGCGTGACGCCCGAACAGGGCGAAGTTCTGGTGACCGGCGCCAACGGCGGCGTCGGCAGTTTCGCCATCGCCTTACTCAGCAGGCTCGGCTACCGGGTGGTCGCGTCCACCGGACGGACCTCGGAGCACGACTACCTGAAGCAACTGGGGGCCAGCGAAATCATCGATCGCGCCACCTTGTCCGAACCGGGCAAACCGTTGGCAAAGGAGCGCTGGGTGGCCGTGATCGACTCGGTCGGCAGCCACACCCTGGCCAACGCATGCGCCAGCACCAAGGCCAATGGCACCGTCGCGGCCTGCGGCCTGGCTCAGGGCATGGACTTTCCGGCATCCGTTGCGCCGTTCATCTTGCGCGGCGTGACCCTGGCCGGCATCAACAGCGTGACCCAGCCCAAAGCCAAGCGTGTGGCAGCCTGGAATCGCCTGGCCCGGGATCTGGACTTCAACCTGTTGCCGCTGATCAGTCACGAAATCGGCTTGAGCGAAGCCATTGAAGCCGCGCCACGCTTGCTGGCCGGGCAGTTGCGCGGGCGCGTGGTGGTGGATGTGAATCGTTGATCACTGCAACTCGCGCTCCAGCAACTGCCGTTTGCGCTCGACACCCCAGCGATAGCCCGACAGATTGCCATCGCTGCGCACCACGCGATGGCAAGGGATCGCCACCGCCAGGTTGTTTGCACCGCAGGCCTGGGCCACGGCGCGAACGGCTTTTGGTTGACCGATACGCTGGGCGACATCGGCGTAGCTGGCAGTGCTGCCCACGGGAATCTCCCGCAGCGCTTGCCAGACACGCTCCTGAAACGCCGTGCCGCGTACGTCCAGCGGCAAATCAAGGCCAATGGCCGGCGCCTCGATAAAGCCGACGACCCTGGCAATCAATTGCTCGAACTCATGATCGGCACCAATCAGATTGGCGCGGCGGAATTTGTCTTGCAGATCGCAGACCAGTTGATGCGGATCATCGCCCAGCAGGATCGCGCACACCCCGCGCTCACTCTGTGCCACCAGAATCGCGCCCAGCGAACACTGGCCGACAGCAAAACGAATGTCGTTGTTTTGACCGGCGGCGCGGTAGTCCCCGGGTTTCATTCCCAGCAACTGGTCTGCCGCTTCATAAAACCGGCTGTTGGAGTTGAAGCCGGCGTCATACAGGGCATCGGTCACCGAGCCGCCGTGCGCCAGGCGCTCGCGTACCTTGCGTGAACGATGGGCATCGGCGTAGCCCTTGGGCGTCAGGCCGGTGACGGCTTTGAATACGCGATGGAAGTGAAAGCTGCTCAGGCCCGCCGCCTCGGCCAATTCGCCCAGGGCAGGCAGCGTTTGCGCGCTTTCGATCTGGCGGCAAGCGGCGGCCACGGTGGCGGCATGTTGCGCGGCGAGTTCGCTCTGATCCTTCGTCGCGCGCTTGCTCTGACGATAACCCGCGGCCCGGGCCTGTTCGGCGCTGTCGAAGAATTCGACATTGTGGGGCTTGGGCAAGCGCGCGTGGCTGCTGGGATTGCAGTAGACGCCCGTGGTCTTCACGGCATAGACAAACTGCCCGTCAGCCTTGGGGTCGCGGGCGACCACGGCGGCCCAGCGCGGATCGTTTTCGATGGTGATCTTGGTCGATTGGGTTGTCATGGCGTCACGTCCATTGAGGGGTTGCCTGCACATTAACCATGGGGCAATTCCCACACACTCCGGCGCTTGCGGTCAAATTCGAAGTCTTTATCCGGCGGTACGGAAGGTGAAGTTGATACGTTGCTCGCCCAGTTTCGGATGATGGCCGTCCTTGATCGGCAGCACACCGTGATAACGCAGGCGATCCACGCCACCCCAGACCACGATGTCACCGTGGAGCAGGGGAACGCGCTGACTTTTGTCGCCACGTGCAAAGCCGCCGAACAGGAACATCGCCGGCAAGCCCAGGGATACCGATACGATGGGGGCGGCCCAGGAATGTTCGTCCTTGTCCTGATGCAATGACATTTTTGCCCCGGGGATGTATCGGTTGATCAGGCAGGAATCCGGTGCAAAATCGGCGAAACCAGCTGCCTGCGCCGCCGCTTGCGCCAGTTGGAAAAACACTTCAGGCATCATTGGCCAGGGCCGACCGGTCTGTGGATCGTCGCGGGTATACCGATAACCGCTGCGGTCAGTGGTCCAGCCGAATGTGCCACAACTGCTCAGGGCGACCGACATGGTGAAACCGCCGGGTGTGATCATTTGCCGAAACGGTGCGGCCGCTAGCACTGCTTCCAGGGCCGGCAGCAAACGCTCCAGCCAAGGTAGGGCGAAGCCTCTGAGCACGTAGGATTGTTCGCCGATCTGCTCGCGCCTGGGCTGTTGCTCGGGCTCCGCATCGGCAAACAGATCGAAAGTCAGCGGGTTCATAGGCTCATGACGCATCGTGAAAGATGATTCCAAGGGTATGCCGTTTGCCGCTGTGCAGGCGACTCACGCCGTGACGCAAGGTCACGCGGTAGTAACCGCGAGTCCCTTTGACCGGCCTTTGATTGACCGCAAAGATCACCCCGTCACCTTGCTTCAGGCCGATGACCATGGGGCGCGACTGCATTCGCGGGCGCTGTTCAGTCAGGACAAACTCGCCGCCGGTGAAGTCTTGATCCGGATCTGACAGCAGGATCGCCACTTGCAGCGGGAAAACATGCTCACCGTATAGATCCTGATGCAAACAGTTGTAGTCCTGCGGCCCGTATTGCAGCAACAAGGGGGTCGGACGGTTCTGACCAGCGGCATGGCAGCGATCGAGGAAGGCTGGATGGGTTTCAGGAAAACGCTGCGGCAAGCCCATTTGTTCATGCCAGCGATTGGCGATGGGCACCAGTCGCGGGTAGAGCGCGGTGCGCAGGCGAGCCACCAGATCCGGCAACGGGTAGTTGAAATACTTGTACTCGCCTCGGCCGAACCCGTGGCGAGCCATCACTACATGGGAGCGAAACAGTTCGGTTCGAGGGTATAACGTGCTGACTTGCCCGCAAGCCTTGTGGCTCAGCAGTGACGGGATGACGGCGTAACCGTCCCGATCAAGTTGCTGCTCCAGCCGGGGCCAGTCCAGCCGGTCCAGATATTGCTCGCTCATTGCCGGGCCTCTCGTCGTTGAGGTGGCCAGTCTGCAAGGCAAGGATGAAGCTGGCACTCCGGTGCTTGCGGTCGAACTGCGAGGGGGAGGCGACGTCCATTGTCGCTCCGGACCGCTTTACAGCGCTTTGCTGACGCTGATGTCGCTGATGACGTCGCCCTGCCCATGAATGGCATCCAGCGCTGCCTTGGCCTCTTCCGGGGTGCCTTTTTCAAGCTGGGCAAACTCGAAGCGGCGCTCACCGTTGAGTTTGTATTTGATGACGTACTTGGTCGTTTGGGCCACGGTTGTATCTGCCTGTCTTGTGTTTCGGGTTCGCCGATCAGCTCAGTTTCGTGCTGGAGCGGCGAATGATTTTGATCGAGTGCGTCAGGGTGGGTTTACGCGTCACGCTGATAGCGCGGCGGTTGACGGTGTCGATCGTGATGTTCCAGAAGCCGGTGCTAGGGGCCGTGATGCGGGCCGGAAACGTGTCGAATGCACCACCGTGATAGGTGTGACGGCCGCCATTCTTGAAGCTGCGGAAGTTGGCGTCGTTCATCAAGCGGATGTTGCACATTTGGGAGCATTGAATGACGACGATGTCGTCTTCATTGAGGTGCTCGCGCTGATGGATAAATTTCATGAGGCGCCTCCAGAAGGGCTTTTTCTACAAAATCAAAACGATAGCATGGGCGATTGGCGCAGTTTATCAGCCCGAACGCCTTATTATCCCGCCGCCAGGACAATTAAAAACGCTTATTTCACATTTGATGAGCGATAAAGCAGTTTGTCTCGGAGAAAAATCGCAGTTGCGCTGTCCGACGGTCTTTATCGGAGGTTTAGTATGAAGTGGGGTTTGTGGTTGTTGCCGATGGCACTGACGATCAGTGGTTGCGCGAACGTCTCGGACATCAACGAGTCCTTGCCGACGATGAACGTGATTTCCGGCAAGAAGCCCCATGAATACGCGCAATGCCTGAGCGAAAAACTGGCCGATAGCCGTGGCGCCTTGCAGATCCAGCCATACAAGGATGGCTTGCGCGTGATCGTGCCGCTCAAGTTTTCCGCGGGGCCGTCGGCCGTGTTTGACATTGAAGAACGCTCTGGCGGCAGCAGTATCAAGCTGCACGAGAGCATGTCCAATGTCCCGGTGCGGCCAAAGGACGTACAGAATGCTGCCAACGAGTGCATTTCCGGCTGATAGACTGTCGACCATCAGCACCGATGCCGCCCAAGCCCTGCTTTGGCGGCATCGTTATTTCTGGAGTCGAATATGAAGCGAGAGCAGGTCCGGGAGCGCCACGCAGAGGGTTTGATCTCTGCCACCCATGTGATTCAGAACCCGGCGGAGCTGGGGGAATGGATCGTGTTTTTCAAGAAAAGTGCCGGGCGCAGCTATTTCCTGGTGGATGACAATGATGAAGTCGAGTCCTTCAGCCGCCTGGATGATCTGATCGAGACCGTGCGCGGGCTTGGAATCAAATTCGCCGAAATCCACATGTAGGGCGCGGCGCCTTACTTGCAGATCACCACGACGTTGCGGCTCTTGTAGTTGCCGACGTCGGCGCCAAGGGTCTTTTCGCTCTCCTTGAGCGCGGGGGTGCCATCGGTCCCGACGATCTTGTAGCCGGTGCCCGCGCAGGACGCATCGGCCTTTTCGTAGCACGCAGCCCAGGAGTTGGCTTCCCCGGAGCAGTCGATCGATAGACCTTGCTCTCCATTGGCCAGGTAGGTCTGTTCCGACGTTGCGCAGCCGCTCAGGGCCAATACCGTCAGCAAAGGCAAAATTTTATTCATGGCTTGATCATCGTCAGGGGGGGTGGGCTATGGCTGAGACAGCGCCGGTATCAAAAGGTTATAGCCAAGGGCCACTTCTTTTTCATTATTCATAAAAAAGCCCTGCGCCATGGCAGGGCCTTTCGCAACGGGCGTCGATCAGCTCTTGTCCTTGGCGCGTCGCTTGGGTTCCGGGTGCTCCAGCTCCAGCACCGAGGCCACTTCGATTGCCAGGGCTTCGGAAGGGAAAGGCCCGGCGATATTTTCACCGGCGACACTGGCCACCCACCATTGGCCGTCCTTCTCCTGATTGATCAGGAATCCGTTGACGCTTTTTACTGCCGACATCTACTTGCCTCGTTGTCTGGTTCAATCGCGCCATGATACCGCCAAACGCACCCAAGGGGTGCCGATGGGCGTATGGTGATGGGTTCCGGGCGGTAGAAACCGTGCATTTGCGCAAGTCTCTGCTATGCATAAGAGGCTGCGCAGCGACCTGCGCACCCTCGCAGGGAACTATCGGCAAGAATATTTCTCTATGTTGGCATCGGTTAGCCAGCGCGGGGGCATTGTAAGGTGCACGCCGCCTGATTAGACTGCGCCGAAACTCGTACACACAGCCCTTTCAAGGACTTATATGATCAAGAAATGCTTGTTCCCAGCAGCCGGTTACGGTACTCGCTTCCTGCCAGCGACTAAAGCCATGCCCAAAGAAATGCTGCCGGTGGTGAACAAGCCACTGATCCAGTACGGCGTCGAAGAAGCACTGGATGCCGGCTTGACCGAAATCTCCATCGTCACCGGTCGCGGCAAGCGCGCCCTGGAAGACCACTTCGACATCAGCTACGAGCTGGAAAACCAGATCAAGGGCACCGACAAGGAGAAATACCTGGTCGGCATCCGCAAGCTGCTCGACGAGTGCTCGTTCTCCTACACCCGCCAGACCGAAATGAAAGGCCTGGGCCACGCGATCCTGACCGGCCGCCCACTGATCGGCGACGAACCGTTCGCCGTGGTACTGGCGGACGACTTGTGCGTCAATCTCGAAGGCGACGGCGTACTGACCCAGATGGTCAAGCTGTACAAGCAGTTCCGCTGCTCGATCGTGGCCATCCAGGAAGTCGATCCGTCAGAGACCAACAAGTACGGCGTAATCGCCGGCGAGATGATCCGCGACGACATCTACCGCGTACACAGCATGGTTGAAAAACCAAAGCCGGAAGACGCACCGTCGAACCTGGCCATCATCGGCCGCTACATCCTGACCCCGGACATCTTCGACCTGATCGAACAGACCGAGCCAGGCAAGGGCGGTGAAATCCAGATCACCGACGCCCTGATGAAACAGGCCCAGAACGGCTGCGTGATGGCCTACAAGTTCAAGGGCAAGCGTTTCGACTGCGGCGGCGCCGAAGGCTACATCGACGCGACCAACTTCTGCTTCGAGAACTTCTACAAGACGGGCAAGGCGTTCTGATAGCGCCTTATTGACTTGTACTGAAAAGATAAACCACCCTGTGTAAAACATAGGTGGGAACTAATAAAACGCCCCGACTTGCTCGGGGCGTTTTATTTTTCGAATCGAAAAAACCTCTCAAGTATTGATGTTGCCCATCGCACAAAGCGGATGTCTCACTCACTTAATATAATCCAGGCCAAAAATTAGTGTTATTCGATATTTGTTACTTTCTTCCTGTTGTCTGAAGGCTTATTCCTACACCTTGCATGTAAATGTGTCCATTTGTAACGTGGACACAATATGAAATGATATGCGTCTTGAATTGTGATGTAACGAAGTCATAGAAATGAATTGTTTCCTGATTAATAATTTATTTCTCCGTTGCTGGTGACGGTCCGAGGTTTACATGGAATTCGACGTTATTGTCGTGGGTGCAGGAGCAGTTGGTGGCTCAATTGCATATGAGCTATCAACACGAGGTCTAAACGTATGTCGCATAGGCGCACCGTCGCAATTTGCCTAGAAGACGGCGACTCGCCTTCGACCTTCATTGAGCAACACCTGATGGGGCTGGGATGAAGATAAAGCGAATGACGCCGGTGGCCCATGATGAGCTCATGGCGCTCTGTCAGGCGCTGCCCCATGCCGCAATTCTCGGGTTCGGTTTAGCGTTGGCAAAGTCTTCGTTAGATCTGGAAAGCGCTTTTGAGGTGATGCCGCCTCCGATGCGCACAATGATGGCGTTATTGTCCCGGGTTCTGGTGAATCCACCGGAAGTTTACTGGGATATACAGCTAGAAAATGACCAAGCCAGCCATCAGCGTGCTGCGCTGGCGGAAGGGATGGAGCGCTTGATGAAAAATGTCCGTAATCAGGATTACGACGAGTTTAGGCGTGACCTACAAGGCGTTTCAAAAACTTTGGGCAGTCATTTGAATTCTGGAGCCGTCGATTGTCAGCACGTTTTTTCATTGCTGAACTGATTAAATCCTCGCCAAGGAAGCGCGTAGGAAAGGTTTCACGGGTGCATTGAAAAATGCCCCGTGAATTTTTTGTGTGCAGTAAGGAGTTTTTACCCATGGCATTAATAAGTGAGGCGACAAACCGCGGAGCGAGATCAAAGCGTTGGTTAGGCCTAAGCGTGCTGATGCTGCCAGTATTGCTGGTGACAGTTGACAATACGGTGCTTGGGTTCGCGTTGCCAAAGATTGCCGAGGCCCTGCGTCCGAGTGCTAGTCAGCAGTTGTGGATGATCGACGCTTATTCGCTGGTATTGGCGGGATTGCTGGTGTCGATGGGGAGTCTGGGAGATCGAGTCGGTCATCGTAAGTTGTTGCTGGCCGGGTCTTTGGGTTTTGCGATTGTGTCGGTGCTAACCGCGTATTCCGATACCGCCACGCAACTGATTGCCGGGCGAGCTTGTATGGGCATTTTCGGTGCAATGCTGATGCCCTCAACGTTGGCGCTGATACGTTCGCTGTTCGAGGACCGAGAAGAACGCAGACTGGCGGTCGCGATCTGGGCAACGACGTTGACGGTCGGCTCGGCACTCGGACCTTTGGTGGGCGGGGTGTTGCTGGAGTTCTTCAGTTGGGGGTCGATTTTCCTGTTGGCGGTGCCCGTGCTGGTGCCGCTGCTGATATTGGGCCCAATGTTGTTGCCTGAATCCGAGCGAGATGCTTCAGGGCCGCTGGATCCGCTTAGCATCCTGCAATCGATGGTTGCCCTTGGTGCCATCGTTTATGGCATTAAACACAGCGCCAGTAATGGTATCGACTGGATGACGCTGACAGCGTTTGCAGTCGGCGCAGTTGCGGGCTGGATGTTTGTGCGTCGACAGTTACGTCTGCCAGTGCCGCTGATGGACCTGACTCTGTTCCGCAGTGGCACCTTTAGCGGCTCTGTCGCGATCAATTTGATGAGTCTCGCGTTTCTCGTCGGCTTCGTATTCTTTACCACTCAGTTCCTGCAGATCGTTCTTCAGATGTCGCCCTTGAGTGCTAGTCTCGCGTTGATTCCTGGTCAGGTCATGGCGATTGTAGTGGGGATGGCGGTCGTGCCTGTCGCACAGCGATTACAGGTGCATGTGCTGATACCGATTTTGATGGCGTTTGCTGGAGCGGCGTTTTTGCTGGTCGCCAGCATGGGCAGTAGCCTGACCGTTCTAGTGGTGGCTTTTGCCTTGCTGAACATTGGTGTGGGCGCGATCGCGACGGTGTCCAATGATGTGATTTTGTCAGCCGCACCACCGGCAAAGGCGGGCGCCGCGTCTGCCATTAGCGAAACGGCCTATGAAGTGGGTGTAGTTTTGGGGACGACAGTGCTCGGCGGAGTCGTCACCGCCTACTATCGTGGTGCATTGCAGCTTCCGGGGTTCCTGAGCGAAGTGCAGATGATGCTGGCGAGTGAGACGCTGTCTGGCGCCTATCATGTGGCGGCAGACTTGTCGGGTGATCAAGCAAGGGAATTGATGGCGCAGGCGGGAAGGGCATTCGAAGGTGGAATCGGTTTGGTTTCGTGGGTGACGTTCGGCTTGGCACTCATGGCGATTTTGATTGCTTGGCGCACTCTGCGGACATCGAAAACGCAATCTGCAGAGGAGCATTGATCGAAAACGAAGATTGGGCCGCGCATCGCACGGCCCGAGCATTTCAGCACAATGCTTGCTCAGCGGCCGTCCGCAGGTATGCTGTTGGCCTGCCGAGGAGATTGAAAATGGCCTACGATTTTGACCTATATGTGATTGGTGCCGGTTCCGGTGGTGTGCGGGCTGCGCGGTTTGCCGCCGGGTTCGGCGCGAAAGTGGCCGTGGCCGAAAGCCGCTACCTGGGTGGGACCTGTGTGAACGTCGGCTGCGTGCCGAAAAAATTGCTGGTCTACGGTGCGCATTTCACCGAAGACTTCGAGCAGGCTTCCGGTTTTGGCTGGAGCCTGGATGAAGCGCAGTTCGACTGGCCGACGTTGATCGCCAACAAGGACCGCGAGATCAATCGCCTCAATGGCATTTATCGCAACCTGCTGGTCAACAGCGGCGTGACCCTGCATGAAGGTCACGCGAAGATCGTCGACCCGCATCAGGTCGAGATCAATGGCGAGCGCTTCAGCGCCAAAAACATCCTGATCGCTACCGGTGGCTGGCCGCAGATTCCGGACATTGCCGGGCACGAGCATGCCATCAGTTCCAACCAGGCGTTCTTCCTCAAAGAGCTGCCCAAGCGTGTGTTGGTGGTGGGCGGTGGCTACATTGCGGTCGAGTTCGCCGGGATCTTCCACGGCTTGGGCGCCAAGACCACGCTGCTGTATCGTGGCGAATTGTTCCTGCGCGGCTTCGACGGTTCCGTGCGCAAGCATTTGCAGGAAGAGTTGACCAAGCGCGGCATGGACCTGCAGTTCAATGCGGACATCGAGCGCATCGACAAGCAGGCCGATGGCAGCCTGAAGGTCACGCTCAAGGATGGTCGCCAGCTGGAAGCCGATTGCGTGTTCTACGCCACGGGGCGTCGTCCGATGCTGGACAATCTGGGCCTGGAAAACACCGGGGTCAAACTCGACAGCAAAGGCTTTGTCGAGGTCGATGAGCTGTATCAGACCGCCGAGCCGTCGATCCTGGCGCTGGGCGATGTGATCGGCCGTGTTCAGCTGACACCGGTGGCCCTGGCTGAAGGCATGGCGGTGGCGCGACGCCTGTTCAAGCCAGAGCAATATCGTCCGGTGGATTACAAGATGATCCCGACGGCGGTGTTCAGCCTGCCGAACATCGGCACTGTCGGTTTGACTGAAGAAGAGGCTCGCGAAGCCGGCCACGAGGTGCAAATCTTCGAAAGCCGCTTCCGGCCGATGAAGCTGACCCTGACCGAATGCCAGGAGCGCACGCTGATGAAGCTGGTGGTGGACGCCGGGACCGACAAGGTCCTGGGATGCCACATGGTCGGCCCGGAAGCTGGTGAAATCGTCCAGGGCCTGGCGATTGCCTTGAAGGCTGGCGCCACCAAGCGCGACTTCGACGAAACCATCGGGGTGCACCCGACGGCCGCCGAAGAGTTCGTCACCATGCGTACACCGGTCGCCGGTTAAGCGTCCTTCGCTGCGTCTGCCGCTGCCGCCAGGGTCGCGGCCAGACGTACGCGTTCTTCCAGATCCGCCCGGGTCTTGGCCAGATCCATTTCCAGTGACCTGTTGAGCTGCGACTGCTCATCGACGTTCTGTTTGAGTGCCTGGCTTTCCAGCAGAGCGACGCGCAGGCGTTCCTGGAGGAGGGTGCGCTCGCCGTCGACGCGGGTGGCCTGTTCCAGTAACTGATCCTGGCGGGTATTGCTTTGCTTGAGCTGTTCTTGCAGCAGACTCAGCTCGCGCAGGGTGCCGCGGTTTTCAGTCAGCAAGCGTTCGTTGTCGCGGTGCAACTGGGTGATTTCATCCTGGCGTACCAGCGCGCTTTGTTGTGCCTGGCGCAGTTCCATCTGCAGCTGTTGCACCTGGCCTTCGTGGCGACTCATTTCCTGTTCGCGTTGTTCCTTGACCGCATTGCGGTAGTGCTCCAGGGCATCGCGAGTGTGCAGGTGTTTTTCTTCAAGGGAGCGGATCTGCTCGTCCTTGTCCTTCAAGCGCAGTTCGAAATCGGCCAGTGCCTGGTTCATCCCGGCATTGCGGGTCTGCTCCGTTTGCAACAAGGCGCGGGTTTCTTGCAGGGCCTCGGATTCCTGGGTCAGCGCCAGGCTTTGAAATTCGTATTGCTGGTGCAGTTCGTTGTTGGCCTCTTGCGCTTCGCCGAGCTGGTTATCCAGCGCCTTGCGTTGTTCCTCGTACTGCGTGCGCGCCTGGTCGATGGGCTCTTGCGCCTGCTCCTTGAGTCTTTGTGCGAGCCGCGCCACCAGCGTCATCAGTTCGTCGTCGATCGGTTCTGTCGGCGCTTCGACGGGTTCGACCCTGTCATCGAGCTCCTTGAGGTAGCGATGAATCGTGGTTTTCGAGCCGGTATTGCCCATCTCGATCCGTACGGCATCGATGCTGGGGTTTTCGCCGCGGGCGAGGATCGCCAACCGAGCGGCTTGAACCACCGCTTTATTTACACCGCCGCGTGCCATGAGATCTCCCGGGTTTTGATGATGTGGTACGTACCACGTAAATACACATTGTACCATTCAATTCATAAAGTTAAATGCTGAATGAAACTGACACGGGATATACTGGTATTACCCCGTGTGATACACCCAATACCGGTTTTTGACCCGTCAAAGCGGTATGAATTCAAGAGTTGACCCCATGACAGAGCTGGATCGTTACCTGCAAGCCGCAACGCGTGACAACACCCGGCGTAGCTATCGGGCAGCCATCGAACACTTCGAAGTGACGTGGGGCGGTTTCCTGCCGGCCACCGGCGACAGCGTGGCGCGCTACCTGGTGGCCCATGCCGGGGTGTTGTCGATCAATACGCTGAAACTGCGTTTGTCGGCATTGGCGCAGTGGCACAACAGCCAGGGTTTTGCCGACCCCACCAAGGCGCCAGTGGTTCGCAAGGTGTTCAAGGGTATTCGCGCGCTGCACCCGGCCCAGGAAAAACAAGCCGAACCCTTGCAGCTTCGGCACCTGGAACAGGTGGTCAGTTGTCTGGAGCGAGAAGTGCAAGTCGCCAGGGCCGAGGGCGACCGACCGGGGTTGCTGCGGGCCCGGCGCGACATGGCCTTGATCCTGTTGGGCTTCTGGCGCGGCTTTCGCAGTGATGAGTTGTGTCGGCTTCAGGTGGAACACGTGCAGGCCAGCGCCGGTTCCGGCATCAGTCTCTATCTGCCGCGCAGCAAGAGTGATCGCGACAACCTTGGCAAGACCTATCAGACGCCAGCCTTGCAACGCTTGTGTCCGGTGCAGGCTTATATCGACTGGATTGCCGAGGCGGCACTGGTGCGCGGGCCGGTGTTCCGAGGCATCGACCGCTGGGGGCATCTGGGCGAGGAGGGACTGCACGGCAACAGTGTGATTCCGTTATTGCGTCAGGCGTTGGCGCGGGCAGGTATCGCTGGCGAGCTCTACACCAGCCACTCCTTGCGTCGCGGTTTTGCTACCTGGGCGCATCAGAGTGGCTGGGATCTGAAGTCGCTGATGAGCTATGTGGGCTGGAAGGACATGAAGTCGGCCATGCGTTACATCGAAGCCAGTCCGTTCCTCGGCATGGCGCGCATCACGGAAAAGCCGGTGTCACCCTAGGTCATTCCAAATCAGCTTCGAGCAACACAGCCCTGCACAACAGCAGGCCCGGCCCTTCGGGTTGTGCCTTAAAGCTGGCCATGCTGCGTTGCAGGCCTTGGAAAGGGAACAACCATTCCCAGCGGCCTACGCCTTGCCTGGCCAGCTTTAAGGCGACAACGCGGAGGGGAAACTAATTGAGAACACCCCCTAGATACCGTTTTCTTCTATTAATACCGCTGGCTAATAGCGAAAGCCAATCAGCGGCATCAGGTTTGCCAATGAGCCTTCCGTTCGTCGAGTGGGTAAAGTTCTCTCCATCAACTTCTTAACCCCTGACGGAGAGTCAACGATGCCTATCATCAACAGCCAAGTTAAACCGTTCAAAGCTGACGCATTCAAAAATGGCGACTTCGTAAAAGTCTCGGACGCTGACCTGAAAGGCAAGTGGTCTGTGGTGTTCTTCTACCCGGCCGACTTCACCTTCGTCTGCCCGACCGAACTGGAAGACCTGGCCGACAACTACGACGCGTTCCAGAAGCTGGGCGTCGAGATCTACAGCGTTTCCACCGACACCCATTTCGCCCACGCCGCCTGGCACAACACTTCGCCAGCCATCGGCAAGATCCAGTACACCATGATCGGCGACCCGACCCACGCCATCTCCCGCAACTTCGACGTGCTGATCGAAGAAGCTGGCCTGGCTGATCGTGGCACCTTCGTGATCAACCCTGAAGGCCAGATCAAGATCGTTGAACTGAACGACGGCGGTGTAGGCCGTGACGCTTCCGAGCTGCTGCGCAAGATCAAGGCTGCCCAGTACGTCGCCGCTCACCCAGGCCAGGTTTGCCCGGCCAAGTGGAAGGAAGGCGAGGCCACTCTGGCGCCGTCCCTGGACCTGGTCGGCAAGATCTAAGTCTGTGACGCGCTTCATCAGGGCGCACTTGCGCACCTTCTAAGCAAGCTGCACCGCCCAATAAAAACGCCCGGGCGAGATTCGCTCGGGCGTTTTTTTGCCTCAAGAATTCAAGGAAATCGCCCGTATGTTGGACACCAATCTTAAAGCCCAGTTGAAATCGTACCTGGAACGGGTCATCCAGCCGATCGAGATCGTTGCTTCTCTCGACGACGGTGCGAAATCCCGGGAAATGCTCGAACTGTTGAAAGACGTTGCCAGTCTTTCCACCCAGATTACCTTGCTCGATAACGGCGATGATGCACGCAAGCCGTCGTTCTCGATCAATCGCCCGGGAGCCGATATCAGCCTGCGTTTCGCCGGCATCCCGATGGGCCACGAATTCACTTCGTTGGTGTTGGCGCTGCTGCAGGTCGGCGGCCACCCGTCCAAGGCCAGTGTCGAAGTGATCGAACAGATCCGCTCGCTCAAGGGCGAGTTCACCTTCGAGACTTACTTCTCGCTGTCCTGCCAGAACTGCCCGGACGTGGTCCAGGCGCTGAACCTGATGGCGGTACTGAACCCGAACGTTCGCCATGTCGCCATCGACGGCGCGCTGTTCCAGGCTGAAGTCGATGAGCGCCAGATCATGGCGGTCCCCAGCATCTACCTCAACGGTGTGAACTTCGGTCAGGGCCGCATGGGCCTGGAAGAAATTCTCGCTAAAATCGACACCAGCGGCATCGAACGCCAGGCCGAGAAAATCAGCGCCAAGGAAACCTTTGATGTGCTGGTGGTCGGCGGTGGCCCGGCCGGTGCTTCGGCGGCGATCTACGCGGCCCGTAAAGGCATTCGTACCGGCGTCGCGGCTGAGCGTTTTGGTGGTCAGGTGCTGGACACCATGGCCATCGAGAACTTTATCTCGGTGCAGGAAACCGAAGGGCCGAAACTCGCCGTGGCCCTGGAAGAGCACGTCAAGCAGTACGACGTGGACATCATGAACCTGCAACGCGCAGACAAATTAATCACCGGCAAAGAAGGTGAGTTGCACGAAGTTCACTTCGCCAGCAGCGCGAAGCTCAAGGCCAGGACCGTGATCCTCGCAACCGGCGCACGGTGGCGTGAAATGAACGTGCCGGGCGAGCAGCAATACCGCAACAAAGGCGTTGCGTACTGCCCGCACTGTGACGGCCCGCTGTTCAAGGGCAAGCGCGTGGCGGTGATTGGCGGCGGCAACTCCGGCGTCGAAGCGGCCATCGACCTGGCCGGTATCGTGTCCCACGTCACGCTGCTGGAGTTCGACGTGCAGTTGCGCGCCGATGCGGTATTGCAGCGCAAGTTGCACAGCCTGCCGAACGTTACCGTGATCACCAGTGCGCAAACCACTGAAGTCACCGGCGACGGCCAGAAGGTCAACGGCCTGCGCTACAAGGATCGTCAGAGCGACGAATTGCGCAGTGTGGAGCTGGAAGGGATCTTTGTGCAGATCGGTCTGTTGCCCAACACCGATTGGCTCAAAGGCACCATCGAGTTGTCGCCCCGTGGTGAGATCATCGTCGACGCTCGCGGTGAAACCTCGGTACCGGGCGTGTTCGCCGCCGGCGACGTGACCACCGTGCCGTACAAGCAGATCGTGATTGCGCTGGGTGAGGGTGCCAAGGCTTCGTTGAGCGCCTTCGATCACTTGATCCGGACTTCCGCCCCGGCATAAAGCCTGGTGCTGAAAATAAAAAAACCATGATTGATCATGGTTTTTTTATGGATCAGAAGATCGCAGCCTGCGGCAGCTCCTACACCGATCTCTGTAGGAGCTGCCGCAGGCTGCGATCTTTTGATTCTGTTTTACAGCGGAGCCGGCTGAATGATCTCGACCCAGTAGGCGTCCGGGTCCTTGATGAACGCCAGGCTCTTCATGCGGCCATCGCTCAGGCGCTTCTGGAAATCGCAGCCCAGTGCTTCAAAGCGCTCGCAGGCGGCGACGATATCCGGTACCGAGATGCAGATGTGGCCGAAACCGCGTGGGTCGGTGTTGCCATTGTGGTAGGCGAACTCCGCATCGTGCTCGGTGCCGTGGTTGTGGGTCAGTTCCAGGATGCCGGGGATCGATTTCATCCACTCGGTGCGCGCGGCGGCGTCGGCCGGGATCTGGTTCTTATCCACCAGCGCCAGGAAATACAGGCTGAACTCGGCTTCCGGGAAGTCGCGTTTTTCCACCAGGGTAAAACCCAGGATGCGTGTGTAGAAGTCCAGGGATCTGGTGATGTCCTTGACCCGCAGCATGGTGTGGTTGAAAACAAACTTCTGCGTGGCGGCGTCCGGTTGGGCGGTGACGCCGGGGAAGGTGTTCAATTCGTGCAGGCTCATGGGCCCTCCGGGAAATATGTGGGCTAACGAATGGCGACAATGATACGCAAGGCTTCGGACATCACCAAACCCAAACAGTCGGCTATTGCCTGACAGGCGGCCTGGGCCCAGACTTTACCGCTTGATCCTTGAGTGCCCATTGCAATGATTCGATTTCGTAACCTGTTGTTCATCCTGCTGAGCGTGTTTTCGCTGGCTGGCGTTGCTCGCGCCGATGCGCCAGTAGTGACCTGGCCGGAAGGTTGGCAAGTCGAAGAAGTGCCTGAATCGGCGTCGGGGGTCAGTCGCCAGCGTGCGGTGAAAAATGATCGGGATGGATCGCCGCTCATGGTCATGGAGTTGACCATGAGCCCGGTGCAAAGCGATCACCAGGTAAACCTCGAGGGCGTATTGCTGGAGATGCGCAAGTCGGTTCAAAAAGACTTCTTTCAGGGCGGGTATCAAAGTGTCTGTACGCGCATTCATTCCACTACCTTGAGTCGATTGGCCGCGTTGGAAACAACCTGCACCATCACGCAAAACGGCCGGCATGTGCTTTCGCAAACATTGGTGGCCGCGGTGGATGCCGATAAGGCCTATGTTCTTTCCTACGCAGGGCAGGCCGAAGCTTATAAGGCGAGCCAGGATGAAATAGACGCAGCCCGTAACAGCTTGAAACTTTAGTCAGCGACAGTGCTTTTTCGATGCATGAAGAAAATTTTAGATATCCAAATGGATTAAGCACAAAGTTGGTGGCAGTCAGGTAATTGTGCGGTGTCCGCCCGGGGTTTTAGATGGCCCATGAAAAAGCCCTGCACGAGCAGGGCTTTTTTTGTTGCCGCGAGAGTTAGCCGCGCAGCCAGGAATCAACGGTGGCTGCACCGTACTGTTCTTTCCAGGCTTTCAGGCCGCGGTGGTTGCCGCCCTTGGTTTCAATCAGCTCGCCGGTGTGCGGGTTCTGATAAACCTTGACCACACGGGCACGGCGGGTTTTAGGTGCTGCCTGCTGCAGGCCGGATTTTGCCGGGTTAGGGTCGAGAATGGCGATGATGTCGCGCAGGCTCTTGCCATAGGTTTTCATCAAGCCCTGGAGCTTTTCTTCGAATTCGATTTCTTTCTTGAGCCCGGCATCGTTCTTCAGGGATTCCAACTGCTTGAGCTGTTCTTGAAGGGCCTTTTCGGCTGCACGAAATTCAGCGAGTCTGGACAATATCTTTACTCCAATAGTGTGTTTGGCTGATACCAACCGCAAACAAAGCTATAAGCCAAGAGCCTTGAAGCGACTCGGTGATAGTGGCTCACCTGCCAATTTAGCGCAGGCATGAAAAATTGTAGTAGTTAATTGGCCAAGAGTAAATCCTGTCTTTTTCTTCATGTAACGTCAGTAGTCTTTTGATTCAAAATGGTGCGGCTAATCGTTTGTTTTGGCGATTAAATCTGCGAGTTAATGGTCGCTTAATGCACTAATGAATTCCGCGCCGGGCATGGGTTTGCCGAACAGATAACCTTGCAGGAAGTTGACCTGATGAGCGCTCAGGTAATCACTCTGCTCGCGGGTTTCGACACCTTCGGCCACCAGGGCAAGGTCGAGTTTGACCGCCAGTTCGATGATGCTGTCAAGTAGGTGGCTAGTGAGTGTATCGATGCCGATCATGGCGACAAAACTCTGGTCGATTTTCAGGAAATCGACATTGAACTGCCTTAGGTAGCCAAGGCTCGAGTGGCCCGTGCCAAAGTCGTCGATGGCGATTTTCACGCCCAGTTCGCGGAGTTGCTCGAACAGTTGCAGGGTGATGGCCGTGGGCTCGATCAATTCGCGCTCGGTCAGTTCCAGTACCAGATGGATCGAGCCTGGTTCGAACGCATCGAGAAACTCGCGGCAATCCTTGACCAGTTCCAGGTCCTGGCAATGGCTCGCGGTGATGTTGATGCCAATGTGAAACGGCTTGTTGAAACTGGCCGATAGCGGTGCGAGCAGGGCGGCGGTTTGTCTCATCAGTGAGCGGGTCATCGGTACGATCAGCCCGGAGTGCTCGGCAAACGGAATGAACAGATCCGGACGCACCAGGCCTTCCTTTGGATGTTGCCAGCGCATCAGCACTTCAGCGCCGGACCAGCTTTTGTTGTCGCCCTGCACCACGGGCTGGAAATACGGAATGAACTCTTTAGCTTCCAGTGCCCGCTGCATTTCATAGGTGGGTGACGATGAGCGCTTTTGCAGGAAGTGACTGATTGCCCCGGCAATCACGCCGAAGAAAATCAGCAGGCTGAACAGCGGCGGATATTCGCTTCTCATGTAGCGCCAGGTTTCACCTTCGGGGAAACCGGCTTCCACGGCAAACGCATAGTGCCCGGAGGTCAGGCGACTTTGCGCAACGGGCAACTCAGGCGTAGCGCCGGTATGAAACTTGCCGTCGGCGGACAACCAGTTCGGGCCAACTTGCAGCAACAGCAAGGTCTTGCGGCCGATCAAACGCAGGATATTGCTCAAGTGATAACCATCGAGGGTCGTCAGCGCGCCTTTATTTCCTTCGCTCAGGCGGTACACCAGCAAGGCGGTGTTGGGCGTTACCTGATTGCCGCTCATGAGCCATAAGGCGCCCTGGGTGTAGTCACCGGGGTTGACCGTCTCCTGGTAGTCGCCGAACAGAGAGCTGCAATAGAGGTTGTTGTCCCACACCAGACTGGTGGAACGCACGAAGGGGCGGCGAGTGACCTGCTCGCGCAGGGCCAGTTTGACGTCACTGCAACTTTGCCCCGCCAGCGGCAGCAATTCACGAGCGGCCTGGGCATTGTTGTCGAGCATCAGGTCGAACTGGCGAATCGCTTCTTCGGCGGTTTGCTGGGTGTCTTGTTGGAGCGCACGCCCTGCTTGCATGTAAAGAATGGCGGCCCCCAGCAGCACCGGGAGCAAGCCACTGATCAGGGTGATCGCAATTTTTTTTCTGCGACTGCGGGTTTTGGTTTTCAACGGCATTCGCGAGTCCTGTCACGAAGAAGTAAGGCTCTCAATTGACGGCGGGGCAAACGCCTCCCATGAAGAGTTCGGGTACGGGCCATGATAGTTGGCCGTTGGCGGTTATGCCGCTCAATGCAAGTCAAGGCTTTCGGCCAGCTTGATAAAGGCCAGCGTCGCGGGTGATGCCTGGCGTCGATCGAGTACCGCCAGGCCGACCTGGCGCAACACGGCCGGCGACAGCGGTTTCTTCACCCAGCGGCGGTCAATCTGATCGGGCAATGAACCTTCGGCAACCACCGTTACCCCGTCGCCACGAGCGACGACATCCAGGGTGCTGATCAACTGCGAGCAGCGATAACGGATGTTGGGCGTCAGTCGGGCCGCTGTGAACAGGCGTGAAACCAGCTCCGAAGAACCGGCCTCGGTCAACACGAACGGGAAATCGCACAGGTTCTTCAGGCTCAAGCTGTCGTGATTCGCCAACGGGTGTCCAGCGGGCAGCAGCGCGACCATCTGGTCCTCAATCAACGGGACCGTGTCGAAACGCTCCTCGGGCAACACCACAAAGCCGATGTCGATCCGTCGTTCCTCCAGCCACTGGAGCACCTGGCGGTCAGGGCCTTCGTCGATATGCACCTCGATGCCGGGATGGGCGGCGCGGTACTGCTGCAGAATCAACGGCAGCAATTTGATCGACGAGGTCGGGCCGAAGGAGCCGATGCGCAGCGTGCCGCGTTTCATGCCCCGCGCATCGGCCGCTTCCTGGCGCAGGGTGTTGGCCAGGCCGAGCATCGCCCGGGCGCGCAGCAACAACTGCTGGCCAATGTCGCTCAGTTCGACCTGGGATTGATGCCGGCGCAACAGTTCGACACCCAACTCCAGTTCCAGGGACTTTAACGCATGGGAAACCGCCGATTGGGAAATACCCAGGCGATTGGCCGCAGCCGTGAAGCCTTGGAGTTCGGCCACCAGGGAGAAAATCTCCAGCTGAGTGAGGGTCATGAGTGTTTGCTCATTTTACGATGACTGGGTATTAGCCGAATGATACGGCATCTCTTCACTATCCGGTCCTGGAATCCATGACGATCTGTGAGCAAAGCCTGTCAAAACCCTCGGATCGGCCGGTGTATCTGAAACTGGCGGCGGTCACCATGGTGTGGGGTGGCACCTTCGTCGCCGGGCGCTATCTGGCCGTCGGCCTCAGTCCGCTACTGGCGGCCAGCCTGCGGTTTCTGCTGGCCAGCGTGGCGTTGCTGCTGTTTATACGCATGGCGCGGACACCGCTGGTCCGGCCCAGCCCCCGGCAATGGCTGCAATTGCTTTTGCTTGGCTTTTTCGGGATCTTCTTTTACAACCTGTGCTTCTTTTATGGCCTGCATTACATCAGCGCTTCACGGGCGTCCTTGATCGTGGCGCTGAACCCGGCGGTGATCGGCCTGGCTTCCTGGCTGTTGTTCAAGGAGCGCTTGAACCGGGCCAAAGTCGCCGGCATCGCGATCTGCATGACGGGCGCGAGCATGGTGATCGTCAGTCGCGACCCGCAACTACTGGCCGGCGGTGCCGGTGCCTGGCTCGGTGATCTGTTGATTTTCGGCTGTGTCCTTGGCTGGGGTGTCTACTCGCTGTTCTCCAAAGAACTGAATCACAGCCTGGGACCGGTACAAACCGTGACCTGGTCGATCCTGCTGGGCACCGGCATGCTCTGGGTCACCTGCATCGCGCGCGGTGAGGTGAGTGTCGCCGCCATCGCCCAGCTCGGTGCGCAGCAATGGTTGAGCCTTTTGTACCTGGGCGTGCTGGGTTCGGCGTTGGCGTACATCGGCTACTACGACGGCATCCGCAAGATCGGTGCGACCCGTTCCGGGGTGTTCATTGCCTTGAACCCGTTGACGGCGGTGATCCTCGGCGCGCTGCTGCTGGATGAGCCGCTGACGCTGGCCATGTGCCTGGGTGGCGGGTTGATACTGGCGGGGATTTTCCTCTGCAACAAACCCCTTGCGCGGGCATGGAAAAAGGGGATTTGATACAGAAGGCGGACAAATCGATTTACGCTGTGTAGAATCCGGTTACGCATACAATAATAATCGTCTTCTGGCAGCAGAAGCCTCGCCCGCAAGAGCCTTGGGTCGACAATGAAGATATTCGGGTTTCAACTGATCTACGGTGACTTTCTCGCCCGCAGTGTGCGGGGCATCTCCTGTGCGCCACCCACCGGTCTCAGCATTGTTTACAACTAACCTTTGTTAATTGATAAAAAATGATGAGGCGCCGACCATGGCAGATTTATACGAAAACCCAATGGGCCTGATGGGCTTTGAATTCATCGAGCTCGCATCGCCGACCCCGAACACCCTGGAGCCGATCTTCGAGATCATGGGTTTCACCAAGGTGGCGACCCACCGTTCCAAGGACGTGCACCTGTACCGCCAGGGCGCGATCAACCTGATCCTCAACAACGAACCTCACAGCGTGGCCTCGTACTTCGCGGCCGAGCACGGTCCGTCGGTGTGCGGCATGGCGTTTCGCGTCAAGGATTCGCAAAAAGCCTACAAGCGCGCCCTGGAACTCGGCGCCCAGCCGATCCACATCGAAACCGGCCCGATGGAACTGAACCTGCCGGCGATCAAAGGCATCGGTGGTGCGCCGCTGTACCTGATCGACCGTTTCGGCGAAGGCAGCTCGATCTATGACATCGACTTCGTGTTCATCGAAGGTGTGGACCGCCATCCGGTCGGTGCCGGCCTGAAGATCATCGATCACCTGACCCACAACGTGTATCGCGGTCGCATGGCCTACTGGGCCAACTTCTACGAGAAGCTGTTCAACTTCCGCGAAATCCGCTACTTCGACATCAAGGGCGAGTACACCGGCCTGACCTCCAAGGCCATGACCGCACCCGATGGCATGATCCGCATCCCGCTGAACGAAGAGTCGTCCAAGGGTGCCGGGCAGATCGAAGAGTTCCTGATGCAGTTCAACGGCGAGGGCATCCAGCACGTTGCGTTCCTGTCCGATGACCTGATCAAGACCTGGGACCACCTGAAAAGCATCGGCATGCGCTTCATGACCGCGCCGCCGGAAACCTACTACGAAATGCTCGAAGGCCGTTTGCCGAACCACGGCGAGCCGGTGGGGGAACTGCAGGCGCGAGGCATCTTGCTGGACGGATCGTCCGATTCGGGCGACAAGCGTCTGCTGCTGCAGATCTTCTCGGAAACCCTGATGGGGCCGGTGTTCTTCGAGTTCATCCAGCGCAAGGGCGACGACGGTTTCGGCGAAGGCAACTTCAAGGCGCTGTTCGAATCCATCGAGCGTGACCAGGTGCGTCGTGGTGTTTTGTCCACGGACTAAGCCGATGTAAAAAAACCGGTCGTTGACCGGTTTTTTTTGATCAAAAGATCGCAGCCTTCGGCAGCTCCTACAGGGAATGCAAACCATGTAGGAGCTGCCGAAGGCTGCGATCTTTTGCGTTAAGGTCTGCGCTGGCGTACCAGATGCTTGAACCCTTCGAACACCAGCACCAGCACCGCCATCCAGATCGGGATGTAGGTCAGCCATTCGCCAGCCTTGATGCTCTCTCCCAACAGCAACGCCACACCCAGCAGCAACACCGGTTCGACATAGCTCAACAAGCCGAACAGGCTGAACGGCAACAGGCGACTGGCAATGATATAGACCACCAGTGCCGATGCGCTGATCACGCCGAGCATGGGGATCAACAGCGACAACCATGGGTGCTGTTCAAACACACCAAAACCTTGCGCGCCGCTCTGGACGAACCAGAACGCCACCGGCAGGGTCAATGCCATGTCCAGCCACAAGCCACCGAGGTTGTCCGCCGCCAGCCGTTTGCGCAAGACGAAGTAGGCCGGATAACCCACGCAGACCAGCAAGGTCGCCCAGGAAAACCCACCGACCTGATACACCTCGTTGACCACCCCCAGGCAGGCGAACACCACGGCAACTTTTTGCAGATAGGACAGGCGTTCGCCGTAGGCCAGGCGACCGGTCAAGACCATGGTCAGCGGCAGCAGGAAATAGCCGAGGGATACATCAAGGCTGTAGCCGTTCAACGGCGCCCACATGAATAGCCACAATTGCACGCCGAGCAGGGCCGAGGAGGCGATCAACGCACCCATCAGTTTCGGATTGGCCATGGCGCGCCGAACGATCTCCACCACGCGTTTCCATTCCCCGGACACCACCATGAACACGGTCATGCACGGGACGGTCAGCAGCATGCGCCAACCGAAGATTTCCACGCCGCTCAAGGGGGTGAGCAGCGACGTGTAGTAATACATGACGGCAAACAGCACCGAGGCTGAAACCGATAGAGCGATACCTTTAGACAAGCTGTCCTCGCGTGATTTTGAGTGAGATTTAAACGGGCGCAGAGGATACGTGGTTTTTCAGGCGAATATTGACCGATCAATCAACACGGACCAACTGTGGGAGCGGCGGTGCGACGATTCGACTTGCTCGCGAAAGCGGTGGGTCAAACAACATTGATGTGGCTGACACTCCGCCTTCGCGAGCAAGCCCGCTCCCACATTGGTTTTCTATTTCTTCAGGTACTGCGCGGTGTACGCCCCGACACAAAATGGCTCACATCATTGAACCCCGGTGTCGACGCATGCCCCGGTGTCACCAGCGAATCGATGAACGCCTCATCCTCGGCCGTGATCTTCACCGCCTGCGCCTTAGTGTAGGCGTCCCATTGCTCCTCCGTGCGCGGCCCGACAATGGCCGAGGTCACGGCGCTGTTGTTCAGCACCCAGGCAATCGCGAACTCGACGATGCCGACGCCACGCTGCCGGGTGTATTGCTGGATCTGCTGGGCGATGTGCAAGGACTCGACTCGCCATTCGGTTTCCAGGATGCGTTTGTCCTGGCGTCCGGCACGGCTGTTGGCGTCCGGTTTCACATCCGGCGCGTACTTGCCGCTGAGCACTCCGCGCGCCAGCGGGCTGTAGGGCACCACGCCCAGACCGTAGTTGTGCGCCGCCGTGATCTGCTCGGTTTCAGCCTGGCGGTTGACGATGTTGTACAGCGGCTGGCTGATCACCGGCCGGTCAACCCCCAGTTTGTCGGCCACGCGGATGACTTCGGCGATGCGCCAGCCACGGTAGTTGGACAGGCCCCAATAGCGGATTTTGCCCTGGCGAATCAAATCGCCGATGGCCGAGATCGTGACTTCCAGCGGCGTATTGTGGTCTTCGCGGTGCAGGTAATAGATGTCGAGGTAGTCGGTGCCCAGGCGCGTCAGGCTGGCATCGATGCCGTTGAACAGGTGCTTGCGACTCAAGCCGCTGCGGTTGGGGACGCCATCCACGGGACCGAAGCCGACCTTGGTGGCCAGCACCCATTCATGGCGGCGGCTGGCGATGGCTTCGCCGACGATTTCTTCGGAACGGCCGTTGGTGTAGACGTCGGCGGTGTCGATGAAGTTGATGCCCTGGTCCCAGGCCTTGTCGATGATTCGCAGGGAATCTTCGGCGCTGGTCTGTTCGCCGAACATCATGGTGCCCAGGGTCAGGGTGGACACCTGCAGACCTGAATGACCCAGCGTGCGGTAGCTCATGAGCAAATCCTTTTACCAGTGGGAAAGGCTCAATCAGATACCAAAATTGTTGGACATGGCAAACGAAAAAGATCGCAGCCTGCGGCAGCTCCTACAGGCTGTATGTCATTGCTGTGTAGGAGCTGCCGCAGGCTGCGATCTTTTGATCTTCGCTGATTAGGCGCGCAAGGTACGGGTCATGCGCAACGCCAGCAGACTGCCGCCGACAATCACACCCGCCAACAGGTACAGCGCCGCATCGGTCGAGCCGGTGCTGTCCTTGACCCAACCCACCAGGTACGGGCTGAGGAAGCCGGCCATTTGCCCCATGGAGTTGATCAGCGCCAGGCCGCCAGCCGCGGCGCCCGCACTGAGCAGGGCGGTCGGCACCGGCCAGAACATCGGCAGGCCGGTGAGGGCGCCCATGGTGGCGATGGTCAGGCCGAGAATCGCGATGGCCGGGTTGGCGGCGAAGTTCACCGCGATCAGCAGCCCCAGCGCGCCCATCAGCATCGGCACCACCAGATGCCAGCGACGTTCCTGGCGCAGGTCCGCTGAACGGCCGACGATCAGCATGAACACCGCGGCCAGCAGGTACGGAATCGCACTGAGCCAGCCGATCACCAGGTTATCGCTGAAGCCCAGGTTCTTGATGATCGACGGCAGCCAGAAGTTGATCGCGTACACGCCACTCTGGATGCAGAAATAGATCAGGCCGAAGGCCCAGATCGCCGGGTTCCTGAACACCGCCAGCAGCGAATCGGTCGTGGTTTTCGGCTTGTTCGCCAGATCTTCGGCGTGGTCGGCTTCCAGTACCGAACGCTCGAACGGGGTCAGCCACTTGGCGTTGGCGTAGCTGTCGCTGAGCAGGAAGTAAGCCAGCGCACCGAGGATGACGGTGGGAATGCCTTGCAGCAGGAACATCCACTGCCAGCCGGCGAGACCGCCTTGGCCTGCGCCGAAGTGATTGAGAATCCAGCCGGAGAACGGGCTGCCGAGCAGGCCGGAGACCGGGATCGCCGACATGAACAGCGCCATGATGCGGCCACGGCGGAAGGTCGGGAACCACTGCGAGAGGTACAACACCACGCCCGGGAAGAACCCGGCTTCGGCCGCGCCGGTGAACAGGCGCAGGGTATAGAACTCGGTCGGCGTGGTGACGAACAGCAGGCAGGTCGACAGGGTGCCCCAGGTGATCATCATCAGCGCAATCCAGCGCCGTGGGCCGAATCTGGTCAACGCCAGGTTGCTTGGCACGCCGCACAGTACATAGCCGATAAAGAAGATGCCGGCGCCGAGGCCGTACACGGTTTCGCTGAACTTCAGCGCATCGAGCATCTGCAGTTTGGCAAATCCAACGTTTACCCGGTCGAGGTAGTTGAACAGGTAGCAGATGAAAATGAAGGGGATCAAGCGCAGGGTAATGCGCTTGTAGACGGCATTTTTGTCGTCAGCGATGGCGTCGGACGCTACGGCGCTCTGGGTCATGGCGGCTCTCTCTTTATTATGATTTTTTGCGATGCAAAGGGTAACGTTGATCGCCCAGAGAGTCTCGACCACCCCCAGGGTGGCTGTCTTTGTGCCTGAGCACAGGGTTTGCAACCAAGGCCTGTGCGGGTGAACAACCCGTTCCATCACTGTCTTCAAGGATCACTTGCATGTTTGAACTCGATCACGACCTGGCCCAGGACATCGTCGACCGGGCGATGGCTATCCTGCCGTACAACGTCAACGTCATGGACAGCCAGGGCTTGATCCTGGGCAGCGGCGAGCCGGATCGGGTCAACACCCGGCATGAAGGCGCGCAACTGGTTTTGGCCAATGGCCGGGTGGTGGAGATCGATGCGCAGACAGCGATTCATCTCAAGGGCGTGCAGCCGGGCATCAACCTGCCGCTGATGCTGGACCAGCGTCTGATCGGTGTATTGGGCATCACCGGCGAACCCGAGCAACTGCGCACCTACGCCGAACTGGTGCGCATGACCGCCGAGATGCTGGTGGGCCAGCGCAACCAGCAGGCCGAGCAACAATGGCGGCGCCAGCGCTGCGATGATCTGCTGGCGTTGTTGCTCAGCGAAGCCGGGGATGCGCCGCGACTGGTCGATGAAGCGCAGCAGTTGGGCCTCAAGCCCCAAATGACCCGGGTGCCGTACCTGTTCGAACTGGGACTTGAGCACGCGCCAGGGCAAACCGTCGAGGCCCTCAGCGCCTGGTTGACCAGCCGCCACCCCGACAGTTGGTGCGTGAGCTCGGCCAAGACCTCGTTGCTCTGGTGCCGGCCGGCAAGCCAGACGGTGGAGAACGAGCGCTTGCTGGACAAGCTCGACGGCCTGGGCTGGAACATCCTGCGCATTGCCGTGGGCGGGCAGGCCGATGGCCTTTCGGGCTTGCGGCGCTGCTATCGCCGGGTCGGTGACTTGCTGGCCTACGGGCGCGAGGTGTTGCCGCGCTCGCGATTGCTGACGCTCAACCGCTATCGGCTGCCGGTGATGCTCTGGCGCCACCGCAACGACGACGCCCTCGACGAACTGCTCAATCCGCTGCGCAAGGTCATTGCCAAGGACAACAACGGCCAGTTGCTGGCAACCCTGCGCAGCTGGTGTGAACACGACGGCCAGAGCCAGGCCTGCGCCGATGCACTGGGCATTCACCGCAACAGCCTGCGCTATCGCATGGAGCGGATTGCCGAGCTGAGCGGGGTTGATCCGTTGCGGCTCGACGGGATGCTCGCGCTGTATCTGGGGGTGCAACTGCTGCCCCAGACAGACACCCAACCATGAATCACGCAATTCCCCTGTGGGAGCGGGCTTGCTCGCGAAGAGGCCATCACATCCAACATCAATGCTGATTGACCCACCGCTTTCGCGAGCAAGCCCGCTCCCACAAAAGGCCGGTACTTTGTGGAAATGAACAATAATCCTCAACACCGCTTGTGCAGCGGCCCGGCGTTATTGTTCATGGCGGCTGGCAGCATGTGGGCATTGGAACTGGAGAATTCCCATGAAAATCGTGATCGCCCCCGATTCGTTCAAGGACAGCCTCAGCGCCCAAGGCGTGGCCGATGCCATTGCATTGGGATTGGCCCAGGTCTGGCCTGATGCGCAACTGATCAAATGCCCGATGGCCGACGGCGGGGAAGGGACTGTCGAGTCGATCCTGGCGGCGTGCGATGGCGAACTGCGCCGCAATGAGGTGCGCGGGCCTTTAGGGGCTACGGTGAATGCCGCTTGGGGCTGGTTGCCCGATAGCCACACCGCGATCATCGAAATGGCCGAAGCCAGCGGGTTGCAGTTGATCCCTCTGGCTCAGCGTGATGCATGCATCAGCAGCACCTTCGGGACCGGGCAATTGATCCGCGCCGCGCTGGATGCCGGTGCGCAACGGGTGATCCTGGCGATTGGCGGCAGTGCGACCAACGATGGTGGCGCCGGTGCAATGCAGGCGTTGGGCGTGAAATTGTTGGATGCCCAAAACCAATCCCTGCCGCCGGGCGGTTTGGCGTTGGCGCAATTGGCACGCATCGACCTCAGCAACATCGACCCGCGTTTGGCCGATGTGCGTTTCGACATTGCCGCAGATGTGAATAATCCACTGTGTGGGCCACACGGCGCCTCGGCGATTTTCGGTCCGCAAAAAGGTGCGTCGCCCGAGCAGGTCGAGCAATTGGATCGTGCCCTTGGACACTTTGCCGAACACTGCGCCAACGTGTTGGAAAAAGACGTGCGCGACGAGCCGGGCAGTGGCGCGGCGGGCGGTTTGGGGTTTGGGGCGAAGGCGTTTTTGGGGGCGCAATTCAAGGCCGGTGTCGAGGTGGTGGCCGAGCTGGTAGGCCTGGCTGATGCGGTAAAAAACGCCGATCTGGTGATCACCGGCGAGGGGCGTTTCGACGCACAAACCTTGCGCGGCAAGACGCCGTTTGGTGTGGCGCGCATTGCCCGGCAGCAGGGTGTGCCGGTCATCGTTATTGCCGGTACGCTGGGCGAGGGTTATCAGGCGTTGTACGAACATGGTATCGACGCCGCGTTCGCTTTGGCGAGCGGGCCGATGACCCTGGAGCAGGCCTGTGCCCAGGCGCCGCGTTTGCTGCAAGAGCGCGCGAGCGATGTGGCGCGGGTTTGGCGGGTGGCTGTTCGCCGTTAAAGCAAAAGATCGCAGCCTTCGGCAGCTCCTACAGGGAATCGCAATTCAAATGTAGGAGCTGCCGAAGGCTGCGATCTTTTGATCCTATGTACCTACCCCCGTGGATCAATCTGATCCAGCACCCGGTTCGCCGTGATCTCCGCCAGCATCACGCTGTTGGAAATCCCCAGCAGGGCATTGCGCGATCCACCGTCCAGATGATCCACCAACTGGTGGACCATCACGTCGACTGACGCCAGCGTTTCCACCAGATACACCATCAGGGTTTCGGCCGTGGCTTCTGGGTTCACGGTGAACAGTGAACCGGGAGTACGCGGCGTGGCTTTGATGTCGGCAATCGAGGGGAAGTGAAAGGCGAGGGCACGTTCGGCGGCCTCGTTGAGTTTTTTTGAATCGGGTTCATAGGGGGATGTCGGATCGGTGTCCGGCGGGTTTGGCGTTACTTTGAACATATGCTGAGTTGTCCTAATGATGTGTCAACCCTCCGGCTGCTAAACGAAGAGGGTGGCAACTGCACGCAGGTTAGCAGACCGGAAACTCAGCAATCCGGCGCGCTCGAGAGCGCCCTGCGTACAGCTACCATCAAGCACAGGCAACAAAAAGACCTGCATGACAGATGCACGCACAACTGAGTTAACACAGGCTGCTAAACCCGATCACTGACAATCAGTGACGCGAATCAAGTTACCGATGGCCCCCCAGGCGCACAAGCCGGCGGATTCTGGCGTAACCGTAGGCAATGGCGCAAGGTCTTGTAGCTTGCATGAAGTAACCTTAAACACCTTTAAACAGGCGCCCGTGGCTGGCTTGTTTCGCGATTTGAGATAGGGTTGAGGCAAGGAATACGCGCCACAGGAGAACGCCATGCGCTACTCAGCCTTGACCCAACGAATCGCCGGTGACGGAGCGGCGGCCTGGCAGATTCACGATCGAGCGCTGGCGCTGCGCGAGCAGGGTGTCGATGTCTTGCTGCTGTCGATCGGCGACCCGGATTTCGACACCCCACAACCCATCGTCCAGGCCGCGATTGGCAGTTTGCTGGCCGGCGACACGCATTACCCGGCGGTGCGCGGCAGCCAGGGCTTGCGCGACAGCATCGCCCGGCATCATCGCCAGCGCAGCGGCCAGGCAGTGGATGCGAGGCACGTGATCGTCTTCCCCGGGGCGCAGTGCGCGGTGTATTCGGTGGTGCAATGCCTGCTCGATCCGGGGGACGAAGTGCTCGTCGCCGAACCGATGTACGTGACCTACGAAGGCGTGTTCGGCGCCTGCGGGGCGAAAGTGGTGCCGGTACCGGTGCGTTCGCAGAACGGCTTTCGAGTCGATCCGGCGGATGTCGCGGCACTGATCACGCCGAACACCCGCGCGATGTTGCTCAACAGCCCGAACAACCCCTCCGGCGCCAACCTGCCGCTGACGACCTGGAAAGCACTGGCCGAATTGTGCATTCGCCATGACCTGTGGTTGATCAGCGACGAGGTCTACAGCGAACTGCTGTTCGAGGGCGAACACATCAGCCCCGCGAGCTTGCCGGGCATGGCCGAACGCACGGCGACGATCAATAGCCTGTCGAAGTCCCACGCCATGAGTGGCTGGCGGGTGGGGTGGGTGATCGGGCCGCAAACGCTGTGTGAACATTTGGTGAATCTGTCGTTGTGCATGCTGTTCGGCATTCCGGATTTCATCCAGAACGCCGCGCAGTTGGCGCTGGATGAAAACCTGCCGCAGGTGGCGCTGATGCGTGAGGAATATCGCCAGCGTCGCGACCTGGTGTGCGCCAGCCTGGATCTGTGCCCTGGCATCCGGGCGATTCGCCCCGATGGCGGGATGTTCGTGATGGTCGACGTGCGTCAGACCGGGTTGTCGGCCCAGCATTTTGCCGAGCGATTGCTGGACGGCTATGGCGTGTCGGTGCTGGCGGGCGAAGCCTTCGGGCCGAGTGCGGCGGGGCATATTCGCCTCGGCCTGGTGGTGGACCAACTGAAGCTGGCGGACGCCTGCCGACGTATTTCCTTGTGTGTGACGGACTTGCTCGAGGGGCGGCGGGCCTGAGGTTTTTCACCCCGGCCTGAGCGCTGAACGTGCGATCCAACCCCGTCTGAACCTGTTCCAGCCGTGCAAAAAAAGTGCGGATACCTGTCAACTTTGACAGTATCGCGTTGCTAAAAACTGCCGTTTAATTCGCTCAAGGTCCAGTTACCGAGCAGAGCGAAGGGACAGTGCTGCGCTTACCCGATGTCTCGATCTGCCAGACAGGCTTGGTGGCCATTGCGTGCGCAAAGGTCGAAGTGTTGTTCATGGGAGAACGATGTCATGGCGAGTTACGGCAGCAAGCAAATATTACCCGCATGGAGTCAACGCGAACCTGGGCGCAATGGGCCATTGGAGTTCGTCAAACCGGATGTCAGTACCGTAACGCTGCCTGGAAACCCGCCAGGCCTCTTCCCTCGGGCTTCACTGGATGCCGGAATCCTGTTGCAGGTTACAGCCTGGGCGACACTTCCACCTGATGGTGAAACCGAAACCGTGACACTTCAGATTGCGCGGGTCGGCAGTGATGAATACGAAGATGTTGCGAGTGTCAACTACACCGAAGGTACGTCCTCTTTCCCTTTGCCGATTAAACGTCTCGCCCACGGTCAATTGTGAGTGCATGCCCGGCAGATCACGTTGCACATAGGTATAGGCGCGGGTCCAGCTTCGCTCGCCCTGTGCGTCGCTGCGAAAGGCATTGTTACTGCGCAAGCGCCAGGCACCCAGGTTCAAGCCACTGTTGAGGAACAGGTCCTGGCTGCTGTTGTGGCCTGACGGGTTGCGGCCCTGTTGCGCAGAGACCTGATAATTGATGAACGCCGAGTTGATGCCGTAGTCCCAGCGTTGCGGGTCGACATAGCCGACGACATCCCGGCGCATGGCAATTTGCGGAATGGAGAGGGAAAGCAGCAGTTGCCCGCCGTGCAGTTCGATCAACGCGCCGGGCACCAGGCGCGGCAGATCAACACAGGCATCGGTCAGCGATTCAGTCTCGGCCAGGCTATCGAGCCGGATACCCATGTCCAGCAGTAGTTGCCGTGAAAGACAAGGTGAAAGCCCGTCGCCCTGGGCATTGGCGGTGAACTCTATTTCTCGCTGGTCGAAAAAACTGCGATTGACTTCGATACTGACAAGGTAGCGTCCCGGTGCCAGATCCTGGTTCGCGGAAAGGGTTTTCAAGGCCAGTGCGCCAGCATCGCTGGCATGGTTGTCCAGCTGTCGCATGAACGTCGATTGAAACTCCACGGGCGCAGCCGCGCGCATTATTTTCCCGGCCAGGCCGGGCGCACCCTGCCGCGGGTGGCGAGCCACAAGCGCGACCCCGGTTTTGGCCAGCCCGCCATCGAAACCCGCTACGAGTACGATGCCCGGGACCATAACTTCCTGGGCTTCGGCAGCGGCCTGTCGTGGAGCGACGATGGCCTGGACAACCTGTACAAAGTGCGCTCGGCGTACGAGTACGAAACCCGGGAAATCCTCTGGGACGCCTTGGCGGGTAAGGCGGTCCGTGAAACCCGGCGGGTGTTCAATCGCTTTCACCTGATGACGCTGGAGCAAACCACCCAGTACAGCAGCGACCCGGCGAAAAACACCCTGCAGACCACCGACACCGAATACCACATCGATTCCGCCCTGGACTTCAAGGACCAGAAACCTTACTGCCAACTGCCGAAAAAGGTCACCCAGACCTGGCGCCTCGCCAGCGCCACGCTGCCCCGGCATGCGGAAATCGTCACCACCACCTTCGACGACTTCGGCAACCTGCTGACCCAGGTCAACGCCAATGGCGTGACCGAAACCAGCGAGTGGTACAAGGCCGAAGGCGAGGGTGATGACTGCCCGGCTGACCCGCAAGGGTTTGTGCGCACCCTCAAGAGCAAGACGGTCACCCCCGCCCGGTCCGCTTACGGCCAGGCCCCGACCCTGCAAACCCGCTACACCTACACGGCTGAACCGGGTTTGACCGGTTCCGGGCCATGGCTGGCGATCAGGGACGAGACCCTGGTGCCACTTGGTAGCGGTCAGGAGCAGTCATTACAACTGACGTCCTACAAATACTACAACGACCCGACAGATCCCTTCATTCACGGGCGCAAGTTGCAGGATGCGGTAACGCTCAACGACCTGACCACGACCACGGACTACAGCTACAGCATGACGCGCAACGCGCGCAACGGCGAAACGGTCCAGCACACCGTCAGCACATTGACTGGCTTCGACGGGGAGAAAAAAATCATCACGTTGCAGCACTCGCTGCTCAATGGCGAGCCTTTGCTCAATCGTGACGACAACGATGTTGAAATCGAATATGAGTATGACCTGCTCGGGCGTGTGACCAGGGAAACCGTGGCACCGAACACGCCTTATGTCGCTAGCCGCAACTACACCTATACGCTGACCAGTGCATCGGGCCAGCAGGCCATGCAAAGCGCCAGGGACGTCAAGGGCGTTGAAACCATCACCTACCTGGACGGGCACAACCGGGTCATCAGGGAAACCCGGCGTGATGCCGATGCCCTCGGTGGCGATGATATGCAGTACCGTGAGATTTACCGTGCGACTTACAACAACCGGGAGCAGATGACCAGCGAGACGGATATCGACTGGGAACGAGCAAAAGACGTAGCCTTGACCCGCTTTTTCAACTACGACGATTGGGGCGAGCAGCGCAGCGTTGTGCGGCCCGATGGTGTCGAGGAGCACGAGGTCAATGACCCGATCGCCCGCACAACCACGCATTGGCTGGAAGGCATGGGTAAAACCATCACCGTCAATAACCTGTTTGACAAGCCCGACAGCGTCAAGCGTATCGACCTGGGTGGCCGGCAGATCAGCGAGCATGTTTATCAGTATGACGGGCTAGGGCGTACCGCCGAGGAACAGGATGCGGCGGGCAATTGGACGCGTTATGAGTACGACGGTTTCGACCGGATGACCAAAACCGTGTTGCCGGACAGCAACGTCGTCGAGCGCCAATATGCCAGGCACAGTAGCGAAGACCTGCCGATTGAAATCAGCGTCAACGGCGTTGTATTGGGGAAGCAGGGCTTCGATGGGCTCGATCGCATGGTCCTTTCGACCACTGGCGGGCGGGAAAGTGTCTATACCTTCGACCCGGGTCAAAGCCAGCCGAAAAGCGTCAAGCGTCCCAGTGGGGTGGAAATCGGTTACGTTTATCGGCCGGAACTGGGTGAGGATCCAGAGCAACGCAGAGCGCTAGAGAGTACTGCGGTTTATACCTATGACGCCCAGAATGCGCGCCTGCGGACCACTGAAGAGGTGGATCCGTCGGGCATCACGCACAGTCTTGAACGCGAGTATTTCAGCACTGGCGAACTGAAAAGCGAAAGCCGCGGGCAGACCGGCGAAGTCACGCGCATCATGTATTACGAGTACAGCCGGCAAGCACGCTTGATGCGCTACACCGATGTCCTCGGGCAAACCCAGGAGTATGAATACAACCCCCGTGCGCAACTGACTGCAACCCGTCTGGGGGATACGCGCTCGACATTCACTTATGACGACCTGGCGCAACTCAAGACGATTGAAACCATCGACGGAGCGCAGCGGCTGCAGATCGATCTTGAATACGATGATTTCGGGCGGGAGGTGCTGCGTACGTTCGATCTGGGCAATCAGATAAAACAGACACTGAGCCAGACCTACGATGAGGTCGACCGGTTGACCCAGCGGACGTTGATGCAAGGCAGCGAGGAGCTGCGCGTCGAAACCTATACGTATGACGAGCGTGGGCGCCTGGTCGACTACAGATGCACTGGCAGTCAACGGCCGGAGGACCCTTATGGAAAAATCATCAAATGTCAGGTTTTCGGTTTTGATGCGCAGGACAACCTGGACTTCGTGGAGACGACCTTCGAGGGTGGGCGTCATGCGATCTATTTCGAATACACCAACGAGAAAGACCCGTGTCAATTGACCGGGCTCACCAATACGTTGATACCTGAGCGGCCGGACGATCCGCTTTATCCACCCAGAATTGATTTTACTTATGACGCGGACGGTAATCTGCTGCAGGACGAAGTGGGGCGTATTTTGCGGTATGACAGTCTGGGTCGTCTGATCAGTGTCAGTGCCCAGGCAGGCGAAAAAGCGACTGGCTATCACTATGACTCGCTGGACACCCTGAGTGGACTCGGCACCGCTGGCGGCAATGAACAGCGCTTTTATCAGGACGGTAATCTGGCCAATCTGATCACGGGTGCCAATAGCAGTACTTTCCTGCGAGCTGATGGCAAAGTGCTCGCCGAGCATCAGGCAGGTGCCGACCCAAAGTCCCTACTCCTTGTCAGCGATGACAAGAGCAGCGTGTTGTGTGAGGTGAGCCAGGACGGGCGCAATGAAGTCACGTATTCGGCGTATGGCCATCGTGCGGATGACGCGGCGCTCAGTGGGCATTTGGGCTACAACGGCGAACGACGGGAAGCGCAAACCGGATGGTATCTGTTGGGCAACGGGTATCGGGCGTTCAATCCGTTGTTGATGCGGTTTCACAGTCCGGATAGTTGGAGCCCGTTTGGGGATGGGGGGATGAATGGGTATGCGTATGTGTCGGGGAATCCGATTGGTTATACGGATCCGACGGGGCATTCGATGTTTAAGCTCTTCTTTGCAGCACTCATGGTTGGGGGTGATGACGTGCTAGAAACGGTAGCCAAACAGATTCCGAGATCGGTAGCTGGCTCTGCTGCAGGTACAAGTACAGGTAATTTGATTGACCTTGGCGCTAGAACCCGGTTCACACGTCCTTCAACAGCAGTTGGTGCGGTTGCGTCCGGCAATGCGCCAAAAATAAAACCCACAGCTCCAGCGGAAGTAGCGAGCACATCTGTAAGTCGATCCTCGAGACCTTCGACCGTATCCGCAGTGAAGCCACCGAAATTGAGAAAAGGGGCTTATGAGCAAAATAGAATTAACTTTCCCGATATGTACAAGAAAATCCAAGCCGAAAATGAGCCAGGTGTAGTGGTATCCAAAAAGCTGGAAAATGGTTTGGAGACTTTTAATCTAAAGGCAGTCGCAGGCGAGGATCCGTATTTTGGAGTGCAAACACGCATGAAAGGAATGCGCGAACCGAAGAAAAGAGAGCGAGTTGGTGGTCGCTTTCATTGGGAGCAAGAATAACGAATAGCCGGTCGATTCGTTTACCCGCACATGCGGGTATACGAATTTTTATTCGTCAACCCAATCCACTCACCCGCGCAAACTCCACCAACCCACCGTCATGGCCAAGCCCCAACTTGTCCATGGCGGTGCGTTTCTGTCGGCTGATGGTTTTTTCACTGCGGTTCAGTTGCGCCGCAATCTGCCGGCCTGACAAGCCCTGGACAAACAACCTGACCACCTCCAGCTCCCGCTCGGACAGTTTCATCGACGGCATGTCTGTACGGCTGGACGGCACGCTCCGGGCTTGCAGGATTTCTGCAATCGTCGGGCACAGGTGGCGCCGGCCTTTGATCACCGTCCGCACTGCCGATTTCAGCTCGGTCATGGGGCTGCGCTTGTCGAACAGGCCCCTGACGCCAATATTGAGCAACGCTTGCAGTAGCGAAGGGTTGCGCAACACGGTCATCACCATCAGCGGTATGTGGCTGAAATGACGCTGCAGGTAACCCATCAATGCCAGGCCATCGGGAAAGCGTCCGTCAGGCATCGAGTAGTCGCTGATCAGCAAATCACAGGGGGTGTTCTGCAAATGGGCGATCAGTTCATCCGCGTTATGTGCCAGGGCAACAATCCTGAATGCTGAACCGGGTTGCGCGCACAGGGTCATCTTGGCCCCGGTCAGCACCACGGGATGGTCATCGGCGAGGATAATGCGTAGCGCGTTGTCCGGGCGGTGCCTGCACGATACGGGCGTATCGTCACAGGCACGGGGGCGGGGGAAGGCATGAAGTGTCTGGTCCGGAATCATTGGGTGTCCCTAGGGCGCGATGACACGCGGCCCCTTGGGGACGGACTGGCTCAAGGCAATTGAATCAATCCCTGTTCCAGCGCCATGACCAAGGCGATCCAGCGTGATCTCACGCCGAATTTTCGGCGAATGTTGCAAAAGTGGTAATTCACACCGGCCTCGGAACAACTGACGATCTGGCCAATTTCCCAGGAAGACTTGCCCGCGGCGCTCCACTGCAAGACTTCTTTTTCCCGGGAGGTAAGCCTGATTTCTTTTGCCTGCCTACTCTCCACAGGTGGCAAATTGAGCGAGGCTGGCGATGAGCGAACTGAGGGGGTAGCGGACTGATGCATTTTGGATCTCCCATTCATCATCATTGACGGCGTGGGCGCGGCGGAATCCTCCTACTTCACAAAGGCATGGTTCGCGCGGCCGTCCTACAAAGCCCGGTGCAGGGCTGTAGGCGAGGTGTCGTTATAGCGCGAATCAACCGACTTGGAACCTGTCAGAAATTACAGGTGAGGAACTTTAATCAGGTGTTATGGAAAAGGCTGTCAGCCGAAGACTTCGGTGGTTGTAGGATGGATCTTTGAGTCATGACGTCCTGAGGAATGCGCGTTAATTTTTTGATTAGGCGAGATTTTGCGTGTTGAACGCAGGCGAGTGATTACGCAGATCTCCACCGGAAAAATGCCCGCGCAAGGGGCGGATTTCGATCAACACCGATATACCCGTTCGTCGCTTGAAAACGCCGGTGGCGCGCTTCTCGACGTAAGACAGGGTTGTGGCTGGGAATCCGCGCGACGGGAGAAGGATATGCGCTGTTCAGCCTTGACCCAACGCATCACCGGAGAAAGGGCGGCGGCCATGCAGATTCAAGGTCGAGTGCTGCTATTGCGCGAACAATAGAAACCGGCCGATCGCCACTATCAGTTCTGTCAGTGGTGCTGCACCCGCAAACGGTATTTAAATGAAAGCAGTCAAACCGTTGCTGGAGGCGTCTGAATGAGCGGGCATGAAAACGAATCCCCCCTGCCTGGGACGGCTTATGTGGTTCCGCCGATTACCATTACCGCGTCCGCTCAGTCGACCTCGGCCATACGCGTGATCTGGGGCTACCTGGCCGGAGGCGGGCATACCGGTTCGCGGGTGAAGTGGGGAGTGGCGGGTGGCGCCACGGAGGGCGAGTTCGATGTCCCCATCAGTTCCTTGACCTATATCGTCAGCGGGCTCAATCCGAACACGGAATATCTCATCCAGATTTTCGGGCTCAAGGGTGGCGAGGTGTCGCCAATCAGCAAGGACGCGCAAGCCAAGACCCATCCGGCGGCCGCTGTTCCGTCAAGCCCGACAAATCTCAGCGCCACACCCAGCAAAAACACCATGGCCTTGAGCTGGTCCGGACCCGCCGATGCTTCGAGCTACAAGATCAGCTACGGGCTTGCCCCCAGTGGAGCGGTGATCGGCTCCGCGACATCGGTGGCGGCGGCTCACACGGTCAGCGGCCTGAATGCCGGAACCCACTATTATTTCGATGTGCGCTCGTCCAATAATGTCGGCGATTCGGCACCGACACGTATCACCAGACAGACCTTGCAAGTGCCCGCGACGCCCGTTGGCTTGCGAGCGACGCCGACAATCTCCACGCTGGAGATTCAATGGTTTGCCGCCACGGCGGCCGACGATTATGTCATCCGTTACGGTATCGAACCCGGTGGGGCGGTCAATACGCTGACCACGCGACTACTGCGCGAGGCGCTGACCAACCTCAACAAAAATACCCTTTATTTCGTCGAAGTCAGCGCCCGCAATGCCAACGGCGAATCTTCTCCGTCGCGCATCACTCAACGAACACTGGATGGCCCACCGTTGCCACCCAAGCCAGGCCCGTTGGTTGTGCTGGACACCTTTGATACGGTGCGTGTCAGTTGGGCCACGATCAATCAGCCTGGATACGAGGTGGCCTATGGCGTGCTCAGTCAGTACCCGCAAGTCATCGCACGATATGAAACCGAGCACCTGACCTGGCTGTTGAGGTACCTGTCTCCTGATGTGACCTATTTCATCGAAGTGCGAGCCTTCAACGAGACTGGATATTCAGCACCGGCATATGCGACCGTCACCATCGGCCCGGACCGGACACAACCCAGAAACCTGAGCAATCCCGGCAGGACGTTCAACGAGGCGAGTCTGACCTGGGATGCGCCGCAGGACGCCTCTTATCTGATCGATTACGAAATCACCTGCCCGGGACGGCCGGTCGTTCGCACCAGTGTGCGTGAATACCTCGCCACGGGGTTGATAGCCGAACAGGAGTATCGGTTCACCGTTCAGCCCCGTCGGCCCGAAGGCCCCGTACCGGCCCTGTCGGCTGTGATTGGCGTGGTGACCCATGACTTCGTGCCGCCGATTCGCGTGACGGCCCTCAAGCTGACGCCCTCGACGCCTGGCAATGCACTGCTGAGCTGGAGCGCGTCGCAAGACAATGTCGGGGTCACCGGCTACGAGGTGCGGCGTAACGCAGGTAGCTGGATTTCGGTGAGCGGTACCACTTACCCGGTTTCAGGCTTGGGGAGCTCGGACGTTTTTGACGTAAGGGCCAAAGATGCCGCAGGAAACCGTTCCTTGTCTGTAACGACGACGTTTACCAACGGCGCTGCAGCCGCGACGTCATCCTGATGGCGGTTGAAACTCGTTATGCACCGATGGGGCACATGGGGCATTCAGATCCAGACGCTTATCCACGTCGAACCCAGCAGCAAAAGCGCCATGCAACGATTGAAGCGTTGCATGGCGCGCGGCGTCCGCAGCCAGCGGCTCGAACCGGCGCCCAGCATTGCCCATGCGCCGAGGCATGGCAGGGACACCAGAAAAAACACCAACGACAGTAATGCCACCCGCAACCCACGCTGTTCGCCGCCTTCGGCGAACACACTGACCACCGCCAGCGCCATCATCCAGGTTTTCGGGTTGATCCATTGCAGGCTGGCGGCGCCCCACATTCCGAGGCGGCCTTCTCTAGTCTGAGTGCTGATGGCTTCGGCGGGGGTGCTGAAAATCTGCCAGGCCAGATAGCTCAGCCACCCTACACCGACCCATTGCATGACGGTTTGCAAGACCGGCCAAGCGGTCAACGTTGACCCGGCTCCGGTACCCACCAACAGCACAAGGATCGCCGCGCTGGCGCAGGCGCCGAAAATGATGGGCACGGCCGCCGCCACGCCAAACCGTGCGCTGTTGCTCAGCACCAGAATGTTGGTCGGGCCCGGTGTAATCGAGGCGACAAAGGCAAACAGCAAGAAGGGCAGCAAGGTCGGGAAAGTGGACAGCATCGCAGGCAGACTCCGGTGAAGATCAGTACGTTGATCTTCACCATCGCCGGTATTACCTGTCTGGAAGATTTGAGCAGCGCTTGCGGTACAACGCCGGCGTCAGGCCGTAGGCGCGCATGAACCAGCGGCCCAGATGGCTCTGATCGGAAAAGCCCAGCGCCATCGCCACCGCAGCCGGTTGTTCGCCACGGGCCAGCATCCGCCGCGCCGTGGCCAGGCGCAATTGCACCAGATAGGCGTGGGGCGCCATGCCATAGGCCGCCTTGAACGCGCGGGTCAGGCGGAAGCGGTCGACGCCGGTGACGGCGGCCAGTTGATCGAGGCCGATGTCGTATTGCGCGTTGGCATGCAGGTATTCCCGGGCCTTCTGCGCCACCTGTGGCAAACGCGGGTCCTGGCCATCGCGGGCGCGCCATTGCAAGTGGCTGGTCAGGCGTTCGAGCAAACCGTCGAGGGCGGTCTGGCGGACGATCTTCAGTTCACCGCGATGCAGGGTCTCAAACGCCAGGCTGGTGGCCTGGGCCAGGCGCGCATCGCTGGCCAGGGTGGCGGCGAAGCTCAGCTGGCTGTTGTCGGGGGCATGATCAAACACGGCGCTGAGTTCGCGCTGCAACCACTGCGGGTCGAGGTACAGCATGCGGTAGGTGAAGCCGTCGGCGGTTGGCGCGTCGCCATCATGGATGTCACCGGGCTCCAGCAGAAACACCTTGCCCGGCGTGCTCTGGTGCCTGGCCCGTCGGCAATTGAATTGCTGCACCCCTTGCTCGGTGACGCCCACCAGATAGCTGTCATGCCAGTGCGGGTCGTAGGCGTGACCTTCGAAATGCGCGCGCAGGGTCTCGATGCCGGTGTCGGCATCCTGGGCCAGGTCGATCCAGTTGTGAGCGCTCATGGGGCACCTGCGAAACGGTTTGCCGGGCTATTTAACGCCTTGACCGAGGGCCATGCCTAGAACGTTTGTGCAGTCATCAACCGAACAGGCCGGCGGCGATGTTGATCGAGAACCCGAGAATAGCGGTATTGAACAGAAAACCGATCAACGACTGCGCCAGCACGATCTTGCGCATGCCCCGCGTGGCCACGCCGACATCCGAGGTTTGCACCGCCACGCCGATGGTGAACGAGAAGTACAGGAAGTCCCAGTAGTTGGGGGTCGTCAGACCTTCGGCAAAACGCAGCGCCGGCTCCTTGCCGTCCCATATGTAATACAGCCGGGCGTAATGCAGGCTGAAGATGACCCCGATCAACAGCCATGAGCCGATGACGGTCAGGGCGGTGAAGCCGTAATGCAAAAGCTTGCGCGTGGTTTCCAGGTCTTTGCTGCCGGCCAGTTCGAAGGTGATGGTCGCCAGGCTGGCCAGCGCCGCAATGCATACGAGCGCCAGCACCAGCCCGGCGTTTTCGTCTTCGATTTCGGCGATGCGTTTCACGTCAGGCGCTTTCGAACGCACGGTGAGCCAAAGCATCAGCGACAGATAGATCCAGACGCCGGCATTCCAGCCGATGAGGATCTTGCTGATCGGCGAATCTGCTGGAGCCAGAAAGCCCGCCGCGATGCCCAGCAGGATGGCGGCGGACAGGCGAGGGTGGGTGCGTGCGAGGAAAATCATGGAGGCTCGAGGGGTTGGGGCTGTGCAATCACCTTAGCCCAGTTGACCCCGATCTTGAAGTCACCGAGATCCCCTTGTGGGAGCGGGCTTGCTCGCGAAGGCGCACGGTCAATCAACACGGATGTTGAATGTGACGGCCTCTTCGCGAGCAAGCCCGCTCCCACATTGGGACAGTGGTGTTGATCAGGTGTTTTTGTGTCGCTTGCGCACCAACTTCATTACCACCACAAAAAACACCGGCACGAACACCACGGCCAGGGTCGCCGTGATCATCCCGCCAATCACCCCGGTGCCGATGGCCTGCTGGCTCGCCGAGCTGGCGCCGGTCGCGATCGCCAAAGGCACCACGCCAAGGATGAACGCCAGGGAGGTCATGACAATCGGCCGCAACCGCAGGCGTGCCGCTTGCAGGGTGGCGTCGATCAGGTCGTGGCCTTCGTCGTACAGGCTCTTGGCGAATTCGATGATCAGGATCGCGTTCTTCGCCGACAGGCCGATGATGGTGATCAACCCGACCTTGAAGAACACGTCGTTGGGCATCCCGCGCAAGGTCACCGCCAGCACCGCACCGAGCACGCCCAGCGGCACCACCAGCAGCACCGAGGTCGGGATCGACCAGCTCTCGTACAACGCCGCCAGGCACAGGAACACGATCAACAGCGACAGCCCCAGCAGGATCGGTGCCTGGCTGCCGGACAACCGTTCCTGCAACGACAACCCGGTCCATTCCTGGCCCAGGCCCGCCGGGCCTTGTGCCACCAGCCGCTCGATCTCGGCCATGGCCTCACCGGTGCTGTGGCCCGGGGTCGGTTCACCGGAAATGCTGATCGCCGGATAGCCGTTGTAGCGGGTCAACTGCGCCGGGCCCTGGGTCCACTTGGCCTGCACGAAGGCCGACAGGGGCACCATTTTTTCGTGGGTGTTGCGCACGTGGATCTTCAGCAGGTCTTCCACCTGGCTGCGCTGGTCGCCCTCGGCCTGCACCACCACGCGCTGCATCCGCCCCTGATTGGGGAAGTCGTTGATGTAGGCCGAGCCCACGGCCGTGGACAGCACGTTGCCGACGTCGGCGAAGGACACCCCCAGCGCGTTGGCCTGCTTGCGGTCGACCACCAGTTGCACCTGCGGTGCCTCGGCCAGGGCGCTTTCGCGCACGTTCATCAGGATCGGGCTTTTTTGCGCCGCCGCGAGTAACTCGGTGCGGGCTTCCATCAACTTCTCATGGCCGAGACCACCACGATCCTGCAGGCGGAACTCGAATCCGCTGGACGTACCCAGGCCATCCACGGGCGGCGGCAGTACGGCAAAGGTCACCGCGTCCTTGATCTGGCTGAGGGCAACGTTGGCCCGGTCGGCAATCGACGCCGCCGAGTCTTCACTGCCGCGCTCGGACCAGTCTTTGAGCGTGCTGAACGCCAGCGCCGCGTTCTGCCCGCTGCCGGAGAAGCTGAAGCCGAGAATCACCACGCTGTCGCGAATGCCTGGCTCGCCAGCGTTGTGCGCTTCAACCTGCTCGGCGACCTGCACCGTGCGGTTCTTGCTTGCACCCGGCGGCAGCTGGATGTCGGTGATGGTGTAACCCTGGTCTTCCACCGGCAGGAACGAGGAGGGCAGGCGACTGAAGGCCAGGCCCAGACCGATCAACAGCACGCCGTAGATCAGCAAGTAGCGCCCGGTACGTTTCAACGCGTAGGCCACCCAGCCCTGGTAACGGTCGGTCAGTTGCTCGAAGCGACGGTTGAACCAGCCGAAGAACCCGGTCTTTTCATGGTGCTCGCCTTTGGCAATCGGCTTGAGCAACGTCGCGCACAGGGCCGGGGTCAAGGTCAGGGCGAGGAAGGCCGAGAACAGGATCGAGGTGGCCATCGACAGTGAGAACTGCTGGTAGATCACCCCGACCGAGCCCTGCATGAACGCCATCGGAATGAATACCGCGACCAGCACCAGGGTGATGCCGATGATGGCCCCGGTGATCTGTTGCATGGCCTTGCGCGTGGCTTCCTTGGGCGAAAGGCCTTCGGTGGCCATGATCCGCTCGACGTTCTCCACCACCACGATGGCGTCGTCCACCAGAATGCCGATGGCCAGCACCATGCCGAACATGGTCAGCACGTTGATCGAAAACCCGAGCGCCAGCATCGTCGCAAAGGTGCCCATCAACGCCACTGGCACCACCAGGGTCGGAATCAGCGTGTAGCGGATGTTCTGCAGGAACAGGAACATCACCGCGAACACCAGCAGCATCGCCTCAAAGAGGGTGTAGACCACCTTGGTGATCGAAACCTTGACGAAAGGCGAGGTGTCGTACGGTATCGAATACTCGACGTTCGCCGGGAAGTAGCGCTTGAGTTCATCCATCTTCGCCCGCACCAGGGTCGCGGTGTTCAGTGCGTTGGCGCCGGGCGACAGCTGCACGGCAACGGCAGTGGACGGCTTGCCGTTCAGGCGCGTGGAAAACTGGTATTCCTGGCTGCCGATCTCGACCCGCGCCACATCGCTGATGCGCACGGTCGAGCCGTCCGGGTTGGCCTTGAGGACGATGTCGGCAAACTCTTCGGGGGTCGACAACTGCCCCTTGACCAGAATGGTCGCGGTGATTTCCTGGGTGGTGCGGGTCGGCAGGTCGCCGATGCTGCCCGCCGACACCTGGGCGTTTTGCGCGACGATGGCGGTGTTGACGTCCGCCGGCGTCAGGTTGAAGGCGAGCAGTTTCCGCGGGTCGATCCAGATCCGCATCGCCCGCTCGGCGCCGTACAGCTGAGCCTTGCCGACGCCATCCAGACGCTTGACCTCATTCATCACGTTGCGCGCCAGGTAATCGCTGAGCGCCACGTCGTCGAGTTTGCCGTCGCTGGACGTCAGGGTGATCAACAGCAGGAAGCCGGAGGAGACTTTCTCCACCTGCAAACCCTGCTGGATCACCGCTTGCGGCAGCCGTGATTCCACGGCTTTGAGGCGATTCTGCACATCCACCTGGGCCAGTTCCGGGTTGGTGCCCGGCTGGAAGGTGGCCTTGATGGTGGCGCTGCCCAGGCTGCTCTGGGATTCGAAATACAACAGGTGATCGGCGCCGTTGAGTTCTTCCTCGATCAGGCTGACCACGCTTTCGTCCACGGTTTGCGCCGAAGCGCCCGGGTACACGGCGTAGATTTCGATTTGTGGCGGCGCAACATCCGGGTATTGCGCCACCGGCAGTTGCGGAATGGCCAGCGCACCGGCCAGCAGGATGAACAGGGCAACCACCCAGGCGAACACCGGGCGGTCGATAAAGAACTGCGGCATAAAGAAGCGTCCTGCTTACTGACCAGTCGCCTGGGCAAGGGGAAGAGGGGTGTCGTCGATCTGCACTTTCTCGCCGGGGCGGGCGTGCTGCAGGCCCTCGATGACGATGCGGTCGCCTGCCTTCAGGCCGCCGGTGACGATCCAGCGATCGTTCTGCACGGTGCCCAGTTCGACCGGTTGCTGCCCGACCCGCTGTTCGGCGTCGAGCAGCAGCACCTGGGCGATGCCGGCGCTGTCGCGCTGGATGGCCCGTTGCGGCACGCTGATGCCTTGCTGGTTGACCGCTTGTTCCAGGCGTACGCGCACGAAACTGCCGGGCAGCAAGTCGAGGTCGGGGTTGGGGAACTCGCTGCGCAGGATGATCTGGCCGGTGCCCGGGTCGACGGTGATGTCGCTGAACAGCAGTTTGCCTGGCAGCGGATAGAGGCTGCCGTCATCCTGAATCAACGTGACCTTGGCCTGGTCCTGGCCGACCTGCTGCAACTGGCCGGAACGGAAGGCGCGGCGCAGTTCGTTGAGTTCGCGGGTGGACTGGGTCAGGTCGGCATGAATCGGGTTCAGTTGCTGGATCAGCGCCAGCGGCGTGGTTTCGTTCTGCCCGACCAGCGCGCCTTCGGTGACCAATGCACGGCCGATGCGCCCGGAGATAGGCGCGGTGACGGTGGCGTAGCCGAGGTTCAGTTTCGCCCGCTCCACAGCGGCTTTACTGGCGGCGACTTCGGCGGCGGTCTGCCGTGCGTTGGCGCGTGCGTTGTCATACTCCTGACCGCTGATGGCCTTGTCATCGATCAACTGGGCGTAGCGTTGTTCCTGCAACCGGGCCTGGAACGCATTGGCCTCGGCCTTGCGCAGTACGGCTTCGGCGCTGTCCAGGTCGGCCTTGAACGGCGCCGGGTCGATGCGGAACAACACATCGCCCTGTTTCACGTCGCTACCTTCACGGAAGGTGCGCTGCAAGACCACGCCAGCCACGCGGGCACGCACTTCGGCCATGCGCGGCGCGGCAATCCGTCCGCTCAGTTCACTGCTGATGGTCAGTGGCCGCGCCTCGATGGTTTCGACGCGAACCGTGGCCAGCGGCGCCTGTTCCTCGGCATTCGAGGACTTGTCACACGCGGCCAGTGTCAACGCCAGTGCAATCAGGCTGAGCCTGGCAAGCAGATTTTTCGACATGTAATACCCCAATAAAGACACCCAGCATCCTACTGGGCGAAGGCGAGGGTAGCGGTGAAGCTTTGTTGGTGCTGTGTGAAATTGTGTAAGGGTTTTACTCAGGGACGAGTGAGGGCGTATATCCTTCAGTCCTTGATTTCTATTGCGCCTGATAGATTGCTATCGCGAGCAAGCTCGCTCCCACAGTGGTCGGTGGTGTTCATATCATTTGTGTTCACCTCAAATCTCTGTGGGAGCGGGCTTGCCCGCGAAGAGGCCGGAACAGACGCTAAAGCACTTTCTGGAAACACCCCATGCCCAACATCCTCCTGGTCGAAGACGACACCGCCCTCGCCGAACTGATTGCCAGCTACCTGGAACGCAACGGTTATTCCGTCAGCGTGATCGGTCGCGGTGACCATGTGCGCGAACGTGCGCGGCTCAATCCGCCGGACCTGGTGATCCTCGACCTGATGCTGCCCGGCCTCGACGGCTTGCAAGTCTGTCGCCTGCTGCGCGCCGATTCGGCGACCTTGCCGATCCTGATGCTCACCGCCCGCGACGACAGCCACGACCAGGTCCTGGGCCTGGAAATGGGGGCCGACGACTACGTCACCAAACCTTGCGAGCCGCGGGTGCTGCTGGCCCGGGTGCGGACCTTGCTGCGCCGCAGCAGCCTCAGCGAACCGCAGACCGCCAACGACCGCATTCTGATGGGCAACCTGTGCATCGACTTGTCCGAGCGCACCGTGACCTGGCGCGAGCAGTTGGTGGAACTGTCCAGCGGCGAGTACAACCTGCTGGTGGTGCTGGCCCGGCACGCCGGCGAAGTGTTGAGCCGCGACCAGATCCTGCAACGCCTGCGCGGTATCGAATTCAACGGCACCGACCGTTCGGTGGACGTGGCGATTTCCAAGCTGCGACGCAAGTTCGACGACCACGCCGGCGAGGCGCGCAAGATCAAGACCGTGTGGGGCAAGGGCTACCTGTTCAGCCGTTCCGAGTGGGAATGCTGAGTCGATGTTCAGAATCCTCTTTCGTTTGTACCTGGTGACTATCGTCTCGTTCAGCGCGGCGATCTATCTGGTGCCGGACCTGGTGGTCAAGGTGTTCCAGGAGCGCTTTGTCACCTACAACCTCGATTATTCCCGTGGGCTGCAAACGCTGATCGTCAAACAGTTTCACGGGGTCCCGGCCGAACAGTGGCCGGCCCTGGCCGCTGAAATGGACAAGGACTTCTCTCCTCTGCACATCGTGCTCAGCGGCAATGACGACGGCAGCCTGACCCCTGATGAACAGCAGCGCTTGCGCCGCGGCGAGAACATCGTGCGCGTGGGCGACTGGGGCTGGCGCACGCTGGCGGTCGCGCCGCTCAATGAGCGCACCGTGGTGCAAATGGTCGTGCCACCGGACCCGCTGGACGTCAACCTGTTGTACTGGAGCATCAACGTCCTGATCGGCGCGACCATGCTCGCGTGCCTGTTACTGTGGTTGCGCCCGCACTGGCGTGACCTGGAACGCCTCAAGGGCGCCGCCGAACGCTTTGGCAAGGGCCACTTGGGCGAGCGCACGCAAATCTCCCCAAGTTCCAACATCGGCAGCCTGGCCAGTGTGTTCGACACCATGGCCGGCGACATCGAGAACTTGCTCAACCAACAGCGGGACTTGCTCAATGCGGTGTCTCACGAATTGCGCACGCCGCTGACGCGCCTGGATTTCGGCCTGGCGCTGGCGCTGTCCGACGACTTGCCGGCGGCCAGTCGCGAGCGCCTGCAAAGCCTGGTGGCGCATATTCGAGAACTCGATGAATTGGTGCTGGAGCTGCTGTCCTACAGCCGCCTGCAAAACCCGGCGCGGCTACCGGAGCAGGTCGAAGTCTCGCTGGATGAATTCATCGACAGCATTCTCGGCAGCGTCGACGAAGAACAGCAATCCCCGGAAATCGTCATCGACGTGCTGCTCCACGGCCAGTTCGAACGCTTCAGCCTGGACCCGCGCCTGACTGCCCGTGCCTTGCAAAACCTGCTGCGCAATGCCATGCGCTATTGCGAGAAGCGTATTCAGATCGGTGTGCAGGCCTATGCCGGCGGTTGTGAAATCTGGGTCGACGATGACGGCATCGGCATTCCGGATGACGAGCGCGAGCGGATCTTCGAACCCTTCTACCGTCTCGACCGCAGCCGCGACCGCGCCACGGGTGGTTTCGGCCTGGGACTGGCGATCAGCCGCCGCGCACTGGAAGCCCAGGGCGGGACGCTGACGGTGGAAGCCTCGCCCCTGGGCGGAGCGCGGTTTCGCTTGTGGTTGCCGGCGTCGGCCTGACGCGCTTGGCAGGCGCTGGCGCAGCGCCTGCGTTGAACCGGGGTTTCTCAGGTACTCAGGCGCTCGCGCAACGTCTTCGCCATCTCCTCCAGGTCCGCCATCGGCTGATGCCCGATCAGCATCCAGGCGTGTTCCATATCGGCCCAATACACGATATTCAGCTCGCGTCGCTGTTCCCGGGCGAAATGGCGGCTGCCGCTGTTGGAGCGGGTGACGCACAGGGCCATGGGGCCGTGCGCCGGATCGAGGTAGGTGATCTGGGCAATGGGCGCACCGTCGTACTCGAGGATCTGTGCGCGCTTGAACTCGGCACGGGGCAGGCTCAGTTTTGCCGGCGCGAGGTTGAGGCCCAGGCGCGCATCGATGGTGCGCAGTTGTGCCCGTTGCGCGGCTTCATCGCCGGGCAAGTGATCCAGGGTTTCCGGTACGTAGAGCGCCATGTAATCGGCCACCAGGTCGCGCCAGTTATGTGTCTGCCGGCTCGCTTGCCAGCCGAGGAACAAACGGTCCGCCAATACACCGCCGGCCAACAGCCCGGCCGCGGCGGCCAGGAACCAGCGTCGACTGAGCCCGGGGCGGGCGGGTGAGGGCAGCGTGGCGAGCATGGCTTGCAGGCGATCCACCGGCGCCTGTCGGGCCAGTTCATCATAGGCGTCCTTGAACGGCAGGCTGCTGCGATCCAGCCATTGCAGGCGCAGGCCGAGCATCGGGTCGGCATTGATGGCCGCGTCGATGCGCGCGCGCTGCTCGGTATCGAGTTGGTTATCGAGGTAAGCCACCAGTTGTTCGTCCGAGGGTATCGTGTTCATCAATGTTCTCCTCGGTTAGGGGTGGGCACCGTGTGCAACGGTGGGTATTCGGCCAGTTTCGCCCGAGCGGTGGCCAGGCGGCTCATGACCGTGCCGATGGGCACTTGCAGCACCTCGGCGACTTCGCGGTAGGACAAGCCTTCGACATAGGCGAGAAACACCGTTTCGCGCTGGGCCTCGGGCAACGCATCGACTCGGCGGATGACCTGTGCCGCCAACACATGGGTCTGGGCCACGGATTCACCATCGAACGACAAAGCCTGATCGGCGTCTACCTGGCCCTGACCCTGGCGCACCCGCCGGGCACGGACTTCGTTGAGCCAGATCGAATGCAGAATGCTCAGCAGCCACCGGTCCATGCGCGTTCCCGGCACGTATTGCCCGGCCCGTTCCAGCGCCCGCACGCAGGTGGCTTGCACCAGGTCATCGGCGACATGCCGTTGCCGGGACAACAGCAGGCCGTAACGCCATAAACGCGCCAGATGCCGGTTCAGTTCCGTTCGTATTGCCTGATCGCTGGCGATGGCGACCTCCGTCCGCTCGGGTTGTCAGGTTTTCGATGAGCCGTTGATGGCTTCGGCCAGGTCCTGATACTCCTCGCATTGAGTGCTGCCACAGATGGATTCGATCTGTCGCAGTTGCTCCTGGGCAAGATCCAGCCGGCCTTTGATCACATAGGCCTCACCGAGATACTCGCGGACTTGCGCGTACTGCGGGTCGAGTTTTACCGATTGCAGGTAATAGCCGATGCCTTCGTCGGTACGTCCCAGTTTACGCGTGGCGTAGCCGCGATAGTTCAAAGCTTTTGCGGTATTTGGCTGTTTCAGTGTGTCGAGCAGGGCCAGGGCTTCTTCATAACGCCCGTCCTTGGCCAGTCGATAGGCATAGTTGGTGCGGTCTTCGTCCGGTACCAGGCTGCTGGTCTGCCGCACGCAACGCTGGGATTTGCTATCGAACACCTGGCCTTTGGGGCAGTTGGGCCTGATGGGTGCGTCGTCGTCGCCGCCACCGCCGTTGGCCAGGGCGAGGGAGCCGGACAACCCAATGGCCAGCAACAGAGGGGGCATCAGAACAGCAAAGCGAATATTCATGGGCATTGCTCCACAGGTTCACGGGGTTCGGATCAGATCGCGCCTGGCCAGGCGCAGTGCAAGGTTGATGTGATGAGAACACCGCAGCATGAACAATTATTCGTTGTGGGAGCCTTTCCTCTTCAACGCACGGGGTTGGTCTTGTTCAGCCAAGCGAGCAGGGCCTGGTGGAATTGTGCCGGTTCTTCCATCTGTGGCGCGTGGCCCATGCCAGGGAACTCGACCAGCGTGGACCGGGGAATCATCTTGGCCACTTGTTTGCCGAGGACGTCGTAGTGCCCGATCTTCGCCTTGACTTCGGGCGGGGCGATGTCACTGCCGATGGCGGTGGTGTCGGACGTACCGATCAACAGCAGGGTCGGCATCTTCAGATTGTGGAATTCGTAGTACACCGGTTGGGTGAAGATCATGTCGTAGATCAGCGCCGAGTTCCACGCGACTTGGGTATGCCCCGGGCCTTTGTTCAGGCCGGCGAGCATGTCGACCCAGCGATCGAATTCCGGCTTCCAGCGGCCGCCGTAATAGGTGGTGCGTTCGTAGTTGCGGATACCCTCGGCGCTGAGCTTGAGTTCGCGCTCGTACCATTGATCCACCGTGCGATAGGGTACGCCGAGGGCTTTCCAGTCTTCCAGGCCGATGGGGTTGACCAGCGCCAGTTGCTCGACCTGTTCGGGGTATTGCAAGGCATAGCGAGTGGCGAGCATGCCGCCGGTGGAATGCCCCAGCAGGGTGGCTTGCTGGATGCCCAGGGCCTTGAGCAATTGCTGGGTGTTCGTCGCCAGTTGCTGGAAGCTGTACTGATAGTGCGCCGGTTTGCTGGAGGTGCAGAAGCCGATCTGGTCCGGGGCGATGACCCGGTAGCCAGCGTCGCTGAGGGCTTTGATCGAACTGCCCCAGGTGGCGCCGCAGAAATTCTTGCCGTGCATCAGCACCACGCTGCGACCATTGGCCTTGCCGTGGGCGGAGACATCCATGTAACCCATTTGCAGGGATTGGCCCTGGGATTCAAAGGCGAAGTGCTTGAGCGTGTAGGGATAGTCGAAACCTTGCAGCTCGGGACCGTATCCCGGTCCTTCGGCGTGGGCGATGACGGGCAGGGCGGCGGTCAGTAAAAGGCTGGGCAACCAGCAGGAGAAGGGGCGTGACATGAAAGGGCTCCATGGTAAATCCGCCGATGCTGGATCGATTCGATTAGGGCGGCATTAAACACAGGCAACCGCCGCCCTTGATGGTTCAACCCATCCAGCCCAAAGTCGCCATGGCCAGCACGCCGTAGCGGGCACCCTTGGCCAGGGTGACGATCAACAGGAAACGCCCCGGCGGCTCGCGCATGACCCCGGCGACCAGCGTCAGCGGATCGCCGATCACCGGCAGCCAACTGAGCAGCAATGACCAATGGCCGTAGCGTTGGTAATGAAGCCGGGCTTTCTCCAGGTGCCGGGGGCTCACCGGAAACCAGCGTCGGTCACGGAACCGCTCGATCCCGCGCCCCAGCCACCAGTTAAGCAGCGAGCCCAGAACGTTGCCGAACGTTGCCACCGCCAGCAGTGCCCAGGGCCAGTACCGATCGCTGAGCAGCAGGCCGACCAGCACCGCTTCGGATTGCAACGGCAGCAGCGTGGCGGCACCGAATGCCGCGAAAAACAGCCCGAGGTACGCGCCCGACATCAATGGGCGGGGTAGTCCGCAACCACCACGTCAGTGCCGTCTTTTTTCAGGCCAATGACCTGATAGGCATCGCTCATGTCGTCCATTTCCATGCCGGGCGAGCCCATGGGCATGCCGGGGGCCGCGACGCCCAGCAGATCGTCGCGCTTGCTCAAGGCCAGGACCTGGTCGGCCGGGACATGACCTTCAACGAATTTGCCGTTGATCAACGCGGTGTGGCACGACGCCAGGCGCGGCGGCACGCCGTGCTGTTGCTTGAACTCGCTCATATTGGCTTCGACGTGGTCTTCGACCTTGAAGCCATTGGCCTCCAGGTGGGTGATCCATTTTTTGCAGCAACCACAATTGGCGTCGCGGTGAACCTCGATTGGAATGAGGTCGGCGGCCTGGGCCAGTGAAGACATCAACAGGGCGCTCAGGGCGATCAGGCGCAGAGGGTTTCGCATGGGATTCGTCTCGGGTAACGGGCAAAAAAACGCATTCTGACCATTTTATCCGGCCAGGCATTCAAGGAGTGTTTCCAATTACTACAAAGATCTGCCGTTCGATGATGGTAGATCAATGCTGTCAGGCAGATGAGGGGCACATTACAAAATCGTCAGGTTGAGATTCGAGGGTAAGTTTCGATGCTGATGAAAACCAACTAGCCGACATGTAAGAAAAGTCTGAAAGAGCATTCGTCAGGGCGATAAGTTCAAATAAACAAGAAGTTTTACAGCATGTATCTTAATTGTATGAGAGTTGTTAATGCTCTGAATTAAAGTTTGGTTGCCTCAGTGCTTCGGTCGATACTTCTGGCCACCCAACTTGGTCAAACAAGGAGTTTTCAATGACTATCGGATATACCGGCAACTGGACCGCGAAAGCGGGTCTATTGGTTCGAGATGCCGCCAGCAGATCAAAGCCTGTTCCCCAGAGCGTCAAGGTCAGGCAGATGCTTGACCTGGTGGGCAACAATCCGGTTGAGCTGGATACAGTCAAGATGGACAAGATGAAATTGCGCAAACAGATGAAGGGTTTTGACCCCACTGATATTTCTGTCAAGTCCATGGGGGCTCTCAGTGTCATGCTGAAAGAGCGTGGTCTGATCAGCGATGTAACAGCGGTCACACTGAGCAATGCCGGTGACAAGTTCGACCGGTTTGGCATCAAGGACCCTGACGCCAAGTTCAATGCGCTGGAATATTTCGCCACGCAACTGGAGAACATTCAGAACAACAATCTGAAGGGTAACAAGTACGCCAACTACCTGGTTCCCGAGTTCAAAAAAGCGATCTATGTGCTGCAAAACCTGGAAACCTACGGCAAGAACAACGGGCCCATGGTGAGGCCAGGCAGAATTCTCTCGGACGAGGCCTGACGCCATGTTGCACGGCCCGCCCGGTTCATCGAACGGGCCGGCAACCCTTAGCGGTCGAGCAGTTTCATGACTTCTTCCGGATAACGCAGGCCTGCGGTGGCATTGGCCGCAAAGATCGCTTCCAGCGCGTGCAGTTCT